>Ga0209212_1000261_pt1 | contig 110530 bp, 98 predicted proteins | sample RifGroC2_FD_183996 | JGI IMG/M metagenome (GOLD analysis project Ga0209212, IMG submission 183996) | Groundwater microbial communities from Rifle, Colorado, USA - Groundwater C2 (SPAdes) (version 2) | ecosystem: Environmental > Aquatic > Deep subsurface > Groundwater | place: Rifle, Colorado... | reverse complement strand
CGGAGCGGGAGCGATAACATCCCCCCTGTGGGGACCGAATTCGAATAGGCACGCCCCGGCCTAATAAGTAAAAAGACCTCCGGGTGGAGGTCTTACTCGGAGCGGGAGCGACGGGATTCGAACCCGCGGTCTCGGCCTTGACAGGGCCGCATGTTAGCCGCTACACCACGCCCCCCGAACGAGCGATATCTTATCATGATCCTGACAGACCGTCAAGTCTTCCTAAAAAACGAAAGGCAAAAAAATGGGCATGTTGTGCATGCCCATTTTACAACTCTTTTTCCACCCGATTAATTGCCTTCAAATATCCAGGCGTCAGTGGGGCGCTGCCAATTGACCAACTCTGCTTCGGTGAACCACAGACCGATTTCAAAGGCAGCTGTTTCTGGACTGTCTGAAGCGTGGGTTAAATTGCGACCTACCGACAACCCGAAATCATGCCGAATTGACCCAGGCGCAGCCTCGACTGGCCGCGTAGCTCCCATGGTCTGCCGTACCGCTGCGATGGCTTGCGGACCTTCCCAGACCATCGTCATAACAGGCGCAGAAGTGATGTAACGGATGAGCCCTTCATAAAATGGCTTGCCTACATGAACCGCGTAGTGCTTTTCAGCCAGTTCGCGACTTACCAGTAAGAATTTCGCGCCGACCAATTTCAAGCCGCGCCGTTCAAGGCGGACGATAATTTCACCTACCAGACCGCGCTGAACGGCGTCGGGTTTCGCTATAACGAAAGTGCGCTCCAAAATAATCCTCCGGGCTGTATGGTTGAGTATTAACGCAGCAATTCTTCTGCTTTAGTGTAGGCGTCCAGCGCTTCTTGCAGCTGGTTGCTGCGCGCATAAGCATCGCCTAGCGCCTGCCAGATCGAAATGTCGATGGGATAGCGATACAGTGCATCGCGTAAATCGTGAATGGTATCTTCAAGCGCCTCCCCCCGGCTTATGAGTTTATTGTAGTATTCAAGCGCGCCTTCAATCTCCTGGCGGTTGAGCGCTGCCTGAGCATTGTAAAGATCGCTGCTGCTGGAAGCCGGAGTTGCGACAGGAGATGGGCCGGGATGCAATGGGCTGGTATCATCCACGGCCTCACTCTTGGATATTTCTCCTTGTTCAGCCATCCAAGCTGCAGGTTCCGCAGGAGCAGCATAAGGCAGCTCCTCCGGCGGCACTTTGGTTCCTTCGCTTTCCAATTCCTTCAACCAATCAGGCGGTGTTTCGGCATTGACCAGCATGCCGGTGACTTTTCTTGGATGCTCCAAAGTCAGATCTTGCAGCCATTCGGGAACCGCTTCAACTTCGGTATCTTCTACCGGAGCGGCGGGTTCAGTCGATGCCTCAAGCGATTCAGCGGGGGTTTCGATTTCAGCCGATTCCTCCGGGACTGGTTGGATTTCGGCTTCGGGTTCAGCCTCCGTATTTAATTCAGGCATTATTTCAGCTTGGGGGTGAACTTCAGCCGGGGTTTCCACTGCCTCGTCGGCCACCCATTCGCTAACTCTGCGGAAAATCCGTGGTTCAGGGGTCTGCTCGATCTCTTCCTTTGGTTCTTCTTCTTCCGTTTCCAGCGACTCTTTAAGCCAATCCGGCAATTCTTCCTGGGCGGGTTCCGCTGCTATGGGCTCAGTTACCTCCGGTGTTGGGACGGTTTCCTCTACGGTCAGTACTGGCGGTTCCACTTCTTCGGCGGTTGTTTCTTCCAGAGTCGGGCTGGCAATTTCCTCTTCGCCTGTGCCCTCAATTTCACCCACTTCCATCGTTGATGTTTGCATGAGATCGTTGGTAGATTCGAGTTTGCCTGACTCTTCTGGTTCTTCTACAGGGATTTCGGGTTCGAATTCATGTTTCTCGATCTCGGATTTGATCCATTCAGGCGTCTCTTCTACGCGGTCTTCTGCAGCCACTTGAAGGGAATCTTCATCCGCTCCCTGACGGGCGGCCAGAGCTTCGAGCCAGGCAAAGGCTGTGTCATCGTCCATCGTCTCGTCAAGATTATCCGTGACTGCAACCTCTTCCCCAACTTCAGCGATTGGCTCGGTGTCTGCGGTAATCGGCTCTTCAAGCACGGTTTCACTTGTCTCATACTCTTTTTCGCCGACTTCTTTATCCAGCGATTCCATCAGCCAATCAGGCATGGCCGATTCTTCGGATTCATCTTCCCCAACCGTTAAATCTTCTGCAACGGATTCGCCTTGGTTTTCCACGGTTTGCGCGGAGAGGTCGAATTCCAGAAAATCATCTTCACCAAGTAAAGCAGGAACAGTCCCTTCGGCAAAATCCTCTGAACGTTCTGTGAAAGCACTTTCGGCAGAAAATGGTTCAACTTCTTCGCCAGGCTTCGTTTCCTCGCCAAAATCTTGGAAGGCTGGCGCGAAAACGGCAGCTTCAAATTCAGGAGTATGGACCCGGGTTGGCTGCGTTGCATCGGATTCAGCCGGGGCTGCTTTTTCGGCTTCGGCAAAAAAGTCATCTACTACCAATGAAGGCTCTGCGGGGGGTTCAGCAGCGAATTGTTCCGATTTCACATCCAGCTCATCAAATTCCAGGCCAGTATCGAAGGTGGGTAAGGTGAAATCTTCAGACTCCACCGTTTCCGCCGGCTGCAAGCCTTCCAGACCTTCTTCAGCAGCTACTTCATCTTTTGGTTGCAAAATATCCAACCAATCGTCATCGTCAGACGGGGTTACGGCTGCAGCAACCGGCTCTTCGGCAGGTTCATTCACCGACGCCAAACTTGTTAACCAATCCGGAAGCTCCTGGGCGTCTGATGAGAGAGGTGCCGGTTCCTCGGCTTTTGCAAAATCTTCTTCACCAGTCAAATCCGGCAGTTCCACACCGGCTTCCGTTGGTTCATCCACCGCTGCCATACCAGTTAACCAATCTGGAAATTCCGTGGCGTCGGTTGGAAGAGGTTCTGCTTCTCCGGCTTTCGCAAAATCATCCTCACCAGCCAAATCCGGCAGTTCTACACCGGCTTCGGTTGTTTCGGCCAAGTCGGGTAATTCCTCCAGTGAAGTGAGCTCTAAATCCGAAAGCGTATCGGCTTTTTGCTCCGCATTGGCAAATATACTATCCAACCAGGCGTTGTCATCTCCATCAGTAGGCTCTTCTGTTTCTTCAGCAAGCGGTTCAGTCTCATCTCCCGGAGCCATCTCTTGCAGCCAGTCGGGGATTTCGGCTTCATTGGAGGCTAATTCTTCCGCAACCTCATTAATCTGCTCTTCGTCTGGCGCTTCCCCTAAGACATCACCGCTGGCAGCCTGCCAACCGGCAGCGCGCATCCAGTCTGGCAATTCTTCCTCTGGATTTTCGGGTTCTTCAACTGGGGCGATATCCTCAGGACTGGTTTCAATTTCGATCTTGCCCCAATCTTTTTCAGGCGCGACTTCTTCGACTGGCGTAACCTCGGGTGGCTGTTCCTGGGTTTCGACCGATGTCAACCAGTCTGGCAGGGTTTCTTCTGCCTCTGGCTGTTCCAGCTGTACACCCACCGCTTGCGCCCAATCCGGTTGGGTTTCGCTTTCCTCTTCCAGTTCGCCTTCAAGTTTTTCGACCATAACCGATTCTTCGGGCGCATCGGCACTGGTTTCGCTGCCAGCAGGAAGATAAGCCAGATACGGATCCAGGGCAATAATCCGCTGCTTATAAATATCAGCATCTTCTGCGCGGGAGGTGTCTGGAAGTACCTCGGCTAGAATTTTGTTGGCGTCAAAGCAATAAGGGAGTTTTTCAACCAGGCGGCTGCTCGCCTCGGTAGCAGGTACTTTTTGACCGGAAAGAAAATACATGCGTGCCAGAATGACTTCGAGATCGACCCGGTCAGGTTGTTCAGCCAGACCTGCCCGCGCTTCTGCAATGGCCTGCTGGTAAAGATCTCCTCGTGCGTACATCCGTACCAATGCGCCGCGAGTCAGGCGAATTTTAGCCGGTGAAACTCCATCGCGACGGCCATACAATCGCTTTAGCTCGTCTTGAACCGCCGTGTTGGACGGTTGAGCCTCGAATGCGCGCTCCATATGGTAAATCGCAGCATCCAGGTTGCTTTCATCTTCGCGAATCATGCTCATGCCAATTTGGGAGATAAAATCATCTGGCAATGAGGAGAGGACTCTCTGCAGCACATCGGCAGCTTCCGTGAATCGCTGGGTTTCGAGATAGGCCTTGCCCAATAAGCGATAGGTTTCGATATGCTTTGGATAAAGACGTAAAATATGACGGCAGTGGGCAACGGCTTCTTTTACCTCCCCATTGTCGATCATTGCGTCAATTTCTTTGTTATATGCGCGCAAAGAGATCGTGGCCATGTTTATTCTCCCGGCATTTAGTATGCACTAACTTGTTTAATATTGCAAGTATTTTGCCAGGAGGGGCTTTACTGAATGAAAAAACCGCAGTTTCCGAAGAAGATGCGGTCTTTGGATCGATAGAGGAGCTATTCGCCCAGATAGTCGCGCAGTTTTCGGCGGATGGTTGGGTGGCGTAAACGGCTAAGCGCCTGGGCTTCGATCTGGCGCACCCGTTCACGGGTGACGCCCATCTTGCGACCGACTTCTTCCAGCGTATAAGCCTGGCCGTCGAGCAAGCCGTAGCGCAGTTGCAGGATGCGCACCTCGCGCGGTGGGAGTGAATTCAGAACCTCTTCCAGGTGCTCGCGCAACAGGTTATAGGTCGCTGTGTCATCTGGCGGAGGGGCATCGTTATCCTCGATGAAATCACCCAACACGGAATCTTCTTCGTCATCGGTGGGGGTTTCAAGCGATAACGGCCGGCGTGCGACCTGGATCATATTTTCAACTTTTTTAGGCGGCACGTCTAGAGCCAGCGCCAGTTCATCCACCGATGGCTCGCGGCCAAGGCGTTGGGTTAACTGATGCTGCGTGCGCAGGAGTTTGTTGATCTGGTCGCCCATGTGAACCGGAACGCGAATGGTGCGCCCTTGATCGGCAATGGCGCGCGTCACCGCCTGGCGAATCCACCAGGTGGCGTAAGTGCTGAATTTATGCCCGCGGCGGTAATCGAACTTTTTCGTGGCGCGGATCAAGCCGATGTTGCCTTCCTGGATCAAATCTAGGAAGGGCACGCCACGGCCCATGTACTTCTTGGCGACGCTGATGACCAAACGTGAGTTGGCGGTGATCAGGTGCTCGCGGGCAGCCCAACCATCTTCGATCAAACGCCGTAGTTCATGGCGCCGGCGAATGCTGACATTACCGCGAGCCAATTCCTCGCGAGCCATGCGTCCGCGTTCAATGCGCTGCGCCAATTCGACCTCTTCTTCGGCAGTCAGCAGCGGGACACGGCTGACCTCCTTCAGGTATAGGCCGATTGTGTCGTCCGTATCGATGTTTTGCAGATCGTCAAAAACGATCTCGCGGCTGGATTCCTCGGATTCGTCCTCGTCTAGAATGAGTTCGTCTTCACTTGGTTCAGGCGCCAGTGATTCATCTTCAAGGTATGGAATCCCGGCACTCATCAAGGCCGCAAAAGCTTCCTCAAGCTGTTCTACATCTTGCTCGGCATCGGGGAAGAAATGCAGAATATCATCGATGGTTACGTAAGTTTTCTGACGTCCAAGCTCAATTAACCTTGCAATCGCAGGGTATTCTTCATCTTCATCGTCAACAACATTAATTAAAGGGTTATCCATTCTGCTTGCCAATTGCCTCTTATGGTAGAAGGATTTCAAAATCCTTCGAATTTTTCCGTTATCCAATTCCATCGGTCGCCTGCCTGGTCAGGTTGCCATTTCAGAATACACTTTTTACGTCTGAATTTCAATACCTGTTTCGCCACCGTAAGCGAACCTTATGAAGAGAGCCACTCGGTGATAGTCGTCATGTTAATGGACACACAAAACGAGCGGAATGCAGATTCCGCCCGCAAAGCCTCACGGCAGCGATTTTACGCTCCGGAAAACGGCCGCATAACAATATACAACAATCAAAATTCAAATACAACTAGGTTGTGAAATTTCTAATGAAATACTAATGTTTCACATTATTATTGACAATTTAGCGCTTATATATACAATAGTGCTGTTCTATGAGCACCCCCTGGCTGTGTCAGGGGCTATCCCTCTTTTTCTATATTTTAATACCTGGAGGCAACATGGATATCTTTGGAATGTCCAGGCACGGTTTGACAACTGCATTCGAGCAGATTGCCGTGCTTGGGGTATTGGTGGTTGCATTGTTGAGCCTGTTGTACGCCTGGTTCCTGCGCGCCAGTGTGCTGAAGAAGGATAAAGGCACCGAAAAAATGCAGGAAGTATGGGATGCGATCCGCGTCGGCGCCAACGGTTACCTACAAAGCCAGTTAAAAACCATCCTTCCGGCCATGGCGATTTTGACAATCGCGCTCTTTTTGAGTGTCATCACCGGCAAACCCAGTCTGGAAGCCCAACGCGAGTTTGGCCACCTGGGTGAACAGGCAGTTATACTGATTGTCGCCTTTGGCCGTACGATCGCGTTTATTTTGGGCGCCTCGTTTTCGCTGATTGTCGGTCAGTTGGGCATGCGCATGGCCATTCAGGCCAGCGTAAGGTCGGCGTCGGCTGCCCGCCGGTCGTTCAACGAATCACTGTCCATCGCTTATTATGCCGGCACAATTACGGGTATGCTCACCGACGGCCTCGGTTTGATGGGTGGTACTGTTATCTTTATTATTTTTGGTCGGGCCGCCCCGGATGCACTGCTTGGGTTTGGTTTTGGCGGTACGCTGCTGGCTTTGTTCATGCGGGTTGGCGGCGGTATCTATACCAAAGCTGCTGATGTTGGCGCCGACCTGGTTGGCAAGGTTGAAAAAGATATCCCTGAGGATGACCCGCGCAACGCTGCGGTTGTAGCGGACCTGGTAGGCGATAATGTTGGCGACTGCGCTGGTATGGCGGCTGACATTTTCGAAAGCTACGAAGTCACCATCGTATCGGCTTTGATCCTCGGTCTGGTGCTTTACGAAGCCACCGGGCAGATCGTGTACATTGTTTATCCGTTGATCATTCGCGCCATCGGCGTGATCAGCTCGATCCTGGGGACCTTTGCGGTGCCGATCTGGGAAAAGTTCCCGATCAAGTGGTTACGAGCGCACGATGCTGAAGAGTCCATGTTCCGCTCGTATGAAGTTTCCAGCGTTAACACTATAGTATTTGCCTTCCTGCTGGCGATCTTCTATGCGCACGACTGGCGTATGGGCGCTTTGACCGCTCTGGGCGTAGCTCTGGCAGTCGCTTTCAACCCGTTGACTTCCTACTTCACCGCCACCAAGCGCTCTCCGGTCAAGGAAATTGTGAAATCGACAAAAACTGGCCCTGCGACCACCATCCTTTCCGGCCTTTCGGTCGGGATGGAATCCAGCGTATGGGCAGTTGTCGTGATCGCCATCTCTTTTGTGGGTGCGCTGCTGCTGTACCAGGGCGATGGCCCAACCTATGTGCTGTACGCTGTCGCCATGATCGGTATCGGTATGTTGAGCCACACCGGCAACAACGTCGCCATGGATTCCTACGGCCCAATTTCGGATAACGCCAATGGCATTGCTGAAATGGCCTGGCAGGGACTGACCGATCCGGATACTTTGCGCGCTCGCCAGATTATGGCGGACCTGGATGCGGTCGGTAACACGACCAAAGCCATCACCAAGGGGGTGGCCATCGCTTCGGCAGTGATCGCGGCGGTCAGTCTGTTTGCCTCCTACATCGCTGACGTGAACCGCGTCAAACCGGGGATGCTCGATGCGATCCGCATCTCGGATACCACCGTATTCATTGGCTTCCTGCTGGGCGGCGCGCTGCCGTGGTTGTTCTCTTCCCTCTCCATTCGCGCAGTCTCTCGCGCTGCCAGCCAGATTGTAGAGGAAGTCCGCAAGCAGTTCCGGCTGCCAGGAATCATGGAAGGCACCGTCAAACCGGATTATGCCCGCGTGGTGTCGATTTCCACCCGCTCCTCGCAAAAAGAATTGATCCCGCTGGCGGTGATTTCGATATCGATGCCGCTGTTTGTTGGCCTGGTGCTAGGCGTTGAGGCGCTTGGCGGCTTCCTGGCCGGAGTCATTCTTTCCGGCCAACTACTGGCCGTCTTTATGGCCAACGCCGGCGGAGCCTGGGATAATGCCAAGAAATCGATCGAAGATGAGCCGCGTGACTTGGTTGCCAATACCGGTAAAGGTTCTGAACGTCACAAAGCCGGCGTGGTGGGCGATACCGTCGGTGATCCATTAAAAGACACCGCTGGTCCGGCGCTCAACCCGATGATCAAAGTGGTCAATCTGGTCAGCCTGCTGGCAGCCCCGATCCTGGTCAACTTCACTTTGAAAAGTCCGATAGGTATTTTGGCTGTGATCGTGCTGTTCGGTGGCTTCCTCTGGGCGGTCTGGCAGAGCAAGCGCCCGGTGCCTGAACTGGAATAAACCTAAACGGTTTTAAAGCGAAAGGTGGTCAGATTTTCTCAACTGACCACCTTTTTATTATTGGCGCAGAACTGCCAATCTGGTTCTAAATCGCCCCAATAGGGTGCATGGATGATGACGGGCTTATAGAGGACTGGTGTCCCAGGCAATGGGATTAATCAGGCTTGACGAAAAAGCTCACTGCGATTACCCCCGGGCCAGCATGGACCAGAACAGCAGGCGGGAGATTGAAAATTTCCGGGCGTGGCATTCCTGTTTCGGCTGAAATTTCATCGGCAATTGCATTGGCTTCATCCAGAGCGTCGCCATGCATAATGGTAAGGTGGGCGCTGTCATCCCGTGGGCATTCGGTAGCCACCAATTCTTTCAGGCGGGCAATCGCCCGGCGTTTTGTGCGTTGATTCTCCAACGGTTCAATGTGGCCATCTGTCAATTGTAAAATGGGTTTAACCTGAAGCAAACTGCCCATCAACATTTTTGCGCCGCCAATCCGGCCGCCTTTGTAAAGATATTCGAGCGTGTCGACAATAAAATAGACCCGTTGTCGGCTGGCCATCGCTTTCACTTTGGCGACCAGTGTATCTGCATCCATGCCTTCTTTCACCCATTGATGCGCCTGAAGAACGAGTGACCCTAATCCGGAGCCTACAGTGCGGGTGTCAATGATCCGGATGTCCCTCCCTGGGAAATCTTCAGCGCCAACGGTTGCGCCGCGCAGCGTGCCGCTGACATCGCCGGAGGGGGCAATCACCACCACGGTATTTCCGTCAGCGGAGAATTTTTCGTAAAGCGGGGCATACATGGCAGGCGACGGCGCAGCCGTTTTGGGTAATTCTGGAGATGCACGCAGACGTTTGACAAAGGTGTCGGTGTCCATCTCATAATCATCTTTATAAGACTCGCTGCCGAAAATAATGATTTGCGGGACGTAGGGGATTCCCATTTCAACGGCTTGGGAAGGTGGGATGCTCGATATTGTATCTGCAATTATGGTGATCATTTGATTATTCCCTTCGATGATAAATATGTAATGAAGACAACAGACTGATCCGGCGATATTTGTTTATTATACGGATAGGTTGGCTACAGTCCCCTCGATAGCCGGTTGGATTTAAAATTATTTCCAGGAAATAAAATTGAAGCCACCCATTAATCGATAAAACCCAGAGAACGCGCTGTCGGCAGGCCGCCAGCCGGTTCAGCCGCTATGATGGCATTCAAAATCGCCCGTGCGACCACCTCAGGAGCATAGGCTGCCACGATATTGACATCCGTGCGACGCTGGTTGGTCGAGAGTGCAAATATCGTATCGCCATCGAACATGGTATGCGCCGGACGGATGGTTTGCGCCAGACCGTTATGGGCTGTCTGGGCGACTTTATTGACTGCTTCTTTGCTCAATTTGGCATTGGTCGCCACGACGCCGATCACCGTGTTGTGGTGGCTGCTGAACTGGAGGATCCTGCGTCCCATGAATGTTTTCATGATCGCCATGGTGTGCTTTAAAGCGCTATTTTGATCCAGCAGTCCTGCGATCAAACGGTTGGAGGTGGGATCCAGAATATCGCCATAAGCATTGACGGCAACCAGCGAGCCGATGATCACGCCGCCGCCCAAATCCATACTGGCCGTGCCAATTCCGCCCTTCATCGCCCGTTTTACCCCGAACATTTTGCCCACCGCTGCGCCTGTCCCGGCGCCGATATTCCCCTGACTAACCATCGGTGACGCTGCGTTTTGGCAGGCGCGGTATCCCATGGCAGCATCCGGGCGCACCGTGGAGTCACCGACCTCCAGATCAAACAAAATTGCGGCAGGAACGATGGGAACGTGGGCAACCCGCACGTCGAAACCGATTTTGCGTTCCTCTAGATAGCGCATGACGCCAGTTGCAGCTTCCAGCCCAAAAGCCGAGCCGCCGGCCAGCACGATCGCATGTACTTTCTCGACCAGATGCATCGGGCGCAGCAAATCGGTCTCACGGGTGCCGGGAGCGCCGCCGCGCTGGTCGACCCCTGCAATCGCACCGCTTTCACATAGCACCACTGAGCAGCCTGTGAGGGCACTCAGGTCTTGGTCGTGCCCGACTTTTATCCCGAGCACATCGGTGATCGATCCTGGAAAAAGTTTCATAATGGGAATAATATTTTAGGCGTTCTCTGATATGATTCTCCCATTATAACCGTATGATCCATCAGCTGGTCATGGAGTTGGCATCCATTTTTGTGCGATAACAAGGAAAAACCATGAATGCAGATCATGTGAACAACAACGATTCGCCCTTGGCGATCATTATTTTCGGAGCGACCGGCGATTTGACCCGCCGCAAGCTGATTCCGGCGATTTATGAATTAACAGAGGCCGGTAAATTGCCGGCGGAAACCTATATCATCGGGTTTGCTCGCCGGGAATGGTCAGATGAAAACTTGCGCGAGACCTTCAAAGCGGGGATTGATGAAGATATTTCCCCCAAGAAACCAGCCAAAGCCCCAATGAATAAGGTTTTGCAAAATTCTTTTTATTTGCGCTCCACCTTCGAGGATCCGGATGGCTACAAACGCCTGTGCGATAAATTGGATGCGCTGCAGGTAAAAAATATTCTGTATTACCTGGCTACGCCGCCGGAGGAATATGCCACGATCATCGCACAGATCGGCGCTGCAGGAATAAACAAACAGCCGCGGGGTTGGACCCGCATAATCATCGAGAAACCTTATGGTCGCGATCTTGAATCCGCCATTGCGCTGGACACAGAAGTGCATAAGGTGTTCGCCGAACACCAGGTTTACCGGATCGACCACTACCTTGGCAAAGAAACTGTGCAAAATATTCTGGTATTCCGCTTTGCCAACGCCATCTTTGAGCCGCTTTGGAACCGGCGTTATGTCGATCACGTTCAAATTACCGTTGCAGAGACCATGGGGGTAGGTACCCGCGCCGGGTATTATGACAATTCGGGCGTGATCCGGGACATGTTCCAGAATCACCTGCTACAGCTGGTTACATTGACTGCCATGGAAGCGCCGGTCGGTTTTAATGCAGACGCTGTACGCGACGAAAAAGTAAAAGTCCTGAAGGCGTTAAGGCCGATACGCGATCAGGAGGTGATCACGAATACATTCCGGGCGCAATATGTCTCGGGGTTGATCGGCAAAAAACGGGTACCTGGATATAAAGACGAAGATGGGGTTCCGGCCGATTCAGTGACCGAAACTTTGCTGGCAGTCCGCATGTACGTCGATAACTGGCGTTGGGCTGGCGTGCCATTCTTCGTACGCTCCGCCAAACGCATGCCAGGCCGCATGACCAAGATTTTGATTCGCTTCCGGCAAGCCCCGCTCTCATTGTTCAACTGGACCAATCTGGCAGGCGATGCGCCCAATACCTTGATTTTGAATTTACAGCCCAATGAAGGGATTCGATTGGAGTTTGGCGCAAAAGCACCCGGCCCGGTCAATGAGATTCTACCGGTCAATATGGAATTCGATTATGATGAAACCTTTGGCAGCGAGCCGCCTGACGCATATGAACGTCTGCTCCTCGACTGCATTATGGGTGACGCCACACTATTCACCCGCGCAGACGAAGTGCGCGGACAATGGTCCTACGTGACCGATATTATTAATGGTTGGAAAAACAATCCGGTGCGCAATCTGCCGGTTTATGAGTCCGGCACCTGGGGACCGCCCGGATTGGACGAATTTATTCATTTGAACGGTCTTACCTGGCGTTAAGCGGCCGGTAGAACTGTAATTAACCGAAATAATTTCCTGTTTCAGAAGGGCAGCAGCGTACCGCAGTTTGGGCAGCGCGCCGTGCGGGAGGTGGCGACAAACCCGCATTTGGGGCAGGCAACAGGCTGTACGTTCCCCAAGGGGGCGCCGCAGGCAATACAACTGGGCTCGCCAACCGGATTGGGTGTGTCGCAGTAGTCGCATACCAACCGCCGCAACCGTTCCGAGAGTTCATGCCCGGCTTTTAGAGAACGGGCGGTTTGATCGATCACCCGCCAGACCTCGTCGGTCAACTGCACATATTCGATATCCTGAGCCAGATCATCCATGCGGTTGAGCAAGGATAACGGATTCCGCAGGGCTGCCAGTGCGGTCATTCCCAGACTGGCTGCTACACCCAGCCAGGCCTGTTTGCCAACTTGAACGGATACACCGTCTTCGACGGTTTGCATCATGATCCCAAGCGCGGTTTGCCCGCCAGATTCCGCCCCTTGCCGGCTGGCAATTTGAACCCCTACTTGTTGGCCGCTGCCGACTTGCTGCACGCGTAAATTGCCGCGGTTGAAATGTGCGATCAAACTCTGGGCAAAATCGTGAGGGGATATTTTTCCGTGGTAAATGCGTTGGTCCATAGTCGGTTATAATCGGTGGCGAGGTCAGATTTTATGAAAATTCCTGGATTGCGAATGCGCCGTCGATCCGCGCAAAATCTGTTTTATTCTATCATTATTACGAGTCTTCTGGCTTTTGGGTTGCTTTCGGCGGGAACCAACCCGGCAAATGCGCAAATTCCGACCGGTTCGATCCCAACGGTTACGGGTACACCCCTCGGGGTGATGGCTACAGTCAAAAGCGGATTAAATGAAGACTCCATCAATGTGCGTTCCGGGCCGCATGCCCTGTATTACCCGAAAATTGGCGTGCTGATGGAAGGCCAGAGTGTTCCGGCGCTGGGCAGGTCGAGCGGTTCGGATTGGATTTTGATCAGCTATGCCGGCGTCCCGAGCGGGCAGGGCTGGGTTTTTAGCAAATATGTCGATCTTTCGCCGGGCAATCTGCCCGTGGTGCAGCCGCCTGCCAGCCCAACTCCGGAAGTGACCCAAACCATCGATCCGACCCTGGCAGCTCAGTTTATCGTCACCGCTGCGCCGACCCGACTGCCAACTTTCACCCCGCCGCCGCCTTTGACCGTGCCAACTTTTACAACATCAAACAGTGGACAGGTCCTTTCCGGTGTGCCGATGGGATTGGTGATCCTCATTCTGTTCAGTATTGGGATTTTGCTGGGAATTTTCTCGTTTATCCAGCGGCGCTAAACCATAAACCCATGGGGAGTGAGAACTATACCGGGTTTTTGAAGAAATCTGCAAACCCTTTAAAGCAGTTCGCGCTTAACCGGTGGCCAACTGGCGCTTCACAGAAGATGACCTCGGCGCCCCATTGCTCCAACCAGGCAGCAGATTGCTGCGCTTTGGTGATGGAAACGGTCTTATCCTGATTGCCGTGGGCAACAAATACCTGCTTGCCTATTAATTGACCCGGAGGTATAAAATCCGGCGTGTCGGCAGGCAAAAAACCGGAAAGAAAAGCCGCCCGGTTAACTTGCCACGGATACAACAGCGCGTAGGCGGCAGATATCACCGCGCCCTGGCTAAATCCAATCACATCGACGGATTGCGCATGAATGTGGAATGATTTTATCCAACCACCAAAAGCCTCATGCAGATGGAAGGTTGCCTGCTGAAATTCGGCAAACGATGCACTCATACCGTTTTTAGAAGTGATCCATTTGAATCCACTCTCATCCGCTGGATTTGGCGCCCGCGGTGAAAAAATCCATGCGTCGCGAGGTAGATTGCGGGTGAAAACCGTCATCGAATTTTCGTCGCCGGTAAGGCCGTGTAGCATCAGAAATACTCTGTCATTGCCCTGGGTCAGCGGGGGGCGAACCCGTACAATCCAATCGTTAAGCAGCAGGATCAGGGCATCATTGCTCTCGGTTGCGTTCAAAAATCCACTCCATGATTCCTAAAATTAAGATAATCAAACCAACGGGGACAAGCCCAATCAGTATACATAAAATGCCGAAAAAAGCTGCCCCGGCGCCGTAAATCCAATAAATCAAAATCCCGCCAACGGCAATCAGCAGCACCAATCCACCGGTGATTAACCGGCGCATGGTCTGGCGGGAGTAACGGCGCAAGTCAGACATTTCCGGAGGTCGGTTTTCTAGTCTTCGAACACCTTGCTTGGCGGCTGCGGGTTCTGAAACTGCCTCCCCAGTTTATGCCGCCAGGTTAACGAATGCTGAATCTCCGGAAGGTGTTGTTCCACTGCTTTTACGCCAACCTGGATCAACTCGTGCGGGTCGCCTGGGTCCAAATAGCCAAATTTCAACACATCCGGACGAATAATCACATCCGGTTTTTCGATCTGAAGCCTCAGTTCGGTAATCATCCGGCTGGTGATATCCATTGAATCGGCAAAAACGCGGATCGCCTGGCTAATGCGCATGTTTACGATGCGGCTGAGGATGGGCTTGGGGATTCTTGTGTCCAGCGGCAGGCTGATTTCAGGAATTTCCCGCCATTGCGCCGGTACCGGGCTCAAACAGACTGCCACGATGGGCAGTTTTGGCGCCAGCCAGCGCGCCACTGCCACAGGTACCGGATCTAAAACACCGCCGTCAATCAGCTCGGCCTTGCCCATTTTAACCGGCGGAAAAACGCCCGGTATGCTGGATGTTGCCACGACTGCATCGATCACCGGGCCTCTGTTTAAGATGAACTCCTGCTTGGTGATAATATCAACAGCAGTGGCCGCAAATGGGATTTTCAAGTCCGCAAAGGTTTTGTCTTTTAGAAAAGGGGAAAGCAGCTTCACCAGCCCGGACAGACCTAAAAGAGAGGGCCCGTCCTGGTTGCGATGAGAGAAGAAGTTATGCCCGCTCAATTCTGTAAGTGCAGCCAGAATTTCCGCTTCCTTGGCACCAGATGCGATTACAGCGCCCACAACGCCACCCGCGCTGGTCCCGGCAATCGCTTTAATTTTGTAACCCGCCTTCTGAAGGCAGAAAATGACTCCCAGATGGGCAACCCCTTTGATGCCACCGCCGCCGAGTGCAAGGGCTATTTCTTCCATGATGTACCCTCCATAGATGATGACACGGTGAAATTATTCTAACCAGGTAATAAAGTTTTTAATGCCTGTTCCAGCGCAAAAACATCCTCCGCGCTGTTATAGGCCTGCAGTGAGAAGCGGATTAATTTGTAGCCGTCCCAATCAATGAGCGGTACCTCGATCTTGTATTCATCATACAATTTTATCTTGAGGTTATTAATATCTACGTAGGATGGCAGCGGAACGGTTCCCATTTGGCGATACCATTGCGGTGAATCGGGGTAGAGCGCTTCAAGGCCGGTAAGGGCGGTGACGCGCTGCCGCAGCTCGGATGCCAGCTTATGGCAACTTTCGCGCACAACTGGCCAATTGCGTGCCGCCTGGAAGTCGATGGCATCCGGGACAGCCAGAAAAGCTGAAATGTCACGCGTTCCGGTCCACTGCTGCCAGTCGACGAAAGGGGATGAGCCGGGTGTATCACTCTGCCAACCCCAGGATACAATCAGTGGTTGAACCAAGTGCTGAACCTCAGGCCGGGCATAAAGAAAAGCCGCGCCTTTTGGTGCGCATAGCCATTTGTGCAAGTTGCCAGTGTAGAAATCTGCGCCAAGCGTGTCGAGCGCCAGATCTAACTGCCCGGGGGCATGTGCGCCATCGATCACAGTCAGTATGCCGTGCTGACGGGCGCGGCGGCAAATTTCTTCCACCGGGAAGATCATAGCGGTGGGCGAGGTGATGTGACTTAAGAAAATCGCGCGAGTATGAGGGGTAACTGCATCCCAAAATTCGTCGACCCACTGGTCAACGGATTTGACTGGCAGGGATACCCGGTGATTGATATACTTGAAGCCGGATTGTTGCGAGAGAAATCCCCAGGTGCGGTCTAGCGCTCCATATTCATGGTTGCTGGCAAGGACTTCGTCGCCCGAACCGAGGGCGAGGCTGCGAGCCATTATGTTGACTCCCAGGGTGGCATTGGTTACGAACACCAAATTGTCGCGGCTTGTACCCAGGTAGGCGGCTAACCTGGCCCGGGCGAAATTGAGGAGTTCGTCACTCCGCCTTCCTAAAAATTCCACCGGTTGGCGTTCCAACTCACGCTGCCAGCGTTGGTAACTCTCGAATACCGGCCGGGGGGTGGCCCCAAACGAGCCGTGATTAAGAAAGGTAATGTCGGGATCGAGCAGGAAGAGTTCTTTCATGGTTCAGCCTTGCGCCTTTCACGGGCTAGATTGTAACATTGCATCCCGCTAGATGACTCCATTGTTTGCCAGAATCCTTTCGCCCATGCGGTTGGTACCGCCAGAATATCGCCGGAATTTTTGGCTGCTCTTCAGCGATATCGGCTGGTTTGGCGTGCTTTCCGGCAGCACGATCGCTTTCCTGTCTATCTATGTTGCCCGCCTGGGTGCGGGCACGGAGCAAATCGGGCTGATCAACGCAGCCCCCGCCTTTGTCAGCTTGTTTTTTTCGCTTTCCTTCGGCGCGTGGATGTATGGCAAGTCTACTCGTCGGGTGGTATTGATCAACGCCGCCTTGATGCGGATTTATTACCTGCCGCTTATTCTGTTACCAGCAATATTAACCGCACCCCTCCAGATCTGGTTGATCATCATTATGGCGTTTTTGATGAGCATCCCAGGCGCCGGGGTGCAGGTTGGGTTTACTGTCCTTTTTGGAGAAGCGGTTCCCGAGGAATGGCGAGCGTATGTCGCCGGGACGCGTAATGCTATTTTTGCCGTTGTCTGCATTCTGACCGCGCTGGTTAGTGGCTTCATTCTGAAATCCACCCCATTTCCTGGCGGTTACCAGATTGTATTTGCGATCGGTTTCGTCGGGGCTGCCTTGAGTGTGGCTTCGCTGTACTTCGTGCGCCCGCTTCCGCTGCCAGCCGTTCAAGCGAGCGAACCTGCGCACGCCGCAGGTGGCAGCTCGGATGGAATGCTCTATAACGCTTCATTGCCTGAAGGTCGCAAACAGCAAGCCAGCCTGACCGCACGGGACTATCAGGCCCAGCTGCGGTTTGATATCGTAAAGAGTCCATACAACAAGGTACTCCTGCTTATATTTGCCTTCCACCTGACGCAATACTTACCCCTGCCGCTGTTTCCCATCCTTTCCGTCAAAATCCTACATTTGTCGGATCAAACCATCAGCATCGGCAATGCGTTGTTTTACCTGTTTATGTTTATGGCTTCCACGCGCATGCCCCAAATCGCCGGCCGGTTTGGATATCGACGCACCACCGGAATAGGCTTGATCTCGCTGGCGATTTTTCCAATCTTTCTGGCGGTTGCTCAGGATGAATGGTTGTACCTGGCAGCTAACATTTTTGGCGGCACCGGTTGGGCGCTGGCCAGCGGAGCGATGTATAACTACGGGCTTGAAAAAGCTGCCCCAAATCAGCCCGCCCCTTATCTGGCCTGGTTCACGCTGTTTGCCAATGCCGGGATGCTGCTTGGCGCCTTGATCGGACCGCTGGTTTCCAATTGGGCTGGCATTCGGCTGGCCCTGACCATATTTGCGGCAGTCCGATTAATTACAGGCATTATCATAGCTCGCGAGAAGTAGTTATGTTAAAATGTTCCCTATGAACGTCAAGGTCGTTGCAACCAATCGTAAAGCGCGTTTTGAATTCTTCCTGCTGGAACATTATGAGGCAGGAATTTCATTATTTGGCAGCGAGATCAAATCGGTGCGCGCCGGCCAGATCAGTCTGGCTGAGGCATTTGTTCAGACCGACGGCGCCGAAGCCTGGCTAATGAATGCGCACATTGCGCCTTACGAGCAGGCTAACCGGTTCAACCATGATCCAAAACGCCCGCGCCGGTTGCTGCTTCACAAGCGCGAAATTCGCGAAATGTGGGACGCGGTTAGGCAGAAGGGTATGACCATCGTTCCGGTGCAGGTATATCTGAAAGAAGGCCGCGCAAAGGTCGAAATTTCACTGGCCAAAGGCAAAAAACTGTATGACAAGCGCCAGGATATCGCCCGCCGGGACCAGGAACGGGAGCTGGAACGCGAACAAAAAGAGCGTTCCTGAAATTATTTTATTCAGATTGGAATAAGAATATGCTTGGTAGTGACCTGCTTGCTCTTGTGATCACCCTGGTTGCCGCATTGGTATGGCTGCGGTTGAATGATTTCCTGGCGCACCGTGGGATTATCAGCTCAGCCCTGAGCCGAAAAATTATTCACATTGGCACCGGTCCTATTTTTGTTCTGTGTTGGCTACTGTTTACCTCGGCGCCGTCAGCGCGCTTTGTAGCGGCAATCGTCCCACTAGGGATTACCCTCCAATTCTTTATGGTTGGTGTCGGGATTATTAAAGACAAGGCGGCAGTGGATGCAATGGCTCGCACCGGCGACCGGCGCGAACTTTTACGCGGCCCGCTGTATTACGGTATCGTCTTTGTCGTATTGACTGTGACCTTCTGGCTAGATAGTCCAGTAGGTATTATTGCATTAATGGTGTTATGCGGCGGCGATGGCTTCGGCGATGTGATCGGCAAACGCATCGCTTCGCGGGCGCTGCCATGGTCTCCGCGCAAGACCTGGGCGGGTTCTTTGGCGGTGTTGGTGGGAGGTTTTGTTTTTTCCTTACTTGTGTTGACGGTTTTTATCCAATTTGGCGTTTTTGACCTCACCCAGGGCGAACTTGTCCCCAGGCTGCTGCTGATTTCCGTTGTCTGCGCGGCGGTTGAATCCTTACCAGTGCGCGATTTGGACAATTTGACCGTCCCCTTGGTTGCAGTTGCGTTGGGTTTACTGTTATTTTAGAGAGGTATTGGATGATCTCGATTCATGGTCACAACCTATGTATTGAAGACGTCGTCACGGTCGCCCGGAAAAATGAACCGGTTGAAATCTCACCGGAAGGCCTGACTAATATCGAACGCGCGCGCGGATGGCTGGAAAACGTCCTGGCCACCGATCTGCCGGTTTATGGCATCAACACCGGCTTTGGCATTTTCGCAGACCGACACATAACATTAAAGGACAGCAACCAGCTCAGTCGCAATTTGATCTTGAGCCATGCTGTCGGCACCGGACCCGCTCTGGACGATGAAATTGTGCGCGGTGCAATGCTGGTGCGCGCCAATACCCTGGCCAAAGGCTATTCTGGCGTCCGCACAGAGATCGTGCAGACCCTGTTAGATATGCTCATGGCTGGCGTCACACCCGTAGTTCCGTCTCAGGGTTCATTGGGATCATCCGGCGATCTAGGTCCGCTTTCCCATCTGGCACTGGTCATGACGACCGATGCGTTGGATCGTGTAGAGGATTCGGGCTGGGCAACCTACCAGGGGAATACTTTGCGCGGCAAGGATGCCATGGCAAAGGCAAATTTGCAGCGGCTGGTGCTTGGCCCTAAAGAGGGTTTGGCGCTCAACAACGGCGCGACATTTTCAGCCGCCATTGGCGCTTTAGCCGTTTATGATGCTCGCAACCTGGCGCATGTGGCGGAACTGGCGCTCAGCATGACTCTCGAAGCTTTGATGGGTACCAGCGCAGCCTTTGACCTGCGTCTGCATACAGTTCGTGAACAGGCGGGCCAGTTACGCGTGGCCAAAGCGATAAAAGATCACACTCGCGGCTCCACTTTGATGGATGGCGCAGGGCGGGTGCAGGATGCCTACTCGCTGCGCTGCGCGCCTCAGGTGCAGGGAGCGGTGCTGGATACGATCGAATTCTGTGCCCAGATCATCGAGCGGGAAATCAATGCTGCCACCGATAACCCGCTGCTTTTTTCGCCGTTGGATATTCTCTCTGGCGGCAATTTCCATGGCGAGCCTGTAGGCCTGGTGATGGATTATCTTGGCATCGCGCTTTCAGAACTGGCTGCCATATCAGAACGGCGAATTTTCCGCATGACGGATGGGAATTTGAACACTGGACTACCGCCCATGCTGGTGGATCACCTTCAAGCTGCCGGCTTGAATTCAGGGTTGATGATGCCGCAGTACACGGCTGCATCGTTGGTGCTCGAAAACCAGACTCTGGCCCATCCGGACAGCGTCCACTCGCTGCCAACCTCCGGTGAGCAGGAAGATCACAACGCCAATGCCATGACCGCTGCCCGGCACGCCCGGCAGATATTGGACAACGCCCGGCATGTATTGGCGATTGAACTGTATACCGCTGCCCGCGCGTTGGACCTGCGTTTGAAGCAGCAGCCAGAGGCGCAATTAGGTGTTGGCACCGGCAAGGCGTATGACATCTTGCGGGCGGCAGTTCCTTACCAGGCTGGCGATGCACTGTGGGGTCCGGAGATCGAGACAGTCGCAACTTTGATTAAAAAAGAAGCATTCTCTTAATCAGGCTTAATCCAGGCTTGATTGACAAAACCCTTTATTGATATTATCCTAACCCGCATGAAGTGGATTGACACCTCTTACTCTCGACGTGGTTTCTTAAAATTAGGGGCGTTAAGTTTGGGTGCGCTGGTGCTGCGTCCCTGGAACAATTGGAGCCAATTGTTGGACGAATTTCCTAACGCAGAACAGCTTGGGCGCATCTGTGTTGGCAAAGTCGATGTCCGCTCCCGACCGTCGGTCGATGCCGAGTCGGTTGGCGTACTGTACGAGGATGCTATCGTCGTCTGGCTGCGGGAAGTGGTCGGCGAAGCGCCCATGGGCCGTCAGAGCCGCCGCTGGGTCGAGACACCGGACGGTTATGTGTATGCCCCCAGCGTACAACCGGTACGCAATCAGCCGAATGTTCCCGTTACCGAGATGCCGCAAACTGGTTTGGGCAAAGGGATGTGGGTTGAGGTCAGCGTCCCGCAAACGCAAATTTTCCTGGAAAGAGATACTGCCGCCTCAGCCTGGCTGCAATATGCACTGGATTATGGCCTGGTCCCGCGACTTTACTACAGCCAGGTGATCTGGGTGGATGACATTCGAACCAGCTCACAGGGGCAGGTTTTGTACCGGATCAACGAACGTTACGGTCCGGGAGATTTGTTCTGGGCAGCGGCTGAAGCCTTTCGTCCACTGACAGATGAAGAGATTTCACCGATCTCGCCTGAAGTCGAAAATAAAAAGGTGGTTGTGGATGTGACGCCCACCCGCCAAATTTTATCGTTATATGAAGGCAATTCGGAAGTTTATGCCTGCCGCATCTCGTCGGGCGCAAAGTGGAACGCTGAAGGGGCAATTGTGGAAGAATGGGGTACCCCCATTGGTTCGAACCATCGCATCTGGCGAAAAATGATATCCACCCACATGTCTGGCGGTCAAACAGGAACAGGCTATGACCTGCCGGGTGTTGCCTGGACCACCTTGTTTACTGGCGAAGGCGTAGCAGTACATTCGACCTTCTGGCATAATGACTTTGGCACGCCGCGCTCTCACGGCTGCGTCAATTGCGCGCCGGACGATGCCAAATATGTTTTTCGTTGGACGCTGCCGGAAATCCCTTACGACCCGGGTGATATGACTATTGCAATGCCTGGTGGAACTCAGGTTGATATTGTGGAAGCTTAAAACTTTATTATTGGAGTCCAAATGGTAGATTTGACCATCGGTTTGGCTTTCCTGGCCGGGCTGGCATCTTTTCTTTCACCGTGTGTGTTTTCGCTGGTGCCGGCGTATGTGGGTTATCTGAGCGGCCGGTCGATCGCAGCCAACCAGGTGGAAAGCACCCCCAGCAAACTCGAAACGTTTTTACACGGTTTGGCTTTTGTAGGCGGGTTCAGCCTGATCTTTCTTACCCTGGGTTTGACCATGTCAGCAGTGGGCGGCCTGTTGTATGAGATGCGTTTCTGGCTGTCAAAAATTGGCGGATTAATTGTGGTCATCCTGGGGCTGCACATGACCGGCCTCCTGCGCATCCCATTTCTGGAATATGATTTGCGCCCGCGGACTCAAATAGACCGCCGCCGCGGTTATTTTTCATCCGCTCTCCTTGGAATCACATTTTCGGCTGGCTGGTCACCGTGCATTGGTCCCATCCTGGGCATGATCCTGACCCTGGCGATCAACGGGGGCTCTGTATCACGGGGCGTTGTATTGCTGGGGTTCTACTCAATCGGGCTGGCTATTCCCTTCCTGGTTGCTGCCGTGGGGATTGGCTGGGTGACAACGGTTCTTAAGAAATATAGCAAGGTCATGCATACCATTGAAATTGGCATGGGCGTTATTTTGATTATCGTAGGGGTCCTGTTGTTCTTTGGCGTGTTCAATACACTTAGCCAATTTGGCTTCTTTGTCGATTTTGGCCTGTAAAAGGTGCCGGACTTGAAAGGCAAATGGATCCTGTTTAGCGCAGCCGGGTTGCTGATCAGTTTGGCGCTTGGCGGGTCGTTTTTCTTGTTTCCAACCGCTGCGAAATTGACGGGTACCAATCAACCAGCCGTCAACGCCGGTAGTTCTTTGCCCGCATTTTTGCTGAACGATCTTACTGGCGAAGCGCATTCGCCTGTTAGCCTGGCTGGTAAACCTGCAGTGATTAACTTCTGGGCAACCTGGTGTAAACCTTGCGAGATCGAAATGCCGCTGCTTCAGGCGGTCTCTGGAAAATATCCAAAAATTGCCGTCATTGGCATCAATTCCGGTGAGGCAGAAGAGGTCATCCAGCCGTTTGTGGCCAAGTATGATATAACATTCCCTGTCTGGCTCGATACGGAAAGTAAGGTCACCGATCGGTTGAAGATCATTGGCCTGCCTACCACCTATTTCATTGACGCCCTGGGAGTGATTCGGGCTGTTCACCTTGGCCAGCTTACTCCTGATTTACTTGATACTTACCTGGCACAATTAGGGATTGAACCGTGATTATCGTTACGCTTTACGTGAAAAAGAATCATGCTGCCAGCGAACAAGTTGAGCAAGATTTGAAATCGCTTGGCAGCATGTATCCACACCAATTGGCAGTTATCGATGTCGAGGCGGCGCCGGAACTCAGCGCAGCATTTTCAGAGCATGTGCCGGTTGCACAGATCGGACCATACAAACTGCAAGCTCCAATCACCCGCCAGGAGCTTCAGGTGGCTCTAGGAGCGGCTAGCGACCGCAGTGACCACCTGACCCGCGTTGGGGACGAGAAACACGCCAAACGGGTCGAGCGTGGTCGTACCATATCGGGCAGCGATCGTTTCTCCTGGTGGTTTAGCCGCTGGTATATGGTGGTTATCGCTTTTATTCTGATTTTATATGTCGGACTTCCTTTTTTGGCCCCCGTTCTTTCTCGCGCCGGCGCGACCGGGGCTGCCAATGTGATTTATAAAGTTTACAGCCCGCTCTGCCACCAACTGCCTTTCCGCTCCTGGTTTTTGTACGGCTCGCAGCCCTATTACCCGCGTGAATTAGCAGGAATCCAGGGGGTTGCCAGCTACGAAGAAATCACCGGCTCACAGGTATTGAACTTGACTGAGGAGCGGAAGTTTACCGGAAGAGAAGAACAGGGGTTTGGCGCGGAAGCCATCGGATACAAGGTGGCGTTGTGCCAGCGCGACGTGGCTATTTACGGGGCGATGGCGTTGTTCGCGCTCATTTTTATCGCTTCCGGCCGCAAGATCAAGCCATTGCGCTGGTACTTTTGGTTATTATTCGGGTTAATTCCGATTGGCATTGACGGCTTTTCGCAACTGCCGAGCCTGATCGCTCAACTGCCGGATTGGATGCTAATCCGCGAGAGCACGCCCGTATTAAGAACCATCACCGGAGCGCTTTTTGGCATTACGACTTCGTGGTACCTGTTTCCCATGATCGAAGAGAGCATGCGCGAGACGCGCAAGATGTTGGCTGGCAAATTTGCCGTTGTATCTCAAATCCAGCAGGCAAGCTAAACCACATGCCCTATATTCAACGAAATGGCTTAGAATATTTTCAATTCGCGAGCTTTAGTCCCTCCAAGGTCGATCACGGCATATTTACCCGCAAAGGCGGGGTCAGCCCAGCTCCCTGGGTATCATTAAACTTGGGAGGTACTGTAGGGGATGAACGCCCCAATGTTATTGAAAATCGGCGACGGATCTATGAGGTGATGGAACGCAGGGTAGAATCCATTTTTGACGTTTGGCAGGTACACAGCGCCGATGTGATATGCACCAGCAACCCGCGACCGTTGGATGCTGCCCACGAAAAAGGCGATGCAATTCTGACCGATAATCCGGAAGTTACCCTCTTCATGCGTTTCGCTGATTGTGTGCCTATTCTGCTTCATGACCCTGTCCGCCGAGTCATTGGGGTGGTGCACGCCGGCTGGCAGGGGACGGTCAAAAAGGTAGTCGCGCGCGCAGTTGAAAAAATGAGTGATCAGTACGGCACGCGTCCCGGCGATATTTTAGCTGGCATTGGACCGTCCATTGGCCCAGACCACTACCAGGTTGGAGCGGATGTGTTCGAACAAGTGCAGGCCAGCTTTGGCGAACGAGCGGATGAAATTCTGATAAACAAGAACGGGAAAACGCATCTGAATTTGTGGAAGTCGAATGCCATCCTGTTGGAGGAAGCACAAGTTGGTTCAGTCGAAATCGCCGGAATGTGCACTGCCTGTGACCTCAATCGTTGGTACTCTCACCGCGCCGAACACGGTAAAACCGGACGCTTTGGCGCATTTCTCGCTCTTTCATCGTGAAAACCACAATGGACCGCTTTCTTGAAATAAAGCAAAACTTAAACCAGGTTTATGAGCGTATCGGCGCTGCTGCTATGCGCGCCGGGCGAAAATCGGATGAGGTCAAGCTGGTAGTCGTCTCCAAGGGGCAGCCATTGGAGGTAATTCAAGCAGCAATTGCAGCCGGAGCAAAAATTTTTGGAGAAAATTATCCCGAAGAAGCCATAGAAAAAATCCAGGCAGTCGACTCGGCGGATATTACCTGGCACATGATTGGCCATTTGCAAAGCCGAAAGGCAAAATTGGTTTGTGATCATTTTGATTGGATGCAATCGTTGGACAGCCTGCATCTGGCAGAGAAAATGGAGCGTCTGCTTGCAGAACGTAACCAGCCGCTGCCCGTCCTGCTCGAATTTAACGTCGGCGGCGAAGAAACTAAATCGGGTTGGCTCGCAGGCGAAGCCAGCAATTGGCCTCAATTATTACCAGAAATTCGACAAATCCTGGAGTTCCCTCACCTACAGGTACATGGCTTGATGACCATGCCACCTTTAACCGCAAACCGGGATGAAGCCCGTATCCACTTCAAAAAGATGGTTGAACTGCAAAAATACTTGCGTAAGCAATTTCCGCAGTCAAATTGGGCAGAACTGTCCATGGGGACCAGTTCGGATTATGAGGCCGCGGTCGAAGAAGGCGCCACATTTGTCCGGATCGGTACATCTATCCTTGGGCCCAGGCCGGACAGACCCTTATCGCAACTCACAAAATTAAGGCAGGTATAAATGCTGATTTCTATTTTGATCAACATCATTCAGACTTTAAGTACAGTATTGCTGCTGGCCGTTCTCGCTTCCGTCTTGCTATCTTATTTTCTGCCGCCCTATAACAATATCCGCGTGTTTCTCGACCGCATGGTTAACCCGCTCTTGTTACCTATTCGCCGGGTGGTGCCGCCTCTTGGAATGCTCGATTTCAGCCCGATCGTCTTGATCATCTTAATTCAGGTAGTCGAGTGGGTATTGATATCGGTGCTCTCAAGGTTGCGATGAAACCAAAGCGGCTCACCAACCCCCAATTCCATAACGGCCGAGTGGGTGCTGCAATTGCCGTCCATGTCAAAATCAATGCTGCTCAGGATAGCATTTTGCGTATCAGCCGCGATGGCAAGGTTTTTATTCAGCTTATGGCTAAGAACAAATCTGAAATCGACGCGAACCTGGCTGCTTTTGTAGCAGCATTTTTTAACGTGAAATCTCATCAGGTGGAACTGCTTGGCAATCCAACTTCGAATGAACGCCTGGTAACGATCACGGGGTTATCCACCGAAGATCTCCAGCGCAAAATTACTGCTGCATCCGATTAGGTTGCGATTACGGCTTATTGCCCTGAATTCTTGTGGGTCAGATTAGCGAACCAGAGCGCGTAGTGCGCGGCAACCCGCAGGTCAAGATCGGCTGCGCCCAGCGCAGTGCGGATCCCATCGGTAGCAGAGGCATCCTGGCAACGCGCCAGCAGTTGTACCGCTGCAATTTGTTGGTCCGGGGTGCCAGAATTGGCTACTTTTAGCAATAGTGGAACCGGGGATTCGTTTCGGGGGATTCCATGCCCGCTTTTGGCGGCATAAGTAATCAACCAGGGGGTATCGGCGGGTGGACCCAGAACGGCTCGGCTTTTGTTTCGGGTGCGCTGCAGAGACTCCAGAGCGCTGCCGGCTAAATTTCGCACAACAAATTGGCCGTCTTCTGTGGCTATTTTTTCAAACAACTCGGCAACCCAGGGCGCTTTGAGCTGCATCAGACCGTAGATCGCTGCCCGCCGGGTGAGAATATCCGCAGAGGCTGCGGCTTCACGCAGCAACTTGTGCCCCCAGGGAGGTCGTAAAGCTGCTGCTTCTGCGACGGCTAACCGCGTGTGCTCGTCGCCTTGATTAATGGTGCTTTCGAGGGTAGCCTGGGCTTCTGGTGTCTCCAGGGCGGCAATTGCAAAACAAGCAGCAAATCGAACTAATTCTTGCTCATCCGTTCCAGCTGCAGTGAGTTCAGCGATCGATTTCGGCTCGCGCAGGATCCCAGTGCAGAGGGCGGCAATTTGCTTCAACGGCACTGAGGGGGAACTTGCCAGCTGGTTCATTAAAAGGTTCTGCGCTGGGTCATTGGACATGGCAGCCGCGCCCAACAACCCGAGCCGGGTGGGATACGGCAGGGATTCTAGCTGGGTGAGCGCTAACAGGTGGCGCATGATATAAGAACGATTGGCGTTGCCAGGCGTAAGATCACGCATCCAAAGCGTAACCTGCGTTGTCCGCCAATAAAATGGCGGCTTGTCTTCTGCGAGATACGTCTTCAGCCACTCTGCCGGCGTGCTGGACAGCAGATAATGAAAAAATTCCGATTCGGCGCTCCATGGATCATCATCTGGTGATTTGGACGACAGATCATAGGTGTAATTGGATAGCGAGCCGGCATATCCCCACAAAACTGGATTAGAAAATGAAAGCCGCTCGTGTGGATGCTCTCGCAAGACTCCCATATCGATCAATTTGTCGATACTTTTTTCCTCGCTGGTTGCCATCCGCAGTTTTTTATCCAGACCTAAGGTTTCCAGCGGAATCTGAATCACAGGAGTTTGCGCTTCACCCCTCAGGGGGCGTTCGTCAATTAAGTTGGTGTAGGTTGCTCCTGATGAAGAGAATTCTTTTTCGGCTTCGATGTACGTTGTATAGCTCTGTTTCATCGAGATGAGTTGGTCTGTCAGGCTGGCCAGAGATTGTAGATTGATACCCTGGCCCTCAAGCCGGCTGAAATATGCGGATATGGCATCCACTCCACGCATGCCGGGCAGATCTCCTGAAAACGCTCCCCACAGACGGCAGGTTAACTCGATGGGTGTGTAAAAATCACCGTCGGCAGCCTGCCAGGCATCAATTAGCAAATCATCGATGGGGCCGTCATTGTTCGCGCCGGTCCGAGGGGCGATGTGGGAATTCCACAGGCTGCCCCACCTTTTTGTGAAGCTGGTGATATCGCTGCGATTCCACCCGGCAATCGGCAGCGGTTCGATGCCTAGCTCGAATAGCCCCTCTGCGCGATCGATCGCAGCAGTCGTCACGATGCGCAATTTGAACTGGGTTTTAATCAGGCGGGAGAGGAAACCAACAGCCTGCTGGTATGGCTCAAAAGGAATTTCATCCAATCCATCCAGAATCAATATTGCTTTTTTTGCAGCTATGGTCTTATGAATGAACCCGGGCAATTGAGGGCGGCTGGCGGCCGGTGTATGCCATGACAATGCCTTGGCGAGGATATCCCCGGGATCCTGCTTGGTATCTGTCAGGTCCTCGATGTCATTTATGTGAAGATAAATGGGGAAATATTGGGCTATTGAGCCAAGGGATTCATCTTTTCGAGCGAAAAGTGAAGCTAAATAGGCTAATGCGGTTGTCTTTCCTGCGCCCGGGTGGCCAATGATAGCAAGATCAACCCCAGACCGTACGGTTCGCACCAGCGACAGGCTATCGCCGTCATACTGGGCGGAAAACTGAGGGACGTATGGAAGGTTCGGAATAATCGGCGGTCGGAAACTGCCAAACGGGTCCGGATTATCCGGATCAACCTGCGGGGGAGGAGCCTGCAGGCGCGGAACAACCAGGACTTCATCCAATGAAAACAAAGGACTGGCTAGATGATTGCGTTGAGCCCGTTTTAATACTTCACGGCGTAAAGTGCCATCAATTCCAGCGATTTGCCGGGCACGCAGATTGGTAAATCGATTTTTTAGCTGTGTCTTTGCCTGTGGAAATTGCCGCCAAAATCGAACAGCGATCCACCAGAATAAACTGGCAGCTAAAAAACCCAGCCAGAAGGAAATTTTGTCAAAGTTTTGTAACATTGTTTGGCCTAACCACCGTAAAGAAATCGACCACACGAAGGACAATGAGAGACCTGGATGGGTGAGCGAGCGTTTTGACGATCTGCAGCAGTGAGGAGCGAGCCGCAAGCCGAACAGGTATCTTCCGAAAGAGTCGCTACAGCAACCCCGCGCTTGTTTTTTCGCAGTCTGGCATATTCCTCAAGGTAGACTGGATCGATCTGGTTGACAATTGCATCGCGTTCAATCTGCAGACGCGCTTTCAATGCTGTCAGCATGCCGTTTTCACCCATCCATACCGCATTTTCACTGGTAGTTTCACCTTGCTTATGGATCAAATGCTTATTGGCTGCATCGCAACTTGCCTGCGCTTCTTCAACCTGCATCATGGCTTCAAGCTGTTGATCTTCCAACCCTGCAACGACTCGTTTGAGTGAGGCAACCTCGTGTTGCAAATCTTGCAGTTCTTTTGGAACTTTTACCTTTCCTCCGTACAAGGTTGATTCACTTTGTTCCAGCTTCATACGTTTGGCGGCAGCTTCCTGTTCGATTTTGGCCAGATGTGCTTGTGCAGCCTTCAGGCTTGCCAAACTTTCGGCTACTCCTGTTTCCGCATTAGTCACGCGGTTGTCGCTATCGATCTTTGCCTTGATTTCCAGGATGCGTGCCGTGCCCTGGTCAAGCTGAGTATCAATTTTTTGAAGCTGGTAGAGGTGAAAGCTGTGGCTCATAGTTTAAATTATAGGTGATTTATGGAATGGGGTTTATAAACAATTATGTAAGGTGCGCGCGTTGCGTGCCTTTTTCTTCTCAAGTATACTTTAGTTCACACTTCCCATGTCAAAGCGCAGCTTTATCATCCTTACTTCATTGACGATCTTGCTCATGACGCTCCCGTATCTGTTCGCGGCTCAAAGCGGGGGAGACAGTCTGGTCTTTAACGGGTTCTTATTAAATCCTGTTGACGGTAATTCCTACCTCGGCAAGATGCGGGAAGGCTGGCTGGGACATTGGCAATTTACCTTGCTAAATTCCAGTCAGGAGCCGGAGGGAAGCTACTTATTCCTATTTTATATTTTTCTCGGTCATGTTTCCCGTTGGTTGGGGTTACCGCTTATTTTTACGTTCCATGCTGCCCGAGTACTGAGTGCCTTTTTCCTCTGCTGGATGCTATACCGGTTCATTGACGTTTATCTGGCAGGGCGCAGCCAGGGGACAAAAACTATTGCCTTTGCCCTGTTGTGTTTTGGGTCGGGTTTGGGCTGGTTGGCAGCTTTTTTTGGTGGCTTCACTGCCGATTTCTGGGTGGCTGAGGCTTATCCCTTCTTGAGCATGTATTCCAACCCGCATTTTCCGCTCGGGTTGGCGTTAATCCTCGACTTTTTTGTTCAACTGCGCAATCCAGTTACTCGGAGTAGCTTTTTTGGGCTGGTAATAAAGGGGCTTTTACTGGCGATCGTAATGCCGTTCGGGGTGGTGGTGGCTGGTCTGGTAGCTGGCGGCGTGCAATTGTGGGAGATCATTGCGAATAAATCCCCGATACGTTGGTGGATGCTTGGATTTCTAGTCCCGGGGGGATTATTTCTCATTTATCAATACATTGTTATTCAATCCGATTCGGTTCTGGCCGGGTGGAACGCCCAAAATTTGACCTATACCCCGCCTCTTTGGGATATTTTGATCAGTTTTTCTCCTGCACTCATTCTTGCTTTGGGTGTAATTTCCTGGACGATCAAGTCTCGCGAGGTGGAGAAATACAAGCTTCTAGTCGTTTGGTTGGCAGCTGGATTAATTCTTGCTTACGTTCCAGTTCAACTCCAGCGGCGTTTCTTATTGGGCTATTACATCCCCATTGCCTGCCTGGCGGCGATTGCGCTTGATTGGCTGGCCACCTCGGGAAAGAGATTGTTGCGGGTCAGCGCCGCTGCAGCGGTCGCAGCTTCCCTGATCAGCAATCTGTTTATTTTGATTGGTGGCGTGTCTGCTGCCGCCCAACATCAGCCTGAGTTATATTATTCAAAGAGTATCCAGGGGGTATTCGATTGGATGTTAGCCCATCGCAAAGATGACAGCGTCGTATTGGCTACCCCAGGTACTTCGTCAATTATCCCGGGAGCAACCGGTTGGCGTGTGGTTTATGGCCATCCTTATGAAACGCCGCATGCGAATCAACGAAAGCAGGAGGTCGAGGATATTTTTTCAGGTGAGATGAGCCTGGCTAAAGTGCAGCAATATTTCGATTCGCTTGGGATCGATACCGTTTTCGTTGGACCGGATGAAAGGGGGCTGGGCGGAGATTTAGCCTGGATCGACGCTTTTGATGTTGTCTTTGAAGGCGATGAAGTTACTATCTTCAAAACCAAGGTGAACCCATGAAATATGCGATTTTGGGTTTACTCATATTTTTGATTGCGCTCCCGTTAGTAATAGGTGTCGCAGCAGCCAGCGATAACTTGGTTTTCAACGGTTTCATCATAAACATACCCGATAACTATTCTTATATTGGAAAAATGCGCGAGGGCTGGCTGGGATCCTGGCAATTTTCCATGCTCAGCTCCAGTATTCCGCCTGGAAAGAATTATCTCTATTTGTTCTATCTCTTCCTGGGTCATGTTGCCCGTTGGCTTGGACTGCCGCTGATTCTCACCTTTCATGCAGCACGCGGGCTTGCCGTGATTTTGCTCTGGTATCAATTATGCCGCTTCGTTGATGTTTATCTGGAAAGACATGATACAAAAACCAAAAATATCGCCTTATTGTTGCTCTGCTTTGGATCAGGCATGGGTTGGATGGCCGTGATAGTGGGTGGGCAGACTGGAGATTTTTGGATCCCGGAAGCTTATCCTTTCTTGTCCATGTACACCAACCCGCATTTTCCGCTGGGCATGGCGCTCGTTGTTGATTTTCTCGTTCAACTTCGAAAACCTTTCATCCGGCGGCATATAATCCCCCTGACGCTGAAGGGCATGCTATTGGGAATTACCATGCAATTCGGGGTAGTTGTCGCGGGCGTTGCAGCAGGCTTGACTCAGGCGTGGGAAATGATTAAAAAACAACATCCTGTCCGCTGGTGGATGCTTTGGTTTTTTATCCCCGGTGGATTGGTCCTTATCTATCAATTCATTGTGCTCAGGTCAGATCCGGTTTTGCGGGAATGGGATATTCAAAACATTACGCTAACCCCTCCAATTTGGGATATTTTAGCAAGTTTTTCCCCTGCGTTGCTGCTGGCAATTGGCACGATCATTTATTTAATAAAATCTGGCCATGTCGCGGAGTATAAATTATTGGTGGGGTGGTCCGTTGCTGGATTAATATTGGCATATTTCCCGTTTCAGCTGCAGCGGCGCTTTCTATTGGGTTATTACATTCCAGTTGCCAGTTTAGGCGCTATAGCCATTGGCTGGGCTTATCGACAGAATAAGAGATTAATTCGCACCATAGCAATGTTAGCCGTTACTGCTTCATTCATAACCAACCTGGTTGTCATCAGCTCGACCATCAAGGAAATTGGAAAACACAATCCGGATTTGTTTTATCCGGTTTCCATGCAAACTGCTTTCGGATGGATGCTAGTAAACCGGCCTTCGGAGAATGTTGTCCTGGCTGCTCCCAGAACCGGGGCTTTTATTCCGGGTGAAACCGGATGGCGAGTCGTTTATGGGCATCATGTAGAAACTCCGGACGCATATAATACCCAATTAACCCTTGAGCAAATATTTTATGGTATGAAAAGTACCGATGAAATCATGGAATATATCGAAACCATCGGAGCTGATTATGTTTTTATTGGCCCGCTCGAACGAAAATTCGGGGGTGAGTTGACCTGGGTGAACAGATTCCCGGTAGTTTATGAAAACGTTGAGGTAACCATTTACAAGACTGGAGTGGATTCGTGAAACGCTGGGTGTTAGTCATCCTGGTACTGCTGCTGCCGCTCCTGCCGTGGATTGTACAGTCTGGCAATTATTTCTATAACATCAACTCGGAATACTCAGATCTGGCTGTCAGCCACCTTCCGAACGCCACCTATTTGCTCCGTTCACTGAGTGAGAGCGGCGAGATACCCCTATGGTCAAACCTGATCCTCAGTGGTGCGCCTTTTGCTGCTGATCCGCTATCAGGATTGTGGTACTTGCCCGGCTGGCTGGCATATGGACTGCCACAACCGGCTGGATTTAATCTCGTTTTGCTGCTGCATGTACTGTGGGGCGGGCTGGGTATCGTCTGGCTGCTCAGCCGGCTTGGATTGCGGCGGGAAGCAGCCTTGATGGGCGGGATTGCATTTGAATTGATGCCGAAATTGTTCGCGCACGCCGCAGCCGGACATATCACGCTGGTTTATGCGGTAAGCTGGACGCCGTGGCTTTTCCTGGCGGAGCTCTACTGGCAGCAGACGCGGAAATCAGTTTCCGCCGCATCCTTTCTTCCCGGCCTGGTGATTGGCGTGATCTTTTTAGCCGATCCACGCTGGGCGGCTTATGCCGCTGGTGCCTGGGTCTTGTGGGGATTGTGGCAGGCGCTCAGAGCGAATTCATGGAACCATTTAGCGCGCTGGCTGCCTCGCGGTGGTTTACAGGCGCTGCTTGCGCTGGGGGTATCTGCGGTTTTGTGGCTACCGCTGGCGCAATTTACCCAACTTTCCACCCGGTCAAACCTGACAGCGATGGACGTTTTAACCTTCTCTTTACCGCCTGTCCAATTGGCAGCGCTCATTTTCCCGAATATTGGCGGGTACGCGGAGTGGGTGGTCTATCCAGGCGCTGCGGATGTGCTGCTGACGATTTATGCGCTGACTGTAAAAAAAGTGCGCCAGCAAGTGGGGTTTTGGCTGGTACTGGCATTGACAGGGACGGTCATTTCACTTGGATCCATGTGGCCTGGCGCTGAGACCGTTGCGCAGCTGCCGCTGGTCGATTTATTGCGTGTTCCCAGTCGGGCTTGGTTTCTCGTTGGTCTCGCATTGGTGATCGTTGCCGCGTACGCATTCAATGATTTGTTTGAAATGACTACCCGGCAGGAAAAACCTCGGTGGATCTTGCCCATGGTCGGGCTGACCGCACTGAGTGTCTTTATCACTGCTGGTTTGGTCCTGATGAGTGGAACACTGCCAACAGGCATGATCTGGGCAGCCGTGGCATTTCCAATCGGGTTGGCGCTGATTGTTCTGGTCAACCGATTTGGGGCTGCCAAAAGCAGTTGGGCAGCCGGTTTGGCGGTGCTGGTTGTCGCTGATTTAAGCGGTGTCAATTTAGCGGGCGTGCAATTTCGCTCAAAATGCGACGTGCTGAGCGAAGGAGCAGGTGCAGCGCTCTATTTGGCCAACCAGGAAGGTGAATTTCGAGTTTACTCACCTTCTTATTCCATCCCGCAGCAGACCGCTGCGGATTTAGGACTCGAATTGACCGACGGCGTGAATCCAATGCAACTGGCAAGCACGGCCAAATTTATGGAAAGGGCCAGCGGTGTGGCATCTACTGGTTATTCGGTTACCACCCCGGCATTTGTCAGTGGCGATCCGAAGGTCGATAATGCCAGCGCAAAGCCGGATACTGAGTTGTTAGGTCTACTCAATGTCAAGTACGTGGTTTCCGAATTTGAGCTAACAGATGAGCGCCTGAGGGAAGTATGGCAAGCAGGCGGCACTCACATTTATGAAAACCTTGACGCGAAACCACGAGTGTGGGTCGAGCCGGCGGATGGAGCAGATGGGACTGGAAGCATATTGGCAGGCCGCATCATCCTGAACCGGCCGAATCAACTAAAGGTTGAAGTGGATGGCCCGGGGTTGGTGGTTTTTTCCATGGTAGATTACCCTGGATGGAGCCTGACGGTGGATGGGAAATCTGCTAAGAAACTGCGCATAGCCAATTTATTGATTGGTGCCGAGGTCGGTAAGGGCTTGCACGAAGTCGATTTGACTTTTAAATCCCCGCTGCTGACCCTTGGCCAGGTGGTTTCTATTCTGACCTGGTTGATTGCTCTGGGATTTGGCTACATTTCATTCCGAAAAAACCGGCGAGGGAGTCAGAATGACCAGCCGTAAGATCCGTTTACTGCTTACTTCGGAATGGTGGGTGAGCGCTGCTCCTCTATTGTTATTTTTGCTGCCCTTACTCCGCGGCAGGGCAATCTTCTGGGGGCTGCCAACCCTGCAATTCATCCCCTGGCGGCATTATGCCTGGACTTTACTGCGGGAAGGGATTTTTCCGCTTTGGAATCCACTCAATGGCCTTGGCGCGCCGCTGATGGCTAACTATCAACTGGCGTTGTTTTATCCCCCCGCATGGCCATTATTCTTGATGGATGAACTCTGGGGCCCGGCCGGTTTGGCTTGGGGGTTTACCTTATTAGTACCGCTCCACCTGGCCTGGGGCGCTGTTGGGGTGGTACGGCTGCTGCGTGGGTTAGGCGTCCGGCAGCGCGGTCAAATTGTTGCTGGCCTGGCCTTTGGCATGGGCGGCTATCTGGTAGCGCGCGGCAGCTTTTTCTCCATGATCTGGGCAGCAGTCTGGCTGCCGTGGATATTGACCGCCATCGACGGATTGTTCATCTGCAAAACGAAAATGGAGGGCTTGCGGGTTGGGCTGAAGCTAGCGCTGTACCTTGCCATGATGCTGCTGGCAGGGCATGCACAGGTCGCCTGGTATGCTCTGCTTTTTGCCGGATTTTGGGCACTGGTCAGAGGTTGGCAGCTTGGCGGTTGGAAATTATCGCTTCGGTGCGCCGGCATCTTTGTGGGTTGCAGCATTTTTGCAGGGCTGTTGACAGCGATTCAACTAATGCCTACTTTTGAATACCTGCTTCAATCGCAGCGCGCAGCGGCGTACGACCTCGAAACTGCCATGGTTTATTCGTTTTCACCCTTGCGGCTGCTCGGATTTCTGATCCCCGACCTCTTTGGCAATCCTGGCTATGGTGATTTTTATGGTTACGCTACCTATTGGGAAGATGCGGTTTATATCGGGCTCATTCCGTTCATCCTGGCTTTAACCTCGCTTCCCTGGCTGTTTCGGAAAAAAGATCGGGCGGATGGTTTGCACAATCTGGCCGGATTCTTGTGGGTAATCACCATTAGTGGAACTTTGCTCGCGCTGGGTGCGAATACACCCATCTTCCCCTGGTTATTTCACAATATTCCAACATTCGAGATGTTCCAGGCACCTGCCCGCTGGATGATCTGGCCAACCTTCGCGCTGGCGCTGCTCGCCGGCCTGGCCGCTGACCGCTGGACGCAGCCCGGGAAGAAGGGCAGGGTGGCGTTCAATCTGATAACCTTTGGCGGATTAATTCTGGCCGCAAGCACCGTTTTAGTCTCAATGGCTCTGCCTCAGGTGAAGTCGGGCATGGTGCGCGGTTTAATTTTATTCGGCCTGGCTTCGACGGTCAGTGCATTTATCGCCAGGCGCTTGCCAACCGTGGGCAGGTTGAGCGGTTGGGGATATGTCGCCAGCGCATGGATTTTGGTCGATTTACTGATTGCTCAAGCGGTTGTTAGCCCAACCATCCCGGTTAAAATATTCAATACCGCGCATAGCCAAATAGAACAAATCAATAAGACGCTCGAAGGGGCGCGCGTGTGGATCGATCCCGAAGATCAATATGAAATTGTGTACAACCGGTTATTTGATTTTGCGGATTTTGGATCAGGCAAGGACTGGAGCAGATTGCGGGATGTTCTGGTTCCAAACCTGAATTTATTGGATGGGGTGCCGATGGTCAATAATTTTGATCCGCTGGCGCCTGCACGATTCGCGACCTGGTTTGATCAGATGGAATATGCTCAGCCAATACTTGAGCAACGATGGCTGGCGATGATGAATGCTGGTGCTGAAATTGTTGCGGACCCCGCTGGTACGCAGCGGACGGGATTAAAGCCCCTGGAAGCTGACTCGCGTTTTACCTGGTCGGCTTGCGCAGCATGGGCCGAGTCAGCAGACGATTCCTTCGAAATGGTTAACGACCGCTTTGCGGCCGACGCAGCGCCGGGTTGTGTGGTTTTGGAGGGAAATCATCTTGTTGACACAGCCGGCACAAGTACTGGGCAGGGAAGACTGGCGGTCCAGACAGATTCACCCAACCTTATTGTGCTTAGATTGGATAGTTCCAGTGACGGCTGGGTAGTGATACGGGACACCTGGTATCCGGGTTGGGAAGCAGCCGTAGATGGTATGCCATCGCCGGTTTTGCGAGCGGATTATTTGTTCAAAGCGGTCAGCGTGCCTGCCGGGTTACATCAGGTTGAATTAGAATATAAACCGGACAGTTTTACTTCAGGTTTATGGGTTAGTCTGGTATCATGGGTTTTCATGGGACTGGCCCGGCTGGCACTTCGACAAAAATCCAAATAACCTTTACAGGCGAATCAACCTGCACATTGAAGGAGCTATGAATGGATAACCCCGCGCCAAAGATCCAGGACTTTTCGAAACGGATCATTACCAATTTGGAAAAGGTCATTGTCGGGAAAAACCAGACGCTCGAATTAGTTGCTGTTGGTCTTTTGTGCCAGGGGCATTTGTTGATTGATGATGTGCCGGGGGTTGGCAAAACCGTCCTGGCACGCAGTTTAGCTAAATCGCTGGGTTGTGAATTCAGCCGCATTCAATTTACTCCGGACATGCTTCCAAGCGATGTGACCGGCGTAGCCATATTTAATCAGGTCACGCGTGAATTTGAATACCGGCCGGGGCCGATTATGGCTCAGATCATCCTGGCGGACGAAATCAACCGGGCAACGCCAAAGACCCAATCGGCGATGCTGGAAGCCATGGAAGAGCGTCAGGTTACGGTGGACGGCGTGACTTACCCGCTGCCGAAACCATTTATGGTGCTTGGCACCCAGAACCCGATTGAATACGAAGGTACTTTTCCGCTGCCCGAAGCACAGTTGGACCGGTTCTTCATGCGGGTTCGCATGGGTTACCCAGCCTTGATGGATGAGATTCGCATTTTAGAGCTGCAGCAGCTCCGGCATCCTATCCTGGACCTCAAATCAGTTGCTGAAGTAACCGAGCTTCTGGAAATCCAGGAGTTGGTAAAGACGATTTTTGTTTCTCCTCCAGTCAAACGGTACATTGTGGAGATCGTGCGCGCCACCCGGGATAACTCGGATGTTTATCTGGGCTCGAGCCCGCGCGGCAGTCTGGGCCTCTTCAGGGCCGGGCAGGCAATGGCTGCCATGCAAGGACGCAATTACGTCCTGCCAGATGACGTCAAATTCCTGGCGGAGTACGTTCTGGCGCACCGCATGGTGGTACAACCAGCAGCCCGCCTGCGCAATCTTTCGGCTGACCAAATTGTGCATGAAGTAATGGCGAACCTGCCGGTACCTGGCGGAGATCTGAGCACCAAAACCGAAGTGGGATGATCATTCGACGCGCTTTTTTAGCCTATCTGGTTCTGCTGGGGGGCGTGTATCTGGCTACCTATTTGTCCGAGCCGCAAAACACCTACGTATATTACCGCATCGGCTATCTGTTGATTCTAGTTGGATTGGTATCCCTCATCTGGACGGCAGCATCGCTGCGCGGACTGGAAATTCATCGAACTTCCCGTGTTCTCCGGCAGCAGGTGGGGCAAATCTTCGAAGAACGCTTTGAAATCATCAATCTTTCGCGGCTGGGGCGTCTCTGGCTAGAAGTACGCGACCTGACGGATTTGCCGGGTAAACGTGGTTCCAAAGTGGTTGCCAATATTGGCCCGCACCAGTACCGCTCGTATTATTCGCGTACCCTATTGACCCAGCGCGGTTCTTTTCTACTCGGCCCGACTATGATTTCATCCGGCGATCCATTCGGATTGTTTGCTAGAGAGAAATTATTCGAATCAGACCATAAACTGGTGGTGCTGCCTTTTATGGTGAATCTTGAAAATTTTCCCGGCCCAACCGGGCGTTTGCCAGGTGGACGAGCGCTGCGGCGCAAGAGTCTGGAAGTTACGCCGTATGCGGCAGGCGTACGCGAATACGCCCCTGGCGACCCGCTAAGCCGCATCCACTGGCGCTCCACAGCCCGGAAGGACCGCTTGATGGTCAAGGAATTCGAGCAGGATCCCCAGGCCGATGTCTGGGTCCTGCTGGATGCATTGCAGGGCGTTAACCTGGCGCTGCCTTATGAGCCTTACGACCAGTTGCAGCGTGAACAGTTCTGGGTGCTGCCGCACAAGGTCGAGGTTCCGCTGCCGCCGGATACCTTTGAGTATGCTGTCTCTGCGGCGGCTTCCATTGCAAATTATTATATTTTGGAAGGCCGGTCTGTCGGGTTCGCCAGCTCAGCCACTCACCTCAATTTAATCCCGGCTGAGCGCGGCGAGCGGCAATTGGGAAAGATTCTCGAGGTCTGCGCATTTCTGAAACCTGAAGGCAAGCTCCCCCTGTTGGGGTTAATTGAAGGGCAGGCCAATCAGATCGTCCGGGGAAGCACCGTGGTGCTGGTCACGGCCTCCAATACGGAGAATATGGTCCTGGCGGTTGATATCTTGCAGCGCCGCGATTTGCAGCCGGTGGTTGTGCTGATTGACCCGCGCGGGTTTGGCTCGGCAACCAGTTCCGATGAAATAGCGGAAAAAATACGCCAGTATAACGTCCCGGTCAGCCTGATCCGGCGGGATGATACGCTGCAGGCCGCTCTGGAATTCGGAAAATTGCCCCATGGTTCGGTGTTGGAACCACCCAAAAACGGCGGGTGAACTTACACGCCAATCTTTCCGTGGCCTTGTTCAGCGCGCGGGTCGTCTTTTAGGAGTTCAACCGCGTGCGACAGCACCGGCAGCAGATAATCCAGGATCTCCCGGGAAGCTTTTGGGCTGCCCGGGAGGTTAATGATCAGCGTACGACCGCGAATGCCAGCAGCATTGCGGCTCAGCATGGCATGCGGCGTCAGCTGTAAGCTGAAAGCCCGAGCTGCTTCAGCAATGCCGGGAGCCGACCGTTGAATAACCGCCGCGGTAGCTTCCGGCGTGACATCACGTGGGGCAAAACCTGTCCCGCCCGTGGTTAGAATCACATCGGTCTCACCGGAGTCGCACCAGATTGTCAACACTCGGCTGATATCGGCTGCTTCATCCGCAACAATCGCGATATGGACGATCCTGTGGCCGGCAGTCTCTACCTGTTTAACCAACGCCGGACCGGCCAAATCTTCCCGCTCGCCGCGGGCTGACCGGTCTGACACGGTGAGCACGCTAAACCGGACGGTCATTAGCCTTCATCCTCGCCAATCAAGTGCTTCCAGCCGCCGTGTATGCCATCAGCGGTGACGCCAAAATAGAAACGATATCCGCCCGTGGTGCGTTGAATCAGGTCGTAGCGCACCGTGCTACCCTGTCTGACCTGGCCTATGAAACCCAGGTCGCCTTGCCAGGTGATGTGCGTATTTTCTAAATTAGGCGCCAGCTCGTTATACCGGTTGATGGCGTAATGCCACAACTTACGGGCGGATGCGCGGGTGACATTTTTGACCATGTTGCCGTTGCGCAAATCCCGCATGGTGAAGTACGTTTTACCCTGTCGTTCTTCGGGATTCAACACTTCCACACCAGTACGCGGCGCATCATCCATATCGGCTTCTTCTTTGACAGGCGCCTCCGCGCGGGTAACCGGTTCGGTCGGACTGGTCGAGGGCTGAGATACAGCGTGCGGTTCGCGTTTGTTGCGCAGCACCAAACTGACGATTTCGTCGCGCACAGCCAGGCCGGTTTCGGCTTCATCGCGTACATAAATCTTGTTGTCGTCCACGGCGTAAGGTGGTTCATCGCCGCGCGGCACCAGCACCCGCACCAATTTCTTGCCGCGGTAGTCGTGAATGTCCATCTGACAATGAAGCGGAGGGCTGATTCGATTGTTGATCTCTTTCTCGATTTGCTGAATCGCTTGCTCCGGGTCAGGAATACCCACTGGCAGCTTTTTGACATCTTCGCTCACCCCCAGGTAGAGCGTCCCGCCGTTGGTATTGGCAAAGGCGCACACATCCGCCAAAATATCGTACAGTTTTCCGCCGCGAACCGTAATGCTGTCATGGAACTCTGTGATGATATTCGAACCTTCTTCTACAGCGGATTGGATGAAGTCGTACGCCTGTTCTTCTGCATGGCTGTGGGGGCGGGTACGCGAAAAGTCGTTGCCAAGGAAAACTTCCTTGAGCGCCTGGAAGGTACATTCGGTCATCAGCACATCGGTTGCCCGATCACCAATACTGAGATTTTTCTTGCGCAATGGGTCAGCCGTTACCCGATGGGCGTCAGATCCCTGGACGCAGTGCATTCGGCGAGGGTATTCCGGTTTGGTGCCGTTAAAAAATGCCGCTGTGCTGCGCGGCCCCTTTTGTTCCAGGTCGGTCACTTCCAACGCATGCAAATTGATGTCTTGCGTAAAGGCGATCTTGGTTTGGCCGCCAAAATTGAAACCGCGCATGGCAACGCCGTTGCTTGAGTTGGCGTGTGCGGCGATCACCAGGCCGCCATGCTGGTTGACCACCCGGTAAACAGTAAGCGCATCCGAGGTGGCGCCGACCGTTTGAGAACCCTCGTCGATGTGTTCCGGGGGGATATTCAGCGTCAGCAGCAAATGTTCGAGTTCTCGCACGGGCTTATCCGGTGGAAAAATGCACAGGATATGAAAACCAAAGGTGGCAGTGAATTCGAATCCGGGAAGCACCAGGATCCTGGCCATCAGCCGCCGGTATTGGTCAAGCCGCGTGCGCTCTTCCGGCAGCAGCCGCCCTAATTTTTCGAGCAGCTCCAACTGCTGAATCTCGTCGCTGAGTTTGCGATAGCCTGCCACCGTATTATGGTCGGTGAAGGCGATCATATCCAGACCGCGCGTTTCGGCCTTTTCTAAAATGTCAATGTAAGTTGCATCCGGTTGCTGAAAATCAGTGGACGCAGGGGTGTGCAGGTGCAAATCAACGGTATACCATTGACTGGCAGCCTGGTTTTGTTTTCTTGCCATAAGTATGCTCCTCAAATTTAGTTGGAGAGCGACGAATCCTTAGACCGCAGCCAGGTGAGTAAATCTGTGGGTGCATAGGGTTTGAGGAGGAATCCGTTAGCGCCTGCCGCTAGGCAGGCGTCTTCGCAATCCTCGCCAGAAGTCATCAAAATTTTGAGGTCTTTTAACCCCTGCTGCTCGCGGACCGATGCCAATAGCGCAAGGCCATTTGCGCCGTTCAAGTGGACGTCCATGAGTAAGAAATCAGCCTGGCTGGATTGTAATTCAGCAATGACTGCATTCGGCTCAAAATGGTCGATGAGCGTGGTCCTAAACTGCTCCATCTCCAAAAATATTTTGAGCAAATGCCGCATGGACGGGTCGTCTTCGATCAGCACAACATGTGTCATAAGGATTATTCGCTTGAATGGGTTGCGTCTGAGGTTTTAACCGGGTCGGGCTGAGGGAGGGGTTCTAATGCCTGGCTAAGCACCTCATCCATAGTATCGACCAGAATAAAATTAATCGCCTGGTGAACTTCCTCAGGTAGTTCCTCCAGGTCTGGTTCGTTTTCGCGCGGCAGGATAATCGTTTTGAGTCCGGCGCGGTGGGCTGCCAGAATCTTCTCTTTAATCCCACCAACCGGTAATACCTGCCCGCGCAGGGTGATCTCCCCAGTCATCCCGACATCCGATCGTACCAGTTTGCCGGTCATCAACGACACCAGCGCGGTAGCCATGGTGACGCCTGCCGAAGGACCATCTTTTGGCTGGGCGCCTGCCGGAATGTGCAGGTGAAGATCGGAACGCTCAAAGGATGCATCATCGATGCCCAAAATGGAGGTCCGCGAACGGACGTAGGACAACGCCGCCTGAGCTGATTCCTGCATGACCTTGCCAACCGAACCGGTGGTCATAAATCCTTTGCTGCCCGGCATGCGCGTGGCCTCGATGAATAAAATATCTCCGCCAACCGGCGTCCAGGCCAATCCGGTGGCAACCCCGGGAACTTCCAGGCGGCGTTGAATTTCCTCGGTCGCCAAATATTTCGGTCGGCCAAGCAGCTCGCGCACCATGTCCGCGTCGATCACCACTTTTTCGGTCTTGCCTTCTGTAATGCGGGTGACGATCTTTCGGCAAATTCCACCGATTTCCCGCTCCAGGCTGCGTACGCCCGACTCACGGGTGTAGCTGCGGATAATGGCGGCAATTGCTTTATCGCTGAATTCAATTTCACCTTCGCGCAGGCTATTTTCACGGAACTGCCGGGGTATGAGATACCGCTTGGCGATTTGCAGTTTCTCGTTTTCGGTATATCCGGAAAGGTGGATGATTTCCATCCGGTCGAGAAGCGGCCCTGGAATGGTCTCCAGTTGGTTGGCTGTGGTAATGAACATCACCTGCGAAAGATCGAAGGCTACCTCGATGTAATTATCCCGGAATTCGACATTTTGTTCCGGGTCGAGGACTTCGAGCAGAGCGGAGGCCGGGTCGCCGCGGAAGTCAAAACTCAACTTGTCGATCTCATCCAGCATGAATACCGGGTTGCGAGTTTCCGCTCGTCGTAGCGCCTGGATGATCCGGCCGGGCATGGCGCCGATGTAAGTCCGGCGGTGACCGCGAATCTCTGCTTCATCTCGCACGCCGCCAAGCGAGATGCGGATAAATTTGCGTCCCATCGCACGGCTGATAGACATGCCCAGGCTGGTTTTTCCGACGCCAGGCGGGCCTATAAAGCACAGAATGACGCCTTCGCGCTCTTTGCGGATTTTATCTTCGCTGGTCTGACCGGCAAATTCCTCACGACGTTCGTGGCGCAGCTTGCGGATGGCCAGATATTCCAGGATGCGTTCTTTGATGTCTTCCAGGCCGTAGTGGTCGGCGTCCAGCACCTCGCGCGCGTGAGAAATATCGAGATTATCCGGGGTACTGGTTGACCAGGGGATCGAGACCAGCCAATCGAGATAGGTTCGGATGACGCCGTATTCCGCGGCTGCGGTAGGCAGGCGGGAGAGGCGTTCCAGTTCACGCCGGGCGAGCGTTCCGGCTTCCTCTGGCATGGTTACGGCTTCGATCTTCTTGCGGAATTCTTCAACGTCTGCGGCCTGCTCATCCTCCTCGCCCAGTTCGCGCTGGATGGCTTTGAGTTGTTCGCGTAAGAAGTACTCACGTTGAACTTTGTCTATTTCTGAGCGCGCTTCTTTCTGAATTTTTTGGCTTAGCTCGAGGACCTCGCTCTCCCGGGTCAACAAAGAGACCAGTTTGTGTAGTTTTGCGCTAATCGAATCGACTTCCAGAATTTCCTGGGCGTCCGCAATTTCCATCCGCTGTAAATTGGCGATGGAATAAACTGTTGCCAACGGATCAGTAAGGCTGGCAATCGATGCCACCAGTTCGCGCGGCATGGAGGGAATCATTTCAGCGATATGGCCAAACTGGTCGCGGATATTACGCGCCAGGGCATCGACCTCGATTCCTTCTTCCTGCGTCTCTGCGTGCGGCTCCACTTTGGCCTGCAAATAGGGCTCTAGCGATGTATATTCAACAACCTTGAAGCGGGAAATACCCTGCACCAGCAGCCGTATCGTCCCGTCTGGCGCGCGGAACAACCGGTGAATTAAAGCCGCTGTCCCAATCTGATAGAGATTTTCCGGGCCGGGATTTTCTTGCTCGGGATCTTTGGAAGCTATCAAACCGATCATGCGGTCGCCAACTACGACATCATCCACCAGGCGGATGGAGCGCGGTTGGCCAATGGTGAGCGGCACGCCAGTTTGAGGATAAACCACTAATCCGCGCAGGGGCAGGATTGGTAAAACATCCGGCAGTTTTACCGTGGATTCTTCGACAAAGTCCGGTTCAGGGCCGGTTTGCTCTTCGACAAGCCCTTCAAATTCAGAATCAGCAGAGCCAAAATAGATTTCTTCGTAATTTCCTTCTTCTGTCTCGGCTTCATATAACATGTGGCTAAGATCGACATTCCACCTGGATGCTGGCATGGTTGCTCGTTATTCTCTCGTAAGGTCGATGTGTTTGGGTGGTTCTTTAGGCAAGATGATGTTAAGAAAACCGTTGTTGTAGGTTGCGGTAACCCGGTTCAAATCCACTTCCATCGAAAAGACGATTTCGACCGAAAATTCGCCAAATGGGATCTCCATCTGGTGAACAGCCCGCCGCTCTTCCACCGGGGAAGGCCGTACTCCCTGAATGTTGAGCACATTCCGGTCCATACTGATCGAAAAATCTTCCTCGTCCATACCGGCAATTTCGACCAGGACGCTGATATTCTCTTCCGTTTCATAGATGTCTGTGGAGGGGCGCCAGGTACGGCTCTGATAGTTCGGGCGATAATTACGATTTCCGGCAAAATTGACCAGAGGATCTTCAGCAATGGAATACCCAGGGCGAACCTGTCTGGGTTTAAATATTACAGTGATCATCTTACCTCCACCAATTTCCCGCTAAAACTTGAATCAGACCAGCTTTCGGGCAGCAGCTATGACTTCCTCGTAATTCGGTTCATCGCCCAACACCGGCATGTAAGCTGCGTACGTGATGAAGCCTTTTTTGTCAACCACAAAAATCGCCCGGCGAAAAACGCCAATCTCTTTCAGCAGCACTCCATAGCGGGGACCAAACTCTTTATGGTTTGCGTCTGAGACCACGGTTACCTGGTCAATGCCTGCCGCGCCGCACCACCGTTTTTGGGTGTACGGCAAATCCATGCTGACCACCAGGACGGCGACATCTTTGCTCAGATTGGCGGCTTCCTGATTAAACCGGCGGGTTTCGCGGTCGCAAACCGAGGTTTCCAGAGAAGGAACGGCGGCAATGATGCGCACCTTGCCGACAGTGCTTGCCAGCCCTTTAATGGCTTCAAAATCCTGGTTTAATACTTCAAACTCGGCAGCCTGGTCGCCCGGTTTAACATCCTCACCGATAATGATTACATCACGGTTACGAAAGGTGAAAACACCTTTTCTTTCAATCATGGTTATCTCCTCTGAAAGAAGGATGCAGCGCCCCTGGTGAGACTCGAACTCACAACCATCGGATTAGAAGTCCGGTGCTCTGTCCATTGAGCTACAGGGGCGTACGAAGCGGTTTTCGACGCCTGAAAATTATTATAGCACATGTATCTGACCGTCAATTTGGTATTGCAGGGGCGGCTCGCGAGCCGCATCTACTTTGATTGAGACTACGAGTGCGCCGGTCGAATGCCTTGATAAACCCGCGGGCCAGAAAGAGTTCGCAAAATGGTTTCGGCTGGCTTGTTGACGCGATCTGAAAGTTCAGCCGGCGAAATGGGGGTGTTGCCATTGGAAAGCAGAACGCGAAAAACTGCATCGACCAGGGTGGTCGTTGAATTTACAAATTCAGGTTGGAGCGCGCAGTGGGTCATCAAAATGTGTTGCAGACCGTCCACCTGGGTGACTTCAGCGGTTTCCGGATCGATCCAATCGATCCAGGCCTGGTCGCCGACATTCTCAAATACTTGCTGATGCTCAGCGCATAAAAAGCTAAAAAGATAAACCCGCCAGTTGTGGTCATGTGTTTTCCACCATTCAAAATCGATTTTGAATGGTGTTTCAATGGTGGGCTTTACCAGGCTAAATTTGCCGGAGGCAATCATGAACTTACTCCTCGGAGGCCGTCTCGTCCAATTTGAAATATAAGTCCCCCAGGTGAGACACCTGCGGTTGATTGGCGAGAACTTGCAGGATGATGCCGGGCGGGCAGCGGCGGAGGATATTAACGCCCGCATACAGCTCCTGAGCATGAACATGCCCCTGTGGAGACAGTTTGATCAATTCGCGCATTGTGTTGATGATGGAAACTTCCAGGGTCCCGCGCGCTTTTCCGGTCTGTTCCCACAGTTTGTCGATCGCTTCAGGGTCGGGAACCATGATCGCCATTCGGTCATCCAGGTCGTTGCTGATCTGTTGTTTGAGCATGGTAAATACAACGCCCCCGTCGGTCCCAACCAGAACCGTGCGGATCCAATCTTTCGTGGGACGTTTTTTCAATGCCTGGATTAAAACCTGCCCGGGTATCTTTCCCTGTTTTATAACAAACAGAGAGCCGGGGATCAAGGATTTTTCCTCGTACCATTCCTTGAGACCGAAGACATAGCGGTGTGGGCGTACCACCCAGCCTGGGAATTCCTTGTGGGTATCTTCATCGACAAAGGTGAAGTTGACGCGGGGGGCTTCATAGGCGGTGGGCAGCAGGCGGGCAATGCTTTTCGAGAGCGGGATTGTGCCGCTGCGCCAGTGCGGGTAAATCAAACTGACCGTAATGTGGTTCCCGCGGGATGGCTGGTCATCTTCAGTCTCGAGTTCGTCGAAGACCATAGAATTGAGGTCAGCGGCCAGGTCCGTGTTTTCCAGTGCGGCTAGGTTTGAGGGAGTCTGATAGCGCAGGTGGAACGGTATTGTCCGCACCCCTTCCGGTTCCAGACGCTGCAAGAACCATAAAGTTTCACCGCTAGGGCCGACTTCATCGAAACGCTCGTCTTCCTGGAGCGCCAGATTCATCGAAAATTCGGTCAATTTCAGGTTGACATCCGTTGGCAGCTCAATTTGTTCCAAGATGGGGCGGGTGGGCAGCGGACCACCATCTGCCATTTCCAAAACGGCCTCAGCCAGATTCAGATGTCCGATATTGACGTCCACCAGCAATGAGCGCGGGAACCATGCGCCAGCAATCTGCACAAGATCGGGCACCGCATTAAATTTTTCGGCCAGCTTGGCTTGAATCGATTTAGTGTGCTGCGATATGACAGTCTGCAGGTTCAGGGCAGGATCGTCGGTGCTCAATCCAATCGGTGCGTTGAGTGGATGGTTTTCGACGCCGGAGGCAAAGGCGCGCTTGCCAAAAGTATTAAATTCGACTTCGATGACTTCAAAAGGGCTATATTCGGGATTAGTGCCCGGCCGGATGCCGGCGATTTTTCCCGCTTCCCACTTTAACGCTGGGAACCGGATTTTGTCCCCCACCTTGTAATGATCTTTTGGAAAATATGTCGCCCCATTGCCAATTTGCTTTTTGATCTCTTCCGTTTCGAACCGGATGCGTTCTTTAACCAGTACCTCCGCCAACTCACGGGAGGTTAGCGGCGTCTCGATTTCCAGCAAATGGTTGTAAAGGTATTCCAGGTCTTCGTCCTGGAGTTCAAAACTTTCCCAGTAGTTCGCTTGCAGAGTTAATGGGGCAATCGACATCTTAATGCAGTTCTCACCTTGTTGTTCGAATCAGCCCTAATTGCGGGCTGTTGGTAAACCACTCGCTCATTATACCTTACCTTTAGGGGGCAGGAAGGAAATCTTCCGGGTAAAGGTGGTCCAGCCAATCCAAAGGCTCGACCTGTATGCCGTTGGCAAAAACCTCCCAGTGTAAGTGTGGACCGGTTACGCGGCCGGTTCCCCCGATTTCACCAATCAACTGGCCAGCTTCTACAAAATCACCGACTTTTACCAGTGTTTTGGATTGGTGGTACATACCACTGTAAATACCCCAGCCGTGATCGATGATGGTGGCGATCCCGCGCACGGTTAATTCACCGCTGAAAACCACCCGGCCGGGTGCGGGAGCATAGATATTCAAATTGGCGCAGACGCCGTAATCGACCCCCGAGTGAAAATAAGTGAACGGACTGCCGTTGTAAGAACGGCGATTGCCATACCCGGACTTAATACACCAGGGTTCATCAACTGGGATTTTGAAAATTTCAGTCCAATAGCGTTCCGGAGTTACCGGAGTAGTAGTTTCGCGAACGATTTCGTCCTCTGGCTGAGTAAACGCTTCATCGAGAGTTTCAGGATCCACATATAACGGCGGATCTTGCGGATAAAACTCAGATTCAACCAGGATGGATTGTTCAATGGTGAATGGGTCGGCAGCCGGCGCCTCCACCTGAACTTTGATTCCCGTCAGGCCAGGCTGCGCCAGCGAATGAACGCCCTGGATAGCAGCGTATTCGTTATCTGCAACCTGGAAAAAATTCAGTGGTTTGCCATTGAGTTCGCCGCTCAGGCTGGCCGGACCTGTGGTCTTGACTGTGATGACTTCGGTTTTTCCTTGGCGGAGCGGCAGCGGATTGATATCGACTGATTGCACCAGGTCGGATCCTAATATACTGCCTGTTTCAGCTCCTACGGCAGATACCAACCGTTCGAGCGGTAAAAGCGCAGCGGAACCAGGGGCTGCATTCGTTTCTAGGATGGCCCACGGGTTTTTATTCTGCTTGACGGCAGTCTCGAGGAATGAATCGCCTGTGTGAATCGGGGCAGCCGGCTGCATGGCAGTCGTTTCTTCCAGCAAGGGGAGGACCAATGTTGAGCCAACATAAATCTCGGCTGGGCTTGTAATGCGATTCAAGTCGACAATAAGATCTCTTGAGAACTGATACTGGCGGCTCAGACCGGTCAATGTGGCACCTAACCCCGCTACGTCGGTGGTAAGGGTGCCGGAAAAGCCTTCCAATCCGGGGATGCGCAGCGCAGTGCCAACATTCAGCACATTCGGGTCGGCCAGGTCATTGGCGGCGATCAGATCTTCAGCGGAGATGCCAAAACGGACCGCGATTAAGTTTAGCGAATCACCAGGCTGAACAATATAGACCGGCAAATCCCCGCCGGTCTGGGCTAACGCGGGGGTAAAGAAGGAAAAAATTTGAATAACAGCGAGGAAGATAGCTATCAATCGTTTAATCATAGGTGAATGAGACCTGGTCTCCAATTTTAAAATGCTTTGCCTGGTTTACGTGTGTTTCGAGAATATAACGGGCTGGTTTTGCTGGCATGTAAGCCAGCCGCCAGCGGCGGGCAATTTGCACGTCGACGACTATCATATCTGAGTCGATCCAAATAGCCGCGATGTCGAACCGCATGAACAGCATATGAATGGATGCATTCATCCGGCTGCTTTTATCTTCAGCGAGTAGAGCACCACCATCGAGCGGGATGGAACTTTGCAGCATTAATCCGCGAAATTTGCTCCAAAAATCGGCGCAATTTTGCGCGCGAATGGGAGCGTCGAGCGGGTTGGTGTAATTTTGGATCGTGACGGTTCTGGTCATACGCCAGTAGTGATCCGTTCGGTTGGATCAAGCGGCTTGTCCCGGCTTAAGGACCTTGTCGATGCTATCGAGTAGTTCCTGCGGCCGGAAGGGCTTGCAAATATAGTCATTGGCTTTCGCAATATGCAAACCCAGAACCTTATCGATTGCCTGGGCTTTTGCAGTGATGATAATCACCGGGATGGCACTCGTATCTTCGCGAGAGCGGATTTGCTGAAAAATATCCCACCCGTCAACGTCGGGCATCATAAGGTCGAGCAAAATCAGGTCAGGTTTTTCCTCGATGATGGCTGACAATCCGGCCCGCCCGCCTTGGATACCCTTTACTTCATACCCGCGCCGGCTTAGAATCATAGCGACCAGATCAATCATTTCTTGGTCGTCTTCGATGTAAATAATGCTACGCGGATCAGACTGAAGCATATATCGTTCCTGGTCGAATTTACCCGGACGGTTGCAAGAGCGCAACGCAACTGGCCAAGTAGAAATTAAGTTTACCACAGCAGAGGGAAAAACCTTAAAAACAAATATGAAAATAACCACTTGGAATGTCAACGGTTATCGAGCAGTATTGAAAAAAGGTTTTGGTGATTGGTTGCAAAAGGATGATTCCGACGTTATCTGCTTGCAAGAGGTAAAAGCACGCCCGGAACAGATCGAAGAAATATACCGATCATGGGATGGTTACACCGCTTTTTGGAATCCAGCGGAACGTCCGGGTTACAGCGGGGTTGCATTATTTACCCGCATTCCGCCGCTGGAAACAGGGTTTGGGCTGGATGATCCGCGCTTTGATTCGGAAGGCCGGGTGGTTTGGCTGCGTTTCCCTAAATTTACATTGTTCAATATATATTTCCCCAACGGGCAGCGCGGGCAGGACCGGGTCGAGTACAAGCTGGATTTTTATGCCCGCCTGTTGGGATTGTGCGGTGATTTACACGATCATGACCAAAAAATCATCATTACCGGCGACTTCAACACCGCCCATCAGGAGATCGATTTGACCCATCCCAAACAGAACAGCAATACATCCGGTTTCCTGCCAGAGGAACGCGCCTGGGTCACGCGCTACCTTGAGAATGGTTTTACAGATGCCTACCGGAAGTTGTACCCGGAGCGCATCCAGTATACCTGGTGGACGTACATTTCCAATGCACGCGCCCGGAATGTCGGCTGGCGTTTGGATTATCACCTGGTTTCCAACGCATTGATGGACAGCGTTCGAACGGTTACCATCCAGGATCAGGTGATGGGGTCGGATCATTGTCCAGTAACTCTGGATATCGACTAAATTGCGTGTAGTCTAATAAGCAATATATAGATTAACCCATACAAACTCTGATATACTCACAGCTGGAGACAATGACCATGGCAAAACAGCGCATCGTACTGGTTGACGATCACGAGGTGGTTCGACTGGGTTTAAAAGCTTTACTCGAGCATCACCCCAACTTTGAGGTGGTAGGTGAGGCGGGAACCGCTAAAGAGGCCCTTGATCAGGTAGCGCAGTTGCGGCCAGATGTGGTCTTAATGGATATTCGTTTGCCGGGGACGTCCGGGATCGAAGCCTGCGAAGAGATAACCCAGAATTATCCGGAAACCAGAGTTATTATGCTTACTTCCTACGCGGAAGACGAGATGCTCTTTTCCGCCATCCGCGCCGGAGCCTCAGGTTATGTACTCAAACAAATTGGAGCTGAGGACCTGATCCGCGCCATTGAGGCGGTCGGACGAGGCGAGGCGTTATTGGATCCGGCGGTTACCCAGCGGGTATTCCAGGAAGTCCGCCGGGCAGTAAAGGAAGAAGAGGCCTCAGCCTTTGCCACGCTGAGCACACAAGAAAAACATGTGCTGCTGCTGGTGTCAGAAGGCAAGACAAACCGGGAGATAGCCAAATCCCTGTTTCTGGGCGAAGGCACGGTTCGTAATTACGTCAGCAGCATTTTGTCCAAGTTGGGCGTGAGTAACCGCGCTGAAGCTGCCGCCTACGCGGTGGAACATAATCTGCGGGAATATCTATAAACTTAATTTAAGTGCGGATTACAGGCTTTCCCAGACCTGTTTCATGTACAATGCGTCCTCTTCCAACACCGGGCTTTCGCAAAGAATGCGCCCGGCGCATTTCGCGTTGGCCAGCGCCTTGAATAATCCCGTAAGGTCCAAGTCGGACTCAGCCACAGGTAGGTGATTCTTTTCGCCCTTCGCTCCGTACTCGATGCCCGACAGATGAATATGAAGTCGCTGGAGAGACGTTTCCCCCAGAAGTTTGGCATATTGTGCAAGAACCTGGGTCCATTCAGCCAGCGAGTTCATGCTGCCGTCGCCGGCGCGGGCGTGGAGATGGGCAAAATCAAGGCAGGGCTCGACCCCGGGAATTGCCTGGCTCATGACCAGGGTGTCTTCGAGCGAGCCCAGCATAGCCGATTTGCCCATCGTTTCCGGCCGCAGGATCACCGGATTTTTGTTGGCGCGCAGCTCTGCCACACACTCCCGTAAGCGTGGAATCGCAATGCCAAGCACCTGGTCAGGTGGGCTGCCGAAATATGACCCGGGATGAAAGATGATGTCGGTGGCACCAGCTAAATTGCCGTAATGGGCAGCATCCATTAACCGCTTACGCGACTTAGGCCATTCCTCTTCCGTTCCGTTTAGATTGATAAAGTATGGGGCGTGAACGCTGATCGCAACCTTCGCATCTTTGGCGGTACTTTTTATGGTAGCACAGGTCTCCTCGGAAACCCGCACAGATTGGACCCAGCCCAATTCTAAAGCCGCCAATCCAAGCGATGCCATTTGTTGCACCGCACCAACACTGCCCCCGGGCTTTTTGGGAGTCGAGATGGGGGAGCCTACCGTTCCGAACGCAAAGGATGCCATACTTTCCTCCGTATCGTCTATTTATAAATTAATTGACCAATGCCGCAATGAGCGGCGGCAGTAAAATCAACAGACCGATCAATATACTGATAATCGCGCTGACCAACACGGCTGCTGCACTGGTGTCTTTGACGATTTTTGCCAGCGGATGCGGCTGCGGGCTGACCAAATCCACCAGAGCTTCCAATGCCGTGTTAAAAATTTCGGCTGTCCAGACCAGGCCTATCGCAAGCAGCAAAATACCCCACTCCTGAAGGTTTAATTTCAATAAAACGGCCAGAATCACTACCAGAAGGGTAATCGCTGCATGAATCCAGGCGTTGCGCTGTGAGATGATGACATATCGCAAACCTGAAAATGCGTATTTGAACGAAAATAAACGGCCGCGGGTGAAATTACGCATGGATTATTCCGGAAGCTGGTTGATCTGAACGCCCAATTGATCCAGTATTTCTGCCTGGGCAGTCCACATGCGGGTTTTCTCGGTTGGATCAGCGTGATCATGGCCTAACAGGTGCAAGACCCCGTGCACCACCAGTAACTGGATCTCGTTGATCACCGGGTGACCGGCATTTTTAGCCTGTGCTTCAGCCCGTTGGAAAGAAATAATAACGTCACCGATATACACAGCTTGCTCGTCGGGATCAAATTCATCTGACGGAAAGGAAAGTACATCGGTTGGAGCGTCGATGCCAAGAAAATCACGGTTGAGATTGTGCAATTTCTCATCGGAATCGATCACAATGCTCAGGTCCGTATTTGGATCGGCTCCTTGATGAGCGAGTACTGCCTGGCCAGCCTGCTTGAGGGATCCCTCTGCCACAAGGCTTACGTAGGCTTCCTCAATGAGAACATGGATCATTTTTCATCCGCTTGTTGTTCGATTGCAGGTCGTTGAATTGGCGTGGTATTCTGATTTTTGCTGCCATCCTCCTGTACTTTTGCCGGAGCCATTTCAGGATAGCGGATGCGCGGGTGGTAAGTGGTGAGCAGAGTTTTGACAAAGCTTTCTGCAATGGTATTCAAATCGCGCAGGGTTAAATTTGTCTGGCTTAGCTGGTCTTCATCCTGGCAGTACGCGATGACTTTACGGGCGATGCTGCGCAGTTCGTCTTCATTCTTGGGGAGTTCCGAGCGGGAACGAGCTTCCATGCCATCCGCCAGCATCAAGAGCGCGGTTTCGCGAGTGCGCGGGCTAGGGCCCGGATAACGGAATTTCTCAAGGTCGACCGCAGCCGGATCGCCGCCGGCAGCTTCTACTGCTTTGGAGTATTGGTAGCGGGTTATCAAAGTCCCGTGGTGCTCGCGGACAAAATCCTGAATGCGGGGCGGCAGGCGGTGTTTTTTGCACAATGAAACGCCATCGTGAATGTGCTGGATAATGGTGGCAGCAGCTTCAGCCGGGTCGAGCTCGTCATGTGAGTCCAGTTTGCCGGCAACCTGGTTCTCGATGAAAAACGAGGGGTTCATTCCTTTACCGGCGTCGTGGAAAATCGCCCCAGCGCGAGTCATCAACGGGTCGGCGCCAATCGCTTCGGCTGCTTGTTCGGCCAAATTTGCCACCTGCAGCGAATGCTGGTAGGAACCGGGCATATTGCGCAGCATAAATTGCAATAATGGGTGGTCAGGGCGCAGCAGGTCCATCAGCTGCAACGCGGTTGTCACACCCAGCAGGTGAGAGAATAAGAATTGCAGCAGCAGGGTCAAGCCTGCGGAAGCAAATCCGTTGAAGAAGGCCGTCCCCATCAGGGTTGCCAGACCCAGCCAATCTGTAATCGCATCTGGCAAGCGGTATGCAAGAATGACCGCGCTACCACTTACGCCAATTGCCAGGCCAGCCCAAAAATAGTTTGCAATCCGCCGGCCTTTGCCCAGGAAGAGGACGCCTACCATCCCGGTGATGATGTAAAACACGGTCAAATCCAGGCTGTTGGGCAGGCCGTAGGCAGCCAGAACACTCAAAACCAGCGGGAAAATCAGACCCGCTTCCAGGTTATACAAACTGGCCAAAGTTAATGCAAAAGCCGCAATGGGGAAAAAGTACGGCATGATCGTGCGGTTCGGAATGACTACCCTTGCCCCATATAAAAACACTAAAAAGGTGATCGATAAAACCACCAGCGCGCGGAAATTATCAACTGGCGCCATGCGGCGGCGATAAAAATAGAGCAGTAAAAATACGCTCATCAATCCAACCAGCGCTACCGCAGCCCATATCTCCTCAATTCGATTATCGGTCTCGATCAAATTGAAGGCGAGCAGCGCTTCCCAGACAAGCGGAGTAATGATTTGCCCGCGGCGGGTAATGGTTTCACCGGAAATAAAAGTTCGACTTACGGGCTCAATCGCTGCAGCCGCTTCCTGGCGAGCTTTGTCGGTTAATTCCTGACTGTAGAGACTATTGGCCTTGATGAACGGCCCAACGATTTCGGTGACAATTGCCGCTTGATCTTCTGGCAGAGAAAAATTAATCAGGGTTGGAATACTGCGGCGCGCTTCCGCCACTCCATCCGTGCGGATCGTGCGGCGCATTACCTGTTCCAGCACGGAAAGCGATTCCTGCTGGATCGTTTGCCAGCGCCCGTCGCTCAGATTCAAAATGGCTGAAATCGTTTCTGGTTCAAGCGCTACCCCTTCCAGGGCATTCAAATCTTGAATCTTCTGTTCCAGCGTGGCAAATGAGTCAAAGCGCACAACCGTGATGTAATTATGCGCGACCCGCAGCTTTTCGATTTGCGTGCGGGTGATGGTCGGATCGGTTGGCAGGTAGATAGGCTGAACCCGCGCTCGAGCGTCTTCTTTCGCCTGATCGCTCAGGATCTGGCTGGTGTAAGTGAGGCTGCGTGGCGCCTGAACGTCCTGGTTGGCTACATCACCCTGAGCTATGCTGACGGCGGTAGGACGGATGGCGATCGGGAGAACCAATGCGCCCAACGCCAGGACGCTGCAAACTGCCAGCAAGCCTAATCGAGGGAGGGTGCGGGTAAACCGGTCCCAGAGCTTAACCCAGAATCCTTCTTTTTTCATGCGCGGTTTTGCAGCACCTGCCGGACAATAAGGCTGACTTTGTCACCGGCAGCACGCCCCTGGACTTTTGGCATCAGGGCTTTCATGACCTTTCCGGTGTCGGTCAGAGCGGTTGCCCCGACTTCGTCGGCCGTTTTAACTGCCAGAGCGAGTAATTCCTCGTCGCTCATCTGTTTCGGTAGCAATTCTTCCAAAATGGCGATCTCTGCCAGGCTTGCGGCGACAAGGTCTTCGCGTTGTGCATGCTGCGCACCTTCGATCGATTCGCGGCGAATCTTGACCTCTTTCTGAATGATCCCCAGCAGACCGCTGTCATCCAAACCACTGCCTTTCTCGACCTCTGCGAGTTTCGCAGCTGCGAGAATCAGGCGCAGCACCCGTTTCCGGTCGTCTGCGCCAGCTTTCATAGCGGCCTTTAAATTGGCTTCGATGGTTTCTTTCAGGCTCATTTAGGCACCTATTCTGGCAGTCTTAAGGAGCGCCAGTTACCGTAATCAAATCTTGAATATTTTCAAAAATCGCCGGTCCAATACCAGACACATTTTGAATATCTTCTATTTTATCAAATGCGCCGTTCTTTTGCCGGTATGCAACGATTTCGGTTGATTTTGCCGGGCCAATCCCGGGAAGTTCGTCAAGTTGTTCGGCGGTAGCAGTATTGATATCAATCAGGCCGGGTAATTCCAGCGGTGTTGACCTTTCGCTGTCCGCTTGAACAAGCGGTTCCTCGCCAATTGCTTTCACATAAACTTTCTGACCATCTGACAGCAACGCTGCCAGGTTGATGGCTTCGTAGTCGGCATTGTCAGTCCAGCCACCGGCAGCTTTTATGGCAGCTTCGACCCGGCTGCCGGTCGGGAGTTCGAAAACTCCCGGGTTCTGCACCGCTCCCGAGACGAAAACGGCCAGGTTGCTCGGAGCCGGACTCGGGAGCAGGGTGATCGGGTTTGAACGGGGAGGCGCTGCGGCGATAAAAATCAAGGCTGCTGACAACAGCCCCATAAGAACGCCGAAACCGGTGTAAACCAATTTGCTTCGCATAGCCAGATGCAACTCCGCTGCCTTTAAGTGTATATCCGGCCGGGGAAGCGTGTCAAGCGGAAGATAGGATTAAGGATCAGTCATCTTAATGCGATCAAAGACAAACAAACACCCCTGCGGGTTGGCAGGGATGTTTGTGGCAAGCAATGGATCCTATTTATTGTTCGATTGCCGCGACAGGTTGCGGTTCAACCAGGCTGGTGATTTTCTGTGGGATGCCACAAAGCTCAGCTTCCTGCGCCATCATCGCATTAAAAGATGCGATGCTAACTTCCAGGATATCAAGCGATGGTTCACGGGTCGTGAGACGCTGCAACGCCAGGTTGGGTTTAATCATCCAACGGATGAGCCAGTTATCCATGTGATTGGCGGTGAAGCGGATATATTCATACGCCAGCATCGCCAAAACTGGAATCAAGATAATCCGGCTCAACAGCAGCCAGAGGGTAGGCAGCGAGCCGATAATGGCAAAGACTACGATGGAAATGACCACCAGCGATAACAGGAACGAGGTGCCACAGCGGGGATGTTCCAGGGGGAACTTCTTGACTTCGACCGGAGTCAGTTCTGCGCCCGCCTCGAAGGCATTGATTGTCTTATGTTCGGCGCCGTGATAGGCAAACACCCGGTCGATATCTTTCATCTTGCCGATCGCCCAGATGTAGAGCACAATCCCCGCCAGCCGGATCAGACCTTCGAGCACATTCATGGCAAAAGTGGAGATACCGGTCCAGTTTTGAATGAGTTTTCCCAACGCGGCCGGCCCGACAAAAAATAGTAGCACAGCGATCAACAGGGATCCTGCCAGCGTCAGGTACAACATTGGCCCCTCGATTTTTTCGTCTTCGCCGCCCTGCAAGTTGGCTGACCGGGTCAGGAAACGGGTGCCCAGCCCAAGCGAATCCCACAGCAGCACCAGTCCGCGCAAAAATGGGATGCGCGTGAGTTTGCTGTTGTAGATACCGGTCAGCGGTTCTCTGTCAATGACAATCGTGCCGTCCGGGGTGCGGAATGCGGCTGCCACGCCGAACTTGCCGCGCATCAGCACGCCTTCGATCAAGGCCTGGCCGCCGTAGGACGGCATTTTTAGTTTATCAGTGCTCATTTACCTTCCTAGTCTTTCCACCGTTAAGCTTGCCCGTAGTTGTAGAAGAAATGAATCAACGATTGGATGCCTTTATACCAGGTCGGCAGGTGCAGTTTTTCATTCGGAGCGTGAATATTATCGTCCGACAGTCCAAAACCGGTTAAAACGGACTCCACGCCTAGAATTCGCTGCATATCACCAACGATCGGCACGCTGCCGCCTTCACGCTTGTAAAGTGGCGCGGTTTTCCAGGCTGCTGCCAACCCATCCACCAGTGACTTAACGGCCGGGTGGTGAATATCGGATATGGAGGCTTTACTGGAGGAGTGGTTAGTCAATTCCCAGCGTACTGTCTTGGGAGCTTTGGCGTTCAGGTACGCGATCAACTGATCCTGGACTTCGGCGGGGTCCTGGTCAGGGACCAGACGCATGGAGATCTTCGCCATGGCATAAGCTGGCAGAACTGTTTTTGATCCGGCGCCAATGAAACCTGAGTATAAGCCGTTTACATCCAGCGTGGGACGGGCTCCAACCTGCTCGACCGGGGTGTACCCTTTTTCGCCAAAAAGCGCTGAAACGCCGGTCATGGCAAGGAAGTGAGCTTCAGATAAAGGTAATCGGGCGAGCTGAGCGCGCTCTTCGGCGTCCAGAGACCGCACGCGGTCGTAGAATCCGGGTAAGGTAATGCGACCATCTGCATCATGCATACCGGCGATCAATTCAGCCAGCACAATCGCTGGATTATGGACTGCCCCGCCGTAAAGCCCTGAATGCAGGTCGTGCTCCGGGCCGTAAAGACGCAGCTCGAAATAAGCCAAACCGCGCAGCGCGTAAGTAATGGTTGGCGCATCCGCGCCGATCATGCCGCAGTCCGGGTTGAGCGCCACATCGCAGGAGAGCAGTTCTCGGTGCGCCTTAATAAATGGGACCAGGTTAGGCGAGCCAATTTCTTCTTCGCCTTCCAGGATGAATTTGATATTAACAGGCGGTTCGCCTGACATCATAATCGCTTCGACTGCATCAATGCTGGCCATCACCTGACCCTTCATGTCAGATGCGCCGCGGGCGTACAGGTTTTCACCGCGCTGTTCGGGAGTAAAAGGTTCAGCTGTCCATAACTCCAGCGGATCGGCCGGCTGCACATCGTAATGTCCATAAACCAAAACAGTCGGGGCTTTTTCCCGAGCGCAAATGCATTCGCCGTAAACCACCGGGTGCCCGCCGGTTGGCAGGATTTGCACATTCTTCATGCCAATCCGGGTCAGCTTGTGCGCCAGCCACTCCGCAGTTTTTTGCACATCCCCGTTATTTTCGGGCGCCGTCGAAATCGACGGCATGCGGATCAAATCTTTGAGTTGTTCGAGGAATTCAGCCTGATGCGAAACGGCATATTCGAGCGCTTTGGTGCGCGGATCCATGGGTTCTCTCCAGAATGCTGTATTTGGGATGATTATATGCTCATTCGGAATAGTTTTCCAGTTGACTGGTTTAATTCTGTTGACAACAACCGCTTTATGCTAAAATATATGCAGGGTTCGGTGGTCAGTTCAAGCACTTGCTTGGCTGGCGTCGGGCCGGATGAGAAGTGCCCGTCGAAAAGCGCCGCCTTCCTTCTCCACCGATCCTATGACAATCAAATTCCCTTCGTTTTTCACTGTTCCGATTTATCCTGGTTCGCCTGATGCGAATAGCAGGTCGTTTAACCGAAAGGTTTACCTTTCGGTTTTGTGTCGTTAAAATACTGGCCATCATTTCTGGAGGGCAGCCATGATACTTACCAACGGAAAGATTATCACCTGGGAACAACCTAATCGCATTCTTGAAGGGTACGCGCTGCGAATTGTAGAAAGCAAGATCGTTGAAATTGCCAGACAAACCGAAATCCTCGAAAAATACCCGCAGGAAGAACGTCTGGATGCGCATAGCCAATATATCATGCCTGGGAATATCTGCGCGCACACTCATTTCTATGGAGCATTCTCGCGGGGTATGGGAATCCCGGGACCGGCGCCCAAAGATTTTCCTGAAATTCTGGGAAAATTATGGTGGTCATTGGATAAAGCCCTCACGCTGGAGGATGTACGCTACTCGGCGCTGGTATGTCTGATCGATGCGGTTAAACACGGCACAACCACGCTAATAGACCACCATGCTTCGCCTAATGCAATCAGTGGTTCACTGACGGAAGTAGCGCTGGCAGTCCAGGAAGCCGGGGTTCGCACCTCGCTCTGCTATGAAGTCACCGATCGCGAGGGGGAGCAGGGCACAAAAGATGGCATCGCCGAGAATGTCCGCTTTATCAACGCCGTAAAGGCGGATAAAAGCGGCAAGCTGGCAGCTACTTTTGGCCTGCATGCCAGCTTGACCCTGTCGGAAAAAACCCTTGAGGCCTGCCGGGTGGCTTGCCCGGATGATGTCGGTTTCCATGTCCATGTCGCCGAACATCCGGTGGATGAATACGACAGCTTGCAAAAATGCGGTGAGCGGGTGGTGGACCGGCTGGAGCGGCATGGTATTCTTGGTCCGCGCTCGATAGCGGTGCACGCCGTGCACGTCGATGTCCGTGAAATCGAACTGCTGGCAGCCAGTCAGACCTGGGTTACCCATCAACCGCGGTCTAACATGAATAACGCAGTTGGCATGTCTCAACCGGAAGCCATGATGCGAGCGGGCATCAAGGTTTGTCTGGGGAATGACGGTTTCTCCAATCAAATGTGGCAGGAATGGAAGACCGCTTACCTGGCGCATAAACTATGGAACCATGACCCGCGTCGCATGTCTGGCACCGATGTGGTCCAGATGGCAGTTTACAACAACGCACTGTTGGCAGAGCAGCAATTTGGCGTCGGGCCTATCGGTGTTCTGGCGCCAGGGGCGGAAGCGGACCTGATTTTTGTTGACTATCACCCCTTTACCGAACTAGACGCTGGCAACTTGCCGTGGCATATCATTTTTGGCTTTCATGAGAGCATGGTGACTACCACCATGGTTGGCGGGAAAGTGCTCATGCGCGACCGGCAGTTGCTCACTTTGGACGAAGAAAAAATCACGTACGAGGCGCGCCGGCTTTCCAAAGAAACGTGGAAACGGTATAACACGATCGCTCAAAACCATTAACCTCAGGGAGAACCCATAATGACTGACACTGGCGCAGAAAGATACACGATTGGAATTATTGGCGGTACTGGAAAAGAAGGTAAAGGGCTGGCATACCGCTGGGCAAAAGCCGGACATACGATCATCATCGGTTCGCGCCAGGCCGAAAAGGCTCAGGCAGCGGCCAGTGATGTGAACTTAATGCTTGCTAAACAGGATGTGGTATCTGGCCTGGAAAATGAAAAGGCCGCAATCCGCGCCGATATCGTCGTTTTGACGGTTCCCTTTGGCGTGCATGTAGATATGTGTGAGCTCTTAAAACCCTATGTACGGGGTAAAATCTTTATAGATGTTACCGTACCTCTGGTTCCCCCCAAAGTGGCCAAGGTTCAGATGCCACCGGAAGGCAGTGCAGCACAACAAGCGCAAGCGATATTAGGTGATGATGTGCAAGTTGTATCCGCGTTCCAGAATATTTCCTATGAACACTTGATCCATGACGATGAAGTGGCCTGTGATGTTTTGGTTTGCGGCCCGAAAGAGGCGCGAGAGAAAGTTATCGGCCTGGTTAAAGACGCTGGTCTGGTTGGTTGGAGCGGCGGCGTGATTGAAAATTCTGTCGTGGTGGAGGGGTTAACCTCGGTCCTGATCGGTTTGAATAAACAATTCGGCGTCCAGGACGCCGGCATTCGCATCACCGGTTTACCGCGTTCATAGTCCGCTTTCATAAGTTATGCAGCCCCTGATTTTTACTCCAATTTCCGAAATCCCGCTCATCCAACCAGGTGACGATCTGCCGGCCATCCTGCTCGAAAAAATGGTAGCAGCCGGGCTGAAGCTATTGGATGGCGATATCCTGGTGCTGGCGCAAAAGATCGTGTCCAAATCTGAAAACCGCCTGGTCAATCTGAATGATGTTAAACCCTCGCAGCGGGCAATCGAACTGGGCGCTGCAGCCGAGAAAGACCCCCGACTGGTAGAGTTGATGTTACAGGAGAGCCGCAGCGTGCTGCGCGTCCGCCCGGGCACCATAATCGTCGAGCACAAGGCCGGGTTTGTGTGCGCCAATGCGGGCATCGACCATTCCAACGTCGAGGGACGCTACGGCAATCCGGATGATTGGGTCTTGCTGCTGCCTAAAAACGCTGACGAATCGGCTGCCCGGATTCGTAGTTCGATTGAAACGCAGACAGGAGCCAAGATCGGGGTCATGATCATCGACTCGCATGGGCGCGCCTGGCGGATTGGCACAGTTGGCATCTCGATCGGTTTCTCCGGAATGCCAGGCCTGGTAGATTTACGCGGTCACCAGGATATGTTCGGGTATACCTTGCGGGTGACGCAAGTAGCAGCGGCCGACGAGTTGGCTGGTTCAGCGTCTCTTGTTATGGGACAGGCGAATGAGCGCGTTCCGGCGGTGCACGTTCGTGGCTTTCCATTCCCTTTGCGCGAGGGAAAGTTTGAAGAGCTTCACCGGCCGCTTGAATTGGACCTGTTCCGCTAAGGGAGCCTGCGTTGTACGCGATCATTACTGAACTGGCGAGTGAATCAGCGCGTGAAGTGGAGCAAATTCGGGGTGTTGCTCTGGCAGGTTGCGGACCTGACCCCGCCCCGCTCCAGTGGCCATTGCACCTCTCGTGGCAGGGAGCCGAATCCTATTTCCTGGATGAAGTTGAGCTGCGAATGCGCACAATCGCCAGGACCTTTGCTCCCGTCACTACCCGCATCGATGGGGTGGGCGTCTTCACCGGCGCTGAGCCGGTCGTTTATCTGTCGGTAACCCGTACGCCGGCGTTATCTGCCCTGAACGCAACCCTTTGGGAGGCGCTGTCCCCTCTGGCCAGGTCTGTAAACCGCTATTTTTCCCCGGAAGAATGGGTACCGCACATCTCGATTCTGTACGGCAAAGCGGAGATGAAAGAAGCAATCGCCTGTCTGGTAGCCAACCTCAGCACCGTAGCGCTGCGGATCGAAATCAAGCTGGATCACATTTATCTCGGGTATTTTCACGGCGATGACCATGGAGGCCTGTATCGTTTTCCACTTCTCGGCAGCCAGGGATAATCCCCATCACCGGCCGGATTGAACCTTACGGTATAATTAAAGGGAAAAATCTGCTGACCGACCACACCTGATCATTGTTTACAAATAAATATCCTGTTTGAACCTGGAGGGTAGATACCGTAATGAGCCTTTGGGCGATTGTACCGGTAAAACCGCTGCGAAAAGCGAAATCTGGTTTGTCAGACGTATTAACGGAAGATGAAAGAGCATTACTGATCTTTACCATGTTGAGTCAAACCCTGAGGACTTTGAAAGAAGTCCCGGCAATCGACCACATCCTGGTTGTCAGCAGCGACTCGGCTGCCCTGGCAATGGCCCGGGAATATGGCGCACGGACGCTGCAGGAAGACGGACAGCCTGATCTGAAAATCGCGTTGAAGAGGGCAGTGGTTGTGGCGAAGATGTACAATGCCGAGAGCTTGTTAATCCTGTCCGCCGATTTGCCGCTGGTCTCCCGCCGGGACATCGAGAAGATGCTGTCGCTGGTAAAAGGAACACCCGCTATAGTTATCGCCCCCGACCGGCATAACGACGGAACCAACGCCATCTATATGAATCCACCGGACATCATCGATTGCACCATCGGATCCGGCTCGTATGAAAAGAATTTAAAGAAGGCTCAAAGTAAGGGAATTCAGGTCGAATTATGTCATCTGACTACCTTGGGTCTTGATATCGATAAGCCAGAAGACCTGGCTTTACTTCGACAAATTGAAGCTTTCCAGGTAGATCCCTAGTCATTTTCTACCACTGCGACCCAATATTCCACCCACAACGCACAACACCCGGAGGTACCATGAGTGAAAGAGTAGCACTTTATCTGCAGGATGCTCACGATCTTCGCGACGGACTGGATTATGTTCGTTATGCCGAGGAACGCGGTTTTGAAGCGGTCTGGCAGGCCGAAAGCCGGCTGGTCCGTGATGCGATCGTTCCTATGGCCGCTTACGCTGCAGTCACGAAAACGTTGAAAGTCGGATCCGGCGTCATCAACAACTGGACGCGTAATATCGGGTTGCTGGCTTCGACCTTTTTAACCCTGGACGATCTGGCTCCCGACCGCATCATTTGCGGTATTGGCGCCTGGTGGGATCCGCTAGCCAAAAACGTGGGTATTGATCGTAGAAAACCGCTGACCGCCATGCGCGAGACGGTAACTGTTCTGCGCCGCCTGCTGAACATGGAACGGGTCAGCTTTGATGGTGAGTTCGTCCATGTATCTGGGATCGAGTTGGATGTAGTCCATGGACGGCGCGAACCGCGCAATGTGCCGATCATGATTGGCGCTACCGGCGACAATATGATGGAAATGACGGGCGAAATTGCTGACGGCGTGGTATTGAATTATTGCGTCGAGCCAAGCTACAACAGTAAAGCGCTCGAACTGCTGGATGCTGGCGCCAAAAAATCCGGCCGCCGGGTTGAAGATATGGATCGCCCGCAGTTGATCGTGTGTTCGGTGGATCTCGACCATGACAAAGCGATTGACTCCACCCGCGGCTTATTAACCCAATACCTGGCTCAGCAGCCGCACATCGCAAAAGCCTCCGGAGTTTCGATGGATGTGGTTGCTCAAATTCAGTCAATTTTGGGCTGGCCTGCTACAAGGGAACAGATCGACAAAGCCAAACATCTGGTTCCAGAGGACCTGATTACCCGCATCACTGCCTCTGGTACACCCGAAGAAGCCCGCGCCAAAGTGGCTGAATATCGTAAAAATGGCTGCACCTGCCCGATCCTCTACCCGGTCGGTGGAGATATCAAGGTGCTTATCGATACTTTTGCGCAGCTATGAGGCAGAAGCAAGCCAACGCTCGGCATTGCTTCGTTTGCGGGGTCGATAATCAATTTGGATTACAACTAAAATTTTACGATACCGCTCCCGGGCGTGTCGAAGCCAACTGGATGGTTTCGGAGCAATTTCAGGGATTCCCCGGGATTGCTCACGGAGGAATTCTGGCGTCGGTACTCGACGAGGCAGCCACTCGCACGGTGCTGGGCGCCAATGGTTCCCGGCGGATTGTGGTGACTGCATCGCTGGAAGTGCGTTACCGCAAACCGGTGCCGCTGAATACACCCCTAAAGGTGATCGGTGAATTGACCGAAGATAAAGGTGAAATTATTCACGCAACGAGTAGAATAGAAAATGAGCAGGGGCAGGTTTTGGCCAATGCGCGCGCACTCCTGATGGAGGCGCCCACCGAACTGGCCGGAAAACTGGAATTGGACCCTGAAAATTGGAAAGTGTATCCTGATGGAGATGGTGCATGATTAAAGCCTACTATCGGCCAAAAGATTTGGCAGAGGCGCTGGAAATTTTGTCGCGCACCGACGGCGAATACCGCCCCTTGGGCGGCGGAGTGACCTTGAGCCAAATGTCTGCTCAAACGATCTCTGTTGTCGATCTGCAATCGCTCGGTCTAAACAGTCTGACTCAGGAAGGTCAATTCCTGCAAATTGGGGCAACTACCACGTTAGCGTCACTGGCCAATTTGGACTATCTCCAACCCGGCCTAAAATCAGCCATTCGGTTGGAGGCAAATCAAAATTTACGCCAGCAGGCGACCGTCGCCGGTACATTGGTCTCCAGTGGAGGGCGATCGACCTTCGGCGCTGCGCTGCTGGCGCTCGATGCTTTGCTTCACTGGCTGCCGGTAGATCAGGATCAAGCGCTGGGTGAATGGTTTGCGCTGCGCCAGCCGCCAGTGAATGCTCTGTTCATCAACAGGGTGCAGATTCCGCTCAACGCCAGTCTGGCATTTGATACCATTGGCCGCACTCCGGATGATTTGCCTGTCATCTGCACAGCAGTCGCAAAGTGGCCGTCTGGCCGCACTCGGATTACTCTGGGCGGATTCGGTTCAGCGCCGATTCTGGCACTGGATGCCCCTGAACTAGGCGGAGCGGAAGCTGCAGTACGCGATGCTTTGTCACGGGCAGCCGATCCATGGGCCAGCGCCGAGTACCGGCAAGAGGCTGGAACCCGGTTGGTGCTGCGCCTGATGGGTCAGGAACAGGCTGTCTAGGCAAGATTTATTTCCAAAATGAAAGAAGCAACTATGATGATTTACTTCACGCTGAACGGCGATCTGGTCGAATGGGAAGCTGATCCATCCGAGTCGCTGCTCTCCGTTTTACGCCGGCAAGGGATGTTTGGCGTCAAATCCGGCGGATGCGCCAAGGGTGAATGCGGCGCCTGCACAGTTTTGTTGGATAAGAAGCCCATCAACTCGTGTACCTTGCTGGCTGCTCAGGTTACCGGTCACCAGGTGGAGACGATTGAAGCCATGGGCGAGCACCCTGAGCAGGGGTGGAAAAAAACAGCCGGACTGCATCCGATCCAGCAGGCATTGGTGGAGAGTGGCGCCATTCAATGCGGCTACTGCACGCCGGCTTTCGCACTGGCAGCCCGCGCACTGATCGAGAAAAACCCGAATCCTACTGAAGCCGAAGTCCGAGCCGCCATTTCCGGCATTCTTTGCCGTTGCACAGGCTATTTAAAGCCAGTCCAGGCCATTTTGCGCGCTGCTGCCGTCATGCGCGGTGAAATGATTCCGCCCATCATGGGTACCCCCGAAACCGAGACACAAGGTTGGCCGGTCAGCATGCCGCTCCCCGGCGACCAACCGGAAAGCAGCGCTGGCCTGGCTGAAACCACCAGCCAGACCCAAGTGATGCCAAAGATATGGACTTCGCAGGATGCCAGGGAGAAACCCCGCACCCATATAGGCCGCCCCGAGGTGAAAGTGGATGCGGTCAAATTGGTGCAGGGCAAGCCTGCCTTCTCCGCGGATATCGAGAAGCGCGGTATGTTGGTGGCGAAAGTGCTGCATTCGCCGTTAGCCCACGCCTGGATCAAGTCCATTGACCTGAGCGATGCCCGCGCACTGTCAGGCGTCGCGGCGGTTTTGAGCTACAAAGATATTCCGCGGGTTATCTATTCGACCGCCGGCCAATCTGACCCTATTCCCGGGCCGCTGGACGCCTTTTCACTGGACCGGAAAGTGCGTTTTGTGGGTGACCGGGTAGCCTTTGTCGCGGCCGAGACTGCCAAAATTGCGGAACAGGCGCTGCGATTGATCAAAGTCGAATATGAAGAGCTGCCCGCGATTCTGGATTCACGGGAGTCCATGCAGCCCGGAGCCATCCGCATCCATGATGAGCCGGAGTTTGTCAATTTTGCTGACTCCAATCCGGGCAAAAACGTTGCAGCTGAAATTCGCATCGATATCGGCGATATCGAAAAGGGATTTGCCGAGGCTGACCGGATTTACGAGGAAGAATACACGGTACCCAAGGTGCAGCAGGCGCACATCGAACCGCATGTGGTGGTTACCTACTGGGACGAGGATGACCGGTTGGTCATTCGCACCAGCACCCAGGTACCTTTCCATGCCCGTCGCATTCTTGCCCCGGTATTGGGCTTGCCGGTTAAACGCATCCGCGTGATTAAACCGCGCATTGGCGGTGGTTTTGGCGGCAAACAGGAAGTTTTGATTGAGGATGTGGCAGCCCACCTGACGATCGCCACCGGTCGCCCGGTCATCTATGAGACAACTCGCGAGGAAGAATTTATCGCTGCCCGGTCGCGCCACCCAATGCGCGTTCGCATGAAAACCGGCGTGAAGCTGGACGGCACGATAACGGCCAATGCCATGTATGCACTCTCTGACACCGGCGCCTATGGCTGCCATGCCCTGACGGTGACCGGCAATACCGGTCATAAAGCCATGGCGCTGTATGTTGGTGATGGACCATACCGCCTGTCACCCAATATCCGCTTCTATGCCGATGTGGTGTATACCAATACACCGCCAGCCGGCGCGTTCCGCGGTTACGGGGTTCCGCAGGGATTTTGGCCGCTCGAACGACAGGTCGAGCACATTGTGCGCGATCTTGGCTTGGATTCGATCGATTTCCGGTTGAAAAATACGCTGCGTTCGGGCGAGCTGCATCCTTTTAGCACTGCCTGGAGTGAGGGCCGCGAACCGCGACCGGAAATTGTGCATACCGTCGGGCTGGAAGAGTGCGTCCGGCAAGCCAAAGCCGCCATTGGCTGGGATCAAAAATATCCTAACGTTGAATGGCATGCTGTACCTGGCAAGCCGCACTTGCGCCGTGGAATCGGTGTGGCAACCGTCATGCAAGGGACAGCTATCCCATATCTGGATATGGGCGGCGCTAGCATAAAAATGAATGATGATGGGTCGTTCAACCTGTTGGTCGGCGCTACCGACCTTGGCACCGGTTCGGATACGGTTCTGGCGCAAATGGCAGCCGAGGTGCTTGGCGTTCCGGTGGATGACATTCTGGTGTATTCCTCGGATACCGACTTCACCCCCTTCGATAAGGGGGCATATGCCTCCAGTACTACGTATATCTCCGGCGCTGCGGTGGCTCTAGCAGCTGAAATGGCAGCAGAACGCATCAAAATCCGCGCAGCCAGGATGATTAATAAGCAGGCTAAAGGGCTAGAAGTAACGGAAGACGACATTGTGCTGGGTAACAAACACGCTAGTACGCGTGATGGCCGCGCAGTAACCATGCAAGAGATCGCTTTGAATGCGCTGCACCACGACGACCAGGAACAAATTATGGGCACCGGATCGTACTATTCGCCGGTATCCCCGCCGCCCTTCGCCGCCCAGTTTGCCGAAGTCACAGTCGATGTGGAGACCGGCAAAGTTGTGGTGGACCGGTTGGTAATGGCAGTTGATTCCGGCATCATCGTTAATCCAATCACCGCTTCCGGTCAGATCGAGGGCGGGATGACCCAGGCGTTGGGTTATGCGGTGTGCGAGGAAATGGTGTATGATGAAAAAGGTCGGGCGCGTGAGACTGACCTGGATGATTACCATATCTTCCGGGCGGACGAAATGCCGGCGCTCGAGACCATTTTTGTGCAGACCTACGAACCTTCGCACCCATTCGGCGTTAAGGCCGTGGCTGAAATCCCCATGGATGGCGTAGCGCCAGCCGTGGGAAACGCCATTTTGGACGCCTGCGGTGCTGCGGTTCTTGAAATTCCCGCCACGCCGGAAAGAATCTGGCGAGCATTGAAAAAAGTCACCCCTTAATTGTGGAAAGAGGTATCGCAGCATGGTGAATATTTATCAAGCGATTCTTGAGTTGGAAACCGACCATCGGGCAGGCGCGTTGTGTACCATAATCGACACCCAGGGATCCACGCCGCGCCACGAAGGCAGCAAGATGCTGGTCTATGAGGATGGCAGCTTTATCGGCACGGTTGGTGGCGGAGAAGTCGAGAACCGAATCAAGAAGGAAGCCGCTGAATCATTAGTGGATGGGAAAACCCGGTTGTTGAAATACCGCATGGTAGATCCAAAATCTGGCGACGCCGGGGTATGCGGTGGAACGATGGAGGTGTTTGTGGAACCGATAATTCCGAGCCCATTGATCGTGGTGATTGGGGGCGGGCATGTTGGAAAAGCAGTTGCGACGCTGGCAAAAACATTGAAATTTCGCGTAGCCATATCGGATGACCGTCCAGAATTTTGCACACCCGAAACCAACCCGGACGCCGATGAGTTTTACTGCGTCCCGATGGAGAAATTGCCTGAATCTCTAAATATCACCCCCCAGACCTACTTGATTTTGACGACCCGCGGCAGCAACGTTGATATTCAGGGGCTGGCTCCACTGCTGAAGACAAAAGCAGCTTATATCGGCATTATTGGTTCAAAACGCCGCTGGTTGGTAACCCGGAAAGCCTTGTTGGAGCAGGGGATCACAGAAGAGCGGTTGAATCAAGTTTATTCACCCATTGGATTGGAACTGAAAGCCGAAACGCCTGAAGAAATTGCGGTCAGCATTATCGCCGAGATCATCATGGTCCGGAACGGCGGGACCGGCGGCAAGATGAAAATTTGATGGAGTAGCTATGTGGCATGACACGCTTACCGCAGCCAACATCGAAGATGTTTTACAGGTCCTACATCAGAAAGGCGAAAAAGCCCGCATCATTGCCGGCGCAACCGATTTGATTCTGGAAATGGAACGCGGCGTGCGCAAAGGGATAGAATTGCTGGTCGATATCTCGCGCATCCCGGGCCAGGACCAAATCACGCTAGATGAAGACGGGGTCATCCATTTAGGACCGCTGGTCACCCACAATCACTGCGTTGCATCGAAGTTGATTCAGGAATCGGCCTTTCCGCTGGCGCACGCTTGCTGGGAAGTAGGCTCACCCCAGATTCGTAATCGCGGCACAGTCGCTGGTAACTTGATCACAGCTTCTCCTGCCAATGACACCATCACCCCGCTGGTGGCATTGGGTGCTGCGGTGACACTGCGTTCCGACTCCGGCACACGGAGTGTTCCGCTCGATCAGTTTTACCTGGGCGTACGTCGGACGGTGATGCAGCCGGATGAAATGCTGGTCGATGTCACGTTCCCGGCTCTCCAACCCAATCAGCGCGGCACGTTCGTCAAATTTGCCTTACGGCGGGCGCAAGCAATCTCGCTGGTGAATGTTGCGGTGATCGTGACGATGAAAGGTGATAATGTCCAGGCCGCTGCAATCACCCTCGGAGCGGTGGCTCCAACCATCATCCACGCTAAAGATGCCGAAGAATATTTGATTGGCCAAAAGTTAACCCCGGAGGTCACTGCCGCTGCTGCGGTCAAGACGATGGGCGCTTCCCGACCGATCTCAGATGTGCGCGGTTCAGCCCAATACCGTCGCCGCATGGTTGAGGTGATTACCCGCCGGGCATTAACGGCGCTGGCAACTGGGCAGGAGAAAATGGAATTCCCGGTCAAACCGGTGCTGCTGCGCGGTAGTAGCAACGGTAAAATTAGCTTCTCCGGATCATCCATGCTGCATACCTGTCAGGATGCCATCGTAACCACTATCAATGGGAAGGGTTACCGCTTCGAAACAGGCCAAAACAAGACCTTGCTGCGGTTGCTGCGCGAAGAAGCCCAGTTAATCGGCACCAAGGAAGGTTGCGCCGAAGGTGAGTGCGGCGCCTGCACGGTATTTTTAGATGGCGTGGCGGTAATGAGTTGTATGGTACCCGCGGCGCGGGCGCACGGCGCGGTGATTGTCACAGTGGAGGGATTGACTGCAAACGGCTCCATGCACCCGGTGCAGCAGGCTTTTATCGAGCAGGGTGCTGTGCAATGCGGTTACTGCACTCCCGGATTTATCATGTCGGCGGCGAAATTGCTGGAAGAACGGCCTAATCCAAGCAGGAATGAAATCCAGCAAGCGCTTACCGGTAATTTGTGCAGATGTACAGGGTACTACACCATCATTCAGGCAGTCGAACGGGCAGCACAATTAGGAACAGGGAGTAAATAATGACCAAATATTCGAATTACAACCGCGGTCGTTCAAGAGAGGAAAAAGAAGCGATCCACCCCATCTGGCGCGGGGTTGGATTCATCTTCCTGATCCTGGCGCCGGTCATGGGCTATTATGGGTCACTGGTCCTGATCGAAGCGAATAAGGAAAATGGCTGGTTCAACATCCCACCCGACTTGTTGGCTCCGGGTGCGGACCCACAGTTGTACATTAAGATTGGGTTGACCATACTTTTGGGCTTCCTCGTCTTTTTCGTTTTTCAATTCGTAGGAATCTTGATTTACCGCATGGTAGGCCCAGCACGGTATGGGCCAATGGATATACCACCGATTAGCGCGGGCAAAATCAAGAAGTCCCGTTAATTTTTGAAATTTGGTGCAAAACCAGGAGGTTGATGCCCATGACGACCATCGGGCAATCTGTACCGCGCATCGATGCTGTAGGAAAAGTCAAAGGTGAGACATTGTATCCGGGTGATATTAACCTGGACAATCAGGCCTACCTTAAGATTTTGTTTTCGGGGCGGCCGCATGCCATCATCCGCAGCATGAACACTGAAAAAGCCAGATCGCTGCCCGGAGTATTGGCGGTTTTCACCGCTGAGGACGTCCCGGTGAATGAATATGGGTTAATCGTCAAAGACCAGCCGGTTTTGTGCGGCCTCAATTCGACCAAGCCCTATGCTGAAAGGGTGCGATTTGCGGCTGATAACGTTGCCCTGGTTGTCGCTGAGAGCGAAGAAGTTGCTGCCGAAGCCTGCGACTTGATCGAGGTCGAATACGAGGATTTACCAGCCCTTACCGATCCGCGCATTGCCATCCAGGATGGGCAGCCGTTTATTCATCCAGACCACGGCTCGAATGTTTTTGTTAATTATCGCATCCGCAAGGGGGATGCGAAAACCGCCTTGGCCAGGGCTGATGTGGTTATCGAAGGCTATTATGAAACGCCAGCCCAGGAGCATGCCTACCTTCAACCTGAAGCCGGCATCAGCTTTGTCGACGAAAATGGGGCCGTGACCGTTGTTGTCGGCGGGCAATGGACGCATGAAGACCGCGAGCAGGTTGCCCATGCCCTCGGCCTACCCGAAGAGGAAGTGCGCATCATCTACCCGGCTATCGGCGGCGCCTTCGGCGGTCGCGAAGACATGTCTGTGCAAATTGTCCTGGCACTGGCTGCCTGGAAGCTGCACCAACGCGGCATCAATCGGCCGGTAAAAACCATTTGGTCGCGGGAAGAGTCGATTATCGGGCATCACAAACGCCATCCTTATTATCTTCATGCCACCTGGGGCGCGACCAGGGACGGCAAGGTGGTTGCTGCCGAGGTTGAGGTGATCTCTGATTGCGGCGCTTATGCTTATACCTCCTCTAAGGTGCTCGGGAATGCCACATTGATGTGCACCGGGCCTTATGAAATCCCGAACGTCAAAGTGGATGCTTATACGGTTTACACTAACAACATCCCGAACGGCGCCTTCCGCGGTTTTGGCGGTCCTCAGGGTGCCTTTGCGGCCGAATCCCAGATGAATAAGCTGGCTCAGGCGCTGGGGATGGACCCGGTCGAAATTCGGATGCGCAATTTGCTGGACGAGGGCAGTCTTTTATCCGTTGGAACCCCGCTGCCCAAGGGTGTCAGTATCAAGAAAGTAACAGCCGCCTGCGCGGAAGCAGCAGGCTGGGTGAAGGATAAAGAAGGCTGGACTCGTCCGCAGGGTTACCTGGAAGATGTGCCCGGCAGCCCGCATTTGAAGCGTGGGATCGGATTTGCGTGTTCGTTTAAAAATGTAGGTTTCTCGTTTGGCGCCCCCGAAAATTGCTGGGCGATCGTCGAGCTAGAGGGGAATGGCGAAATCGAGTCTGCCAGACTTTATCATGCGGGGGCCGAAGTTGGGCAGGGATCGCATACGGTCTTTGCCCAGATGGCTGCTGAAGCAGTTGGGCTGCCGCTGGAAAAAGTCCAGGTTATTGCTGCTGACACCGCGACGTCGCTCAATTCGGGCAGCGTCTCTGCATCACGTATGACTTTTATGGCTGGCAATGCTATTCGGGGCGCAGCCGAACGCGCCCTGGAGAAATGGCATAATGAAGAGCGCCCAACGCGCGCTGAATTCCAATATCGCCCACCGCGAACCACACCATTGGACCCGGAGACAGGAAAATCGGAGCCTAATTTTTCATACGGTTACGTCGCCGAAGCCATCGAGGTGGAGGTGGATGTCGAAACCGGACAGGTGCGTCTGGTGAAAGTCATCTGCGCAGACGATGTTGGAAAAGCAGTAAACCCGCTGATGGTGCGCGGTCAGATCGAAGGAGCGGTCGTCCAGGCTGCTGGTTATGCTTTGTTGGAGAACTTTATCCAGCAGGACGGCCAGGTACAGACCAAGACACTCTCGACCTACCTGATCCCAACCATACTCGATATTCCTGATCAGGTTGAATCATTAATTCTGGAATACCCGGATCCAATTGGTCCCTGGGGCGCGCGCGGCATGGGTGAGATGCCCTACCTGCCGTTCGTACCTGCCGTGGCTGCCGGGATTCAACATGCAACCGGGAAATGGTTTGACCAGTTCCCTTATACGCCGGAACGAATTCTGATGGGACTCGAAGAAACGGGCGAATCGAAATGAACCAAAGATTGGTGCAGGTATTATGAGTCTGGTGGTATGTATTCGCGGTGGTGGCGACCTGGGCAGCGGTGCAGCATTGCGTTTGCACCGCGCTGGTATGCGGGTTGTCGTTTGCGAATTGGCAAAGCCCCTGGTCGTCCGCCGGACGGTCGCCTTTGCCGAGGCAATCTATTCAACGGAAATTACAGTTGAAGGGGTACGCGCCAAATGCGTGTCTGGTCAATCGGAAATTATGCAGGCCTGGGCTGAAGGCGTCTTACCGGTCACTGATGACCCGAACCTGGCGCTTTTAACCTGGCTTAAACCGGATGTGCTTGTGGATGCCCGCCTTTTGAAAAAGCCGGTGGATTTTCACTTGCAGGCATCTCCACTGGTAATTGGACTTGGCCCGGGGTTTACTGCCGGGGTAAACTGTCATGCGGTGGTTGAAACCAAACGCGGTCACAATTTGGGACGGGTGTATTGGCAGGGCGCCGGTGAGCCCGATTCCGGAATTCCGGAGATGGTGCTCGGTTATGTGGAGGAGCGCGTGCTGCGCGCACCCTCCGACGGGTTATTGAAAGGCCTGGTAACCATTGGACAGCGGGTAGTAAAAGGTCAACCGTTGGCAGAAGTTGACGGTCAGTTGCTGACAGCCGCATTTGACGGTGTGGTGCGCGGGCTGCTAGCAAACGATGTAGCCGTTAAACGGGGCATGAAGGTTGGCGATCTTGATCCACGCCTGGACGAAAACCTCGTTACATTGGTCTCTGACAAATCTCTGGCAGTGGGGGGCGGGGTGCTGGAAGCTGTGCTCTCCCGACCGGATCTGCGCGCCAGGTATAGCGGGTAAAGGCTGATCATGCGGCTGCTTGAAGCACTCAGAGCCGGCAGTCATTCCAGAATCGCTTTCGTGGGGGCGGGGGGCAAAACGACAGCCATGTTTTCCCTGGCTCGTCAACTGACTGCCCCAGTAATTTGCCTGAATACCGCACATCTGGCAGTGGAACAGGCACAACTTGCTGATAAGCATTGGATTATTCGGGACTTGAGTGAGATTGAGACCATTTTTCGATCCCCTCAGGTGGGTGTGACTCTCATCACCGGGCCTGGCGATAGCCGCGGACGACTGATGAGATTAGAACCTGCGGCTGCTGAAAAAATCAAAACCTATGCAGTTGAATATCATCTACCCATCCTGGTTGAGGCGGATGGCTCGCGGATGCTACCCCTCAAAGCGCCGGCGGCCCATGAGCCGCCCATACCCGCCTGGGTCGAACAAGTGGTGGTTGTTGCTGGGCTTTCTGCGTTGGGGAAGCCGCTCACCGGACAGTGGGTCTATCAGCCCGAGATGTTTGCGCAGTTAAGCGGGGCACAGCCAGGTCAGCAGATCCTGACTCGTCACCTGGTTGCAGCCTTGCTTCAACCCCAGGGTGGCTTGAAAAATATCCCGGCAGGAGCACGGCGAGCCGTGCTTGCCAACCAACTGGATGTCTGTAGCTTGCCTGAAGATGATCTTTACCGCGAGTTATTGGAATTAACCCATGAATTTGATTTGGTTATGGCTGGGTCTGTCCGGAAGGGCGCTGCGGAGCAGGTTAAATGGCGTTGTGAGCCTGTGGGAGGCGTTGTATTAGCAGCAGGCGAGTCAATACGCATGGGAACCGTCAAACAACTGCTACCGTGGCGTGGGAAGCCATTGGTTCGCCATGTGGCAGAAAAAGCGCTCGCTGCAGGGTTGGACCCGGTAGTGGTTGTCATCGGCGCAGCCGCGGAAGAAATCGAGAATGCTGTGGCTGGGTTGCCGGTGGAACTGGTAAACAACCGCAATTGGGAAAGCGGGCAAGCCAGTTCGATACGCGTCGGTGTTCAAGCTTTGGAAGACCGCTGCGGCGCGGCTGTTTTCTTGCTCAGCGACATGCCGCGGGTTCCGGTGGGCTTGATCGAAGCTGAATTGGAAATTCATCGGCGCGAACCGGTTGAGATTATTGTTCCGCGGGTAAAAGGTCAACGAACCAACCCGGTATTGTTTGACCGCCTCACCTTTGCCGAACTGGTTAAGTTGGAAGGGGACACAGGCGGGCGAGCCTTGTTTGACCGCCACTCACTGCGCTGGCTGGATTCGGAGGATGCCCAGGACTTGCTGGACGTCGACACCCCGGCTGACTATCAGCATTTGGTGGACGAGGGTGATGATGGTTAAGGTTGCAGCGATAGTTCTCGCTGCCGGCGCATCCAGGCGCATGAAGCAGGCAAAAATGACCCTTGCGTATAAGGGCAGCACCGTGTTGGGGACAGTATTAACCACCTTGCACAGCGCAGGGATCGATCCACTCATTGTTGTGATCGGCGGCGCAAGAGATGCCGTTGAAATGGCGCTGTCTGAACTGCCTTTTGGGGTTATCCGCGCTTATAACCCGGACTACGAGCACACCGAAATGTTGGATTCACTGCAAATTGGAATGCAGCGCCTTCCGGATGAAACGGATGCCTTTTTGATCGTGTTGGGCGACCAGCCGCAGATACACGCGGAGGTGGTCCAGGCGTTGGTGCACGAATACGAAACGACCGGGCAGACGCTTATTATTCCCAGCTACCGGATGCGCCGTGGGCACCCCTGGCTGGTAGGAAAAGTCCAATGGGCATCTCTGATTGGGTTGCAGGCTGGTCATACCATGCGCGATTTTATCCAGCAGTATCAAGACCAGCTCCATTACCTGGTGGTCGATACCTCGAGCATTTTAGAAGATATGGACACCCCGGAAGATTACCAGCGCGCCATCGGTGAAGCCTAATATGGTCGGCGCAGGCGATCATTTTTTATGAAAACTGCGCATAGCCAATATATTGACTGTTGTTTTATGGATTACTGCTGTAAACCTCAAGTGCAGCCCGGTAATAGTCTGAATCGGCCGGTGCGTCCAGGGTGAGGGGGAAGTCCGGGACGATCCCGGCGCCGGAGGTGAATGCCGGGTTGGCAGGTAAGCTCCAGCGCGCAGACGTAACATGGATGGAAGAACCATCGGTTAAGTCGAATACCAGTTGAATGGTGTCTTTACCGTAGGTTTGCTTCCCAATAATGCTTGCCCTGTCCAGCGCCTGAAGCGCTCCTGCGACGATTTCAGCCGAACTGGCCGTATTTTGATTGACCAAAACCAAAAGCGGCAGGTCGGCGTATTTTCCGTTGGTCAGGGTACGCGTGACCTGATCCGCGCGGTCGGGTTGATGTTGAGCAATGATCGTCGAACCAGCTTTGGCAAACAGTTTCACCACATCCACCCCGGCCTCGACCAGGCCGCCGCCATTGTCGCGCAAGTCAAGAACAAGAGCAGAGGCGCCTTGCACCTCAACATCCTGAATGGCTGCGGAAATTTCGTCCGCGGTGGTCGCGGAGAACCCGGTAACTTTCACCACCCCCAGAGCTGGTTGCTCGGGAAGAATGAACCAGGAGACAGAGGGGATGCCAAACTCGCGCCGCTCAATACTGAAGCTTACCGGCTCGGTTGCGCCTTGCGGTGTAACACGGACAACCACTTTACTGCCCACATCGCCGCGCAGGGCCGAAATGACCGCGTCATCTGGCGTGTCTGAATCAACTGTCAGGTCGTCCACGCTGAGCAGGATGCTGCCCGACGGTACGCCGGCTTCTGCTGCGGGTGAATTGGGATACGGGTAAACCCGCAAGGTCCCCAGAGTGTCTCGCTGCAGCGCTGCTCCAATCCCGCCAAATTTCCCCTCAAGCTGGTTGGATTCAAGTTCATGCTGGGATGGCTCGACAAAGACCGTATAAGGGTCGTCATACGCCTTGACCAACCCGCGAATCATCTCGTACTCTGTAAATGGAGCGGCGGGCAATGGTTTAAGTCCATTCTTTTCCAAAATCTCGTAAGCCTGGTTGAAAATTTTGAAATTAAATTGCGTATAGTCATTGTTGGTATAAAATCCAACTAAAAAAGCAACCAGCACAACTAAAACAGTAAACAAAATTGCGGCAACAGCCAGCCAGATGTCGATATGTCTTTTCATGCATTACCCCAGCGCTCATAGATTACGTTGGTTATGGGGGAGGAGCGAAGTATAATTTGTCGCAACATAGTCGAGGAAAGCATGTCTCCCATTTTATCCTTTTGTTACCTGAATGGCGATTATAGTTCCAGTTTAGTTTCAAATCCATTGGAATCAGCCATCACAACGCTCGACCAGGCGAGCAACCTATTGCCTGCGGGGGCTTACACCACCTTCAGAACTTACTCAAAATATTTTGCGCTGCATCTAAATGACCATTTAAGGCGGCTCGAAACATCAAGCAAACTTGGCGGTCATCCGATCAGGTTGAATGTTGACCAGTTGCGGCGTAACTTACGAGTTGCCCTGACGCAATTTCCCGGTACTGAAGCCCGCGTGCGATTGATCATCCCCTTCGGTTTGGGTGATGAAACCATTTATATCCATGTGGGTGCATTATCTGTTCCAACCGCAGCGCAGCGCGCCAATGGTGTCAAAACGCTTACCGCCCAAATGCAGCGCAACAACCCATCCGCGAAACTGTCCAATTTTATTCAAACCTCCCAGGCGGCACGGCGGCGTTTGCAGGAAGGTTTTGAAGAAATATTGATGGTTGATGAGCGTGGGAATATTCTCGAAGGTCTGACCAGCAACTTTTACGCAGTCATGGGCGGAGAAATATGGACTGCCGGCCAGGGGGTGCTTTCCGGCATTACTCGCCAAATTGTTCTGCTACTGGCGGAAGACGCTGGTTATCCAGTGCAGCTGGAAGCGCCAAAACTATCTAATCTAATCAGCTTCACCGAGGCATTCATCACCAGTACCAGCCGGGCAGTCCTTCCGGTTACTGAGATCGATCATGAGCCAGTCGGGGACGGTAAACCTGGTCCGCTTACCCAAATGTTGATGCATTTATATAATCAGAAGGTGTTGTCCGAGATCGAGCCAATTTAACTATTCCAGTTCGCTGTCATCATCCTCTGGTGCAGCCGGAAGATAAGAGTCCGGCGAAGGGTTCTCCAGTTGTCCGTCTTCCATTGCGGTCAGCAGCTCGTTGGCTGCCTGCGCCTCTGATGCCAGCACGAGAACGCGCACCTCGCCGAGCGGTCCCACTGTCAGGCCGTAAACCGCTCCAGCGCTTTCACCGCGGGTAAGCACGTGTAAACCAGCCGCCTCCAACATCAAGCGGATCATGTCGGCCTCTAATTGACCGTTCGCGCTATAGACTTCGACGTATTCAGGACTGGTCATGGGTTTCCTCCACGGTTTCCACTGGTTCAGTGTTCGATCCCCGGCTATACATTTTGCGCTGCAAACGCCCCTGCCTTTTTTGCAGCTCCGCTAGTGTGGTTTTTTTGATATAGAGCGGTAGAACCTGGGTGTCCAGGATATCGAAAGCTTTCTGTGTCCAGTATAAGGCGGTTTCGTACCCCCGGGCGCGGTGCTCATAGTATTTGGCCAGCTCGATGCAGGCGGGCAATTCTTGCAACTCGGCAGCCTTTTGCCAGAGAGATACCGCCTGCTCGAAATGCAATTCTTTCCGCGCCAGGTCTGCATAGCGGTAAAGCGTCTGAATAAAAAATGGCCGCGGCAAGCCGAGTGAAAGGCTGTGCTCGTAAAACTGCACAGCCTGCTCACGGCGCCCGGTGTCATCGTACAGCTTGGCAATCGCAATCAGGTCAAGACTTTCTGCTGCAAGCCAATCCATCGGGCTGCTCAACAGGTTGGACTGGTGTAAGAAAAGCGCTGCCAGGCTCAAAATATCCATGCGGTTATGGTAAAACACGCCAGCCATGGGGCGGGAGTCGCCGCTTTTGAGGTAATTGAAATACATCTCCGGTATCATCCAGCCGGGAATCTCCTCCTGGCTGCGGGAAACCGCCAGAACGTCATGCTCGATGCTGCCCAGGGAGCGGCTCGGCAGCCGATTGCGCCAGATACGCCGTGAAAGCGCCAGCAAGTCAACATGCTGCATACTCGGAAAAGGCGACTGGAATGCGCTCAATGTGTGACGGGCATTGAGCAGAGGGATGTCAAATGATTTTCCGTTGTAGGTAACGATGGTTTGGAAGGGCGTCAATACTTCGTCCAGCGCTGCCAAAACCGCAGCCTCTTCGGCTGGTTCGCGCAGGAAGAATTGTTGCAGGCGGAAACCGTCCGACTGCCACCAACCCAGACCGATCATAAAGGCAAAAGTGCCGGTCCCGCCGGCAAGGCCTGAAGTTTCGGTATCCAGAAAAATAAATTGATCGGCAGGTTTTTCATGCAGCGTTGGATAACCCGCCCATTCACCCAGCAGGCTGTAATCGACCTTCTGGCTGAAAGGGATTAACCCGTGTTGATAATCTGCTGGAAATTGCTCATCCGCCAGGAAAGCCGATCCGAACGGTGTGGTGTGCTCGGTGCCCGAAACGACCTTCTCGATGGGGACGCGGTCCGATGGCGTCTCAGACTTTTTTACCTGAGAGGTGCCTACCTGGACGCCAAGTGATTTCAACCGATCGAGCAATGAATGGTCCATATCCTCACGGGAAATTATACCGGAAGCGGCAGTCCATTCAGCAAATGCAGGATCGCCAATGTTTCCTGCTTACCCCCAGCCACGTTTTCACCCGACACGCCGACGCACGACGGGCAGCCGTCCTGGCAGGTACAATCGGATACCAATTCCAAGGCTGCTTTCATCAACTCCGCATGAATACGGTAGATATTTTCGCTCAACCCAATACCGGCCGGGACGTTATCATAGAGAATGACCACCGGCAGGTCTTTTGCCAGGTTGGATTCGGGTAGAAAATGAGCGCCAAGATCATTGGGATCGCACATAATGAACAAAGGTGCCAGGTGACCGAGTGCGTACGCCAACCCGGACATCCCGCTGCGCATGCGCACCAGCATTTCAGCCTGGCGATGGCAGGTTGGACAAAGTGTGACCAGATTATCGAGCTGGTTGGCAGTGATAAACGATGTGAACTGCCGGAAGGGGATTTTGTGATGGACGTGGTGCGCAATCCCGTTTTCCGGCCGTCCGCAGTTTTGACAAACATAACCATCCCGCTGGCGAGCGAGTGCGCGTTGTTGATCCCAATTGTTACCGTAATTATTGGGTGATCCAGTCCAAAGACTGACTTCCTCGAGTTGTTTTATCGCCTCGCGTGAAAGTGCCAGCCAATAGCCAACTGTCCGTAGGGTGGTGGATGGCATGGTCAATTCCTCGGCGCCAAGAGCTTCGCTGGTATACCAGCGCGTCTTGCGGAAACCGGTCACGCGGGTGGTTACTTCGACCTCGCCCAGGTGAATAACGCCTGCTGGAACCGGGTCGCTGCGGAACAGGTCCACTTTTTCAATTTGCTCGTCAATCAGCGGTTCCGTGAAGTAATCGCTGTCAACCGCCTTCAAAATGGCCTGGCCTTCTTCCAGATCGAGGGACTCGACCCGGTAGGTACGTGCCTGATGTAAATAAATGGCATGCGGATGTACCATCCAATGGGCGCTGGCCGTATCGACCATACCAATAGTGGTCAATTGACCATCTTCATCGGTGCGCAGCCGGACAGCGCCTGGGGTGGTGGTGCGCAGCGATACGTTTTGCGCCGGATACTGGTCGGCGGTCCAGAAGTAACGCCCGCCCGACAAGTGTAACTCACCCATCTGGGAAAGCGCATCCAAATACTGACCCACAACCGCTGCAGGCAGCTTTCCATACCCTTCATCCAGATTAAACGGCAGTTCAAAGGCTGCGCAACGCAAGTGCTGCAGCAGGATCAACGGGTTGTCCGGGTTGATCAACGCCCGCTCCGGTGACCGCTCCAGCAGGTACTCGGGGTGGTTGACCAGAAACTGGTCGATCGGGTTGGGGGTGGCCACCAGCATACCCACGGCAGGTTCCAGTTTACGGCCCGCCCGGCCGGACTGCTGGCGAGTGGCTGCAATCGTGCCAGGGTACCCCAGGATGACCACGGCGTCCATCGAGCCAATATCGACGCCCAGCTCCAATGCATTGGTCGATGCTACTGCCCGGGCCGCCCCGGTTTTCAGGGCATTTTCAATCTGGCGGCGGTCCTCGGGCAGGTAACCACTGCGGTAGGCATACAAATCGGTTGAAATCGCGGGATGGTTATCACGTAAATACCGCAGGCTGACTTCTGCTGCCCGGCGTGTTTGCGCAAAGATCAGCGTCTGCACCTGGTAAGTCAACAGGTCGCCGGTTAGCCGCATACCTTCAGACATCGCGCTGCGCCGGATTCCCAGGTCAACGTTGACCAGCGGCGGGTTGTAAATGATAAAGTTACGTTCACCGTGCGGAGCGCCGTCCACATCGAGCACTGTGACATTTTCTTCCAACATTTGGCTGGCAAATTCCTGGGGATTGGAAATCGTCGCTGAAGTAAAAATAAACTGCGGGTAGGCTCCGTAAAATGCGCAAATGCGCTTGAGCCGCCGCAGCACATTGGCAATGTGTGAACCAAAAACGCCGCGATAGGCATGAATTTCATCGATCACCACGAAACGCAAGTTGCGCAGGTAATCCACCCAGAGGGTATGATGCGGCAGCACAGCCATGTGCAGCATGTCCGGATTGGAGAGAAGAATGCGAGTATTTTTACGGATGGTCGAGCGTTGGTGGGATGGGGTATCCCCATCATAAATGGATATTTTTGATTTGATTTCAGTGGTCGCCAGTTGCGCCAATGCCCGCTGCTGATCCTGTGCCAGCGCCTTGGTCGGGAAGAGCAGCAGAGCAGTGACCTCATCCGGAAATTTTTCCACATTGTTGAGAATGGGGAGCTGGTAACACAGCGATTTACCGCTGGCGGTGCCGGTGGAAATGACTACATGCTTGCCGTCGGTGATCTCGCGGTAAGCCAACGCCTGATGGGCGTACAACTGCTCGATACCAAGCCTGTTCAACTGACTGGCGAGTTCCGGCGTTAAGTCGGATGGGATTTGCGCCAGGCTGGCAGGCGCGGCGGGTTGCACCACCCACTGCGAAATGCTCTGCTGGATGGTGGGGTCGGTGCGCCAGATATTGAGAAGAGCCTGTAATCGGTTTGGCATATCCATTACTTTTACCCCATCTTTTCAAGGCTTTCAAGGGAGCGGATGAATATAATAAATGGATCATCCATCTGCGGTGGGGAATACCGTAACGCCATACTTAGCACCAGTTCGTCGCATCCTGAGCTTATCGAGGAAAACTTATGAAACAGGTTGGCCGATACCGTTGGTTCGTTCTGGGCATTTTCTTTATTTTTATGCTGCTGCACCAGGCCGATAAGCTGCTCATCGGCCCGTTGACCACGCCGATTATGGAGCAATTTCAAATCGACGAAGCCAAAATGGGTCTGGTATTTTCCGGGGCTATTCTAGTTGGGGCAATTTTTTACCCACTGTGGGGGTATTTGTATGACCGATTCTCTCGGGCAAAACTGCTGGCGCTGGCCTCCTTCATCTGGGGTGCCACCACCTGGGTTTCAGCAGTAGCACGCACGTTTCCGGTTTTTCTCGGGTCGCGAGCCTCGACCGGCATTGACGACTCGTCATATCCAGGCATCTATAGCCTGATATCCGATTATTTTCCGCCCAAAGTTCGCGGGAAGGTGTATGGAATCTTGCAAATAGCCCAACCACTGGGCTATATGGCGGGCATGCTTCTGGCGCTGATGCTGGTTGGTAAGATTGGCTGGCAGGGCATCTTTTTCATCACCGGTTCGCTGGGAATTTTCCTGGCCGTGGCCATTTTCTTCTTTGTCAAGGATGTACCTCGCGGAAAAGCTGAACCGGAAATGGAGAACATCGAGCTAACCACGACCTATAAATTTTCCTGGAAAACGGCGCGGGAATTGTTCAAAAAGAAGAGTCTGCTATTCTTGTTCGCCCAGGGTTTTGCTGGGGTTTTTCCGTGGCAGGTGATTACTTTCTGGTTTTTTCGCTACCTGGAGACAGAGCGTAATTTTAGCGACAGCCAGGTGATGATCACAATGGTGATCTCGATCCTTTTCCTGGCGGCTGGCTACCCGATTGGTGGAGTGTTGGGCGACACCTTTTTCAAAAAGAACCCGCGTGGGCGTTTGCTGGTAAGCGCCTGCGGCATTCTGGCAGGGGCAATCATGCTTGGCATATCCCTGTCGATCCCCAATGAAAGTACCACGCTGTTCACGGTTTCGATGGCGATCACCGCGATCTTTATCCCATTTGCATCGCCCAATGTGTTATCGACGATCTATGACGTGACCCTGCCTGAAGTGCGCTCCACCTCCAACTCCATTCAGTATCTGATTGAACAGGGCGGATCCGCAGTGGCGCCGGCCTTGGCGGGAGCGATTGCAGTCCAGTACAGCCTGCATAGCGCCATCCTGTATATTTCGGTTGGCGCGTGGATTCTCTGCTTCCTCTTTATTCTGGGCGCAGCCTATTTCCTGCCAGGAGATATCAAAACACTGCGCAATCAAATGAGCGAACGGGCAGCGCTGGAAACGAGCAACATATGATCGGACCGCGTACGATCCTGTTTTTCCTGATGACTTTATTTCTTGGCTGGCTGGCCGGGGTGCTGCTAAATTACCTGGCCGACGTTCTCCCGCAGACCCGCTCGTTTTCGGCAGCCGGATGTCACTCCTGCGGGTCAAAACGTTCATTTCTGGATTTATTGCTGATGCGCCGCTGCCGCTCCTGCCAGGCGGGGCGTACTCACCGCGCCTGGATTGTCCAGATCGCTGCCATGCTGGCCGTCCCGGTGATTGGGTTTCTTCCGCCGCCGGCGCTCGGGTTCTGGATTGCGCTGGTGGTTTTCCTGTATTTTGGCGTGGTTTTTATCATCGATGTCGAGCACCGCGCCATCCTGCATGAGGTCAGCCTGGTAGGGGTGCTCCTGGCGATTCCTTTTGGCTTATGGCTCAACGGCTGGTCGAAGACCCTTCTGGGCTTCGCGGTCGGGTTCGGCGTCATGCTTGGCCTGTATTATTTCGGCATTCTGTTCAACCGTTGGATGTCGAAGGCGCGCGGGCAGGAAATTGATGAGGTCGCGCTGGGTTTTGGCGATGTAAACCTGAGCGGCATTCTTGGCATTGCTCTGGGTTGGCCGCGCATCATTGTTTGCTTGTTTTCAGCCATTGTACTCGGCGGCCTGCTGAGCGGGTTGTATATCCTGGTGATGGTTTTGCGCAAGAAATACCAGGCTTTCACGGCCATTCCCTACGCGCCGTTCCTCATTATCGCGGCCGCGGTGTTGCTGTACATGGCGTGATTTGCATGGGTATCAACAACCCACCCCGCCGACCCGAATTGATCCATACAGATTAACGGTGTTGGGTTTGGGTTGTCATGGCGAGGAACGAAGCCATCTGCGCCAACCTTACAGGTAGATAATCCATGGAAAGGGCTATGATCGCCGACGTGGATTGCTTCAACCTCTTCGAGGTTTTCGCAACATCCACTCCTGAGGTGGCGTGCCAGTCGTTTCAAGCGGATCTCGTAGGGTGTGTTCGACCCGAATAGCCGTTTCTTCTTATTGTCTCAATCAGGCTGGTGATAATTCGCTGTGGGTCGAACGCACCAATAAGGCGCAAAAATGAAATCGGTGCGTTCACAACCGGAACGCACCCTACCCCTGTCGAAGCCAGCGGGCTTGCCAAATCCTTGTTGTTTGCTACGACCCGCGCGGTCCGTTGACTGCAGCTCCCATGGGCACCTGATCGGCGAATTTCACAAAATTCTTTTCAAAGCGGGCAATCAGGTCTTTAGCCTGGACTTCATAAGCTTTCTTGTCCGCCCAGGTCGATTGGGGATCGAGGACGTCTGACGGGACGCCCGGGCAGCTTTCCGGAATCCATAAGCCAAAAAATGGGTCCTGATGGAAAGCTACATCGTTCAAACCATGATTTAACGCGGCATGGATCATGGCGCGCGTGTAGGGCAGCTTGAAGCGCGATCCGACCCCGTAAGGTCCGCCCGTCCAACCGGTGTTGACCAGCCACACGGTCGAATTGTGACGGGCAATTCTTTCACCGAGCAGGTTGGCATACACCTGCGGGAATAGCGGCAGGAACGGCGAACCGAAGCAAGTCGAGAAGGTGGCTTCGGGCTCACTACCCAGACCGGTTTCGGTGCCCGCAAGTTTGGAGGTGTAGCCAGACAGGAAGTAATACATCGCCTGATCTGCTGTAAGGCGGGCCAGAGGAGGCAGGACGCCAAACGCATCGGCTGTCAGGAAAAATACATTATCCGGGTGCCCTGCGTACCCGGCTTCCACATGGTTGGGGACAAAATGCAGCGGGTAAGCGCCGCGGGTGTTTTCAGTGATGCGATCGGAGTCAAAATCCACCTGACGCGTGACCGGGTCATAGTCAACATTTTCAAGTACAGCGCCAAACCGGCGCGTGGCCGACCAAATAATGGGTTCGTAATTTGGGTTCAGGCGGATTGTTTTGGCATAGCACCCGCCCTCGAAATTGAAGACGCCTTCGTCAGCCCAGCCGTGCTCATCATCGCCGATCAGCTGGCGTTCTGGGTCGGACGATAGGGTGGTTTTGCCGGTGCCACTCAGCCCAAAAAAGAGCGCCGTATCGCCGCTTTTGCCAACGTTGGCAGAGCAGTGCATGGAAAGCACGCCTTTCAGCGGCAGCAGGTAGTTCATGATGGTGAAAATCGATTTCTTGATCTCGCCGGCATAACCGGTGCCGCACACCAGAATGATTTGCTTTACCAGATCAACAATGACCGCCGTTTCGCTGTGGGTGCCGTCGATTTCAGGGGTTGCTTTGAAATCTTCGGCCTGAATGACGGTGTACTGCGGGACATGACCGGCTAATTGATCCTGCGGAAGGCGGATGAACAAGTTTTGCGCAAATAGGTTGTGCCAGGCTTTTTCGGTGATCACCCGAATAGGTAAACTGTAATTAGGATGCGCCCCTACGCGCAAATCCTGCACAAAAACATCCCGACCCTGATAGTAGGCCAGCATTTTCTGGTAGAGCTGGTCAAATTTTTCCGGCGAAATAGGGGTGTTAACCTTCCCCCAGCAAATGGGTTTGTCGCTGAGTTCCGGGTGCTGGACGACAAATTTATCGTTGGGCGACCGGCCCGTATGTTTGCCGGTGCTGGCGATCAAAGCGCCGTCAGCCGATAATTCGCCCTCAAATCGGCAAACCGCTTCTTCGACCAGGCACGCCGGCGAATAATTCCAGTATTCGTTCGATAAATTCTTGAGTCCGTGGTTTTCCAGCCCATATTTACTGGGCGTTCCATGGATTGGCATACTAACACCTCCTGAAATCGTTTTAGTTTAAGGGATTACTGGCCGATAATCTTTGGGAACCAATACCACAACACATCGGAAGCAGGTTTACCGTGAATTGAGGCTGAGGTATCTTGCAAGGCTGCAGGTGGGTAATAACCAACCGAAACGACGCCATTGATCCAGGGACGGGTGATCATGGCGTTGAATGCGGCATTGTAAATGTCTGCCTGTTCCTGCAGGTCAACTTGAACTTCAGGCAGATCGGGGGTAGGTTGATTGAGCAAGTCAAAAGGCAGGCATTGGTCCGAGATTTGAACGCAGCCGCTGGCTGCTCCATTAGCTGAAGGGTAGTCCAGCGCCAGGATAACGGGTATCCCGGTTTCCTCAACGACAGGCAAGATATTCGTATCCAACAAGGTGGCAAAGGATTCCTGCAACTCGGCCTCGGTTGGATCATTGACCTCTGTCAACCGGGCATTGAACACGATATAGAGGGCATCAAATTGGTCTAAACCTTCTGGCAGCGGCGCGGCTGGAAAGGGGTAGGGGAGCGCCCAGGCAATTTGACCGGCGTAGCGGCCGCGGATTTCTGTAACCAGACTCTGCCAGCGTTCCCCTGCATCTTCAGGCACGCCTGAAGGCTCGACATTTGGCAGCATACCGTCAGGCAGTGCTGGTGTGACGTCCGGACCGCCCAGGATGAGCATGGAGGCTTGGGTTTGAGCCGCCAGGTCGGCGTGATGCAGCGCAAAGGTGCGGTAGCTGCTGAACCATGTCTCCCACCAACCGGCATCCGGGATGGCCTCGTTCCAAATGCCATTTGCCAGCATGTCTGCCTGAAGGCGCGGGAAAATTGCTGATTGCATTCCCGATTGACTAGCATTTTGAATGGCTGCAGTGGTATCCGTCCACAGGGCGTCGCGCCCGGCGACCGGTTCCAAGACCGGAGGATTTGCCCGGGTATAGCTCCAGGTCGGGGTGAAAATTACCCAGTTCGCGCCAAGAGATTTTACATTTTGTAACCCATTCGCAAAATACGGCTGCCAGACCGGACTGTAATTTGGGTTGAACTCGACACCTGCGAAGAAATTGGGTCCAACAGCGGTTATTTCAGGCGCGATTATGGTGGTCGAATTGGTGAAAGCGGACCAATTGGCCCAGGAACTGATAGTATCCTGAACGTTTTGGCCTTCCGCGGTGAGCGTGATGGTTTTTCCCTGGCTGGACAAATCGTGCGTGCTGCCGTCGTCGGCAACGCTGCACTGATCGTTGCGGCAGTAGCGGTATTTTAGTTCACTAAAAAAGTCTAGCGGGCCATTGAGCACGTATAACCACTGATTATTGCCCAACGGCCACATCGGAATTGGCGCTGTCCAACCAAAGGGATTAAATTGGATGGACACAATCTCCTCTGGCAAAGTGTCTGGCGGCGCAGTTACGGTAAAGGTTACCGGCGCGTGGGTGCCAATCTTCCAGCTTTCGATTATGTCTGTTACCGTCAGATCTCCGTCTGGCACGATCAATTGGCGGGTGCGGAAGGACCCATCGGCATAATGCTCGGAATTCCAGAAACCATCTCCCAGGGAGTATTTATAGCGTAAATCCAACCCGGTTGGCAATTCCAGGGTCAGGGAGTAGATGTCCTCGGCAATGGATGGCATAATCGGCGCGCGGGATGCAATCACGCTCATGCCGCCATCCAGGTCAGCGAAAGTGTTGCCAAGCGCATAACTGGAACCAACCAGCCGCAGCGGCAAGCCTTTGACTTCACCGGCTGGGATTTGTGCCACGAAAGTCACTTTAACCAACTTTGCCATTTCCACGAACAAAGGCGCCGGCGTTGTAGCGTTCTCCGCAACTACCGCGCCTTGTTGAAAGGTCTTGAAAAGACCATCCAGGCTGGCGGCGACCAGGTTGTGCGTTCCGGGGATTAAACCTTCCAGCAGGAAAGAACCATCGGAGGCGGTAAAGGTTTGGCTTCCACCTGCGGTCACCAGCGCTGAAGGGATGGGAGTGTTGGTTGCAGCGTCGATCACCTGCCCGGTGATCCGACCGGTAGGCCCGGCATAATGTGCATCCGTCCATCCGGCAACGATATCCTCCACAACCGATGGTCCATCCACCTGGAACATGCGGTAACGGACTTGCTGCCCGTCGGCAGTGTATTCCACTGCAGTCTGTTCACCGGTACGGATGTAGCGGTATTTGACCAGCGAACCAAGCGCGATCGGGATATTGATTTCGAAGTGATTTTCGCCAGAAGGTGTCATCTCATAGCGTTTTGGATTGAGCGCCAGGCCAGTTACTTCATCCAGAATTTCCAGGGTGACAGTTTCCACGTAGGGGTTAGCTGGAACCAGCGCGCGAAAGGTGATCGTGCCAAGCGCTGATTTTGCATCCGGCTGGACTGGCGGCTCGGCTGGAGTTTCTTTTTGAAAACCGGGCAAGTTAATTCCGCCTGTGCATCCCGCGGCCAGACTTGTTAGTACCATTACAGTTATGAACAACAAAAAGAGCTTTTGGATACGATGATTTTCTCTGAAGTTCATCTTGTTGCCTCTTTGATAATGGCAAAAGAAAAACCCCCGTTATGAATGGGTCGACGAGGGTGTGTCTCTTGAGGGGGCCGCGACAAATTTCTGCCGAATTTCCTGTTGGCGGTTGGCCAGGCTGCCTAATACGCCGTTCACAAAACGCGGCGTGCTATCAGCGCCAAAATACTTGGCCATCTCGATGGCTTCGTTGATCGCCACTTTAATCGGAGTTACGTCAGCAACTGCAAACTCCCACAACGCAATTCGCAAAATATTTCGGTCGATCACCGCGACCTGGTCCATCGGCCACTCGGGGGCGTGTTCTGCAATAAAATGATCCAGCGTAGCTGAGATCGGCAAAACGCCCATGATAATCTGCTGTGCGAATTCGACCAGGGCGGGATCAAGTTCGTCTTCTGCGAGGCGTTCTTGAAGCACTATTCCGGGTGGATGATTGGTCAAATCACATTCGTACAGGACCTGCAAGGCGATACTTCGTGCCTTGGTTCGCGGTTTCATATGAATATTAGGCTTTATAAAGTTCCGTCGTTATGAGGACTGCAGAAAGCAGCTTTAAAACCTTCAAGCCGGGCTCACGCTTCGGCTTGAGCGACATAGTCGATATCTTCTACGTGGACATTGACTCTGCCGACTTCCATGCCAACCATCTCGGAAATGGCGCGGGTGACCTGCGCCTGGATGCTGTGTCCAACTTCGCGCACGTTCAGATCGGGTTTGAGCACGACATAGACATCGGCATACGCCACGTTGCCTTCCACTGACACCTTGATGCCTTCGCTGGTGTTTTTATTAAAAAATCTTTCCACCTCGGTCGGGTTGGTTGCCAGTCGGCTGACGCCAGGGACGCTTAATACCGTCAACCTGACAATAGTGACCAGCACTTCGGGCGCGATTGTGGTCTTTCCGGGTGGTCGGATTGGGTCGGTCATGCATCCTCCAAATTGCTCAATGATCGCTCACTTTTTACCATTATAACCCACAAAATAATCATGGTGTAGCCAAAGAAAACCCATGATCAATTATTTGGTTACTCGTTGGATGAAGGCCAGGGTGTCCCGGTAAATCTGGTTATGTTCTTTGCCAAGTAGAAGGGTATGTCCCGATTTCTCCAGCCAGACCAACCTTTTATCCTGGCTGCCCAGTTTATTCAAGATCACTTTTGCGCCATCAGGAGTGATGGTGCCATCCAGTTTACCCTGAAAGATTAATGCCGGTTGCCGGACAGAGTTTAACTCCTGCCGGACCTGCTGCTGCAGCCAAAAAAATTGCGCGACTGCTGGAATGGGTAAAACATTGTACCCTTGCCAGGGCAGGGTATCAGGAGGAGCAGCAGAGGATTCTTCGTGCAGGTAGTATTTCGGCCGGATTTTGACAAAAGGCGCTAGCAGCACTGCGCGCCATTGGCCGCTGACCTGAATTGCCGGCGCATATGTGACCACCCCGGCAATATCCGGGTACGTGCTGGCCAGATGCAGCGCCAGTAAGGCGCCCATCGATTCACCTCCGACCACAACCTTGCGCGTCCTCGTTTTCAAGGATTGGTAAGCCTGATCTGCGGTTTTAAGCCAGTCAGCCTTGTGCACGCTAAGAGCATCCTCGGGCCGCGTACCATGCCCTGGCAGCAGAGGGGCCATCACGCTGTAACCTGCCTGGTGGAGGAATTCTGCCAGCGGGCGTACCTCGACGGTCGTTGAGGTAAACCCGTGAAAAAGCAGTATGCCTGTGTCGCCTGATCCATTAAGCGAAAACGTGCCGCCGTCGAGCTGAGGATTTTCGAAGATGGGTCTGGTCATGAAAGGGGACTTCCTAAATGTCTGACAACCTGAGATTAAATGCGGAAATAGCTGTGTCCGCCGCAGATGTGGCGCGGTTTTAAGGCCATCTGACGTTCAAAGGCTTCTCTGGCTCGCACTTCGTCCCAGCAGTTCGGACCGTGCGCAGGGGAGGGGGCGTTGCGGCGTTTGATGATCGAATCGCCCGCGAACAGAATTTGGCGTTCAGGTTGGTAGAAAGACAGATGTCCTGGTGTGTGACCGGCTGAATCCAGTACTTGCAAACCGCCAAGGACAGGTAATAATTGCCCTGGCTCGATAATCTGTTCAACCGGTACAGCGGCAGCCGTAAACAGGGGAAGAGCAACGCTAAATAGTAGCCAGTCGAAAGCGTTACGTGGTTTCAGCTCACGAGACATCCTGCCGCTGTGGATAGCGGCTGCTTCGGGTGCGCTGGCGGCAATCGGGCAGCGGTAAGTTTCGGATAATTGTTTTGCAGAGCCGTAGTGATCACCGTCAGCATGAGTGATCAGGATCAGGCTGAGCGCAGCTTGACGGTCCATGTTGGTGATCGTCCGGATAAGGGAACGCGAAAATATGGGCAGCCCCGCGTCGATCAGCGTGATCTGGCCGTTTTCTACGATCAGATACTGGTAGATCGATGCGTTGGAATGCATAAATACGCCAGGAATGATCTGCTGCATGGCTGAATTATAGTTCAAGCCATTTATTGGAGTAATGGCTGGCAGGGGGAGGGGCAATTCTATATATCGAATGTTCCTCTGATCTTTTCGCTCCTCATCATGTAAATAATTGTGGAAATGATTGGAGAACGCCGCTACAGCCCATTTCTTCAGGCATTACCCGGGCAGGGGGATTAAAATATACGCAATAAACATTATGCTTTCGATAAGTACTATTATCGAAAGCATTCAGATATGCGCATAATGCCTCTTTGCAGAAGCCCCCCACCGAATAATTTCAAGTAATCAGCAAGACTATTTTTACTGATGCTTTTTCGGGCTTTTCTCTTGAAAAATTAAAATATTATTTCGCTAGAAAGATTTCGATGTGATTTAGATACCCGGTTCCCCTTCTTAAAACCTTGATAATCTTTCAACCTGATCTCCTTCAAAAACATGAGTTGGCCAATACTATGTTAATTATTTTCTGACTTCCCATATAATTAAGGTGCCTGCAACCAAAACAACATAGAATTTCGTACCAAGGATAACTGGCAATGGACAGTCCTTTTTTATTCAAACCTGGAAAGCCGATTGTAACAGTCGGGCGTATCTTTGGCACACCGCTGGCTTTTCAGGGATTCAGTTGGCTGCCGTTGAACCAGGTGTTTGTCTGGACGCTTTTTACCAGACAGGCCATGAAAGACCATGCTGATTGGACTAGATGGCGGCATTTGCTGTTGGGCGGGCTGAAAATGATTGTCCTGCTTGGATCAGAATGGTGCCACAATATTGCCCATGCGGCCGTTGCTCGTGTGGTCGGACAGCCCGTCGATAGCATACGAATTATTGCTGGGATGCCGGTTCTACTCTACAAAGAACCGGAACACCCATCTGTTACCCCTCGTCAGCATATTCTCCGGTCGCTGGGCGGACCGCTATGCAACGCCGTCCTGCTGCTTGTTTCGAAGCTAATCCAGCAAATAACCCTTCCCAAATCCCCCGCCAGGGAAGTCGTGAATGTCGCTGCTGGCATGAATACATTTATCACCTTCGCCTCGCTTACACCTGTTCCTGAGTTTGACGGCGGACCAATATTGAAGTGGTCATTGATTTCACATGGATATTCACCTGAACGGGCAAGCCGGATATCTATTCGCGCAAATCGTTTGGTTGGGTCTGGTTTGTTAGGCGCATCTGCGGTTTCAATCAAAAACCGCAGATGGCTGCTCGCCCTGATCTTTTCTTTCCTGGGTGTTCTTTCTCTGACAGCCGGCTATGGCAGGATGAAGACTTAGGATTATCCATTCTGGTGATGTCCAAGGTTGTTTTAACCGTAAATATTAACCTATACGAAATTTACGCCCTACCCTGCTAAGCTAATCCCAATTAATCGGCCTATTCCAAAGGTAATGGCGGCTGCCAACAGCCCAAAAATCATCATACGCGAGCCTGAATAGAGCACGGATCGGCCGGTGAAAAGCGTAATGGCGGTCCCGATCAGGAAAAGACCAATGGTGCTCAGGATGATGGCGACCAGAATCGCCTGATTACCCGTCAGAAAGATAAATGGCGCAACCGGGATGATCGCTCCAATGGCAAAAAGCACAAATGAGGTTATGGCTGCTGTCCAGGCGGATCCCCCCAGTTCTTCAGGGTCGATTCCAAGTTCTTCGCGGGCCATGACATCCACGGCAGAATCGCGATTCGAAAGAATTTGCGCAGCCATTTGTCGAGCTTGATCGACCGGCGCCCCGCGCGCCTCATAAATTAATGCCAATTCTTCCGCTTCTTCCTCCGGCGCTTGATCGATTTCCTCGGTTTCAATTTTGATCTGGTTCGCGTACAGTTCACGCGAGGATTGCACCGACAGCCATTCACCCAACGCCATGGATGCTGCACCCGCCAACAACCCGGCCATACCGGCGATCAATATACCCTTGTTATCGACGGCTGCGCCGGCTACGCCCATCACCAGGCTCAAGTTGCTCACCAGGCCATCGTTCGCGCCCAACACCGCTGCACGCAGCGCATTTCCCCCGGTTGACCGGTGGCGGCCTTCCATGAGTGCCAGCGAACTGCCTTCCATCCCGCCGTTGTTCGTTTTTTTAATTTGATCCAGGAGCATTCCGTGGGATTGCTCTTGCATGGCCATGCCACGCGCCATGCCGACCCGGGCATAGGATGCTACACCGGTTTTTTCTTTGGCTTGCAGGCTCGGCAATATTAGCTCAGGTCCAAGCTTGCGCGCCAGCCAGATTAACACTTTGGTGCGCCATTCCGGGACAAATGGCTTGAAGCCCACCCCCGCCTCAGTAAGCAGTTCTTCCCATTTCTCGGCATGTTTAATTTCAACGGCTGCCATCCGGTTGTACACCTCTGCAATGCGGGCATCTTTTTGCATTTCTGCCAACGAGCGGTATGTGAAAGCGCTGTTGCGCTCGTCTATGCGAAAGTTTTTGTACATATCAATAGTTTTTGAGTCCATAATTTCCCTCCAGCGGTTATTGTACTCCCAACCTTTGAACCGTCTGTCCTTCAATAATGTGCGATAATTTCTGTATGCCACCATCCACCATCAGCCAGTCCATCACTGCCTACCTGGATAGCGTCCGCCTGTCGCGCAGTCTGAATACCTACCGGACTTACCGCAACGGGATGCAGGCCTTTGCGCTGGTCCTGAAATCAAATGGCATCGATTGCGATAAAGAAGCTATCAGCGCCCTGGCTGAAGATGCGATCGTCTGGTTTTCAGACGCGCTAAAAGATTTGGCACCCACCAGCGAGCGGCTGTATTTGACCGCAGCGACCAGTTTTTTTGAATATCTTGCCGCCGAGAATTTGGCGGCAATCAATCTGCCGCGTATACGCCTTTTGATCCGCCAACGCGCCAGGCGCCCCGGTATACGCTTGCCGCAATTTCCGAACGACGATATCGAACAGGTGCTAAACCATATGCTTACGCTTGGTGAGCAGCCAGCCGGTGATGAGCTGCAGCATTTACGTGACCTGCGTGATCGGGCATTCCTGATCACCCTGGCAGATACCGGATTACGCGTGCACGAGGCCTGCAAACTGGTGCGCGGTGATCTCGATTGGAATGAACAGCGCGCCATCATTATCGGCAAAGGCAACCGCGAGGACGTGGTGCGCTTTTCGGACCGCTCGATCCAGGCAATCAAACGCTACCTGCAAGCCCGCGCGCGCATCGATGGCGGAAGCGGGCGCGAACTGGTTCGGTTGCCGCTCTTTGCCCGCCACGACCGCGGCGCTGGCGCCAAAACCAAACCGATTACAACCACCACTGGCCGCAACATCGTTACCGAACGGGTTGCCCAGACGCTTGGCCCAGGCGCAGTAGGCACCATCACCCCGCATTCTTTTCGGCATTATTTTGTCACACGCGTGCTGCGCAGCTCTGGAAACCTTAAACTAGCCCAGGAACTGGCGCGCCATCGCAACATTGCTGTCACGCAGCGCTACGCTCACCTGTCCAACGATGAATTGGATCGCGGGTTTCGTGAAGCGATTGATAAGAAATAGGTTTATTGTTTAAATCCCCCTCCCCTTTCTTATTAAAATAGCTACGCAAATTCGTGTCATTATTAAGTACCCTGGAATAAGACTTCTTGTATAATTTTTTGTATTCCGATTGGATTTGTCGGCAAATTAGTGACAGGAGAGGATGACTGGCATGGATAAGACTCGTTACGACATCGTCATCATTGGGGGTGGAATCGTTGGGCTGGCAACAGCCATGGCTTTGACTCAGCGGACTAAATCGTCTATTTTGGTTTTGGAAGCGGAAAACCGGCTGGCCTTCCATCAAACCGGCAACAACAGTGGGGTCATTCATAGCGGAATTTATTACAAACCGGGGTCGCTTAAAGCTGAAAACTGCGTGCGGGGCCGGTTGGCGCTTTACAAATTCTGTGAAGACCACAACATCGCCCACGAACACTGTGGCAAAGTCATCGTAGCCCTCCACCCTGAAGAATTGCCTGCCCTGGAAACCCTGGAAAAACGCGGCGTAGCTAACGGATTGGAAGGGGTGCGCCGTCTGACTGCCAGCGAAATCAAGGATTACGAGCCGTATGCTACCGGAATTGCTGGCCTGGTCGTGCCCCAAACCGGTATTGTCGATTATGTGGCGGTAGTCAACAAGTACGCAGAGCTGGTGAAAGAAGCTGGCGGTGAAATTCGGACGAATTCAAGGGTGACCGGCTTCAAAAAAGTTGGCGATGAATTTGTCTTAACCACACCTACCGGCGAGGTAACCTGCGCTGCGCTGATTAACTGTGGCGGACTTCAATCTGACCGGATCGCTGAAATGTGCGGCGTTGACCCGGGGTTGCAAATCATCCCTTTCCGCGGCGAATATTACGATATTGCTGAAGAAAAACGCGATCTGGTGAAAAATCTCATCTATCCGGTGCCCGACCCGCGCTTCCCATTCCTGGGGGTTCATTTCACCCGCCGGGTCACCGGCGGCATCGAAGCCGGACCGAACGCAGTATTGGCCTTCAAGCGTGAAGGTTACAAAATGTTCTCGATCTCAGCTCCGGACATGGCCCAATACCTCTTTTACGGCGGTTTTTGGCGGATGGCTTCCAAATATTGGAAGATCGCCATCGGCGAATATTACCGCTCGTTTTCCAAAAAAGCGTTCGTCGAAGCTTTGCGCAAACTGGTCCCGGATCTCGATATTAATGATTTAACCCGCGGCGGAGCCGGTGTGCGAGCTCAAGCGCTCACTCCTGATGGTGCGCTTGTCGATGATTTTCGTATTGTCGAAGCTAAAAATATGGTGCATGTCCTCAACGCCCCCTCCCCGGCTGCAACCGCTTCGATCGCCATTGGCCAGTCGATTGCGGAAATGGCGCAAAAGAATTTTGGGCTAAAGTAAGACCTTTCCTTACCGGCTGGTAAAAAAGGCGAGTTAATCTACCTGGATCATTTCTAATCCAGCGTTCTATGCTGTTTGGAGTCCCCTGCAGCCTTATGTGCAGGGTTGTATTATTCACATATCCGGCGGGCGTTGATGGTTGTTGGGGTTTTTGTGGTTAAAGGTGAAATAGTGAGGTTTTATGTTAAATTATTGGCTACACGCAATTTTATATTCAATTATCGTCAATCCGCTGCCTATGCGCTGCATTGGATAGTTTCTTGAGTTTATGGTTTAATAACTTCCAATCAAAAACGCTACCTGGGAGGGAATCCATGAAATATCGTCATCTTGGCAAGGCTGGAATTAAATTAAGCGCGCTTTCTCTCGGCGCCTGGGTCACTTATGGTGGGCAGGTCGGCCAGGAAATTGCTGAAAAATGCATGCTCGCAGCATACAATGCCGGCGTCAATTTCTTTGACAACGCCGAAGCATACGCCGATGGCAATGCCGAAATTGTGATGGGGAATGTCATCAAGAAGTTGGCATGGCGGCGTGAAGACCTGGTCGTCTCGACAAAGATTTTTTGGGGCGGTAAAGGCCCCAACGACCGCGGTTTATCCCACAAGCACATCATCGAAGGCGTCAATAACGCCCTACGCCGTCTGCAAATGGATTATGTCGATCTGGTTTTCTGCCACCGTCCTGATCCAGAGACCCCTATCGAGGAAACTGTGCGGGCGATGGATGTGATCATAAAACAAGGCAAAGCCTTCTACTGGGGCACCTCGGAATGGAGCGCGGGTGAAATCTTAAAGGCCGATGGCATTGCCCGACAGTACGGCCTCACTCCCCCCAGTATGGAGCAGCCGCAATACAACATGTTCCACCGCAACATCTTCGAGATCGAATACGATCCCATTTTTAAGCAATTAGGCTACGGCACCACCATCTGGAGCCCGCTGGCATCCGGGGTCCTATCCGGTAAATACGCCAACGGAATCCCCGCAGGCAGCCGCGCTGCGCTGCCTGGTTTTGATTGGCTGCAAGAGCACCAAATCACCGCTGAAAGAATCGAAAAAGTTAAACATTTGTCGGTTATTGCCGCCGATCTTGGCTGTACCATGTCGCAACTGGCACTGGCCTGGTGCCTGAAGAATCCAAACGTCAGCACGGTGATCACCGGCGCTTCCCGGCCTGAACAGGTAGAAGAGAACATGAAAGCCATTGATTTCGAGGATAAATTAACGCCGGAGGTCATGGAGAAAATCGAACTTGTGCTCGACAATAAACCCGAGCGGTATGTCGCCTAACCGGTTTTCTTTACGGTGAAACCAAAAAGCGAGACCTTTTGGGGGTCTCGCTTTTTTATAGCAGGATCGTAGAAAATTAAACCAGAACTTCGTCCGGAACACGCATGACTTCATTGGCCTTAATAACTTCGTCGGGCACATTGAAATCGAGTTCGGTACCAGTCATCTGCTTGACATAATTCTTTACCATCTGATCCCAGTACTTCTTGGTCACATAGTAAACGCGGGCGCCGCCCAGCTCATGCTGCACATCCGGCCAGGGGTAGGACGGTTGTGCCATACCAACACCCCAGCGGGCCCATCCATTGTAGCTTTCGTAGGTGGCCCACCATTCCTTGTTGCCAAGGATTTCAAAGCCGTAGTAGGCCTTTGCGTAGTACATGACCGCGCCGATGCGGCCGCCGCGAATGAGAGCCATGGTGTGCAGGCTGATATTGATATCTTCGTTCATCAACCGGCCGTTTGCGAAACCAGCCCACAAGCCGTCAATCAGACCCACCAGGGTGTAGGGATCCTTTAGACGCTTGCGGTACCAGCCGAGAACTTCTGAATAGACGCGGGCGCCGACAATGTCGTAGAAGTCGTGGTCGACTTCCAGGAATTTTTTCAGGTAATCCAGCATCATGGGGGCTTCTTCCAATTTCGCTTCGCGAATCAGAAGAGTCCGGCCGTCTTTTAACTTGACCTGGCAAACCGGCCAGGGTTTGAGATCCAGGGCTGGGCCTTGAAGAATAGCTTCAATTTCTTCAGCATCGAACTCAACGGTGGGTTGCGATGCTTTTTCAGGAAGGGGTACACGCATTTTGAGGTCTCCTCTATTAATATTTGGCGAAATTACGCCAGGTTTGCTTTAGAAATCGCGTTGAGGCTCTCAACATGTTTCTGGTTGGTCGCATCACCGAATTTCGTCTTGGGAAGCTCGGCTTTCTTCTTCATCATGTCTTCGTACTCATCGTCATCCACGATGGCGACGCAGCGGCCAATACTGGCCTCGCCGTCGACAAAGCGCCATGGGAAGAAACCGATCGGAACGCGGCGGTTGAGGATGAGATCCAGATCACCGCCAATGCACTCGGCATGGATGATCCCGTAGGGGAACATTTCCAGATGCATCAGTTGGTATTTCGAATCATCGTAGAATTCACCGATGCTCATGCCAAGTTTTTTCTTGAATACTTTTTCCGCTTGCCGCGCCTGGCGGGGCATCCAATCGCGGATGATGGTATTCATCGGGTGGTCCGCGCTGCCGCAGTCCAGGCCAATCCAGCGAATGTGCTTGGCCTTGCAAAAGTCAGCAAATTCCCGGTCAGGCCCTGGGTGCATCACCATGTAGCGAATTTCATTCGCGGTCGGTTGATCCCAGCCAAAGTGATGGTAACCAGTGTGAATGATGAGAATGTCGCCATCTTTGACCTCAACCCGGTCGGTGATCATTTTGCTGGTGTAAACGTCATAATCGCCACACACGTCGGAAAGATCCACAACAGCAGCGTCATGAACCAGGAAGTCCATCGGCAGCGAAGCCATGTCGCGGCCCGGGGTATGGAAGTGAATCTCACCGTCCATGTGCGTTCCAAGATGGTTCGAGTGAGTCACGACCTGCCCGTTTGCGCCGTTGGGGGCTAAACGTTTGAAGTATTTAACCTGCAGCGGCTCATAAGTAGGCCACGGCGGGGTACCGATTCCAAGAGGAATGGTTAAGTCAATAAACTTCATACTAAGTCTCCTTTCAATGGACGGAATTAATGTTTTGAAATCCGCTACGACGTTCTGCGGGGGTTCCCAGTATTAGGTAGAGACTGGCTAACTAAATCTCCCCTGTATAGACTGTTACAGGGGAGACCGGGTACGGCTCAACAAGGCGGTTTGTAGCCGAAACAATCCATGGAGAACATCAACCAGGCGTGCGACATCAAAATCATTCCTCGGGTCACTGGACAGTAAAGTATTTAACAAAACAAACAGATGGAATTGGTCGGTAAGGCTTTACCTTTAGAAATTATCTTATAAAATAAGTAGCGTGTCAACTGATGAACCTCACATAGATTGTCTAACAACCGGCAGAAACACGCCTGGTATTACCGTATCCGCAACTTCCATTGGTCGGCCGGCGGTTGATGTTTTGGCTCAGGGGAAAGAATTTATCATCCGAGGTGTGACATCTCGCGGAATCTTCGTTTCGGTTGATGAAAAGGCCATTATCTTTCTTTCCCGGGAGCGATTCAAAGGGCCTTTGATCGTCAACCTTCCGTGGGATCCGATTGTTCTGGATCAAATCGCGATTAAGGCGGAAGGGAAAGTTTGCCCGCATGGTTTCAGGTTTTTGTACCCAGATTTGTTCATCGACCTCTCCTCCGCTGAAACATGGTCTGCGGTAAATCTGTGGAGTCCGATTCCCCCTCCGGGATCGACAGCAAACCGTTCCCAAATTTCTGGTTTTCTAAATTTGCTCCAATCCAGGGCAAGCGCTCCGAATGAAATGATAGCGGCTGCACGCCAGGCCATTAACCCGGCCACCCTCCCCCAACCGGATGATGGCGACGAAACCTCAAAATATATCCATCAGGTTTACCGGGCCGTTCAAGCCAACGACTTGACTGCTCTGCAGTCTGCAGCTCACTATCTGGCAGGCCGTGGCCGGGGTCTCACACCCTCAGGGGATGATTTTTTGCTCGGATTAGTATACGGCTTATTTATGCTCCCCTACCGGTTCCAAGTTATCCGGGAGCCAGCATCCGCCATGATCGTCGCCACGGTCAAAAAACGCTCAACCCTGATTAGCGCAAACTTAGTCGAATGCGCCGCTGCCGGGGAGGTTGACGAACGCCTTGGGACAGCCTTCCAGGCCATGCTCCACCCTGAACTCCCGCCGGATGCAGCCATCCGCGGGATATTGGGTTGGGGCAGTTCATCTGGTATGGACGCGACTGCAGGAATGTCTGTAATTATAGCTGGTGAGAAAAATTAAGTTGTTTAATATATTGGCTATGCGCATCATTAAGGTGTTTGCTTAAAATATTTTGCCCGCAATTCATTGAATGGGTAACCGGACGCGTCTTTAAACATCACCCAGAATTTTTCCGCGCTCGATATTTTTCGATATTCCTGCTGCAAGTAGCGTTGCATGGCGGCATTATATGCCTCAATCCCTACCTGCTCACGCAACTCGAACAAGAATTGGGCCGAACGTAAATAGGTCGCATTCCGGTAGGCGATATAAGAAGGATAATCATAAATGGCCAGATCAATATAACCGACTGGCTGGTAAAAATTCACCCGGTACGCCCACCACCAGTCCATCTGATCGGGATAATAGTTTTCCAGGTATTGCAATTCAGCAAAAGTAGCCAGACCTTCGTCTAGCCAGGGCTCCATCGCCTGATCGCTTCCGACGGCTCCAAACCACCATTGGTGGGCCATCTCATGCACGGTGATCAGTGACAAATAACCATTGATCGTTCCGTCATACAGGTCGTAAAACCCCTTGCTGACGAAGTACAAGCCGTCGAACTCCATGCCGTCCAAAAAGTCCGCCTGGACAATACTGACTTGCTGATTCGGCAAGGGCCCAAACAACTCTGTATACAATGCTGCAGCCTGGGCGGCATACTCCAATACCGCCTGGTTCGGGATGCGGCTGTTTGGAAAGGCGTAGGCCATAATCGAGACACCGGCTGCTTCGGTTTCCAGCATCTCGTAATCCGCGCTGATAGAGACTGCGAACGTGCGCGCCTGCTGCAGTGCAAACTGATACTGATTTTCTGTGCGTTCTGCTGGACTGCTGGCTGCCACGACCAGTGGAATGGGGTTTCCCGTAATTTCAAGTTGGATATCAAAATCCGCCGCAGGGTAAACCAGCGACTCGCCAAAGATGGGCGGTGTATGGACGATCCACTGGTGTTGATCGTCCAGCGGCGGGATGAAAGCGTACCAGTCAACCAGGTTGAGTTGCCGCTCCGTATACCCGTAAGGTTGCGGCTTGTACATCTCGGACGGCGGCGGGATTGCCGGCAGCTTGATATCGTACTTTAAAAGTATCTGCAGGGGCTCATTCGATGAGCGCTCAGGCAGGTCAAACTGCAGTTGATTGCCAGCCAAAGTGAAATTTTCGATCAAGGTTTGGTCAACGGCTATGCTGTTTAATAAGAAACCGTTTGGGTAACGATTCGGTTCCACCACCAGCACCAGCGCCTGAATATCCGCTGGTAGGAAGTTAATCGAAATCACCTGCTCGATTTCAGCCGTTTTTTGGCTGTAATCCAGGCGGGCAGTAATGTCGTAACTCAGGGCGTATTCAACAGGACCATCCGGCGTGGGCGTGACCGCATCCGTCGGGTCGGATGTTGGCGATTCGGTTTCAGTCGCAGCTGGCGAGACTTCGATTGTCGGGCTGTCAGGCAGGGGCGTGTCAGAAATTGGGTTGGATTCAGTTGCCTTTCCACAGCCAGCCGCAGTCAGGGTCAGGGAAACAACAATGACGATGTTGAGTAGGTGGTGTCTTTTCATAACTGCGCGCAGTCGATGATTTCAGTGTTCAAACGAAAAACCAATCCCCACAGCGCACAGTATAATTGACCCATGGAATTAAGTCTAACCTACCTGAGGAGCCATGACTACCCCACCTTGCTTCGACACACTCGTCATCCTGGCTCGCCCAGGCGCTGGCAAATCCGAAATCATCGATTTTCTGAAAAGGACTCCGCCTGAGCAACGGCAAGAGACTTTCCATGTCGGACAAGTCACTGAGTTTGATGACTTTCCAATGTTGTGGACCTGGTTTGAGGAGGATGCTATCCTTGACCGGCTGGGGCATCCCCGTTTGCATACTGATTCGGACGGGTACTTTATCGGCGAGCACCTGTGGGACTTGTTAATAGAACGCTTATGCCTGAGTCACGCGAAATGGCTGCGCGACCGCAAACATGACACCCTGTGCCATACTGCGTTCATTGAATTTTCCCGCGGCAGTGAACATGGCGGGTATCGACGTGCATTCCAACACCTCACGCCCGAGGTAGCCAGCCGGGCTGCTATCTTGTATGTTAACGTATCCTGGCAAGAGTCGCTGCGAAAAAATCGAAGGCGGTTTAATCCCAACCATCCCGACAGCGTTTTGGAACATGGCATTGAGGATCAAAAATTAGAACGACTCTACCGTGAAGTTGATTGGGAGCAGGTATCAGCCCAGAATCCTGATTACATCACAATCCAAGGCATCAAAGTTCCGTATGTGGTCTTCGAAAACGAAGATGACGTGACCACCAGCCGGGGTGATGTGCTGGCAACCCGCCTCAATACTACTTTGGCGAATTTGTGGGAAACCTGGCGTAAATCCCGCAGTGAATAATTTATTCGACTTCGAGTAGTTCTTTCGCCTTTTTTGTCAGCTTGCCACGCTCTTCGGTATTCAGAATGCGTTTCCGAATGCGGAAATTGATCGGGGTGATCTCGAGCAGTTCGTCCTCCGCCAGGTACTCCAGCGCCTCATCCAGACTCATTTGCCGCGGTGGTGTTAGTCGAACTTCGATATCCTTGTTGGAAGAGCGCATGTTGGTCAGGTGCTTTTTCTTGCAGACATTGACCGGCAGGTCAAGCGGCCGCAGCGTCTCGCCAACCACCATGCCTTCATAAACTTCTACGCCGGGACCGAGAAATAAAACGCCGCGTTCTTCGGCGTTCTTTAATCCAAAATTAGTGGTCGTGCCGGCTTCCCAGGCGACAATGGAACTGGAATTGCGACCGGGCAGGTTTCCTACCAATGGGTGGTAGCCATTGAACATCGAGTGCATCACGCCGTTGCCGCGGGTGGCGGTCAAGAACTGGTAGCGGAAACCCAACAAACCGCGCGTCGGAATGATATAGGTCAGATGAACGGTGGTATCCGGATTGTTGATCAGGTCGATCATTTGACCTTTCCGGGTACCAAGCATTTCAACCACGACACCGACGGTGTCACCGCTGGTCTCTATATGCACTTCTTCGAATGGCTCAAGCAATTCGCCGTCGTCGCCCACACGCATAATCGCCTCAGGACGCGATACCTGAAATTCAAAGCCTTCGCGCCGCATCGTTTCAACCAAAATGGCCAGGTGCAACTCCCCCCTGCCCGACACCAGGAAGGTGTCGGCCGCTTCGGTTTCAGCTACACGCAAAGCAACGTTGTTGCGCAATTCCAAAAGCAAACGATCGCGCAGTTTACGGGATGTGCTCCACTTGCCTTCTCGACCGGTAAATGGCGAGGTGTTGACCCCAAACGTCATGCGGACGGTCGGTTCCTCAACGTGGATCGGCGGCAGCGCAATCGGATTTTCAGGATCGGCCAACGTTTCGCCGATTTCAATACCTTCAAGTCCAGAAATAACGACGATGTCTCCCGCACTGGCTTCTTCAATATCCACTTTTTGTAGCCCCTGGAAGGCGAACAGGTAGCGAGCCCGTTCAGGCACAATCGAACCATCGATTTTCATGCGCGCCAGCGCTTGTCCGGCCTGCACTTTTCCAGCGAAAATACGGCCAATGCTGGTTACTCCGCGGTAATCATCGTATCCAAGGCTGGTCACCAGGAATTGCAGCGGCGCGCTCAAATCCACTTTCGGGCATGGCACCCGACGTAAGATGGCGTTGAACAGCGGCTGAAGGTCAGGCCCCATTTCTTCGGTCAGCCCTGCCTGCCCGGTAATGCCGTTGGCATAAATCACCGGGAAGTCGGCTTGTTCATCGGTAGCGCCAAGTTCAATAAACAGATCGAAGGTAGCGTTCAGGCTGCTGGCAGCATCCGCGTCTTTGCGGTCCATTTTGTTGATGACTACCACAGCCTTGTGTCCCATTTCCAACGCTTTTTTGAGAACAAAGCGGGTTTGCGGCATGGGTCCTTCAGCTGCATCCACCAGGAGCAGAACCCCATCGACCATGTTCATCACCCGCTCGACCTCACCGCCAAAATCCGCGTGGCCCGGGGTGTCAACGATGTTGATTTTTACAATTTGCCCGGTTTCCGGGTCGGGGATGGTGATCGCTGTATTTTTGGCGAGAATGGTAATGCCGCGTTCGCGTTCCAGGTCATTCGAATCCATGACGCGCTCTTGCACGGTCTGGTTTTCCCGAAATACGCGCGCCTGGCGCAACAAACCGTCCACCAGCGTTGTTTTTCCATGGTCAACATGCGCAATAATCGCAATATTGCGAAGGTCCGTTCGTTCAATCATTTACGCCTACCTATACTAAACTCGCATACTAAACTCGCACGCGCGAGAAATTTACAAACCCGAAAGCCTGTTTCAAAACGACAAGGTGTAATTATACGCCCTGCACGCCAAATTGAACAGGCTTATAACTTGTGTCGAGGATTTGGGTGGTCATGGCAAGGAACGAAGCCATCCGCGCCTACCGACAATAACAATCGTGAACCGCAGTTGGCGTTTTTGTCGCCAATGTAGATTGCTTCGGTCATCTCGCTCCATCACAACGACAGATGAATTGTCATGGCGAGGAACGAAGCCATCTGCGCCTACCGACAATAACAATTGTGAATGGTCGTTGTTGTGGTTATAGCCACCTCAGATTGCCCCAGTACATTCGCTCCACAGCAATGACACTCTAAAAATAAATTATTATCGATGAATTCCTTTTCGCAGCAGCAGCAGGTAGATACCGAAGATGATCAGGCCAATGGAACCGGTATTGGCAATAAAGGAGGTCGCGTTCTTGGGATCTCCGCCAATATAAAGCCCCCACCCCACCATGGCTAAAATCCCGGTCGGAATCAGCGGCCACCATACAAATTTTGAGGTCACCACCCGTGAGAAAAGGATGATCAAAGCCCAGCCGATGGCGAAAATGGCCAGCATGATACCGGTTTTAGCCAGGGGGTTAAGTCCCATCGAACTGCCCCAGGCCAGATAAATTCCTGGGCCGGTCGTGACCATCAAACTTCCAGGAATGATCAAACCAAAGAGCCGCCAGTAAACGCCCCAAACGAGGAGAACAATCCCGGTACCCGAAACGACCCATAGAACAAAATCGATTACACGCAGATCGGACAGTAAAAATGCGATGCCGGTCGAAAATATGATCCCAGCGGGCACCAGCGCCCACCACGCCGGTTTGACCAATATCTTCCGTGACAAATAAGCAATTGCGACCCAACCCGTCGCGAAAAAGACCAACAACCAGCCGATATCATGGGCTAAAGACCGGTTGAATAATGAACTCATCCCGACAAAACCGCCCAGTCCGGCGCCTAGCAGTAAACCGCCAATCACCAGGAAAGTAAATCGCTGCATCCGCAACGCTTCTACCAGAAAAAATATTCCGAAAATAGGCGCAAACGCCAACAGCAGCCAGCCGGTTTTGAGGTACTGGTCAGCCAAAACCAGAATACCAACGGCAACCATCACAATACCAATCAGGTATAAAACCCCAGGGCGAGAATTCTTTGAATGATTATCGGTTGTTTCGCGTTCCATCATTTGGGCCTGTCGATTAAATTGGTTAAATAATCCCGTATTCGCGGGCTTTCAAGACCGCCTGCATCCGATCGCGTGCCTCCAACTTGGATAAAATGCTGGTCAGATGGTTTTTAACGGTGCCTTCAGCGATCACCAGCATATCTGCTATTTCTTTGTTGCTGGCGCCAGTCGCCACCTGCCGCAGCACCTCCAGCTCGCGGTTGGATAACTCGGATGCCAGTTCGACCATCTGCGCCCGTGGAGCGCGCGTCATGCGTTTGAATTCGGACATGACTTTGGCTGTTATGGACGGCTGCATAAAATACTCGCCGCGCGACGCCGCCCGAATGGCTTCGCACAATTTTTCCGAAGTAACATCCTTCAACAGGTAACCCACTGCGCCTGCCCGCAGACCGTCAAACACGGTCTCGTCATCGTCGAAAGTGGTCAGCACGATCACGCGCAGGTTGGGAAACAAATCACGCAGCCGGCGCGTAGCGGTAACGCCGTCCATCACCGGCATACGCAAATCCATTAAGGCTACATCCGGCTGGGTGGTGGCTGCCAGGCGCAACGCTTCCTCACCATTGGCGGCTTCGCTAACCACTTGGAAATCCGGCTGGACTTCCAGCAAGGTGCGCAGCCCTTCCCGGAATAATGACTGGTCGTCAACCAGTAAGACTTTGATAATTTGATTCATGCCGGCACCTTGATGTCAAATGCAAATCCGCCTTGTTTGGATGGTCCAATTTCCACTTCCCCGCCAACACTGCTTACCCGCTCCTTCAAACCAAGCAGGCCAAATCCTTCCTTGTACTCTCCTGGCCCAATGCCGTTGTCTTCGACATCCAGCGTAACACTATCCGCTTGTGAATAATCCAGGGTAATCCACAGGTGGGAGGCCTTTGCATGGATACAGGCATTACTAATGCCCTCCTGAGCAGCCCGGTAGAGTGTCCAGCGGGTCTGTGGGTTGAGATTACGCTCTTCCCCATGAATGATCAGCTCCGGCTCAATTCCAGCGTTCCTGGCGCCTTCCAGCAAGCCGCGGATCATTTCTGCCAATGTCTGATGCCCGTCCACAGGTAACCGTAGGGCAGCCACGGAATGACGCACATCCGCCAGGGCTTCCTGGGTTAAGTTTTGGGCTTTGGTCAGGATTGTTTTGGCGCGCTTCTGGTCATTGGCGGAAACCGCTGAAGCTGCTTGAATTTGCATGTGGATGGTAGTCAAATAATGGCCCAATCCGTCATGAATCTCGCGCGCCAGGCGGTTGCGTTCCTTCGCAGTTGCCAGGTCCTCCGCCTGCAGGGCGAATTCCCTCAGCCGTTGATTGGCCTCAGTCAGTTCTTTCAACAGGCGCTCTACTTCCCGGCGCGAGGCTTCTTCGTTCAAAGCCATCTGGGTAAACACAACGATAAATACCACGCCGGCCGTAAATATTGGTAAACCCTGCCAGACTACTTCTACGGATCCGCTGTAGGCGTATACGGCCATCACATAAGCCAGCATAATCACAATGTGGGCAAAATATCCTGTGCGGCGCGGCAAGAGCACCACTGCGTGCCCAGCCAGCGGCATCAGCACCAGCGCGTTAAAACCCGCGCCCTTACCCAGAAAGACGATCAACCCACCCACGACAATTTGGATGGCAAAATAGAACAAAGAGAAGGGAACTGATTTACTCCTGGCGCAAAAGGCATAGCCGTATATCCCAATCGCCAAATAGGCCGTCCCCAGGCCAATCAGGAGGACGATTTTGAATGGCGCGGTCTCCTGCAGCGAGCTGAAAGTCGCAAAATAGGACGCCAACACAACGACAGCAAAAGCCAGGTCTGCATCTCCGCCTGTCCGGATTATCGATGGGTTGGTGCGGTTCATAGAGTTAATTATAGCACCCGGGTACCGCTGGTATGCTTGCCGGCCCGGTCGCCAAGTCCTATTTTTATTCATGACTTGCCAGGCCTGAATGGGACTGCGTATATGACTCCAATCACTACCATTTAGGTCGGGTTTGGTTAAAGTTTTATAGGACAAAAAATAATCTACCAAATTACAGGGATGGGACCATGAATATTCTAATGCTCTACCCAAAATTTCCAGATACCTTCTGGAGTTTCAAGCACGCAATCGAATTTATCTCTAGAAAAGCCACAACGCCACCGCTCGGGTTGGTGACGATTGCCTCGTTGTTACCCGCGGAGTGGAATAAAAAGTTAGTGGATATCAATATACAAGCCTTGCGACAAAGCGATATTGATTGGGCAGACCTGGTCTTCATCAGTGCGATGAGTGTGCAGCGAGCGTCCGTTGTTGAACTGGTGCAACGCTGCAAAAGCCGCGGAAAAACCATTGTGGCAGGCGGCCCTTTATTCACCGGTGAATATGACCAGTTTACAGAGATTGACTATTTTATTTTGAATGAAGGCGAAATCACCTTGCCGCCTTTTCTAGCGGATTATGCCAAAGGGCAGGCGAAAAGAGTATATTCCACCGCTGATTATGCCGATATCCAGACCACGCCATTGCCTGAGTGGAGTCTGTTGAAATTTTCCGAATACGAATCCATGGCGATCCAATTTTCTCGCGGCTGTCCATACGACTGTGACTTTTGCAACGTCACTGCGCTGCTGGGGCACCGCCCACGCACCAAGACCGCTACCCAGTTGATCGCCGAGCTGGATGCGCTCTATCAGTTGGGTTGGCGCCGCAATATTTTCATGGTGGACGACAACTTCATCGGCAATAAAAAAGTGCTCAAGCAAGAAATCCTGCCCGCGCTGATCGAGTGGCGCCAGGGCAAAACCGGCTGCCAGTTCATTACCGAGGCTTCGATCAACTTGTCCGATGATCCAGAATTAATGGATTTACTGGTGAAAGCCGGCTTCTTTTCCGTATTCATTGGCATCGAAACCCCTGAAGAAGCGTCGCTAACCGAATGCAACAAGAAGCAAAATCAACACCGCAATATGCTCGACAGCGTCCACCGGATGCAGAATGCCGGCTTACAGGTAATGGCAGGATTCATCGTCGGGTTTGATAATGACAATACCGGCACTTTCCAGCGCCAGATCGATTTCATCCAGCAATCCGGCATCGTCACCGCCATGGTCGGCTTACTCCAGGCACCGTTCGGCACGCGTCTATACAGTCGCATGGAGCAGGAAGGACGCTTGATCCGTCAAATGAGCGGCGACAACACTGACGGTACCTCGAATATCGTGCCACGTCTCGATGTTGACATCCTGCAGCGCGGCTACCGCAATGTCATTCAATCCATCTATTCGTCCAAGATGTTTTACGAGCGGGTTAAGACATTTTTGATCCATTACAACCCGGGAAAGGCCCCAGTAAACCTTCACATCAACGAGATACAGGCGTTTTTCAGATCCATCTGGCGCATTGGCATCCTTGGCCCGTCCCGTAAATACTACTGGGACCTGTTCTTTTGGACATTAGCGCATTACCCGAAAAAGTTCGCCCTGGCGATTACCATGACGATTTACGGCTACCATTTCCAAAAGATCAGTGCAAAGGCAGTGACGCGTTCGATACACCAACCCATCAGCCAGCCGGCATAAAAGTTGCCAACATTAAATCGCAATGGGTAGGGAACGACGCCCTCGCCGTTCTTTCCTGTTAGTTCCCAGCGCCTACTTTCGCGCCGAGGAAAAAGTTCGGGGCTGTCTAAAAAGTAAAATCAGGCGGGCCTTTTCAATCGAAAACTGGAAATAATAAAAGGCAAAAAAAACTGGTGGTCAGGCAACCGCCAGTTTTGCGAGGTTATGAGCAATGCAGAGCAGGCC
>Ga0209212_1000257_pt1 | contig 110646 bp, 60 predicted proteins | sample RifGroC2_FD_183996 | JGI IMG/M metagenome (GOLD analysis project Ga0209212, IMG submission 183996) | Groundwater microbial communities from Rifle, Colorado, USA - Groundwater C2 (SPAdes) (version 2) | ecosystem: Environmental > Aquatic > Deep subsurface > Groundwater | place: Rifle, Colorado... | reverse complement strand
GAGGCACACTTAGGCGTGCGCCCAGGCCAGCTCGTTGGAGTTGGCTTTTGTTTTTTTGACCCTGTTTTACATGGCCTGGTCAACCATGACCTGCTGATCCTGCAGAACAAGTTCACGTCGAACCTAGTTCACCCCCGCTTGTCGAACCTTGCGCACGAAGCGCAAGGCGGATTTACTCAATCCGCCCGGCCTTCGTCGGCCGGGTTCTCCGCAAGGGGAACCCAGGTTCCCCGTTTCATCGCCGCTACGCCTTTCGCCTTACGGCGACGGCTTCGCTGAACCCCTCCTTGGAGGAATTGCGGAACTTATAACAATTGGGTTCTCAAAGAGCAATACTTACAGGGATATTTTAGCAGTTTAATCAGGGGGGAGGACAGGGTCCTAAGGGCAATTAAGGGCGGGGCGGGTTGATAAAAATGCGGCCTACCGCTATAATAGATGGACCCGGACGGTTCAGCAAGGACGCAATATGAAACAGCAAGAACTAGAGAATCTGAAAACCATGCCTTTTTTTAGCGGTTTTTCAGAGACATCTTTCACCAAATTCTTCAAAGCCTTCAACAGGCTCTCGCTCGCCAAAAACGACATCCTGTTCCGCGAAGGCGCGGAGGGCGACACGTTCTTCATCATCCTTTCCGGCGAGATGGTCATAGAAAAGCGCGTGGACAAGGCCGGCGGCAGGTTCAAGAAACTCGCCCTGATGAACCGCGGCGACTTTTTCGGGGAGATGGCGGTGATGGAAACCCAGCCGCGCTTCGCCCAGGCGCGCGCCGCGCAGGACAGCGAACTGGTGGAGCTCAGCCGGCAGCGCCTGCTGGACTTCATCAAGGACTGCCCCCAGGAAGGGGCCGGGCTGCTCATAGAGCTGCTCCGCGTCATCCTCGGGCGCCTGCGCCACACCTCCAACGAACTGATGACCGCCCACAACTTCATGGAAGTCCTGGCCAAATACAAGCACAGATAGGTTAAAACAGCGCCGCTGCCGCGGCCGCTATATCCGAAAGCGGATCGTCCACCGAAGAAATTTTAATCCCGTCGCCCGCCCGGGAGGGCAGGAAAGAGAGCCTGTTGCCGAAGGCCTGCCGCCAGCCGGCCACGGCCTTGGGCGGCACGTTGGCGCCGGGCGAGAAGAAGATCTCCAGGTCCGTTTCCTTCTGCGTCACCGCCCGCACCGCTTTTTTAGCCAGCACTTTCTTCAGCCGGATGATCTCCACCAGGTTCTTGAGCGGCGCGGGGGCCGGCCCGGAAATATCCTCAAAGTTTTTCATTACCGCGGCGAGCTCGGGCTCCTTGGCGTTGAGCAGCTTCTTGTAGAAGTTCAGGCGCTCCATGTCGTCGCCCACGTAATCCTCGGGGATGAAGGCCGGCACCAGCACGTCCATCTTGGGCTCGGGCAGCTCGGCCGCTCCGGCGCGGCCCTTTATGCGGTCTATCTCGCCGTTGAGCAGCTTGATGTACATCTCGAGACCTATTGAATTTATGAAGCCGTGCTGCCGCACGCCCAGCAGCTCGCCGGCGCCGCGGATCTCCAGGTCGCGCATGGCCAGGCGGAAGCCCGAGCCCAGCTCGGTGAATTCCTCCAGCGCCGAGAGGCGCCTCACCGCGTCCTCGCTGATAGGCGGCGGGTCGCCCGCGGCCGGGGCGATGGCCGCGGCCTTCTTCTGCAGCTTGCCGGCGGCGCCCTTCATCCAGCCGGGGTAATACAGGTAGCAGTAGGCCTTCTGCTTCTCGCGGCCTATGCGCCCGCGCAGCTGGTACAGCTGGGCCAGGCCCATCTCGTGGGCGTTCTCCACTATCATGGTGTTCACCGTCGGGATGTCCAGGCCGGACTCAATGATGGTGGTGGCCATCAGCATGTCGTATTTGCGGTTGAGGAAATCCCACATCTGCTTTTCCACCGCTTCGGCCTTCATCTGGCCGTGGATCACCGCGATGCGCAGCTCGGGCATGAGCTTCTTCAGATAGGCCTGCCGGCTGTCTATGGTCTGCACGCGGTTGTGCACGTAGTACACCTGGCCGCCGCGGGCGAGTTCGTAGGTGACGGCCTCGGCCGCGCCCTTCTCGGTGAAGGGCCGCACGAAGGTGGAGATGGCCTGCCGCCCGACGGGGGCGCTCTCGATGACCGACATGGACTTAAGCGAAGAAAGCGACTGGTAGAGCGTGCGCGGGATAGGCGTGGCGCTCATCAAGAGGCAGTGCACGCCCTTGGCGGCGGCCTTTATCTTGTCCTTGTCCTTCACGCCGAAGCGGTGCTCCTCGTCGGCCACCATCAGGCCGAGGGCGGCGAACTCTACGTCCTTCTGCAGCAGGCGGTGCGTGCCCACTATGATGTCTATCTTCCCGCGCGCGAGGTCCGCCAGGATCTTTTTCTGGTCGGCCGGGGCCACAAAGCGGGAGATCACGCGGATGTTGACCGGGAAGCCGGCGAAGCGCTTGGAGAAATTGTGAAAGTGCTGGTCGGCGAGGATGGTGGTGGGCACCAGGATGGCGGCCTGCTTGCCGTTGGCCACGGCGCGCATGGCGGCGCGCATGGCCACCTCGGTCTTGCCGAAGCCCACGTCGCCGGCCACCAGCCGGTTCATCGGCAGCTCCAGCTCCAGGTCCGCCATCACCTCGGCGATCGCCCTGGTCTGGTCCGGGGTCTCGTCGAAAGGGAAAGAGGCCGCGAACTCCTCCTCCAGGTGGCCGCCGTGCGGGAGCGCGGCCGTCTTGAGCGCGGCGCGTTCGGCCTCGAGCTTTAAAATGTCCAGCGCCAGCGCCTCCACCTCTTTCTTGACCCGGGTCTTCATCTCGGTCCAGGTCTTGGTGTCCATGTGGGACAGGCGCGGGGCCTTGCCCTCGGAGCTGATATATTTCTGCACGCGGCTGAAGTCGTGCAGCGGCACCAGGAGCTTGTCGCCGCGGGCGTATTCCAGGTACAGGCAGTCGGAATCCTCCACCTGCTCGCCCCAGGCGTTGCGGAAAAAGGCCTTCTTGATGCCGAGGTAGCGGCCCACGCCGTAATCCTCGTGCACTATGAAGTCGCCGACCTTCAGGTCGGTCCACTTGAAGAATTTGTTCTTGGGCTTGATCGAGGCCGGGTCGAAGCGGTAGCGGCGGCGGAACAGTTCGGACGAGGTGATGACCGCCGTCCGCGACGGCAGGTGCACGAAGCCCTCTTCTATATAGCCGGTGGAGAGGGAGACCAGGCCGCCGGCCCCGGCGTCGGCCAGGGACTCGGCCAGCCGCTCGGTCTCGCCGCGGTTGATGCAGAAAAGCTTTACGACGGCGCCGGCTTTCTTCAGGCGCTTCAGTTCGCCGGCCAGCAGGGCGATGTCGGAATTAAAGTTAAGGTTGGAGACGGCGCCGAAATCCTCGTCGGCTTCCCCGTCCTCCCTGAGACCGAAAGTATAAAGCCCGTCAGGCGCTAAGCCGCCCTCCACGGCCTCGTCCAGAAACACCTTCCAGCCTTTTACGGCGTGGGCGCAGAGGGGCTTGCCGGGCCCGCCGAACTTATTGGGCGGCACGTCCACGCTCATCAAAAAATCAGAGGTATGCTGCGTGTCTATCTCGAACCAGCGGATGCTTTCGAGCTTCTTGTCGGAGAAGAACAGCCGCACCGGTTTGTCAAAGCCGGGCGAGTAAAAATCCACCACCGAGCCGCGCGCGGCGAACTGCCCCTTCTCTTCCACGAAGGAGACGCGCTCGTAGCCGGCCTTGATAAACAGGTCCAGCGCCACCGCGCGCTCGTAGGAGTAGCCCTGTTTGAAGGAGAAGCGCAGGTCGGAATATTCCTCGCCAGCCATCAGCGCCTCGGAGAAGGCCTCCGGCGTGGCGATGTGAAAATAGAAACGGCCCTGCTCCGGGGAATATAGCGCGCGCATGGCCTTGGCCCGCTCGCTCAGGTCCCCGCCCCAGAGACAGACCTCGAAAGGCGGCAGGCCGGGCAGCAGCCCCGCAAGAGAATTAAAAGCGTGCTGCCAGGAGGAGAGCACGTCGTCGCCCGCGGCCGCCACCAGCAGATGGGACGGCGCGCGTTCGTACTCTTTGAGCGCGAACCAGGCTTTGGCGCTGATATTGGGAACGCCTTTGACCGCCTTGGCTATCATTGCCTTAATGATATAATTTTGTGAGTAAGGCGGACAGCCGCGCGAACATATGCTGAAATGGGTTGAAATAGATCTAAAGACGCTGGCCGGGAACGCCCGGGCCATCAAGGGTGCGCTCAGGCCCGGCGTCCGGTTCATGGCCGTGGTGAAGGCCGACGGCTACGGCCACGGGGCGCTTCAGGTTTCCAGGACCGCGCTGGCCGCCGGGGCGGACTGCCTGGGCGTGCTGACTGCCGAGGAGGGCGCCGCGCTGCGCACCGGCCTGCCCCGCGCGGAAATACACCTGCTGGCCCCGTCCCTGCCCGAAGAAGCCGCCGCCATAGTAAAATACGGCCTCATTCCCACCGCCGACTCCCTTACCTTTGTAAAGGCCCTGTCCAAGGCGGCTAAAAAAGCCGCCCCTTACCACATAGACATAGACCTGGGCCTCGGCCGCTGGGGCGTAAAACCGGCGGAGGCGGAGGCTTTTCTGCGCGCGGCCCTGAAACAGCGCAAGGCGCTGCCCTACGGCCTTTCGGCCCACCTGGCCTACCGCCCGGCGCAGAACATGATAGAGGCGGAAGAAAAGCTCTCCTCGTTCAGCGCCCTGGCTGAAAGGTTGCGGGCGCTGGCCCCCGGCCTTAAAGCCCACGCGGCCAACAGCTCCATACTCTGCGATTTTCCCCACTGGCAGTTGGATATGGTGCGCGCCGGCAACCTGCTGTACGGCATCTATCCTACCGACGTCTACCAGAAGAAGCGGCAGGGGCCGCCGCTGCCCGGCCTGGGCAGGCCCTGGCAGCTCTACGCCAGGATAATTTCTGTGAGGAATGTTAAGAAGGGCGAGTCCATCGGCTACGCCTCGGAGTTCACCGCGCCGGATGCGATGCGCCTGGCCACCATTCCCGCCGGCTACTCCGACGGCCTTACCATGGAGCCGACCGAGAACCACATCCGCGTGACCGCCGGCTTCAATTACTGGGGTCTTATCAACGGCAAGAAAGCCTACTTCACGGGCCGCACCGGCATCGCCCATACTTTACTCGACGTCACCAACATCCCCGAAGCCAGACCTGGCACGCCGGTAGCGCTGCATGTGCGGCGCACCGCCACCAATTCCAGAATCCCCCGCGTTTACAAATAGCCGTAAGGCCGAACCTGCCCGCCGGAACGCAAAACACGCTCGGCCACACCGTGGCCTCGCTCGGTATTCGCCCGCCGCGCTTATGCAAGCGGCGGGCTCAACGACGGTTTTGCTAACCCGGCGGGCAGGTCCAGCCGGGGCATTCGCAATCGCCCCTCCTTGCAAAAAAAGAAGCGCCTGAAGGAGGCGCTTTGATTGTTTATTAGCTCGTGTTTTCTTATGCGGACGGAAGTTCGGACAGGGGGAGAGAGATCGTTACCGTCGTGCCTTTGCCGGGCTCGGAGGAGATGGCCAGGGAGCCGCCCCAGGCCTCGACGGCGGTGCGGGCGTGGTACAAACCGAGGCCGGAGCCGCCGGCCTTGCCGTGGGTTTCCCCCCGGCCGCCCAGGCGGCCCAGCAGTTCGGCCGGTATACCCTTGCCGTCGTCGCGCACGGTTATCGCGGCAAGACTGCCCCGCCGGGCCAGCCCGACGGCCACCCGGCCGCCCCGCTCCAGCGCTTCCACTGAATTATTGACGAGGTTGGACAGCAGGCGGCCGAACCCTGCCGGGTCCACGCGCGCGCGCAGGCCGGAGGCCCCGGCGGCGAAAGCCATTTCTATGGCCACGCCGGCGGCGCCGCGGTACTGCAGGCGTTTTTCCTCTATCACGGGGACGATCAGCCCGGGCAGGAGCTGCGGCGCGAGCTGCCCCGCCGCGAGCGGCGGCTCTACCGCTCCCTGACGATTTTTTTTCAACAGGTCGTCGGCGATGTCGCGGATGCGCCCCGCGGCGGCGCTTATCAGTTCGCGCTTCTCCTCGGGCAGCCCGGTTACGTCCTTCAAGGCGGTGTCCAGGGCGGCCAGCGGGCTGCGGATATCGTGCGCCACCTGCGCCGCCAGCGCGGACAGCGCCGCCAGCCGTGTCTGCGAGCGGATAGTATCGTAGGCCGCTTTAAGCTTTTCCGCGAACAGTTCCGCCTCGTAGATAGCCACGCGGTAAGCCGGCCTGGCCCCGTCCGCGGCCCCAGCGTTAACGCTGCCGAGCAGCAGGTAGATGTCCTCCGAGATCCTGAAAGCTATGAGGTTGGCCACCGACCAGAGGCCGAAGAAGACGAGCAGAATGGTGGTCAGCTGGAAAGCATCCTTGCTGATGAAGATCTGCAGCAGGGAAAGCGACAGCAGCAGCGCCAGGTTGAAGAGCAGCACCAGCAGCACCAGCCTGACCCTGGCGCTGTTCCACCTGGCGAAGGGCGCGCTGCCTGAGGAACTGTAGGCCTGCGCGGCCAGGATCAGCAGCAGGCCGCAAAGCCAGCCGTATTCCTGTACCGGGATGCCAGGGGCGGCCGCGTTCAGCGCGATATAGTAGCCGATGGCCAGCGACGAGATGGAGATCAGCGCAAGGCCGTGCGTCATGGCCAGCCAATACCTGGACCGGGCCTTCATGCCCAGCAGCAGCGCCAGCGGGAATACCGCGGATTCGGCCAGGCGGTTGAGGACGGCATTGGCGTAGAAAAAAGGCGTGGCGTGGTTGCCGGAGCGGAAGAACGGGATTATCAGGTACTGGATGGAGATGAACGTGATCACCGCGGACGCGGCGGCCAGGATGACTTTTTCCGCGGTCTCCAGTTTATCGAGCACGCGCAGGCTGCTGTACAGGTAGGCCGCGGTCATGAACCGGCACAGGGTGTAGAAGGCCTCCTGCGCCATGAAAGCCCAGGCCGGGAAGCTGGGGACCTGGTGGCCGACCATGTAGAAGGTGTCGCCGGCCAGCAGCGCCACGGCGGCCACCCGCCACCAGCGCGCCCCGGGAGCGTTATGGCGGAAGGCGAAGAACGCTATGAACAGGTCCGCGAACACTTCCAGCGGCAGGATGTACCGGTTCCAGCCGGCTTTAGAGAAAAGGGAGAATACTATCCCGGCGGTAAGCGCCAGCGCCGGCAGCAGGGCGGGGAGGGAGACCTTTTCCCGCTCGAAAGCGTCGGAGGGCGCCTGGTCAGGCGGGAGAAAGGTGGAATTATTGTTCATGCGCGGCGGCCGGCCCCCAGGCGGATCAATGCTGCACGTCGCAGAATTCCTTGGGCTCGGTGCCCTTCATAAAGGATTCCAGGATCTTCTTCTTGCAGGTGGGCAGGGCCAACTTGCCGGTCTCCTGGTCCACCGTCACAAAAACTATACCCTCGGGCACGGGGAAGTCGCGCACCGGCTGGTCCTTGAGCACGCTCTCCATGATCTCGGTCCACCAGGCCACTGTCAGCGAGCTGGTCCAGTCCTTTATCGGGATGGAGCCGTAATCGTCGTAGCCCATCCAGGCGCCCGCGGTCAGGTCCGGCGTCATGCCGATGAACCACATATCCTTGGAGTCCTGACTGGTGCCGGTCTTGCCTGCCATCGGCCGCTTGAGCCGCGAGGCGTAGGAACCGGTGCCGCGCTGCACCACGCCCTTCATCATGTTCACCAGCACATAGGACAGCTGCGGCGAAAAGCTTTCAGTCTCCTCGGGCACGGCCTCTTCCAGCACGCGGCCGGAATTATCCGTCACGCGCAGCACGCCGAAAGGCGCGGCGTGGATACCGCCGTTGGCGAAGGTGGAGAAAGAGCTGGTCATCTCGATAGGGCTCACCAGCGAAGTGCCGAGGCCTATGGAAGGGACCGCCTCGAGGTTGCGCTTTATGCCGGCGCGGTGGCCCACGTCGGCCACCAGCGTGGGCCCGACCCGGGTGACCAGGTAGATGGACGCCAGGTTCCTGGACAGCTCCAGGCCGCGCCGCATGGTGATGCGGCCCTGCGTCTTGCCGTCAAAATCGCTGGGGACCCAGATCTTGAAATCCTTGTTGCCCACGAAGGGCTGTATGGCCAGGTCTATGGCGTACTGGTCGGTGGCGCCTTCCAGCAGGCGCCAGTCCTTGCCGTCGTAGTAGTAGGCCATCGGCGAGTCTTCCACTATGCTCGCCGGGGTGTAGCCGTTCATCAGGGCGGCCATCCAGACCAGCGGCTTGAAGGTGGACCCGGCCTGGCGCGCGGCCTGCGTGACGCGGTTGAACTTGCTGTCGCGGTAGTTGCGGCCGCCGATCATGGCCTTGATGGCGCCGGTCCTGGTGTCGAGGATCACAAAGGCGCCCTGCAGGCTGACCGAGGACCTGACCACGGCGTCCTCGTCGTCCTTGTTCTCTTCTTTTTCCTTCGCGTCCTCCGCGGCGCGGTTCTTCTCGGCGTCCTGGTCGTACTTGGCCAGGTGCCGCTCCATGATCTCTTCGGCCGGCACCTGCATGGCCAGGTCCAGTGTGGTGTAGATTTTCATGCCGCCCTTCCAGAGCTGGGCGACGCCGTACTTGGGCTCGAGCTGCTGGCGCACGTACTCCACGAAATAGGCGGCGTGGCTGGCCAGCAGGGTGGACTTCTCGGCCGGGATGGGCTCGGCGGCCGCGGCCTCGGCTTCCTTGTCCGTGATATAGCCCTCGGCCCGCATGCGCTGCAGCACCAGGCGGCGGCGGTGCCGGGCGGTTTCGGGGTTGATGAAAGGTGAGTAGTTGCCGGGGGACGGGATCAGCCCCGTCAGCAGCGCGCATTCGCCCAGCGTCATCTCGGAGACGTCCTTGCCGAAATAGAGCTTGGAGGCCGACTGCACGCCGTAGACGCCGTGCCCGAAAAAGATCTGGTTAAGGTAGAGGGCGAGGATCTCCGGCTTGGAGAAGTTGCGCTCTATCTGCAGCGCCAGCACTATCTCCTTGATCTTGCGGACATAGGACTTTTCCGGCTTGAGGAAGATGCCGCGCGACAGCTGCTGCGTGATGGTGGAACCGCCGGCGGCGCGCCGGTGGGCGATAATGTTGCGCAGCTGGGCGCGCATGATGCCGCGCGGCGAGATGCCCCAGTGGCGGAAGAAGTTACGGTCCTCCATCGCGATGACGGCGTTCTGCATGTCCACGGGGATCTTGGAGAGCGGCAGCATGGCCCGCTTCTCCACCGAGAATTCGGCTATCACCTGGTTGTTGATGTCGTAGACGTAGGTGGTCAGCGACGGCGTGTATTCGTCCAGCTTGTCTATGGAGGGGATGTCGGTGAGGATCTTGCGCATCAGCACCGCCGCCAGCAGGATGCCGGCCGCGGAGACCACGCCTATGAGGTAGACCGCCTTGAGCACCAGCTCGCGGGCCGAAAGCCCGTCAAGGTAGTCGAGGAACCTGCGTATGAAATCCATGGCCTTAATTATATTAAATTATCCGGAGCCCGGTTTCCCGGCCCTGCTTTCCCCGGCGGCGCCAAAAATGATACATTTAGCCTACTATGAAAAAACTTTTTGCGTTACTCGGGACGGCGGCCCTGCTGGCCGCCTGTTCGGGCAAGGACGGCAAGGTAGTGGCGCGCGTCGGCTCCGAAAAGATAACGGAGAGCTACCTGCAGGAGAAGTTCGCGGAGATCAGCCCGGCCGCGCAGGAATACCTGGCCTCCAAGCCCGGCCGCAAGCAGTTCCTGGACGTGCTCATCCACGAGCGCCTGATGCTGCTGGCCGCCCGCAAGAGCCGCGTGGCCTCCGGCGACGACTACAAGGCCCGGATGCGCCAGAAAGAGGCCGAAATGAAGACCACCCTGGAGTCCTACAGGGAATTCCTGCTGACCCGCATGTGGATAGAGGACATGCGCGAAGGCGAGCTGAAGGTCACCGACGTGGAAGTAAAGGATTATTACCAGAAATACCCGTACAAGGTCTCCCTCGCCCACATCCTCCTGCCCAGCTACGAGGAGGCCGAGAAAGTGGTTAAGCGGCTCAAGGCCGGGGCGGATTTCGACCGGACCGCCAAGGAATACTCCCTGGACAAGGAGACCGTGCGCCTGCCGCCCGTGATGTACGGGGAGTTCCTCCCCGAGCTCGAGGACATGGCCTTCAAGATGCGCACCGGGGAGACCCAGGGGATAGTGAAGACCCAGCTGGGCTTCCATATCATAAAGAAGCTTTCGCAGGAGAAGGCGGACGAGGCCCAGGCGATGGACCGGGTCCGCAAGATCCTGGAGAAGAAAAAATTCGACGCTTACCTGGCCAAGTTCCAGGAAAAGAACAAAGTGGAGGTCTTAGATGAGAACTATAAATAAATTCATAGCCGCCGCGGCCCTGTGCGCCGCCGCCATTCCCGCCCAGGCCAAGGTGGTGGAGGAACTCGCCGCGCGCGTCAACAACGAGCCGGTGACCATCTCCGACTACAAGCGAGCCAAGGAGGCCCTGACGGAGCAGTACGCCGCCGCGATGCCCGACTTCTTCAAGCAGAAGGACGCCGAGGCCCAGATAGAGAAGGCCGCCCTGGACAAGCTGGTGGACGAGGCGCTGCTGCGGCAGAAAGCCGAAGCCCTCAAGATAAAGGTTTACGAGCGGGAGCTGGAGGCCGGCGTGGGCGAGATCCGCAAGCGCTTCTCGCGCTCCCCGGACGGCGCGCAACTCTCCACCGAGAAGGCCGAGGCGGCCTTCCGCGGCGAGCTCAAGCGGGAAGGCGTGACCATGGAGGAATTCCGCGAGCGCATCCGCAAGCAGCTGATGGTGCAGAAGCTGGTGCAGGACGCCGTTAAAACCCGCGTGAAGATGCCCTCCGAAGCCGAGGTTAAAGCTTATTTCGACAACATCAACCTGGCCCTGAAGGGCGAGGAAGCCTCCATAAAGGGCCTGGACGCGGAAGCCATGCAGGACCTGCTGGCCGTAGCCGGGCGCTTCAAGGAGATCACCGCCGAACGCCTGCGCCTGCGCCACATACTGGTAAAGGTCAAGGAAGGCGCCGCGCCCGAAGAGAAGAAGGCCGCCCAGGCCAAGGCCGCCGCGCTCCGCAAGGACATGGACGGCGAGCTGGCCTTCGACGAGGCCGTGGAGAAGAATTCGGACGACCAGGAGAGCGCCCGCCGCGGCGGGGACCTGGGCTACGTGGTCAAAGGGATGCTGCCGGCCGAAATAGAGGCCGCCGCCTTCAAGATGCAGGTCGGCGAGAATTCCCAGCCGGTGGAGAGCAAGTTCGGCTGGCATATCCTGCGCCTGGAAGAGAAGCGCGCCGCGCAGAGGCTGCGCTTCGAGACCGTCAAGGAAGACCTTGAGCAGGTGCTGGCGCAGAACGGCTTCGCCACCGAGCTCGGCGGGTACATAAAGGACCTGCGCAAGGACGCCAAAATTCAGGTTTTCCTGGGCGAGAAGAAAGCCGACTGACGGCTCAGGCCGCAACCGGCCGCGGAAGGCTCCCGCCCTCCGCGGCCGTAATTTTAATACCGTGAAACCTTCCATCCTCATAACCGCCGGCGACCCGTACGGCATAGGCCCAGAAATAACGGTGCGTGCCCTCAGGGATCCCGCCGTGCGGCGGGCCTGCAGCCCGGCCGTCATAGGCGACACCGCCGCCCTGCGGCGCGCCGGCTGGACGGCGGCCCTGTGCCCGCTTTTTCCCGAGGACGTCCGGGGGCGCCTGCCGCGCAGGCCTGGCCCCAGCGCCGCGGGCGGCGAGGCTTCCCTGCACGCCGTAACCGGCGCCTGGGCGCTCATGAAAAGCCGCGCTTTCGCCGCGCTGGTCACCGCCCCTGTCTGCAAGGAGTCCTGGGCGCTCGCCGGGGCGCCCGCGCCGGCGCACACGGACCTGTTCCGGCTGCTGGGGGGCAGGGAACCGCTCATGCTCTTCTCCCGCGGCTCCGTAAACGCCGCGCTGGTCACGGAACACCTGCCGGTAAAAGATCTCGCCCGCAGGCTCACCGGGCCGCTGCTGAAGACAAAAGCCCGCCTTTTCGCCGGGGCGCTGGAGGCGCTCGGTCTAAAACGGCCGACAATTACCCTCTGCGCGCTTAACCCGCACGCCGGGGACGGCGGCGTTATCGGGTCGGAGGAACTCCGGACGCTGGCGCCCGCCGCCAGGGCGCTGCGGCGCGGCGGCATGGATATAACCCTGCCCGTCCCTTCTGACGCCGCCTGGGCCAGGCACCTGGCCGGGGAGAGCGACGGCATCCTCTGCCTTTACCACGACCAGGCCCTGGTCCCGCTCAAGGTAGCGCCCGGAGACGCCCCGGCCGTACACTGGACCTGGGGCCTGCCCTTCCCCCGCACCTCCCCCGCGCACGGCACGGCCTTCGACATAGCGGGCAGGAACAAGGCCGACGCCTCCGGCATGGCGGGAGCTATAATTTTCGCCGCCAAACTTGCGGCCCGGGGAGCGCGGTCATGATAGAACTCATCGGCTACATCGCCTCGGCGCTGGTGGCCGTTTCGCTGCTGACCAGCAACGTGCTGCGCCTGCGCGTGCTCAACCTCGCCGGGGCGGCGGTGTTCGTGGTCTACGCGGGCATCACGCAAGCCTGGCCGGTGCTGGCGGTAAACCTGTTCGTGGCCGCCATAGACCTCTGGCACATAGTGGTCCTGCGGGCCAGGAAGGACATCTTCAAACTCATGCAGGTCTCCAACTCCGACCCGCTGCTGGCCAACTTCCTGGCCTACCACGCGCGCGGCATCTGGCAGTTCTTCCCGGATTTCGACCTGGCCGCGCTGAAGGCGCCGCGCTGCATCTTCATCCTGCGCAACCTCCTGCCGGTAGGCCTGTTCGTCTATTCCGAAGAGCGCCCGGCGATAAGGATACACCTCGACTATGTGGCCGAGGACTACAGGGACCTCAAGAGCGCGCGCTACCTGTTCAACAGGCCGCAGAACCCGGAGCTGTTCGCGGGCTTCACGCATTTCGAGGCGGCGGGCAGCTCCCCCAGGCACGCGGACTACCTGCGCCGGGTGGGCTTCGCCGAGGAAGAGGGACGGAAGGGATTTTTCAGGAAAAGTATCTGACGGCTACGGCACCTGCTGCAGGCGCACCGGCACGCCCTTGGGCACCGGCGCCATGGCGTAGGCCTCGCGCGTATCGCTGGAGGTTTCGGCCGCCATCGCCAGGGGGTTGACGCGGTATTTCACCAAGGTCTCTTTTTTGCCCGGCTCCACGCCGGCCACGCTGAAGATGCCGCTCGGGAAGTCGGAGAGCGAGACCAGGATCAGCATGTTGAAAACCTTGAAATCCAGCTCGCGGGCCTTCACCTTCCTGGAGGAGATAAAAGCCGTCCAGGTCTCCGAGGTCTTGAAGATCTTGTAGTCCACCGGGGCGCTCAGCATGGTCAGGCCTTCCTGGCCGGGCCTGCGGCCCAGTTCCGGCATGGTGGACACGTAGAGAAGCTTGGTTTCTTTGCCGGCCGGCCCGCCCACCGTTATCTTCTTGTCGAAATCGGAGTCTTTAAGGGCGATAGGGGCCGGCTTCTTCTTATCCCCCCCGCTCATCTCGGTGAGCATGGCCATCATGTCTTTGGACTGTTCGGCCACCCCGCCGAAATCCTGCTCCTTGATTATGCTGATGGCGCCCGCCGAATTCACGGAGGAGGTGGAGAGGCCTTTGCGGTAGCCGGGGACCATGGAAGCCGTGGGAGGAGGCGCGCCGTACCTGGCGGCGTTGAGCGCCTGCTGGGCCAGGTCCGCGGCGCTTTCCGGGGGCCTGGACTCTTCCTGCCCGGCCAGCTCGGAAGGCCTGCCTGTTACGCTGCCGATATAATTTACCAGTATGAGCAGGGAGAAGACTACAATAAGCCCTAAAAAGATGTAGATCAGCGTTTTGAGGAATCTGGCTTCCATAAGTTATTCCTATTCTACAAAAAGGATTTAACTATTAGTTATTATTTCTGTAACAGGGTAAGGGTAGAATAATATAGTCATGAACATAATCCTTTATACAAGGGTTCGCGCCTTTTTGGCGGCGGCAATGGAGACTGAGCTATGAAATACTGGGCATACGTCAATAACGAGATCCTTGGCCCCTTTGAGAAAGATAAACTGCTTGAGCTCCCCTCTTTTTCTCCGTCGCTGCTGGTCTGCCCCCAGACCCCGGTCGGAGAGAAGACCGAAGACTGGAAAGAAACTTCCACCTACCCGGAACTCGCGGCCCTGATAGGCGCCGGAGCAGGCAAGGCCTCGGCGCCCGCGCCTGATCCCCAGCCGGCCCCCGCGCCGGCGCAGGAAAGCGCCCCCCCTCGCGATGTGGTGGAGCCTGGACCCGCGATAACCACTTTCAAGCCCCTCAAAGCCGCCTCTATAGAACCCATGGCCCCCGCCGAACACAAGCTGGGCGGCGTGGAGATAGCGGTCAACCGCCTCGGCAAAGCCGGCGGGGAGGCCGCCCCCGCGGCCGCGCAGCCCGCCCCCTCGGCCTTCGACCCTATAAGCCTCTCCACCATAGTCCGCCGCACGGAGAACATGTCCGGCCAGGACGCAGCCGCGGACGGCATAGCCAAAGAGCCTCCTAAAGCTTTCGGGGACCTCTCTCCCGACGCGGCCGGGTCCGCCGGCCTGGAGATCTCCGCCATAACCAGGGAGAACGCCGCGCCCGCCCCGGCCCCCTCTGAGGATTTCACACCCCAGCGCTTCGGCGAGCCCGCCCCCGCGGCCGCCGCGCCCGCGCCGCAGCCGGAACCAGCTAGCGCGCCGCAGCCCGAGGCGTATCAATCCGGCGCCCAGGAACAGGCCGCCCAGCCCGCTGCGGCCTCGGCGCCCGTAACCGACACCGCCGGCCTGGCCACCCTGCTGCAGCGGCTGGACTACATGGCCAAGTCCGCCGTGAACAGGCAGGACATCAACGCGGCGGTGGAACCGCTGCGCTCGAAGCTGGACCAGATGGGCGAGGTGATCTCCGCCATAAAGAATTCCCAGTTCCAGCGTGAAGTGATGGACAAGCTGAGCTACCTGGAAAACTCCGTCGCTGAAATGAAAGCGGCGGTCAAGAATATCCAGGCGGCCCCCGCCCCGGCGCAGCCGGCGCCGCAGCCGACGGTCTCCATGGAGAAAGCTTCGGACGTTTTTATGGGCGTGCAGTCCCCGCCCAAGGCCGCGCCCAAGCCCGAGCCGGTCAAGGAAGAGGCCAAGCCCGCCGAGATAGTGGACCAGGGCAGCAAGCCCTCCAGGCTGGTGCCCGCCCTGAAAAAGGCGGCCAAAGCCCTGGTGACCGTGGTGCTGCTCATTGCCGTAGCGCTGGGCGCAGTGATCGGCCTGAAGAACTTCGGCATCTTCGACGCGACTAAATTCATCCCGTTCCAGCTGCCTTTCGTGGCGGCGGACGCCCAGCCGGGCGGCGAGCAGCCGGCCGACGGGCAGGCCGCGGCTGACGCCATAGCCGCCATGGCCGCGGCGGAGCAGCAGATCGCGCAGGCGGAAGCCGGCCAGGCCGCGCCGGCCCAGCCCCAGGAGCAGCCCCAGCCCGCGGCCGCCCCGGAACGCGCGCCCGAAGTGATCTATTTCACCCGCACCTTCAAGCTGAAGGCCGACGGCCCCACCCTGGAGGACAAGATCTCCGAACATGCCGCCCGGTCCGGCGGCGACTATAACCGCGCCGACTGGCAGGTGAAGCAGGCCGTCCCCGGCGTCTTTGAAATAGCCGGGGTAGTGCCCGCCAAGGACGCCAACCTTACCTACACCTTCACCGTGAACCTGGAAGGCAAGACCCTGCAGCCCGGGGACGACTACGGCAAGACGGCCTACGCCGCCCTGGCCGCCGCCGCGCCCAAACCCAGGGCGCCCAGGCAGCGGGCTGGCAAGGCCGCGGCAAAGCCGCAGCCTAAAAAAGCCGCCCCAAAAAAGCTGGCCCCGCCCCCCGCCGAAGAGGAGTACGAATACGTCTACGAGGACGAGGACGGCACCGCGCAGTAAACCCTTATAAAAAGAAGCGCCGGCCAGGGCGGCCGGCGCAGGATAGGCCCGCAGGCAGCGGGCCTATTTTCTTGCCGTGGTAAGGCGCCGCCGGGCAGCCATGGAGCGTTCCGCTATGACAACCAGCCGCTTCAGCACCGCTTCCGGCTTCAGGCCGGTCCTGGCCCACAGCCGGGGATACAGGCTGTGCGAGGTAAAGCCTGGCAGGGTGTTGATCTCGCAGAAGAACACCCGGCGCTCGTCCTTAGGGTCCACCAGGAAGTCCACCCTGGCCAGCCCCGAACCGCCCAGCGCCAGGAAGATCCTGACCGCCAGCTCCCTCAGCCGCGCCGCGGTGGCGGGGGCCAGCGGGGCCGGCAGCCGCAGCTCCATGCCATTGTCGTCGAGATACTTGGCCTCGTAATCGTAGAACTCGTGCGCGCCCTTGGGGACCACTTCCCCGCAGACGCTGGCCCTGGCGCCCTCGTGGGACCCCAGCACGCCGCAGACTATTTCGCGCGCCCGGTCTATCCCCTTTTCCACGATGACCGCGGTATCGAACCTGAAGGCGTTAAGCACGGCGGCGCGCAGGTCGCCGGCCCTCTTTACTTTTGTGATGCCCACGGACGACCCCTGGGCCACCGGCTTTACGAAAAGCGGGAAGCCGAGGCGCGCGGCTTTTTTCAGCAGCGGGCCCAGGTCCTTCTTCTGGTGCGCCCGTATCACCACGTGCGGCAGCACCGGCGCGCCGTCGAGAGCCGCGAGCTCCTTGGAAATAACCTTATCCATGCCCACGGCGGAAGCGGTGACGCCGCAGCCGGTGTACGGGATGCCCACCAGCTCCAGCAGGCCCTGCAGCACCCCGTCCTCGCCGGTGGAGCCGTGGATGATGGGGAAAAGCGCGTCGGGGCGGAAGGTCCCGCCGCCTTTCTTCACGAAGCAGCCGCGGCCCAGGGCCGGCTCTATCTCCGGGCCTTTCAGCGGGCGGCCGGCCAGCAGGTCCTTGAGGGCCGGCAGGCGCCAGGCGCCGGCGCGCGGCACGTAGACCGGGACGGCCCTGAACCCGGCGGCCTCGAAGCGGTCGCAGACCGTCTTGGCCGACTCTATGGAAACCTCGTGCTCCGGGGATTTACCGCCAAAGATCACGCCTATGGTTTTTTTCATATTATCTTTCCTTCTATTATTCCCCCGCCGATAACCCTGTCGCCCTCGTAGAACACGGCCGACTGCCCGGCGGCCACCGCGAACTGCGCCTCATCCATGCGCACCTCGGCGCGACTCCCCGGCAGAGGCTTGACCAGGCAGGGGGCCGGCTTGTGCCGGTAGCGGATCTGCGCCGCGCTCCGGAACTCCCCGCGCGGCGCGTCCGTCAGCCAGTTCAGACCCTTCATGGAAAAAGCCGGAGCGCCGGCGGCGGCCAGCGGGCCCAGCACCACCTCGTTGGTCTCCGGCCGGAGCTCCGTCACGTAAAGCCGCGAGCCGCCGTACACCCCGGTGCCGCGGCGCTGGCCCACGGTAAAATTAAAGAAACCTGTATGCCGCCCCAGGCGTTTGCCGGCCATGTCCAGGATCCAGCCGGGCCGAGGCTTGACCCCGGCGTTCTTGCGCAGGTAGAGGTCGTAATTCCCCTCGGTCACAAAACAGATGTCGTTGGATTCCGGCGCGGAGGCCGTGGGCAGCGCGAACTCCGCCGCCAGCCGGCGCACTTCTTTCTTGGTCATCGCGCCCAGCGGAAAAAGAACCCGGTCCAGCTGCTCGCGCCTGAGGCAGTAGAGAAAATAGCTCTGGTCCTTCAGCGGGTCGGCGCCGCGGTAAAGGCCGTACTCGCCGGCCTCTTTCTTTATCACGGCGTAATGGCCGGTGGCCAGGCACTCGGCCCCCAGGGAGCGGGCCAGCCCGTAGAGGTAGTCGAACTTCAGGTGGCGGTTGCACTCCACGCAGGGGTTGGGGGTGGCGCCGGACAGGTAGCCGCGCACAAAATCGTCTATCACCGTCTTCGAGAACAGGCCCTGGGCGCTCTTGAAATAATGCCGTATCCCTATGGCGTCCGCCGAGGCCCGGGCCGCGGCGGCGCTATCGGCCCCCCCGCAGCACTTCACGGCCCCTTTGCGTTCGGCGAACAGGCGCAGCGTCACGCCGATGACCTCGTAGCCCTCCGCCTTCAGCAGGGCCGCGGTCACCGACGAGTCCACTCCGCCCGACATTGCCACGACGATTTTCTTCTTCACCCCAATATTCTATCTATTTAGCGACGGCAAATAAAAAAGAGGGACCGGGGTCCCTCTTTTTTCTTTGAGCGAGCGGCTGTATTACTGGCCGAAATCGAACCCCTTGAACAGGTCCTCTTCAGCGTTGCCGGCGGCCGGGGCCGGGGCTGCGGTCTCGCCGGCGGCCGGCCTGGCGGGCTCGGGCGCCCTGGAGCCGGGCAGGTTCTGCATGCGGCCCTTGCCCTCGCCAATCGGCTGCACGATCACCTTGCGCACGCCCTCGGCGAAAGCCAGGAAGCCGCTGTCGAGGTTGTAGTACATCCTGAAAGACGATTCCTTCATCTGCGGCTCGTAAGCCTTGCCCAGGTTGAGCTTCTGCTGGTCCCAGCCCGGGTTATAGACCAGCTTGCCGCGCACGTCCACTTCTTCGTCCACCACGGGCAGCGAGAAATGTATCTTGAACATGCCCATCGTGTCGGTTATGCCGGGCGCGAAAGAGAGGTTTATGGAGGCGTTGGCGTTCTCCTCCATGCCGGCGAATTCATCCCCGGCGCCTTCGCCGCCGCCGGTCTTGGACTTGGCGGCGTCGGGCAGCACCTTTACGGTGACCCCCTCTATGGGGTTACCCTGGTAATCGGTTATGATGCCCTGGATATTGCCTTCAAGGAAGATCCCCATCTTGGTGGTGGAGAAAAAGAGGAATTCTTTTTTGCCCGTCACCTTTTTAGTCAGCGACAGGTCCCCCACCCGGGCGTCGGTGTAGTCCACCACTTTAAGGCGTTTAAGCCCGCCGAAACAGCCGGCCAGGGGGGCGGCCAGCAGCGCGATGACGAGGATCCTGAGATAGCGGTGTTTGATCATATGTGCTGCCTGGGACTATTGCCCGCCCTCGGCCTCCGGCTCGGCGGCCTGGGGGATCTCCCCTTCCTGCGCCGGCGTCTCCGGGACGGCCTGCGGTTCAACCGGGGCGGCTTCAGCGGGAGCTTCGGCGGCGGCCTCGCCGGCCTCCCCCGCCGGGGCGCCTTCCTTCTTGACCGGCGCCGGGGGCCCGGTAGCCGGCGTGTCCGGGTACGGGGTGTTCTTTATAAAGAAAACCACCCTGCGGTTCTTTTTCCTGTTCACTGCGCTGTCGTTGGGCACTATCGGGTGGTTTTCCCCGTAGCCCACGGCGGACAGCCGCTTGGCCTGGAATTTATCGGCCAGCAGGAACTTGACCACGCTGGTGGCGCGGGCGGAGGAGAGTTCCCAGTTGCTGGCGTACAGCCGGGTGGCTATCGGAATATCGTCCGTGTGCCCTTCCACCACGATGTCGTGCTTCTCGGAAAGTTTTAAAAGGACCGGGGCCAGCTTACCCATCTGCACGCGCATCTGGTCGGTCAGGTCGGCCTTGCCGCTCTCGAAGAAAGCCACCTGGCTCTGCTCCTCCATGGTGATGCGCATGCCCTCTTTGTCCATCTGCACCTGGCCGGACATCTTGCCCTCTTTGATCATCTCCTGCACGTCCTGCTGGGCCTTCTGCATGTCCTTGTTGAGGGCGGCCGAGAGGGCGTAGAGGATGACGAAGAAGCAGACCAGCTCGGTCATCAGGTCGGCGTAATTGACCATCCACGGGGGCGCGGGTTCGCCGACGGGCGCCACGCGCCTGTCGTCCTCCGGGATCATGCCTTTTACAGCTCTAATGGGCATAGGGTTGCCTTAAGCGGCGGATTCTTTCTTCACCGCCGCGCGGGCGGCGGGGTCGAGGTAGGCCTTCAGGTTGGCCTCCACTATGCTGGGCGTGGCGCCGCTCTGCAGCAGCAGCACGCCGCGGATGATAATTTCTTTTACGAACAGCTCCTCGTCGGAGCGGTTCTTGAGCTTGCCGCCCATGGGCATGAACAGCCAGTAGCCCGACGCCAGGCCGTAGAAGGCGGCCGCCAGGGCCAGCGCCATGCGGCGGGGCACCTGGGCCACGTCGTCGATGGAGGAAAGCATCAGGATCATGCCCAGCACCGTGCCGATGATGCCGAAGGCGGGGGCGTAGGTGCCCAGCGCGTTGAAGATCTCGCGGCCGTTCTTGTGGCGCTCGCGGATAAAGTCGATCTCGGTCTCGAGCATGTTGCGGATGAACTCGTGGTCGGCGCCGTCGATGACCAGCTGCACGCCGCGCTTGAGGAAGTCGTTGTCGATCGTTTTAACGTCGGGCTCCAGGGCCAGGAAGCCCTCTTTCTTGGCCTTCTGCGACAGCGACACGAAGGTGGTGACAAGCTTGGAGGTGTCCTCGCCCTTGGTGGTGAGCACCTTCTTGAGGATCTTGCCGGAGCCGATCACGGAGGAGAGCGGGAAGTTGACGAGCAGCGCGCAGAAGGTGCCGCCCATGACGATCAGGAAGGCCTCGATGTTCATGAAGGGCTTGAAGCCCGCGATGCCTTCCTGCAGGTAGACGGACCCCAGCACGAAGCCCATGAAGACCACAATACCGCTTAATGTGCCTATATCCATGAGAGCAGCGTCTCCTTACTTTTTTTCGAAACCCTCCAGCGGGTTTACGCAGTTCCTTTCGGAATAAACTTTCTTCTTGTACTCTACGACCAGGGCGATGACGTCCTCCACCGGGTTCTTCACCAGGTAGCGGTTGCCGGTGGCCAGGTTGATCACGGTGTCGGGCCCCGCCTCTACGCTCTCTATAAGTTCGGCGTTGACCACCACCATGGTCCCGTTGAGTTTCTCGAGCTTTATCATCTTGATAATTATACTTATAATTGCCGCCCCGCGAAATTAATGAGGCGGGGGCAAGGACGCTGTCCGCACCCCCGGCACCCCGCCGCAGCCTGCCTCTGGCAGGGCGCTAGTCCTGCCCCTTGGCCGGTCCTTTTATAGCCCACTTCAGCCTGTCGGAGAACGAAGCCTCCAGCGATTTAAAGCGTTCCAGCTCGGCCGCGATCTCGGCGGCCCGCGCCTCGGCGGCGGCCTGCTGCTCGGCGGCGTAGGCCCTGGCCGCTTCAGCTTCGGCCCGCTCGGAGTCCAGCACGGAGGCGGTCTCCTGGGCGGCCAGTTCCATCTGCTGTATCTTCTGCTTGAGGAAGAGCAGTTCGGATTCGAAGCGGCTGCGGTTCTCGCTCTCCACCCGGAGGTTCTCCCCCTGGGCCTTGAGCGCTTCGGAAAGTTTGGCAAGTTCGGCGTCGGCGGCCGCTTTCTGGGCCGCCAGCGCGGCGAACTGCTCGCGGATGGCCGCGTAGTCGGAGGAGACCTTCTGGTATTCCCCGGCGGAGTCGCGGGCGTACTTGCCGGCTTCGCGGGCGGCGTTCTCGGCCTCGGCCTTCTGCGCCGAGGCGGTCTTCACCACCTCCTCCTGGCGCTTCAGGTCGGCCTCAAAGCGGGCGAGCCGCTCTTCATATTCTTTTACCCTGGCGGACATGGTCCTGTCGAAATCGGCGGCCACGGCGGCGAGGCGGCGGTTCTCCATCTCCAGCTTCAGCACGGCGTCGCCGGCGGAGGCTCCCGCGTCGCGGGCCTCTTTCAGTTTGGCCTCGTACTCGGCCGTCAGCTGCCGGCGTATAGCCTCTTTCTCGGCTTCCGCGCCGGATTCTATCTTCATGCGCAGCTGGGAGACGCGCTCTTCAGCGTCGCCCTCGCGGGCGGCGGCCATCCTGGCCATCTCGGCCTGGAAGTCGGCGGTCATCCTGGCGATCTCGGCCTGGTGGGCCGACGCCATCTTGGCTACCTCGGCCTGGTGCGCCGCGGCGGTCCTGGCGGCCTCGTCCTGGATTATCCCGTTGAGCCGGGACACGTCGGCCTGGTGGGAGGTCACGGCGTTGGAAAGTTCTATCTGGTGGGCGGTCGAGAGCCTTGACAGCTCCTCCTGGTGCGTGCGGGCGGAGGCGGCCAGCTCTTCGGCGTGCTTGTGGGCCAGCTCGGCGCCGTAGCCGTTCTTTATCCGGGCTATCTCGGCCTTCATGGCCACGGCCTGGGCGTCCAGCTCGCTCTGGTGGGCGGCCTTTATGCTGTCCAGGTCCTGCTTCTGGCGCTTTATCTCCTCCAGCTGGGCGGCCATGTTCTGGGCGAGCTGCATCTTCTCCAGCTTCAGCTGGCCGCGCTCCTTGTCGAGCACGGCGTTGATGGCCTGCACCCTGGAGATGAAGCCTTTTATCTTGACGAGCTCGGAGACGGCGCGGATCTTCTCGCCGGAGACGTCGGCGATGACCTTCTCCTTCTCCTGCAGCTGGCCCTCGAAGCGGGCCTGGAGACTTTTGATCTCCTCGTTCTTCTCCGCGTTCTTGCGGTCTGAAAGCGTGCCTATCTCGGACTGCAGGCGGCCTATCTCCTTCTGCAGTTTCTCCATCTCGTAGCCGAACCGCTCCTCGCGGTGCTTGGACTCGGCCAGGTGCTGTCCCTCGCGGCCGCGCAGGATTGCGGCTTCGGAGCGCAGCTCGGCAATTTCCCGCTCTTTGTCGGGGATGATCTTTATATAGGACTCGACGGAGGCCTTCTCGCGCTCGGCGCGGGCCACCTCGTCCTTAAGCTTGGCGGCTTCCCGCTCCAGCATGGACTTCTCCATGGAGGTCTTGCGGAATTCGTCCTCCACTTCGCGCAGGCGCTCGGAAGAGGATTTCAGGGTGCGGATCGTGTCCTCGCGGACGGAAATCTCTTTCTGCCACTGGGCCTTCTCGTCCAGCCAGCGGCGCTCCATCTCCTGGAGGCGGTAGATGAAGTGCCCTTCCACGTCGCGGCCCTGGGTCTCGCGCTCGGACATCTGGTCCTTGAGCGTCTGCATCCAGGTCTCGCGCTCCTGCGACAGGCGGGTCTCCAGCTCCTTGATCTTGGACTTCAGCGTGAGCCGCTCTTCCTCGACCTCGTGGTCACGGCGGTCCCGGCGCATCTTGTCCTGGATGTCCTTGAGCGAGGATTCCACCCGGGAGGACAGGGCTTCGTCCTGCTGGTTCTTCAGCGTGGCGAGCAGGGCCTTCTCCTTCTCGGCCGAAAGGGTCTTCTCCATCTCGGAGATCTTGCGCTCCAGCTTGTCCTTCTCCTCCTGCATGCGCCTGGCCTCTTCGGCGGCGGCGTCCCTGGAAGGGGCGGACGGCTGGGGCTGGGAGAACTGGGGAGAGAAAGAGGGCTGGGGCATGCCGGGGGAAGGCATCGCGCCGAAAGGCTGCTGGGGCATGGGCGGCATAGCGGGCTTTCCGCCCTGCAGGGGCGGAAAACTGGGCTTCATCATGCCCGGGGGAAGCGGGGGCATGCCTGGCTTGGAAATTTTCTTGTCCTTGTCGTCCATATATTAACGGCTGTCGTCGTTGCCTTCCTGTATATTCTAAAGGAAGCCGGTTTCAATTAAGTTAAAAAAATGTTAACAGGTTAATAAAGCCCCTATCTCCCCACCTGCTGTTTAAAGCCCGCCAGCCATTCCGAAGCCGCCGGGTCCCCGGAAAGGGCGGCGTACTTCTCATAGGCGGCCACGGCCTCGTCCACCCGCTGCAGGGCGTAGTAGGCGGCCCCGAGGTACTGCCAGGTAGCCGCGTCTCCGGGGTTGACCGAGGAGGCGTACTCCAGATACTGCAGGCTTTCCTGCACCTGGCCCTGGTTGTACATGTTGACGCCGGCGGCGGCGTACTGCCGGGCCTGCTCGGCCTGTTCCGGCGTGGGGCCCGCGGGGGCCTCGGCCTTGGGGGCGGCCATGCTCTCGAATTTGCGCTTGCGCTCGTCGCCGGAGGACATCTCGCCGCCGTCGATGATATAGACCTCCTGCGAGTTGCCCTGGCGCACGTTGATCTTGCCCTCGGCCTCCAGCGCCTTTATGGCGTCCATGATCTTCATCTGCGCCTCGTCCTGCTGGGCCGGGGTGATGTCGCCGGAGTACTCCATGATCTCCTTGATGGCGTTGACGGCGCCGGAGGACATGTTGGCGAAGAACTTGTCGGCTATGGCCGGGTCGGCCTTGGCCACGGCCTTGGCGATGTCCTCGTTGGACAGCGAGCGGATGATGGTCTGCATGTCGCGGTCCGGGAAGCCGACGATGTCCTCGAACATCATTACGATGCGCTTGACCTTCTCGTAGATGTCGGGCTTCTGGGTCTTGAGGTACTCTATGATGTTCTTGCGGGTGCCCGGGTCGGAGTCGTCGAGCATCTTCACCAGGCGCTCTATGCCGCCCATCACAAAATCCACGTTCTCCCTGATATCCTTGTCTATGGCGTCTATCTGCTCGCGGGTGGCCTGGCGCACGGTCAGGGCTTCCAGCGCCACGCGGCTCTGCATCTCCACCGGCAGCATGGACAGGGCCTGGCGGGACAGGTCGGGCTTCATGTAGCTTAGCACCACGGCGATGACCCAGGGGTCCTCCTTCCTGAGGAGGAACAGGTAGATCAGGCGCTTGAGGTTCTCCTCGTTTAGGTAGGTAAAGGGCTCAAATTTCTTCATAAGGTCGTCCTCGTCTTCTTTCTTCTCCTCCTCTTTCTGGAGGAAGTTCATATCTATGCTCTGGTGCCCTTCGGTCTCCTGCTTGCCCTCCTCGCCGGCGCCGCCGCCCCCCTCCTCCATCTTCTGGTCTATGTTCACCTCCGCGCCGGGTTTGGCCAGCAGCGCCTTTATGTACTTGCGGAAGAAGCCCCAGAGCGGGCCGAAAAGGAATAATAGAAGTATAAGGAAAAGGAGCGCGTAAAGCAACGGCAGGTAGACCGAGGGCTTTTTCAGGTCGTCCATCGGGTTGGCGGCCTTGAACCTGGTGGGCTTGAACAGTACCGTGGCGGCGTCCTTCTTTCTTATCTTGTAGGGGATCAGAAAATCGTCCACCCGCTCGCGGGCCAGTTTTATGGCCGCGGCCGGGAGCAGGTCGTCATGGATGACGGTCAGCTGGAAGCGGGTGATCTCGGTCTCGAGGCCGTAGCGGATCTCCTGCACGCCCTTGGCCTGCTGGGCCTGCTGGCCCTGGGCCGCCTCGGGGCGCTTGTTGGGGTTGTCCTTGCCCAGCACGCTCTTGGGCTTGGGGATGCCGGGCAGGATGAAATCTATGGCGGGGCTCTCCCCCTCGCCCCCCTGCTTCTCCTTGTACTTCTGGATGACGCCTACGCCTTCCTTGGTCTGCTCGGCCTTCTTGGAGATGACCTCCAGCTCCACGTCGGCGAAAACGAAGGATTTGTCCGCCCCGAGGATGGGGTCGAGGATCTCTTTCTTGATCTTGGTCTCGGTCTCGCGGCGCAGGGAGTCCTGGCGCTCCATGAGCGAAGAGTCCATGCCGGTCTGCGCGCGCAGGGGCGCGGCCAGTAACGGCAGGGCGAGCAGCAGTGGTAGCAACAGCCTCTTCATATACTTAATTCTATCTTTACCTTATTACAGGATTGTTTCGAAAACGTTCTAATTAAATGCCTTGGGGAGGCGGCTGCCCCGCTGCGAGCGATTTTAGGGCGCAGGGCCAAGGTCCGCAGCGGACAGCCTATCATTAGGGCTGCGGCGGAGACTGTCTGAGGAGCGCACTGTGTGCGCGACGAGTTCTCCGCCGGCGGAGGACCGCAGGCCCTCTTCCGCCGCGCCCGCTTATGAGCGAGCAGCGGGGCAGCCGCCGACCCGGTTTGCGTTCCGTCCGCCCAAGGCGAGCCCACAACTCAGCGCTCCATCCTTATTGGACCTGCTTCAGGAAGTTCTTTATTATCTTGTTATTGGGGTTGATCTCAAGGACCTTCTCCCAGATGACCTTGGCCTTCTCCTTCTGGTCCATCAGGTAGAACGAGCTGCCCATGATCTCGAGCGCGGTCTCGTTGTTGGGCTCGAGGTCCAGGATGTCCTGCGCGCGGCGCATGGCCAGGTCGTACTTGCCCTCGTAGATGGCCGCGCGGGCGTCGTAGGTGCGCTGGTCGATATAGGTGAAGATCTCCGGGCCCTCGGGCTTGCGGGTCAGCTCGCTCACGCCGGCCTCGCGCTCCACCATGTTCAGCAGGGAGAGCAGGCGGTCGTTCTTCGGGTCCTTGTTGAAGGCGTGGCGCAGCACGTTCACCGAGGCGCGCAGGTCCTTGCCGTCCACGTAGGAGATGATGCCGCGGCGGGTCAGGGTAGGCACTTCCTCGCCGCCGGTGGCGTCCGGCACGTAGTCTATGGCGCCGCCCAGGCGGGTCACCATGCGGCGGATCTCGGCGTTGCCGGGGTCGGCGTCCATGGCGGCGCGCAGCTTCTCCATCGCGCGGCCGAAGTAGCCGGACTTGAAGTACTGCAGGGCCTGGCGGACCAGCTCGCGGACCTCGCGGTCGTGCTTGGCCTTGTTGGAGCTGCCCATGCGCATCGTCACGGAAACGCGGGTGGTGGTGCCGAGCGCGTGCACGCCCTGGGCCACGTCAAAGCCCAGGTTCTTGTACTTGATGCCGAGGCCGAAGTCGGCCTCCTGGATGCCGGGGGTCCCCATCACGCCGAAGCGCAGCGCGGACCAGTACATCAGCCAGTACTCGCCGCCGAAGCGCCAGTTCATGGCGGAAGCCTGGGGCTTGGCGATGTCGAAGCCGAACACCAGGCTGCCCTTGAACAGGGAAAGGGCCTGGCCGAACTTTATGGTCAGCGGGAGCTTGTCCTCGGTGTCGCCCGAAGCCATGGAGAAGACGTTCTGGATGCCTATCGCGGCGCGGTAGGTCTTGGAGAACTTCTGGAGCATCGCTATGTCGATGGCGTTGAAGGAGTCCACGGAGGTGTCGAGCGAGCGGCTGATGTTCTTGGCCATCACGCCGAAAGAGAGCTTGTCGGAAACCTCGCGCCCCCAGGAGAAGGCCAGGGCGCGCTCGTTGCTGTCGAAAGTGCCTTCGCTCCTGATGTCGATGATCTCGTCGCCGGCCGGGTTGGCGGTGATGGAGATCTTCTCGAAGCCGGTGGACTGCAGCTGGGTCATGCTGACGGCCCAGGTGCCCTTGGTGGTGGTGGGATGCGCGTAGGTGAAGAAGTTAAGCGTGGTAGCCTCGAACAGGGTCGCCTGCATGGCGGTGAACTCTTTGCGCTCGAGCATCGTCAGCGCGGCGGGGTTCCAGTAGGAGGCCGAAGCGTCGTCGGCCACCGCGAAGAAGGCGCCGCCCATGCCCAGGCTGCGGGCGCCGGCACCGTAGCTCATGAAGGCGCCGGGCTGGCCGCCGCTCTGCGCCAGGACCTGCACCGCCGAAAACGCAACAAAAAACCCCACGGCGGGGCTGAAGCGTATTATACGCTTCACGGTAGCCCATATAGCCATGAGGGCAACGGCAATACAATAATTGCGTTTCATCGTTTTCGGCAGCCTGACCCCCGCCTACTTAGCGGGTCTTAGCTTTGCGCCGCCGGTTTTCACCGGCTTTGCTATTATCGTAACAATACGGCATTACAAACTCGTTACAGATTTACGGCATTAATATTATAGCAGATAAAACGGCATTGTCAAGACCCCCCTCTTGACCTGTCAACCCCCATATTATACCACCCATTTCCCCGGTCCGCAAGCCCCCCCATTTACAGCGCGGGAGGGCTCCCTGCGAGCGATTTTAGGGCGCAGGGCCAAGGTCCGTAGCGGACAGCCTATCATTAGGGCTGCGGCCGAGATTGTTTGAGCGAGGCACTGTGTGCCGAGCGAGTTCGAGGCCGGCGGAGGACCGCAGGCCCTCTTCTGCCGCGCCCGCTTATGAGCGAGCAGGGAGTCCTCCCGCGCCTTAGTGGATCACGCCCACCTTGCGCATGATAACCTTGCTGCCCTTGGGGCTGGAGGCCTTCACGCGCACTATATAGCCGCCCTTGCCCACAATACCGCCCAGGCCGTTCTTGCCGTCCCAGAGCACGTGGTTGGGGCCCAGCTGGCCTCCCGGGGTACCGCTGCCGAACTTGAATTCCCTGACCACGTAGCCCAGGAGGTCATAGATGGTCATAGTGACCTCGGCATTATCATTAAGGTTATAAGAGATATCCACCCTGCCCTCAACGCCACCCTTGCGCAGGTCCACCGGGTTCGGGTAGCTGGTAACCTTGGTCAGCAGCTCCTCTCCTATAGTAGTACCCGCGGGAGTAGAGACAGGCGACCATTCAGACCGCAGGCCGGCGAAGTTCCAGGTGCGCACCCGGTAGGTGTAGTACTTGCCGAACGGGCGCGGCGTTTCCCCGGGGTTCACCGGGTCGCCTATGGTATAGATATTGTTAATGGCGCCGCCCGTCTTGAAGCCGGGGATAGCCGCCACGGTAACCCAGACGGGGCTGGTACCCTCGCGCTCCTGTATTTCATAGGAGGCCACGTTGGACTCCTTGTCCTCGCCGGCGGTCCACTTGAGCGTATAGGACTGGCCCGAGGCCACGCCCTTGGCCACCTGGGGCTCCGGGGCCCCGGGCGCGGAGGGATAGGTGGTGTCGATGCGGTAGATCATGATCGGCGTGCCGGTCTCGCTGGGGATATAGCGGCCGTCGGCCATCTGGCCGCGCACGCTCAGCACGTAGCCGCGGTCCGACACGGTCTCGCCCCACGCGGTATGCGGCCCCTTGAAAGAGCCCTGCATGCCGCGCTCGTCTATCCGGAAGGTCTTCGCGTCCAGCTTGGTGACCAGGAGAATCTCGTTGCCCACGTAGACTATGCCCTCGGCCGCGAACCCTTCCGTGGACTCCACGCTGAAAGAAGAGGTCTGCACCTCGATACGGCTGGTCAGGCGCGTAAAGTGGCCGGGAGACAGCGCCACGTTGGTGACCTTGCCGCCCAGCAGGGGGCCTGCGGGCTGCCAGGCGTTCTTGATGCCGGTCGGGTCCGCGTAGCTGCCGCCCAGCGAAAGCTCATAACCGGTCATTGCCCCGGAGGCGGGATTCCACATGGCCGGCAGCTCGGTGGTCTTGGAATACCAGACCGAGGGCACGGCGCCGAGGTCGGAGACGGCCAGCAGCAGCCTGACGTTCTGCACGTTATCGCCCACAAAGTACAGCGGCTTGCCGGTGCCGTCGTCCACGATCCTGTCCGGCACGTAGTCCATGTTGCTCTCGAAGTCCAGCAGGTGGTCGCCGTCGATATCGAAGGAAGGCAGGCCGGAATTATTCAGGCTGATATTGCGGCACTTGCCGGTGGCATAGTAGTCGAAGTTGTCGGGCTTGCCGTCGCCATTGATGTCCACCAGCGGCTCCTCCGCCTTACAGCCGCTGTTGGGATAATTGTAGATCCAGCGGCTGGGGTCCGCCACCGGGACATTGCCGGTCCCCAGCACCACGTTGCCGCTCGAGTCCAGCAGGGCGTAGGCGGGGTAGCCGTTGGAGGCCAGCATCAGGCTGCTGTAGACCGGCGTCAGCGGGATGATGGCCGGCGAGATCATCACCTCGTTGGAGCCCATCGGGTAGGAGTCGCTGTAGTTCTGGCCCGCGGCCAGCGGGAGGCCGGAGACGCCGCGCAGGTCCGTAAAGGCGGACAGCGAGACGCCGGCGAAATGGCCCATCGTGTCAGCCCCGGACAGGTCGGTGGCGGAGCTGACGTCGCAGGCCAGGTGCAGGATCACGGTCTGCGTGGTGATTATCAGGTAGGGCAGGTTCCCGTCCATGATGCTCACCGGGATGAACGGCTCGAACGACAGGGTGGAAGAATTGACGGTATAGCCCAGCCTGGAGTCGGCCACAGGGCTGAACGCGCCGTCGCCGTCGTCCTTCCAGAGCGCGAGGCCCACCAGGTCGCCGTCGCCGAAACCCACGGTAGTGCTGCTGATCGTGCCGGTCTGCGTGAAGTTTATCTGGCCCACGGCCACGTAGTCGGACAGCGTGCTCAGGTTAAAGGTCATCAGCGGCACGTTCTTGCTGCCCTTCTCCACGGACTTGGGCGAGATATTCAGCCCCTCCGCGGTAAGGGTTACGGCCCGTATCGGCACCAGGCTCGAGCTGAAAGGATAGATGTCCTGGTACACGCCCTTGGGCAGGGCCTTGTTGATGCCCACGTAGACCAGGCCGGAGATGTCGTGAGGGGAGTTCACCGTTATCCACGACTTGTCGCGGATCATCAGGCCCACCTTGTTGGCCTTCATCGCCATTTCGCCGATGTCGAGCACGGCGAAGAAGGTCTGGGCCAGCGGGCTGAGGGTCTGGAGCTGCGAGAGCGTCACGGTTATCTGCGTGTTCAGGGGGTTGTCCTGGTCGAACAGGTCCACCTTGCGCGCCACGGCGCGCGCGGGATGGTTCATTTTCGGCGTGTCGAAATCGCCGAGCTTCTCCCCCCTCGAGACGACGTTCAGGTACGGGTAGCCGGAGGGAGCGATGCCGCTGCCGGAGTAGGTGACCAGCTCGGCCTCGCTCAGGTACATGCGGCCAGCCGCGGGGAAGCCGGCGGTGGACTGCAGCACCAGCTGGAACGGCGAGTCCACGGAGACCGTGTCGGTGGAGGCAAAGTACGAGAGCATGATCGTCCTGGCCTCGGAGATGTTCATGTCGTTGACATCCAGCACGTCGTTCTGGTTCGAGTCCTGATAGATAGTCACGAATTTAACGTCGTTATTCTTGCCGAACGGCGTGTTCGGGTCGTTGGAGGCGCCGGTGCGCTGCAGCTTTATGCCGGACCACTTGGCGTTGCCGGCTTCGGTGACCAGGTTGAAGCGGAGCATGGGGACCTTCAGCTGCGCCTGGCCTACGCCGCCGGCCAGCACCAGTTCGGCGGCCACATCGTTGGCGCCCATCTCCACGTTGGACGGAATCTCCTTGACTATCATGGGCATCGTGGCGATAGGCCAGGTGGAGAGTTGTATGGTGTTCGGGATGCCGATGGTGAAGCTGGGCGCCGAGGAGATGACCACGGCGGCGCTGGAGCCCACCAGGGCGAACTGCGACAGGTCGTAGCTGATAAAGGCGCAGGCGGGCGTGGTGGTGACCACGATCTCTTTCTTCAGCACCACGTTCACCGTGCTGGACGAATAGGACTCGTTGCCGTAGCTCATCAGGTTCGGGTAGTTGCCGGTGGAGTCGCTGGAGATGTCCGCGGAGTCCAGCAGGCAGTTCTCGTTGGAGTCCTGCCAGACCTTTATCAGGTCGATGTCGGAGTCGTTGGCTGTGCCGCGCCGCAGCAGCTTGATCGCCTGCACCTTGGCCGAGGTCTTGTCGGTGACCATGCGCATGGACAGCAGCCCGACGTTCTTGTCGTTCTGCGTCACGTTGACCGGGGAGATATCCTCGGGCGTCATCGAGATCATGTTCAGCGTGGGCATCACCACGTTGACCTGGCTGAGGGCCTGGTTCAGGAACTGCGCGGTATGCCCGGAGTTCTCGGGGCCGAAGATGAAGTTGGCCTCGAACGGGATGTCCACGCCCAGCACGTCGTTGGGCGGGGTAAGCTGCTCGTGCGAGAACCTGGAAGCCCGGTCGATGTCCATCGACACGTAGATGAGCGTGGGCGTGGAGCTGATGACGACGTAGTTCTGGTTGTTCAGCGCCGGGTCGGCGACTTCTATAGTGGCCTTGCCGACCGGGTCGTTGACGCCGAACCTGCCGTAGCCTATCAGCACGTCCGAAGTGTTGAGGCCGCTGGCCGCGTCGCGGTCGAACACGCGGTTGCCGTTGTCCTTCCAGATCTTTATCACGCCCACGTCTTCGTCGTAGCCGTTCAGGCTGGAGGGCTGCTTGCGCACCAGCTTCAGGCCCTGCCAGCGGACGCCGAAGCCAGGGGTGGTCAGCGTCATCTTCATGAAGGGATAGTTGATCCAGCCCTGCTGCACCATACCGCCCAGGGTAGAGCCGGAGGGGTGGACGCTGATGGGCGAGCCGAAAGCGCCGCGGGTCACGTCCACCAGCACGCCGCCGGCCGTGCCGGAGTAACCGATGATCTCATTGTCCACCATGGCGTAGCCGGAGGACGGGATGCCGGCCGTGGAAACCACCATCCAGGCGGCGTCGCCGGCGCCAGTGGTGATTATATCCTGGGCCAGCCGCATGGAGTCCATGTCGCCGGCGCCGCCGGGAGAGAAGATGGGGTCGGTAAGCACGGTCACCGTGCTGGGCGAAGACACGATCTCGCGCACCCGCGAGATGAAGGGCAGGTTGGACAGCTCCGCGGAGAAGGCGTTGGGCAGGGACAAGGCGTTCCTGGCGGCGTCCTCCACGGAGGGGCTGTTCTGCGGCAGCGATTCGGCCTTGATATAGGCGCCGAGGTAGCGCGGGTTGCCCATCGAATCGTTGGGCATAGCGGAGTCCCTGATGTCGTAGGTCACGAAATAGCGCTGGGCGACGTTCTTGGCGGAAGCTTCCGTCTCGGTGACGATCAGCTGTTCCGCGTCGAAGTTCACCCTCGACACCAGGGGGCCGTAGATGGTATTGCCGAAGGTGCCAGAGCCTATCATCACGTCCGTGCCGCCGAGGAAACCGTTCTTGTCGTTGTCGTACCAGACCTTTACGGCCGAGACGTCGTTGATGGCCGAGCCTTCGGAGATCACGGTGCCGGTGGCGTAGATCAGCACCCAGCGCCAGAGGGCGTCGGCCACGTCGGTCTTCATGGTGAAGTCGAGCACCGGCTGGTTGACGGCCTGCTGCTGCAGGGTGGCGCCGGTGATGGTGTCGGTCGCCTTGACGGTCACGCTGTCGGCGTACTCGCGCACGCGGCCTATCAGCGAGACCGATTTGCCGGGGGCCGTGACGCCGACGTTGGACGAGCTGAGTATCTTCGGGGCCTCTATGTAGAAGTAGTCCGTGGTGCGTATGGCCGCGCCCAGGTACGAGAAGTTGGAGACGTTGGCCAGCGGGGCGATGTCATAGGTTATAAAGTAGTCTTTCGGCGAGGTGTAGATCACCTGGCCGTCGAGGGTGCTGCCTTCGCCTATCAGGGGCAGCACGGCCTGGCCGGAGACCACGGTGCCGCTGGACCAGGTCACCTTGGCGGTGCCTTCGCGGGCGCGCTGCAGGTCGCCGAAGGAGTTGGTCATGACGTCCACGGAGCCGAAGTAGACCACCTCTTTGAGCGCGGGATCCTCCTGGCCGTCGTTCATGATAAGCCGGCCGGGGGCCATCGGGAAAGGGCTGTCGCTCGGGAAGAAGAGCTGGATGTCGTTGACCCTTATGACCGTATCGGTAGAGACCAGCGGGGTCTTTAGGGTGTCGTACGGGAAGGTGCGGGGTTTGGTCCCCACCAGCAGCACCTCGGTGTCCTTGACCGTGGTGGTGGTCTCCAGCAGGCCGTTGAGGGTGGAATCCTGCCAGACGCTGATCTTCCGGACGTCCGTCACCTTGTTCCAGGCGGCGGTGTCGCCGTTCTCGGCGGCGGTTATCCAGCGGTCCAGCTTGAGGCCGCGCCAGACGGCCGAGCCCTGCGAGCCGTTGATCTCCATGGTCAGGCGCATCATGGCCTTGTTGGTATCGTTCTGCGTCACGAACGACGGCGTCGCGAAGCCGCTGGGCTGCGACTTGTTCACGTCGGTCAGGTAGACGATGTCCGAGGTGGCGTAGAGGGGCACCGTCGAGGAAGTGATCGGCTGGAACGCGCCCACCACGCCGTCTATCAGCGTCACGCCGGCGTTCTCTATGCGGGCGCCGTGCGTCTGGTTGGGGATGGCGTCGGGGCCGAATTCGTACACCACGAAGAAGGTGCGCGTGCTGACCGAGACGGCGCCGTCCAGCCCCGGGTTATAGAACGGCAGCACGAAGGTGCCCGGGTCGTTGGGGTCGTAGGCCGGCGGGTTATTGGGGTCGGTGATCTCTTTATCGATGCTGGCCGCGTAGACGCCGTCGCCCAGCTCCGGGTCTCCGCCGGAGGAGTCCAGGAACAGGCGCACGCTCCTGAGGTCGGCGCCCGAGCCGGTGCCGGTCTTGAGGATCTTGATGGACTTTATGGTGCCGAGGAAGTTATCGGTCCAGGCCTGGATCTTGAGGAAGCCGACGCGGCCCTGGCCCTGCTCCACGTAGGCGTACTGGCCCAGCGTAAGCGTGGTGGTGCCCACTATCGGCTGCCACCAGGCGCCGATGTCGGTGCCTTTCACCTGCACGGTGGCCGGCTGGTTGCGCACCGGCGCGGTGGCGGTGGCTATCGGGAAGTTGTTGTAGGCCACGCCGACGAAAGTGGAGTTCAGCACCACGAAGGACGGGTTATCCAGCACCAGCGCGAAGCTGCGCGGGGTCGCGGCCACGGTGGACATGCGCACCGCGAAGAAGAAGTTGCGGGGCGTGTTGGACACGATGGCCGCGGTGGAGACCTTGATGTTCAGGTCGTTGAAGCTCCAGGCCATCAGCCCGGGGTCGTAGGTGCCGCTCGACATCAGGATGTCCACGGGGGCGCCGCCCAGCACGGTCTCGCCGTCGAAGGCGCCCAGCTGGCCGTAGGTCGGGTTGTCCGCGTACATGTTGATCTGCACGATGTCGGCGTAGTTCAGCGTGCCGGAGCTCTTGACCTGCACCGACTTCAGGTAGGCTGGCGGCGCGCCTATCGGCGAGGTCTGCATGGTCAGGCGGACCATCGGCACGGGGGAAGGCACCCCGTCTATGGAACCGTCGCCCTGGTAGATGGCGTATTTGCTGATGCCGATGGAGGTCTTGGCTACGGGCAGCGGGTCCTCGGGGGCCAGGTCCGTCGGGGTGATGACCAGGCCGGACAGGATCACGTCGGGGCTGGAGCCGATGGGCATGCCGCGGGAACTGTCCCCGGTGTAGCCGAACAGCGTCGGCTTGGCGTAGTCGGTAACGCTCACCTTCAGCGTCTCCACCATGGTGTCTTCCAGTCGCAGGGACCGCTCGCCGGCGTCGGCCGGGACGAAGGTGTAGTCGGTGGTGCCGCCCAGCCAGTCGCGCAGGTCGGCGGACCCCCTGGAATTGGTAGCCATCTTTATCTTGCCGGTGTAGTACTTCCCGTTCACGGTGTCGCCGGTGGCGACGTTGCCGAACTTGTCGCGGGCGCGCAGGGTCAGGGTGCCGGGGGTCAGCACGCGCAGCGGGCTGGCCAGGCTGTAGTCGTGGTGCAGCGTAAAGTAGGCGGCGGTGCTGGGCGTTATGTACTGCTCTTGGGAAACGGCCCCCATAGCTATGTTGTTAAGCGTGGTAGCCGCGGTGATCGTGGCCGTCCCCACCCGGGTGTCCCAGACGTAGATATTGGCGTAGGAGTTGCCCGCCAGGATCGGGATCTCCACGTTGCTGGTGTTGAGCAGCTTCCATTTCGGGTTGGAGGAGATCACTTCCTCCTGGGGCTCTATGCCGCCGTAGGTGCTGGTGCGCGTCGCGGAGAACTTCACGGTGGCCACGGTAGTCGTGGTGGTGGTATTGTCAAAAGCGTCCTTCAGCGCCACGGTGATGACCGTGGGGGTGGTCAGGTCGGTCAAGTAATTGGCGTACTGGATGGTAGTGCCGGCCACCAGGCGCCGGGACGGCGTGTGGAACATCACGTGGTCCGGGCCGGCGGGGATGACGGTGTAGGAGGAAACGGCCGGCAGCCAGCCCTTGGCCAGGGCGGTGTTGACCGTAAGCTGGTGCGTGGGCTGGGAGGAGAGCGTATCCAGCAGGTAGAAGCCGGTGGTATCCTGACCCAGGGGTATCGTGGCGCCGCCGGGCTGGGCGACGAACCCTTCCGGAGAAGGCGAGGCGAAGCGCACGTTGCCGGCTGAATTGGAATTCAGCGTGAACGCGATGTAGGACGTGCCTTCGTCCTCCTGCCCGGAGATGACGGGCGTCGGGTTGCCGTACATGTCCTCTACCGAGATCAGGAACATCTGCGAGGTCACGCCGGCGGTAAGCACCTGGCCGGCGCCTGAGCTGACGTTGACCCGGTAGGTGAAGTCCGGCAGCACCGTGACCGACTGCGTGGAGGCGGCCCAGCCTTCGCGCTCAGGCACCGACAGCCTGAGGATGGGCCTTATCGGCGTGGCGGAGGACGGGTAGACGCTGGAAGCCGTGGTATCGAGGTAGTAGAAAGTGGCCGAATAGGCGTCCAGCGGGATGGCCAGGCTCGTGACCGGGGTCTCGAACACCGGCGGGAACGCGCCGGAGATGGCGCTGGACGCCGAGAAGGAGAACGAGTCGTTGATGAGCGAATTCTGCCTGGTATAGGTGGACAGCAGCACCTGCACCGGGGCCGTGGTCAGCGCCGGGTTGGCGAACATGTCGCGCAGCTCGGCGTCAAAGGTCTGCACGTCGGCGAACGTGTCCGTGATCTTGCCGGCTATCAGCTCCCGGCGCGGGTTGCCGAAGGAGACCTGGGCCACGCTGATCGGGTCCATCCGCAGCTGGTGGCTGGCCTCCTGCATGGAGCCGGAGTTGGCCTTTATGGTCCAGTAGCCGGGCCGCCCGCCCTCGAAAGTGTTGGACGAAGGCGAGACCCCGGAGTACGACGAGGTCCGGTCATGGTAGCGGAAGGAAACCTGGGTCGAATTGGGCGCTATGCTGACCGCGCCGATGAACTGCTCGTTGGCGGAGTTGCGGAAACCATAGTCGGCCAGGCTGCCGAAAGTGCCCAGGGTCCTGCCCAGGGCCGTATGCACCGTCATCTGGGCGTTCGGGATGGTCAGGTAGACGATGGACTGGCCCTGCTTGGTCACGTTGTCGAAGTCGTCGCGGCGCTCCAGCGTGAACGCGGCGCCGGCGCCGGCCACGTCCTTGACGCCCACGGTGGCGGCGGCCTGGCTGGAAATGAACACCAGCTTGGAAGGCGTGCCGCCGGTAGTGGTCAGCTGGCCGCTCAGGTTCTGCCTGGCCGCGGCGTAGGTGGCGTAGGTGGCCGGGTTTATGGTGGTGGTGCCTATCCAGACGCGCACCGTGTCCCCCGCCTTGCTGGAAACCTTGTAGGCGATCGGCGTGGAGACGCCCACCTGGCCCACGTCGTCCGTATAGATGGTGGTAGAGGCGCCGAAGTCCAGCCAGGCGCCGGCGCTCTGGTACTGCAGCACGCCCGTGGAGCCGTAGACCTCGGCCACGGTCATGAAGGCGTTCACGCCCGCGGAGGCGATATTGTTGTCGTAAGCGTCGGAGAGCTGCGCGGTGAGCAGCTGGCGGCCAGGCTCCAGGTTGGAACCCGCGGGCACCTCCACGTCCGACGTAGGCACGACGCGGTAGATGTTGGGCGGGCCGGGCGAGACATAAACCTCGACCAGCGGGGTAATATTGATGGAGTTGTCTACCTGGTCGTAGGCGCCTATGTAATCCAGGCCGGCCCGGCGCAGCGTGAACCAGCTGTCCAGGTTCTTCACGCCGAACTCCGTCGCCACGAAAGAAACGGTAGGCGAGGACAGGCTGGGGTCCTGGTTGGGGTTTACCTGGTCCGTGGCCACCAGCGTGGCCGTACCCAGATAGACGTTGGGGCCCGTGGAGCAGATATTGTCGAAAGTGTCCTTCACGAGCAGGAAGGCGGAGAACGGGGTGCCGGCCGACACGTTGGTGGAGGCCAGGACGTAAGCCATGTGCGTGGGCGGCCCGGGATTTACGGCCACGGTGGAAACGCCGGTGGCGTAGTAGGCCGCCGAAGCCGGCGTGGTGGCGGCCACCAGCGTGTAGGTGCTGAACGAGGTATGCGGGTCCATCGAGAAGAGGGCGCTGCCGTTGGTTATGGTCTGCGGCGCCAGGGGCGTGATCTTCCAGTCGCCGGGCGCGGCGACGGCCACTTCGGGCATCACGGCGGGCGGGTTGGTATCCTGCGCCGCCCCGGACGCCTCGGTGGCCTTGTTGTAGAACCTGTCGGTCAGGTACACGCCCACGGACAGCAGGTCGGTGCCGCCGATCGTATATTCGGCGGGCGGCCCGCTCCGGCCGGGCCACGCCACGCCGGCGTCGCGGCAGGGCGGGCTTATGTTGCACTTGCCTTCCGCGAGGCTCTGGCCGGGCAGCACCACTTCGAACCGCACTCCGGTGGAGGCGTACACCTTGAAGGAGGCCTTGGCGGCGGCGTCGTCGTTGCGGCAGATGCTGCCGAAATTGGCGGGGCACACCGAGTTGGCCGGCGGCGAGTCGGCGCGCGGGAACACTTTAACGGAGGCCGCGACGGCCTTGGTCACCAGGGCCAGCGGGATCTGCAGCGAACCGTTGTTGAGGATCACGCTCGAAGAATCCATGTCATAAGCGTCGGAAGTGACGGCGTAGACCGTCGGGCCGGCCGACAGGTCCTGGTAGACGTTCATGTAATGGTCCACCAGGTTCACGGTCACGTTGAAGTAGGCGCCGGCCGTCTGCGTAGAGGCGCCTACGGACACCTTGCCCCCGTTGGGGTAATCGCCGGAACCGGGCACGGCGGTCTCGCCGGGCATGAGCAGCTGCAGGCCCTTGGGCAGGGCCGGCCGCACGGTGAAAGTGGAGGACTGCGGGTCGTCGGAGTAGGTGGACGAACCGCCGAAATCGGTGACGGCCAGGTAATGCGTGGCCGCGCGGTGCATGTTCACCTTTATAGGCGCCGTGTAGCCGAACGCGGTGTTTATGGCCGCGGTGCTGACCGCGGGGGCGTAAAGGTCGGTAGGCGTCTTAACGCGCACGTCGGCGGGCTGGCCGGGGCAGAGGTTGAAGAACGAGTCCACCACGCCCACCTGCACGTTGAAGTCGGTGCCGGCCGTCTGGACCGGCACATTGCCGACCCTGCCGGTAGGGGAACCCTGGCTGAAAGATTCGCCGGGCAGCAGCAGCAGGAAGCGGCTCGGGTCGCCGGGCTGGACGCTGACCACGCTGGCCACGTCGGAGTTGAGCGTCGGCGCCCCCGGCCACGGCGGCACGGCGCTGACCATCTCCACCGAAACCGTGGTGTTGCCGGCCCGCTTGGGCAGCACGCTGAAGGTGCCGGAGCCGATTATGATCTGGCTGGCCGGGGTGACGATGGAGAACGGGTCGTCGGAGAGCAGGCGGATCTCCTGGCTGGCACCGGGGGTAAGGTTCCAGAAAGTGTCGGTGATATCCACCACCACGTCGAAGGCCTCGCCGGCCTTCCTCGGCGTGGGGGTGCCCGTGCGGCCGTCCACGGTGTCGCCGGACAGCCTGCTCTCGCCGGGCACCATAGCGCGCAGCCTGGTGGGGTTGTTCGGGTTGAGCAGGAAGCCGCCGCTCACGGTGGCGCCCAGGGACGGGGTGGCGCCGCTCTGGTCGGTGGCGGTCAGGGTCCTGGCGCCCGCGCTGCGGAGGGTGACATTGCTCACGGTAACGCTGCCGCCGGTCATGTTGTACAGGCCGACGTTGGGCATGAACGGATCGTTGGAGGCGACGCGGATATTATTCCTGTCCACCGTGTTCACCATGTTATAGCGGGTGTCGGCGGCGTAGAGCGTGGCGGTGAACTGTATGCCGGCCGTCTGCGTGGAGATGCTGCCGGCCACGCCGTAGGGCGGCACGACCTTGCCGGGCACCAGGTACTGCGTGGGCAGCAGGACGATAAGGTTGGACGGGCTGCCAGGGACCACGGTGATGCCGGCATCGGTGGCGGTAGACAATTTAGGCATTATGCTGTCGCTGTCCACGGCGTCCACCACCAGGTTGCCCGTGGCGGCGCTGGGGATGAACCCGACGATGGTGGCGATACCGCTGGCCATGGGCTGGGCGGGCGGATGCACGGCGTAGATGTCGTTGGACTCGATGCGGACTATGCGGCCATCGGTGGTCAGGTTGCCGAACACGTCCACGGCGCGCACCGAGATGGTGTACGTGGCGCCGGCGGTCAGCGGGCCGGCGGTGCCGGTCTTGCCGCCGAGAGCGCCTTCGACCGCGGTCTCGGTGGGCACCAGCAGCAGCAGCGAGGAGGCGACGGCCGGGTTGACCCTGATGCCGCTTACGGTATCCGTGCTGTAGAAGGTGGCGTTAGCCAGCCCCGTATCGGTCACCTGCACCGACAGGCCGGAGGACTGGTTGCGGGTGACCGGGATCACGCTAAAGTTGGTGGTGCCGGAGAACAGGCTGCGCTGGTACGGGTTCGGGTGCATGCCGCGCAGCTGTATATTGGGGTCGTTCGGGAAATCTATCTGTACTATCGGCTGATTGGACGAGACCGCCAGGAAAGGCGTGGTGCCGGAGACCACGTTATAGTAGTTGTCGGTCAGATACACCGTCATCTGCGTGGTCACGCCGGCCATCAGCTCCGAGAGCGTGCCGGTCTTGCCGCCGTCCGAGGGATTGGTGGTGTAGGGCGGCAGGCCCGGCCTGAGCTGCTGGCCGGCCGCTATCAGGTGCAGCTTCGAGGGACTGGCCCACCAGACCTTCACCGCGGTAGGCGTGTAATAGACGGAAGTGGCCGGCGGCAGAGAAGCCGACTGCGTTTTTATGGTCTGGGTGGCCGCCACTATCGGGGTGAATACGAAGGTAGTGCTGCCGGCAGCCAGATTCTGCAGCGCGGGTGAAACGTCGTACGGGTCGGTGTCGATATAGGCGCCGACCTGGAAGACGGCCGTGGGATCCGTGTTGTAGTACGGGTCCACGCCGTAGACCACTACTCCGGTAGTGGAGCCGGCCACCCAGTCCTGCGGCGTGCCGGTCTTGCCGTAGGGCTGCACGGCGTACTTGCCCTGCACCCTGGTCTCGCCGGGGAGCAGCGCCAGCAGGCGGTCGGCGTCCTGGGCTATCACGGGCACGTTGGACGACGGGTTGCGCGCGTTGGTATAGAGGCCCTGGCCGTAGACCGTCATGTTCCAGCCCGTCGGGTCGGCCGAGACGAAAGTGCGGTAGATCGTGGTGGACCCGTAGAAAGTCTCGTAGACGTCGGCGGAAGCGGCGGCGTTGTTGGGGTCGGTGTCGGTCACAAAGACGTTCGTGGCCTGCGAGGAGGCCAGGTTCCAGTAGCGGTCCGTCACCTGCACCAGGAAGGGGATGCTGGTGCCGGCGGTCTTGGTGCGCGGCGTGCCGGTGCTGCCCTCCACGCCGGACTCCATGCGCCCGGGCGCGGGCAGCTGGCCGGCCGGGTCGAAATCGGCTATCACCTGCACCTGGTAGGCCGCGGTGGGGTTGACCGTGCCGTTGCGGGAACCGAAGATGGCGGGGTTGTCCTGGTCTTCGGCGCGGAACATGCGGTCCCCGGCCTTGCGGGGCCGGAACGTGAAGGTATGCAGACCGCGGTCGCCCGAGGTGTAAGTGTACTGCTTCGGCAGGCCGTAGGTGTCGTCCACGTTATCGTCGGTGTCCATGGACTCGGGACCGCCGGGCACGCCGTCGACGTAGAATTTGACGGTGCCGTTATAGGCGGCGGCCCTGTTGCCCGTGCCGTTCGCGCCGTCCTTCGCCTCCACGGTCATGTTCACGTTGTCGCCGGCCGTCATGGGGTCGGCCGAGACGGTTATCAGGAAGCTCTGGGCCGGGGCGGCGATGTAGAAGAGCGGGCCCTGGTCGATTATGGTCTCGGTATTGCCGGCGTTGTCGGTCACCTTGACCCACGCCGCGTACGAGACGCCGCGTACCCAGCAGCCGTAGGCCGCGCGCTCGGCGTCGTCTTCGCAGGTCAGGCCGGAGTACTGCCAGTTGCCCAGGGTGTCCAGAGCGGCGGGCCGCCAGACCGCGCCGTCGGTAGAGGGCGTCCAGGTGGAGCCGTTCCAGAAGTACCCGGAGGCGTCCCAGGAACCGTAGATGATGGGCCCGGCGGAAGGCAGGCCGGGGTCGGCGTCGCGGAACACCGCCACCTCGGCCTTGCCGTTCTGCCAGGGCAGGCCGCCGGCGGGGTAAACGCCGGAGCCGGTGCCGCTTATGCCGGAGGTGAAGCCGGTGTCGGAGAAGTTGCCCAGCAGCACCTTGTTGTCGTTGTAAACCGTGGAGTTGACCGGGTTCACCACCGAGGACTGCGGCTCGGTCAGGTCCGCCAGGAACCGGGACTGCCCGACCACGGACTGCACGTTGCCGATGGAATCGGTGGCCGAAGACTTAACGATATAGTGCCGCTGGTCCACGAAGTTCATCAGGCCGGCGGTAAAGGTCCAGGAGGACGGGTACAGGTCGGTCGCGGGCAGCCAGGTCTCCTGGTCGTTGACGAAAGCGGTGCCGTTGAAGTACTTGCCGGCCCCCTCGTCCTGGCTCAGGATCGAGATCTTGACGTCCGCGACGGTAGTGACCGCGTCGGCCGCGGTGCCCCAGAGCGTGAAGTTATTCGAGTTGTACGAAGTGTCGATGCCGGGCATCACCGGGGCCGAGAGCGGCGGCACGTTGTCGAAGACGAAGGTCCTGGTGGTCAGGTCGGTCTGCCAGTTGGTGGTGGCGTCCACCGACCGCGTCACGATATGGAAGGTCTTGCCGTTGCCTGCGTCGTGGGTGCTCTCTTTCCAGGCGAAATCTATGCCGGCCGCGCTGAAGTCCGGGTTGGTATAGCTCCAGTTGTTCTCGCCCTTCGGGCCGGGGCCGTTGGCTATGGAAACCCAGTTCTCGGAAAGCTCCCAATGCGGGGCTACGGCCTGCCAGTAATAGGTGGTGGGGCCGCTGAGGTACCAAATCTTGACGTACACGGCGGTAATGGCGGAAGTCTGGTCGCGCGACGTGCCCGAAATGGACGTCATGGAGGAATAGAGCGTGCCGTCCACCGGCGGATAGAGGGTCAGCGAGCTGGGAGGCGTGTCGTCGAAGCTGAACGTGGAGGAGAAGATGGAGAAGTTGCCGGCCGCGTCCGCGGCCTTGGCCTCCACGCGCAGGCCGCTGTCGCGGTCGGGCCAGGGCAGCGCGGCCGTATTATAGGTCCAGCCGAAGCTGCCGGACGCCGAAGAGGAGGAAGAAGCCGTGTTCCAGACCTCGGGGAAGGCGCCGCAGGTGTCGCCCACCCAGCCGGGCAGCGTGGCGTCGCCGCAGGTGCCGGAGCCTTCCATCCAGTAGCGGTTGAGCGGCACGTCGTAAACGCGCACCCGCGGGAAATCCACGTTCCAGGCGTCCGCGGCCGTGCCGGCCACCAGGGGCAGGGTGTTGAAGCGGAGCGTGTTGAGCGGCTGGGAGACGAACGCGGTGGGGCTCGACACGTCGAAGCGGAACGAGTTGCCGGCCATCGGGACGGACTCGGTGTTGCCGGCTACGTCGTAGGCGCGCGTCTGCACCGTGTAGAGCACGCCGTCCAGCAGGCCGCCGGCGGTATTATTGGCCTGCGGCAGGTTATTGGTCTTGGTCCAGGGCGAGAGGCCGGAAGTGTCCAGCCAGGTCTCGGAGCCCCAGACGCTGCCGGTCCAGTACAGGGTGCTGGTGTTGTTGCGTATCTTCAGCTGGCTGCCCGCGACCCCTGAAGGGTTGGTGTTCTGGTCGGCCGCGACGCCGTCTATCTCCGACAGGCTGTTGATAAAGCTGTTATTCGCGGGGCTGGTCGGGTTGGACAGCGGCTCCGTGGTGTCATACCGTATGGTCACGGGGCTGGGCGGGGTAAGGACGTTGCCGGCCACGTCGTCGGCCCGCACCTGCAGGTTGTAATCCTTGTTGTCCGTCAGCAGCGGAGCGGCTACGGTCCAGTTATAGTTGCCGCCGGCGCCGCCGGTTATCGCCGCCGTTATCCACTTGGGAGTGCCGGACGGGGAACTGAAAGCCAAAGTCTCGGGATCGTAATAATTACCCGAGAGCGCCTCCTGCACCGAGATCGAGGCGGACTTGATGGTGAACTGCTCATAGGCGGTGCCGGCGACGATGAAGGGCGCCTTCAGGTTGGCGGCCGAAGCGGGGAAAGAGATGTTGGCCGCCGGGGGCGTGGTATCGTAGGTAAAGGTGACCGACGAGATCTCGGTCTCCACGTTGGCCGGGGAGACGTCGTCCGATGCCTTGATCTTCATGCGGTAGGTGTAGCCGTCCCGCAGCATCGTATTGGAAATGGTGAAGCTCCAGTCCGTGCCGGCGTACACGGCTCCGAGCGACGGCTGGTTGAGCGGCTGGAAGGTCTCGGCGGTGAGCGTGAAGGTGCCGGCGAAAACCCCGGTCCAGTGGCCGGCGGCCGGCGCCACCTCGGCGATGCTGACCAGGACCTGCGCAAGCGAGGAGATGCCCGCAAGGTTGTCGGCGGCCGTACCGGTTATGGTAGTGAGCGTGCGCACCTTGGAGCCTTCTATCGGGCTGGTGATCCTGGAGACGGGCTTGGTCACGTCGTAGATCACGTTGGCGTTGGTCGCCACGTTGGCCAGCAGGGCGGCGGGGTTCGGCACGGGCAGGGCGTCGTCCTGGGCGCGGGCCCGGAAGCGGTACACCTTGTCGGCCACCATCGCGGAGGCCAGGCCGGCGGGCGCGTAGATCCAGGTACCGGAGGAGGGCCCCTGGGGGGTCCACAGGTCGGCCTGGTGCCAGTAGCCGGTGTCGTCCGCGGCGGAGAGGAAGCCGTTGGCGTTGTCGTAATAGTAGGTCACGGTCCCCTGCAGGTAGGAGACCTGTGCCTGTATATTGGCCTGGCCGGCTATGCCGGAATTGGTGTTCCAGTTGGGGTCGTCGGCGGTACCGGTGAGGGAGGCCACGGACGCGATCTTGGAACCGGCGGCCGGGGTCAACACGGCCAGCGCCGGCGGGGTCTGGTCCGTGGTGAAGGTCACCGAGGAGCCGTTGCCCGAGAAATTGGTCTGCACGTTGCCGGCCTTGTCGGTGGCTTCCGCCCAGAGCGTGTAGGTGTCGTCGTCCGCCCAGACCGGCAGCGCGCTCACGGCCCAGGAGGACTGGTACACCGAAGCGGCCGTGAATACCGTGGGGTTGCCGATCCAGCCGGTCCCGTTCCAGTACTGGCCGGTGTCTTTGTTGTAGATCTTCACCTTGACGCCCTGGATCTGCACGCCGGGCTGCTGGCCGAAGTTCGCCAGCACCAGGTCCTCGGTCAGGGTACCGCTGGCCACGCTGACGGCGGAACGCTTCTGGCCCGCGTAGACGGAGGTGACCACCGCCGTGGGCACGGTGACGTCGTAGCTGAACAGGATGCCGCCGGTCGGGAAATCGGCCGCGAAGTCGGATTCGGTACCCTCGAAGGAGGCGTTGTTGTAGGTAGTATCCAGCGCCTTGGCCCTGGCCTGGTACTGGATGCCGTTGGAGAAGGCCGCGGTCGGGTAGCTGACGGTATACTCCCACGAGGAGACGCCGACAAAGTAGGCGGACTGGTTGCCGGCCTGGTTCCAGAGGGCCGTATAGGTGGAGGTGGCGTTGTCCCAGAAAGTCTTGCCGGCGGCCACCTGAGGCCCGTTGGCCGCGGAGAGCTCGCCCCACATCCTGTTGACGCCGGACGCCGGCGGGTTGGCGCCGGGCGGGTCCACGGCGGTACCACCGAGCCTGGGCATGACGTTATAGTATAGCTGGGCCGCGGCCGGCAGCTGCACAAAGGCGGACGGCCGCTGCGTATCATAATAAGACTGGTTCACGGCCGGGGTAAGCTCGTAAACGTCCGACAGGCTCTTGCCGATGGAGCGGAAGGTGTACGACGAGCCGCTCACCAGCTCAGGCAGATTCGTGGTCTTGCTCCAGACCAGGTCGGGGGCGCCGGCCGAAGGGATGACGGTGGAGGAAGAGGCCGTCTGCTGCCAGCTCCCCGCGAAATTCCAGTACCAGTTGTCGCTCAGGCGGCGGATCTCTATGGCGACGTCCTTGGTATCGTGGTTGGCGGTGCCGCTCACCTGGGTGAGGGCCTTGTAATACTTCAGGTTATCGGGCACCAGCACCTTGGTATAGGAGGGCGGCGGCGTGAACTTGAAGCGCATGGAACCCCAGCTGAGCTCGCCGTTGTTGACGTTGTCGGCGGCGCTGGAGGTTATCACGTAGTAGCACTGGGCCTTGAAATCCACGCGCGGCGCGCCGGTCTCCTGCGGGTCCAGCTTCCACGAAACGGAATTGGCGGAAACGAACGGGTTGACGCCCAGCCAGGCCTCGGGGCCCTGCCAGGAGACTCCGCCCCAGTAGCGGCCGTTGAGGCTGCCGTTGGAACAGTCCAGTTCGGGGCCCTGATTGGTATCCTGCTGTATGCGCAGCTGCACGGTAGAGATGGCCGCGTTATAGTCCGAGGCCGTGCCGGCGATGCTGGAGATCTCCACTATGAAGCCGTCGGCCACGCCGGGGAAGGTCACCTTGGAGTCGGGCAGGATGTTGTCGAAAGTGAAGGTGGAATAGTTCACCGTAAAGCCGGTGTAGTTCCCCGACCTGTCGGTCACCTTGGTGCGCAGCAGGAACGTGGCGCTGGAGCGGCCCACCGCCCAGGAATTATTTCCCGTATCCGCGTTGACCGGGATGGCGGTCATGGTCCAGTTCGCCGCAGGCGCGGTAACGCTGGAGACATAGCCCGCCTGCCAGAGCCCGGTGTTGAAGTTCCAGTAGCGGTGCGGGTTGGCGTCGGTATCGGTAAGGTCGTACTCTATCGACAGCAGCCCCGAAGGAATATTGCCCCCGGCCACGGGGTCGGCCGCCGTGCCGGAGAGCGAAGAGAGCGTGCGGAAATGGCTCAGGTGCAGCGGCTGCTGGATGAAAGCCGTGGGCGTGCTGAAGTCCATCAGGAACGTGGACGTGGCGTAGAGCACCTCGGTATTGGGCCCGCCGTTGACGGGCTCGGTATTGTCCATGGCCTCGGCCTGCAGCTCGAAGCGGTAGCCGTCGGCGTTATTGGCGCCGGTAAAGGCCGTAGCGGGGATGGCCCGGGTCCAGGCTATGGTGTTGCCGTCGGCGGTAGGCAGCGGCCCGGCCGCCGTCTGGAAGCTCCAGGAGAGCGCGCTGGCCACCCAGTTCTGGTCGCCCCAGTCGTAGTAGGTCCTGGCGCTCGCGGAATTCAGCCGCGAGATCCTGACGCGGACCCTTTCCAGGCCGGAAGGCGCGCCGTTGCTGAAATCCGAAGCCGTGCCGCCCAGGGAGGCCACCGGCGCGTTAAGATAGGCCGCGCCCGCGGGCGACGTAATGCCCGAGGTGGGCACTATCGGGTCCAGGGTGAAGACCACCGCGCCCGTAACGGGCAGGGCGTCCGGCCGGGAGACATTGTCAACGATGTCCTTGGCCCGCACGAAGACCCTGAACTGCCGCGAGAAGTTGGACCCGGGCAGGGTATTGAAATAAGCTATCAGCGCGGCGTCGTTATAGACCCAGTTATCGGCGTCCGTCAGCGCGGCGTTGCGCCAGTGCGTGGTGGTGGTCCCGGTGGTGATAAAGGTGGCGCCGTCCCAGTAGGCGTCGTTGGAGACCAGCTGCACCACCACCTGCACGGCGCCGGCGGCGCTGAACCGGCTCACCTTCTCGGCTACCGTGCCGTAGATGGACGGCATGGAGGCGTAGGCGAAGTTGCCCGGCATGGTGACGGTGGCCGTAGGCGCGGAGGCGTCGTAGCAGAAAGACCTCTCCACGTAGTTCTCCAGGTTGCGGGAACGGTCCAGGGAGCGCGTGCGCACCGTGTAGGTGCTGGCCTCCACCAGCAGCGGCGGCCAGGCGTCGGGGGCTTTGGGATAAGACCAGGAGGCGGCCGAGATTATGTTCACGCCGATGATGGCGTCGGTGTTCTGCGTGGTCGGGGTAAAGTTGGCCATGCGCCAGAAGTCGCCCACCGCGAAACCGGTGCCGTTGAAGGCCTCGTTGGAGGCGTTCAGGATCTGCACCGACACGCCGTCCGCCGCCAGGCCGCTCATCGCCTCTATGGCGCCGTTATTGACCCAGTCGGAAGCCGCGCCCGAGAACTGCAGCGCCTGCGCGGCGTTCTGGAAGGCCGCCGACGGGACGGCTATAGTGGTGGAAGGCTTGTTGACGTCATAGATGAATTCGCGGGTGTACGTGCCGTCGGGCACCTGGTTGCCGGCGTTATCTATACCCCAGAACTCGGCCCTGAACCGCTTATTTTCGGTCCAGGCCGGCGGGTCGAACGACCACGGCGCGGCCCCGGAAACGATCATCCAGGTGGACGCGACCACGCTCCAGGCCGAGCCGTCCCATTTAGGTTTGGGCGAACCCGCCTCGGAAAGATTGGACAGCTGCATCTTCAACGGCGGCACTATGCCGGCGGGGCTGTCGGCCGAACTGCCGAGCAGCTGCCCGGTGGCCCTGGCCGGCCCGTAGAAGGCGCTGACGCCGGCCATGGGCGTGGAGATGGAGATGGACGGGTAGTTGAAGTCGGAGGTCACCGAGATGGCCGCGGGCGCCTCCTCGTTGCCGGCCTTGTCCACGCCGGCGATGGAGATGGTGTAGACGTGGTTGTTGGTGGAGATGGTCGGCGGCTCGTAGGTGGCCGGGGGATAGGTCCACGTAATGGTGGAGGCCGAGGACGTGTAGGACACCGGCAGGTCCGTCGGCGTGTTCATGGCCCAGCCCAGCGCCGTGGTACCGCGCCAGTAATAGGTGTCTATGCCCACGGTGTGGGAGATCCGCAGCTTCAGGCCGCCGGTAGCGGCCTGGCCAGACAGGCCGCCGTAGCTGGTACCGGAGATCTCCGCCAGGCTGGCCTGGATAAAGCTGTTGGCGGTAGGCGTGGACACGCGCGAGACCGGCGGCGTGCCGTCCACCATGAAGTTCACCACGGTGTAGGGGTTCTGCTCGTTGCCGCCGTTGGGGCCGGTGAAAGGCGTGGCCGTATCGAAGGCGCGGGTGCGTATGGTATACGGCCTGTCCGATACCCACTTGGCGCCGTCGAAAGGATACCGCCAGGGATTTACGTCTATCACCGTCTGCCAGGCGGTGTCGTAGGTCACGGTCCAGGAACTGAAGGCGGCGCCGGTCCAGTAATAGGTATCGCCGTCCTGCAGGTAGGACAGGTGCATCTGCACCCGGTTGATATGGTTCGCGATGTAGGGCAGCGTGCCGTCGGTGGCCGTACCATTGAGCGGGCTCACGCCGGTCAGCACGGAAGGCGTGTAGTTTCCCCCCTCCACGGGCTGTATCAGGAAGCTCTGCGGCGGCGTGGTGTCCCAGACGAAAGTCAGGGACGAGACATTATGGGTGAACAGCGTCTGCGGGCTGCCGCCGCGGTCCACGGCGCTGGACTGCAGGATGTAGTACCGGCCGGTCTCCAGCTTGGAGGCCAGGTCGACGGCGTCGAAACTCCAGGTGTCGGTGCCGGAGACGATGTTGAAACTGGAGCTCAGCACGGAGAAAGCGGTGTCGCCGCTGTGCCACCACTTGTTGCCGGTCTGGTCGTAGATCTGCAGTTCCACCCTGTCCAGGTCGGTCTTCAGGTTAGGGGGATAGGTGCCGTCGGGGTCGAAGGCCGTGCCGGTTATGGTGGTGAGCGTGCGCAGCACGGCCAGGGGCGCGGGGTACTGGATGCGCGACACGGGGACCGAGGTGTCGTAGGTGACGGTATACTGCGGCGCGTCCGCCTCGGTGCGGGTGTTGCCGGCCTTGTCCTCCAGCTTGGCGTAAATAGTGTAGCTGCGGCCGTCGCGCAGGGCCGGCGTGACCAGGGTGACCGTGCTCCAGTTCACCGTGCCGGTGGCCAGGATGTCGCTCGAGGACATGGCCACGTCGAAATTGAGGCCGTTCCAGTAGGAGCCGGTGTCGTCCTTGATCATCACTACCACCCGGTTCATGCCTTCCTTGTAGGCGGTCGGCAGGGCGTCACGGCCCGGGTCCAGCGCGGTGCCGCTTATCGCCGGCATGGTATTTACGTACGGGGAAGCGGGCGAAAGGACCAGGCCCACGGGCAGGGTGTCGTCCACGATTATCGTGCGCACCGTGGCGGGGATCTCGGCCTCGTTGGCCGAGTTGTAGCCCACGCTCGACAGCGTGTAGCTGGAGTTGCCCAGGGTGAAAGCCAGCGCGCCGGAAATGCCGCGCGACCAGGCGCCGCCGGTGGCGTTGACGTAGGTATAGGTATCGACGGCTATCCAGTTCTTGTTGACCTCGTCCCAGTATTTTTTATCGGTCTGGCGCTGCACGCGCACCTGCACGCTGTTGGTGGCCCGCAGGTTGGTGCCGTTGCCGATGATGGAGAGCACGCTGCCGCCCTTCAGGTTGGCCCACTCGGTGCCCGGCGTGGTTATGAAAGTGTCGGCGTAAGGGGACTGGAAATTGAAGGTCAGGTCCGGGGAATTCTGGCCGGGGTAAACGCGCGTGTTGCCGGCCTTGTCCACGGCCACGGCCTGCAGGTCGTAGGAGGCGCCGTTCTCCCAGTTTATCGGCGGCGTCAGCGCGGCCACGTTCCAGGCCCAGTTGCCGGGCTGGCCCTGCGGGTCGCTGATGGTGGCGGTGGAGAACCACAGGCGGTCGTTGGGGTATTCAAAGCCGCCGCCGCTGGGGCAGGTTTCCCAGGAGATGGTGGCGTTATTGTAGCAGGCCTGCGGCTCGGTGATCTTGCGCAGGGCGATGCGCACCACGTCGGAATTGCGCAGTTCGCCGGGCAGGGTGTCCTGCGCGGTGCCGGTGATGCTGGTGACGGAGGAGATCTGCACCGTCGGGTACAGGGCGCGGGAGGTGGGCGGCGTGGTGTCGCCGGTGAAATAGTTGGTGGTGTATTCGGTCTGCAGGTTGCTGACCAGGTCTATCACGCGGCTCATGGCGTAATAGGTGGTGCCGTCGGCTATGGCCCCCGCCCCGATGTTATAGACCCAGGTGCCGGAGGAGGCCCCGGTGAAAGCGGCGGTGTTCCAGAACCTCGAGGCCTCGCTGAAGCCGGTATTCTTCCACCACTTGTTGGTCTTGAGTTCCTGTATGGCCACCTGCACGCCGGCGGCGCCAATGCCTGCCTCGTAGGTGCGGCCGGCGCCCCAGCCGTCAGCCGCGTGCAGGTTCTCCACCGAGTCGTCGGCGGTGCCGGTGATGGCCGGCACGGAACCGATGAAGCTGTTATGCACGGGGAAGGAGATCTTCGAGGTGGGCGTGGTCATGTCCACGGTAAAAGTGAACGTGGAGAAATACGCGCTGTCGGTATTATTGGCGGCGTTGTCGCGGGCGGAATGGTAGATATAGTACTGGTACCCGTCCTGCTGGGGGGCGTTGACAAAACGGCTCCAGGGATTGGGGCCGGTGGTGGGATAATTATTCGAAGCCGGAGCCGTCCATTCGCCGTTGTCGAAGTTATGATAAGCCCCGTCGGAACGCTTCATCCTGATCTTGACCGCCGATAGCCCCGAGGGCAGCGGCAGCCCGGGGTCTATGGAAGTGCCCACAAAGCGGCCGGTTGAATTGGCCACCAAGTAATTTTCCGGCACGGTAACAAAGGTCTCCGGCAGCGTAGTATCATAGCCGAAATAGTACGCCGCGGAACCGCCGCCGGCCACCTGGTTGGCGTCTATGTTGGCGTTGGTAGGGGTAGCTTGCACGTTGCCGGCCAGGTCCGTAGCGCGGCCCCAGACTACTATGCGGCTATTGTTGACGACGGTGTTCATGGAAGGAGGAAGCGTCACGGACCAAGCGCCGTTGGCCAAAACAACCGGCAGCCAGTGATTGTACATGCTGCCGGTGTCTCCGTCCCAGTCGTCAGTATTACCGGCCATGCCGCCGGTCCAGGTCTTCTCGTAGCCCGCCGCCTTTATCAGCACTTCCACTCCGGCGACAACTCCGGTATCGTATGCAATTCCGTAAATATGGGTCGCGGTGTTCCGATAGAGGCCGCTGACCGGCGCGGTGGCCTCGGCCACGGGTATGACGTTGTCGTATTTTACTATACGCCCCACGCCGGCGGGTACCGTGGCGTTGGTCGGGTAGCCGGAAGGGGCGCCGAATTCCCTGTTGAGGGCCAGGTCGTAGGCCCAGGGCACTATCAGGTAGTCCTTGCGGCCCCAGCTGGAGATCGCGCTCTGCATATCGCCCGGCAGAGTATAGGTCCAGTTGCCGAACGTGGCGGCGGCGGTGCTGACAGAGGCCTCGTACCAGAGAGGCTCGCTCCTGTCGAAATCGGTAGAGCCGTTCCACCAGTTGCTGCCCACCTGGCGGATGGCCACCCGGAGGGTATAGGTGCTCAGGCTGGCCTCGTTGCTCTTATCGCCATAGGGATCGTCGGAGGCGGTGCCCTGCACAAGCGTCAGGGTTTTAACATACTCGGAAGCCTGCGAGGTGACCGTGGAGGTGGGCTTGTCCAGGTCGTACTTGGTGGTCACGGCGGTTACGCCGGAGTAATTGCCCGCGTAATCCTCGGCCCTGACCTCGTACTTATACAGTTTGTCGCTGACGAAAACCAGCCCGGGAGCGGCATACTCCCAGTTGGGCAGAATGCCCTGCGCCGGCTGCCAGAGCGGCGCGGAGCAGCCTACGAAAGAGGCGCCGTTGAAGCAGTTGAGGTAGGCGCCCACGCCGGAGACCTCGCTGATGGCCACCGCCACGGTGCTGGCGGCGGTATTGGCCGAGCCCTGCGGATTGGTGGTGGCACCCAGGGCCGGGGTAGAGACGAAGATCTGCGAATAGGTCGCGTTATTGAGCGGGTAGGTGAGCGTGACCTGCGGGCCGGTGAGGTCGTAAGTGACGGTATAAGTAGAGTAGACCGAGGCGTAGTTGCCGGCGTAGTCCAGGGCGCGGGCCACGGCGGTATAGGCCGCGTCGTCGGCCAGCATGGCCGGGTTGACGGTATAGTACCACGAGGTGTCCCCGAGCCGCGTGGTGGCCAGCCAGACGGCGGGGTCGCTGACGTTGTCGGTCCAGCCGCCGGGAGTCCAGTAGCGCTGGTCGGCGCCGGCTCCGGTGGAGATCTTTATTTCGGCGGCGCTGAAACCCGCGATATCGGCGTTGACCGTGCCGCCTATGCCGGGCAGCTGGCGCACGGCCAGAGCGGTAGGCGTGGTTATCAGGACGGAAGGCGGCGTGTCGTCCAGGATGAAATGGCGCAGGTTAGCGCCGCGGGACTGGGTGGTTTCCCACCAGCCGTCGCCAACGCCGTTTGCCGGCCTGGCGTCGTCCATGACCTTGCTCTCTGTCCTGTATTCCCGGTCCCCGGCGGGCCAGGCGATGTCCTGCAGATAGGTCCAGTTATAGGGAGGCGCGGCGCCCATGGAGACGACGTGCCAGGCGGTGTCATAGGCGCCGGCGCTGACGAAAGCCGAACCGTTCCAGTAATGCGTGGTGTTGCCGTCCAGGTACGACAGCCGGATCAGGCCGCTCTTGACCCCTGCGTTATAGGTGGTATAAAAATCGTCCCGCGCGGAACCGCGCAGCAGCGAGGTGGTGGCGTCCTTGCCGGCGTTGGCGGACTTGTAGCGGCCGCTGTAAGGCAGCAGGTCGTCGGCGGGAAAGCTGAACTGCGAAGACGGCCGGGCCTTGTCCACCTTTACCGCCACAGAGGACTCGGCGAGGGTGAAGATCTCCTGCTGGTTCCCGGCGACGTCGTGCGCCTTTACCAGGACCAGGTACTTGAGGCCGCTGCCGGCAGGGCTGAAATCGTCGTCCAGGCCGGACGGGGAATAGGACCAGGTCCTGGCGTCGGCCGCCAGGTAGCCGCTGGTGTTGCCGCGCAGCGCTATCCAGTTGGGCTCCACCTGGTTCACGGTGAAAGCCAGGTCGGAATTGCTGTACCAGAGGCCGGAAGAGTCCAGCTTCTTTATCGCCAGCGAGATGTCGTAGTTGTCGAAGTTGTCGGCGGCCGTGCCGCTGATGACCGCCATCTCCCTGACGCCGCTATCGTTGGCGTCGACGGGGGAGGTAAACCTGGCGGAGGGAGAGGACACGTCCACCGTGAACGGGAAGGCGACGGCCGAACCGATATTGCCGGCCTTATCCGTAAGCGAGATCTCCACGGAATAGCTATGGTCTGGCTCGAACACCAGGGAGGTGGTGAAGGCCGTGGTGGTATAACTGACTGTACCTGTCTTTGTAACGTCGTTCCAGGCAAGGCTGGCGGGCAGGTCCGTATAGGTCCCGGCCACGGTAAAGGTGGAGGCCTGCCAGTTCCAGAACTTGTCAGCGCCCTGCTTGACCCTGAAATAGGCTGAGACCACGATGCCCGGAGTTACGTCCGAAACCGTGCCGGTCAGCGCCGACAGAGACCGCATGTAGCCGCGGTCCGGCATGGTGACCCCGGCCTCCGGGGCGGCGGAGTCGACTATGAACTCGCGGTAAACGGAGGGCGTCTCCTCGGTACCGAAGATGGTGTTCGCGCCCCTGGCGGTGACGCGGTATTGCCTGTTGCCGGTCCAGGAAGGGGCGGTCCACTGCCAGTCGGGAGGATTAAACACATCCACGCCCACATACCCTGTGAAAGTAGTGGTGGAAACCCAGTCTACCCCGTTCCAGACCTTGTCGTCGTTGCCTGTGCCGTAAGTCTGGTCAAGGCCGTAATCTATGACGCGCAGGGCCACGGTAGACGAGTAGATGGCCGTACCGGCCAGCGCCGGCACCGCGCTCACCCTGTAATGGGGCGTGGTAGTGTTAGGCGTGGTCACCGCCGAGACCGGCAGCGGCGGCTTCAGCGTGAACTGTATATACGGAGAGGCAGCCCCGAAAGAGCCGGGCTTGGGAGTCTCGTTGCCGGCCTGGTCCACCGCCTTGGCGAAGATCTGGTACGCGATGCCGGTCTCGTTATTGAACACCCAGGTAGGCGTGGAAATGCCGGTGGCCTGCCAGGCGCCGCCGCCCACGGTAGTGGCGTCGTAGAAGAGCTCGGTGTTGGAAGTCCAGCCCGCCGCGCCGTCCCGGTTCCAGTACTTGCCGGAGCAGATGCCGGAAGCGCAGTAGTAGGAGAGGCGCACCTTGTCCAGCGTGCCGCCGATATCCGAGGCCGACCCGGAGATCACGCTGGCCTCGGCCTGTATCAGCGAACCGTTGGCGGGGTAGGTTATCGTCGAGATAGGGGCCTCGAAATCGGCCTTCACGTTGGTCGCGGTGGCGTAGGTCAGCTGGTAATTGCCGGCCTTGTCCGCGGCCCAGGCGTTGATCTCGTAAATTTCACCGCTCTGCCAGGGCGCGGGACTGGTAGTAAGCTGCCACCAGGTCGCTCCAGGGCTGAGAATGCCGGCGGGCAGCACGGGATTGGGCGTATTGGTCACAGTCCAGGCGTCGGCGGTGGCGTCCCAGTACTGCCCGGCGTTGGCCCCGACAGTCTGCTTTATGCGAACAAAGACGTTGTCCACCACGCCGTTGGGCACGTCGTAGGAACCGCCGCTGACCTTGCCGGTCTGGCTGACGTAGCCGTTGTCTATCGGGTAGAAGATGGCGGCGGTGGGCCGGGTGACGTCGTAGACGAAGGACATCTTTACGCCGTAGCCCTCGTAGGTGCCGGCGGCGTCGCGCGCGTTGGTCTCTATGGTGAAGCGGCGGCCGTCATTATTGGCGAACATGTCCGGGAGTATGGTCCAGGTCCAGTTGTCGAAAGGCGCGCTGGCGCCCAGCGTGATGGGGTTGAGGCTCCAGCCGGTGTTGCCGTTCCAGTACGGGAGAGCCGGGTTGCCGTCCCGGGAAACGTAGAGGTAAATATTGGACACACCGGAAGCGCCGGGATCGGTGCTGGTACCCTGCACCAGCCCGGGCATGTAATTCAGATAGGCGCCCGAAGCGGGCACAGTAACTGTAGACACGGGGGCCAGGCTGTCGTAGCGGAAAGTAGCGGTGGTATAGACCGTATCGTAGTTGCCGGCATTATCCAGGGCGCGGGCGCGGATGCGGATGATGGAGCCGTCCATGTAGCCGGAGGCGGAGAAGGTGGTGTTCTGTATGTTGTAGGACCAGGTGGAGGAGCTCTGCCACAGCGTCTCCGCGACGGGGAGCCACGGCGCGTTGCCCTCCGACTCGCCGGTCAGGGACCAGGCCCCGCTGATAGAGGGGTCGTAATACATCGTCTGCGAAACGTTGAACACCGAGATCCAGGTCCGGTTGACCGACACGTTATCCTTGGTGGTACCGACAATGGTCTCCAGCGAGCTGTAGGGCCTGTCGTTGGGGGGCGCCGGCATGGTGATATAGCTGACCGGCTTCTCGTTGTCGTATGTGAACACTATGCCGTTGCCGGCGGGGATATGCGCCGCCTGCGGCAGGCCGGTATTGGGGCCGTATTCCGGGTTCAGGGCCCTGTCGTAGGACCAGGGCACCACGCGGTAGGAGGAATTCTGGTTGGCCGGGTCGGTAAGGTAGCCCTGCAGGCCGGAGGGCAGGGCGTAGGTGAATTTGCCGGCGTTAGCGCCGTAGGTGGACATTACCGCCTCGTACCAGGTGGGGTTGGTATTGCCGACGGCGAAATCCGAGCCGTTCCACCAGCCGGTCTCCGAGACCGAGCCGCTCAGGCGCCTGAAAGCCAGTTTAACCGTGTACGTGCCGATGCCGGCCTGGTAGGCGTCAGCCCCGTCGCCGGCGGTGCCGCGTATGAGCGTGAAGCCGGTGGTAAGGCCGGCCAGCGGGTAGGTGACGGTGGAAGTGGGCTTGGCCACGTCGAACTTTATGGTGACCACGGCCAGGGCGGACTCGTTGCCGGCATAGTCTATGGCCTTGGCGTCGATGCGGTACTGCTTGTTGCCGGCGAAATCCAGCAGCGCGTTGCTGTAGGTCCAGGCGGCGGGGGTGACGCCCTGGGCCGGCTGCCAGCTGGGGCAGGCGTCGAAGCTGGCGCCGTTGAAGCAGACGGCCCCGTCGATATCCGTTATCTGCACCGCCACGGTGCTGACCTTGGCGTACGTGGAGACCTGGCCGGTCTGCGACGAACCGCCGGCCACGGGCGTAGACAGGCGTATGCGGGAATAGGTCTGGTCGGTCTCGGGGAAAGTCAGCGTAACAGCCGGAGGAGTAGTGTCGTAAGTGAACACGGAGGTGGCGTAGGTGACGGAATAATTACCGGCGTAGTCCAGCGTCCTGGCAGAGATCGTATAGACGGTGTCGTCGAGCAGCATGAGCGGCGGCACGGTGTAGTACCAGGAAGTCGGGTAATTCAGGGTCGCCTGTATCCAGGTCTCCGGCGCGTTCACCCAGGCGGAATCGTTCCAGTACTTGGTGCCGTCCACCCCGGTGGTGGAGATACGCACCTCCGTCCACCGGTGGCCGGAAAGGGCCGCCGCCGCGTTGCCGTCTATGCGCGTGAGGGCGGTGAGCGCCAGCACCGAGGGCGTGGTGATCTCCACCGTGGGCGGCGTATTGTCCACTATAAAGTTATGCCGCGCGAAGGTGGTCCAATCCTCCACGTTGCCGTTGCCGCCCACCGGGTCGTCGGCGGCCCTGGCCAGGTCGCGCGCCTTGGACTCAAGGGTGTATTCCCTGTCCCCGGCCGGCCAGGTCACAAAGCCGGTATACTCCCAGATCCAAGGCGGCGCGGTGGTGCCGTCCAGGGCGGTGTTCAGCCAGGCCGTCTCGGAACTGACGTCCACAAAGGCCCCGCCGAACCAGTAATAGGTGGTGACGCCGGACAGGTAAGAGAGCCGCACCTTCACGTCCCCGACCCCGGAATAGTTCAGCGAGGGATTGTCCAGCGCTGTGCCGCGTATATCGTCCTGGCCTACCACGCCGGGCTTATACCTGCCGGCCACGCCGGCGTCGTCCACGGGGTAGGCGATGAAGGAGGCCGGCGCGCTCTTGTCCACTTTCACTATCATCGAAGAGATGTCGGTGGCGAACTGGTCCTGTTCATTGCCGGCCACGTCGCGGGCGCGGACGAGGATATTGTAAAGGCCGCCGCTCTCGAGGGCGCTGTCGAGACCCGCCGGCGCGTAGGTCCAGGAGGTGGCGTTGGGGGAAAGGAAACCGACGGCATTGGTCACGTCCAGCCACTTGGGCAGCGTGCCGGAGCCGGTGAAGCCGGCGCCCTCGTACCAGCGCGGGGTGCCTGTCAGGCGGCGGATGGCCACCTCCACCCCGGTGCTGCGCCAGAGGTCGTAGGCGGTGCCGGAAATGGAGGGCATCGTTTTCACGTTATTCTTGTTGGCGGGCAGCGGGATGAGCAGCCTCGCCGACGGGGAAGAGATGTCGAACGTGAACGTCATCTCCGAAACGTCGGAGGCATTCAGGGCCTTGTCCTGCGAATACAGCTGCGCCACGTAGGTCTTGTCCGGCTCGAAGGCCCGGTTGTCCTGAAAATAATCCGTGGTATAGGAGGCCAGGCCGGAAACCACCGTGGCGGTAAGGTTGGTGTCCCCCCCGGCGAGAGCCGTAAAGGTGGAGGTCTTCCAGTTCCAGTATTCGGCCGCGGTCTGCCGCTTCAGCCTGAAGTAGGTGGACTGCACCGCCCCCGGTTCTATGTCCGTAACGGCGCCCTGAAGGTTGCCGTTGATATTGGAAAGGCTCTTCATGTAGAGCTGGCCGGGGAAGGAGACCGAGGTCACCGGCGCGCTGGAGTCTATAATGAACTCGGCGGAGGGACCGGCGGCCTCGGGAACGGCGGCCAGCCAGGCCTTGGAAGTGAGGCGGTACTGGCGGTTGCCGTTCCAGGCCGTGACCGGCATGCTGAACTGCCAGACGTTCCCGTCGAAGGCGTGGACCCCGGTGTAGAGGGTGTCGTTGGGCGCGCCGGCCGGCAGCCAGGAAACGCCGTCGTAGACCAGGTCGTCGGCCGTATCCTCGGCCTTGTCGCCGCCGTAATCCACTATGCGCACCTGCACGGTGCTGGCGAAGATGGCCGTGCCGGAGATGGTGGGGGTCGGGTTGGGCTTCCAGTGGGGGATCGTCGCGTCGGGGGCGATTATCACCGAGGCCGGCGTAGGGGTGCGCAGTTTGAACTGCACGTAAGCGGTGTCCAGGCCGGTAGCCCCCGGCTTGGTCACCTCGTTGCCGGCCCTGTCCACGGCCTTGGCGAAGATGCGGTAATCCACGCCGGTGTCGGTGGTCCTCCAGGTCGGGGTGGACGCGCCGGTGGCGGCCCAGGTTTTCAGCGCCACGTTAACGGTGGTGGCTTCGTAGAAGAGCTCTTCGTTGGAAGTCCAGCCCGCCACGCCGTCCCGGTTCCAGTACTTGCCGGCGCAGATATCGGTAACGCAGTAGTAGGACAGCATTACCTTGTCCACCGTGCCGGGCAGAATGTCGGAGGCGGAACCGCGGATGACCGTCAGGTCGGTGGTAAGGTCGTCGAGATGGGCCGGGTAGGTGACGCTGGAACTGGGCGCGGTAAAGTCGGCGGCCACATTGGACGCAGTACTGTAGCTCAGACCCCAGTTGCCGGCCTTGTCCCGCAGCTTGACGTTAACTTCGTAGACCACGTTGCTCACCCACGGCGTAGCGTTAAGCTGCCACCAGGTCCCATTGGCGCTTAGGGTGCCGTAGAGAGAGACGTCGTTCCAGATCTCGGGCGCGCCGACGCTGGTCCAACCGCCGCTGGGCGCGATGGAACTGTTCCAGTACTTGGTCCCCTCCACTCCGGTAGTGGAGATCCGCACGTAAACATTATTGGGCCGCCCGGGCCAGTTATCGGCCGCGGTGCCTTCCACCTTGCCGACCGCGGAAACGTAGCCGTCGGTCACCGGATACGTTATCGTAGCCGTCGGGGCCTCCACCTCGTACACGAACGTGGAGGTGGTGCGTTCCTTCTCGTAGTTGCCGGCCTGGTCATGGCCTTCGGCATAGATATAATACGCGATATTGGGGGCCCACACCGCAGGGCCGTCAGGCATCTTGCAGTCGCCGGGGCCGCAGGTAAAGGCCTCCTCCGAGGTGTCGAAAGGAGGAACATTGGCATCACCCTCCGACCAGAAGTTCGTATTCGAAGGGATATCGCCGACGGTCCAGGTGACGCCGTTCCAATACGAGGTGGTGCCTCCCTCTATCTTTTTCATGATAAGTTTGACGCGGGCAACCTTGCCTATGGGCGGATTATCCGTGGCCGTACCGTGGATGGTGGTAAGCGTGGACCAGTTATTGGTGTGATAATCATCCGCCGGGAACGCGACTATGCTGCCCGGGGCCTCGGTGGGCATGGGCTGGTAAACGTCAAATGTAAAAGTGCGGGTGGCCAGCGTGGCATCGTAATTGCCGGCCCGGTCCGTGGTCTTGGGCACGATGCGATAGGTGTTGCCGTGAGACCACTTTGCGTCTCCTATGGCATACGACCAGGTACCGGAGGAATAGCCGACAAAAGCCGCGTCCACCCAGTGGTCGGCGTCAAAGAGCTCGCCATTGTCCCAGTTGAGCGTGGTCTTGTTGAAAGTCTGCACCGGCGGCGGGCTCTGTTTATAGACGTGCAGCTTTACACCGTCGATGACCGGGGTATAGTTCACCGAGGCATCGCTGTCGCTGGCGGTGCCGTTAATAACCGGCAGTGTATTGGCGTAGCCGGACGCCGCTATGTTGGTGATGGCGGTGGCGGGCCTCTTGGGGTCGTAGACAAGCGTTGTGGAGGCGAGACTGGCGTAAACGCCGTTCTTCTCCCTGTTGCCGGCCGGCGGCCAGGCATTGCCGGGGTTGGCGGAGTCGCGGGCCTCCGACTTTACCCTGAACGTGCCGCCGTTGGACCACAGGCCGCCTCCCGTCTCCCAGGTAACCGCGGCGGTATTCAGTTCCCAGCCGTAAGCGGTAAGCGTGGCGCTGTTCTTCACCGGGCCCACGTCATTACGCCACATGCTATTGGCGGCGTCCCAGTAGTACGCCTGGGCGGGGGCGTCGGCCTTTTCTATATACACGTAGACGCCGGCCACGCCGCCGTACGGCGCGGCAGGGAGGTCCTCGGCCGTGCCCTGTATCTTGGACATCCCCTTGAAGAACACATCCGAAACAGGCTGGTCGGCCCCGTCCTCCGTAATGAGCGTCACCGCCGAGGTGGGAACCGAGACGTCGTACTTGAACCGGCGCTCGTTGACGCCGGCGGAATACACCTCATCCTTGTTGCCGATGTTGTCCACGGCCCTGGCGCGGATGCGGTACTCTATGCCCTCCTGCCAGTTGATCCCGGCCGGGACATTATAGGTCCACGAAGGATAGCCCCCGGAGATATAAGTATAGGTGCTGAAATCTCCGCCCGAGGCCAGCCAGGCGGCCCCGTCCCAGGCGAAAGCGGGGCTTTCGGCCGGGTAGATTATCTCAAGCTCCACTTTGGAGATCTGGGAGGCCTGGGGAGCGTCCTGCGCCGTACCGCTTATCACGGTGAGGGCGTTGCGGAAGGCCGTGTTGGGCGTATCTATATAACCGGAAGGGTCCTGGTTGTCGCAGATGAAATTATTGGAGGAGGTCCCCAGCGACCAGGACGTCTGGTAATTCCCGGGCAAAGAACTGTCCTTCGCGGTAGTGATAAGCAGGTACTGGTTGCCGCCGGCCAGCGGCGGGGAGGCGTAAGTCCACGATGAGACCCAGATGTCGGCGTCCGGCATCTGCGTAACCGTGGGCGGCGTGGTACGCCAGTCGCCGCCGTAATACCAGAGCTTGTTGGTCTTGTCGTAAAGGTGCACCTTAACGCTGCCGCCCGCCGGGCTTATGCCGGAATGCTGGTCGAGATAAGTGCCGTAGAAGACGGGGCTGGTGCCGGCCACGCCGCCGTCCACGGGATAGCTTATGGCGGAGGAAGGCGGCACCGCGTCCCAGTAGAAGGTGAACGTGGACAGCGTGATCTCCTTGTTCGCGTCCGCCGACCCCACATCGTCGACTACGCTGTCCTGCGCGCGCGTCGCTATGTAATAGGTGGCGCCGGTGGTCAGCTGGGCCGGCGGCGGGATCTGGCCGTTCATGTAATACTCGTTCCAGTTCACCAGCGAGGAGCCGCTGCCGTCGTCCGAGTTCAGCCAGTAGGTGTCCACGTCCGCCGGCGGGGCGCCGGCCTGCCACAGCGAGCCGTCCCACCAGGAACCGACGCGCCACAGCATCCATTTCACCAGGCTTATCTTGCCGTTGGGAGAATTATCCAAAGCCGTGCCGCTGATGGTATCGAGCGCGCTGGCGAAGATCCCGTTGGACGGGAAGGTCATGGTGGAATCGGGGACCTCGGCCGGGGCGGGCTGGTACTGGTCGTAATAGAAAGTGGTGGTGCTCCAGCCGGAGCTGTAATTATTGACGCTGTCCTTGGAACGCATATAAATGTCGTAGCGGGTATTGTGCGCCCAGGTCATGGCGTAGGACCAGTTAATGACCGCGCCCTTGGAGGGAGAAGCCGGGCCGGCGGTGACCCAGACCGGGCTGCCCCCCCAGTCCGTCCAGACGCTGCCCGTCCACACCTTGCCGGCGGTTATATTCCTTATCGTCAGTTCAACGCCGCCGGCGCGCAGATAATAATTATCATAAGCCGTGCCGGTAACGGCCGGCATGTCTTTGCGGGCGGAGTTATGTATAGGCTGGGTTATCACGGACTCCGGCGGATCGTTGTCGCAGGTCAGCATTACCGGGATGTCGCCGTACGTGCTGGCGTAAGGCCGCGAGAAGCCGCCGGCATTGTTAATATTCGCGTTGTAAACGTAATAGTCCGCCACGCCGTTGGCGGTTATAACGTTGGCGCCGGCCGCCGTATTGCCGGAATAGTCATTGGTGTCCATCAGCGCGAAACGGTAATGGTTGCCGTTAAAGCTGCCGGGGGAGAAGAAATAGACGTAATAGGCGTTGCCTGGCGTGAGCGTACCGCCGGGGAAATCGGCGCCGTCGGCGGGCTGCCAGCCCCAGGTGGCGGCCAGGCCCCCGGCGGTGGAATAGACCGTGGTGTCCAGGGCCACGGCATACGGTGGCGCGGCCCTGATAACGCGCACATAGAGGGCGTCCGCCGGGGTGCCCACTTTCTGGAGGAAAGATTTCAACTTGACGATATTCCTGGTGTTGGCGTCGGCCGTGAAATAATAGCCCACGCCGCGGGTGCCGTAGATATTGCCCTGGTCCAGCGTATTTTGCAGCGTGTTGGGGGTAGTCGCGCTTATACCGCCCTCGGCGCTGGTCAGGCCCTCGTTCCAGGACGTGGTCAGGGCGCCGTAGGGCTGGCCCTGGTAATTGGCGCCGGAATCGTAGCGCAGCACAAAGGTGGGCATGGCGCCGGAGATAAAGGCGTAGGGCTCGATGTTGCTCTTGGAATAGTAGACCTGCAGGTTATTGTCGGGGACCCCGTCGGGATAGATCAGGTTCAGGCCCCCGTCCACGGTGTTGGCGTTGGAATGGCCGAAAATCGTACCCATCCGGAACGTGCCGCCGCTGGTGAGGGCGTTAGCCCGCATCAGCAGGTAATAGTCCTGGCCGGCGTTCACCGGCGTGGCGCTGGTGGCCTGCACCTGCCAATAGGCGTAGCCGGAAATGGCGCCTACCTGGTTGACGCTGGCATTGGCCAGCCAGGTCTGGGCCGCGGCGCTGGCGCCGAGGCTTTCGGCGATGCCCATGTACATGGACTGGTTGGAGGTGGGGCCGCGGCCAATCAGCATGGCAATCTGGTCTATGGTGCCGCTATAGCGGGCCGTGAAGCGGAAAGCGATGGTGGCATTGGCCAGCCGCGAGTTCCAGTTGCGCCCGTGCAGTTCGTACATGGCGTAGTTGACGCCCCACTCGTAGTCGGCGGCGGCGGCTTCCCCCGCCGGCAGCAGGGCGGCCAGGAATAAAAACGGCAGCGCCGCGGCCCGGGCCAGCCGGGTCGCAAGTCTTACCGTTTTCTCTTTACCTTTCAGCGCCATTCTGTTTTCCAAACGGCAAAGAACGACCCGGCGGGGAATTTATTTTCCTCGGTCGGGTAGTTCAGTGCCATGATATTATAATAAATAATTAATGTTACGAAAAGGTTGCAGGGGGATATTTCTTTGAAAACAAACAAAAAAGCCGCAACGGCGCAAGCCGCAACGGCCACATATAACGGATAAACGCGGAAAAACCGCTTTTCCATATCGTATTCGGCAGCCTGACGCCCGGCAACATAACGGGTCACAGCTTTGCGCCGCCGGCTTTGGCCGGCTTTGCTATTATCGGTACTTCACACGGTACCTTCTGCGTCTATATTATAGCAGAAGAAAGCCGTTTGTCAAGGCCCAGCAGGGGTTGACTTGTCAACCTTGGCCAGGTAAGCGGCAGCCTCCATATCCGCCGGCTCCAGCCTGAGCAGGGCGCGGTAGGCCTGCCCGGCCCCGCCCACGTCGCCGCGCCCGGACAGCAGCCTTGCGGTCATGCGCAGCGTCCTGGCGTTGTACGGGTTAAGGGCGGCGGCCTCGCGGAAATGCGCCAGGGCCTCGTCCCCGCGCCCCAGCGACGCCAGCAGCAGGCCCAGGTTGTAATGCGCGGCGTCCACCCACGGCGCCATGCGCAGAGCCTCGCGGTAGGCGGCCAGCGCCTCGTCCCGGCGCCCTTTCAGGGCATACAGCGCGGCAAGGTTGATCAGGGACTTGTAAGCCTTGCCGTCCGAATAGAACAGCGCTTTCTCAAAGTAGCCGATGCTCCTGTCATAAAGCCCCAGGTCATAACAGACGGCCCCGAGGGTATTATAGGCATCCACGTAGGAAGGGTCCAGTTTTATGGCTTCCAGGGCGTTCTCGTAAGCCTCAGTATGGCGCTTCTGGGCCGAAAGGACCACCGCCAGGTTATTATACACCCTGGGCGTGGGGCTCGCGGCCGCGGTTTTCTCCCACAACAGGGCCTCGCTGGCCCAATCACGGTTGCGCATTACGGAACGCGCCCCCAGCGCTAACGCCATCACCGCCAGCAGCGCGCCGGCGGCCAGGGCGGCCCGCCCGCCTTTCTCCCTGGCCGCGGCCAGCGCCCAGGCGGCGAACGCGCAGAAAGCCGCGGAAGGCAGGTACATACGCTGCTCGGCCAGCGGGCGGCCGGGGATGTATTCCAGATTGAGCACCGGCACGCAGAGAAAGAAAAAGAGCAGCAGCCAGAAAGCGCCTTCCCGCCCGCGCAAGCGGTACAAAGCCGGCACGGCCGCGGCGGCGGCGAGGGCCGCCAGGGCGGCGCCCGCGCCCGTTGGCACCTGGCGCTCTATGGACAGGAAAGCCGGCCAGACCAGTATCCGCAGGTATTCCCCCGCGGTATTAAGGATGAATAGCAGGTGCGCGGCCGGGCCGCCGGGGTAGTCCGCCCCGCCGATCATGGCCTTTTCCCTGAAAAGCAGGTAGCCGGCCAGGAGGGCGAAATACGGGACCAGCCATTGCCAGCCCCGCGCCAGGCGCTCCCCCTCCCTCTTATTGACAAAAAGGAGCAGGAGGGCCGCGGCGAAAGGGAAAGTAAGCGCCATTTCCTTGGCCAGGAAGGCGAACGGGAGCAGCAGCAGGGAAAGGGCGTAGACCGCCCTGGACCTGGCGCCCAGGAAAGCCGCGAAAGCCGAAAGGGCCGAGAGATAAAAGAGGGAACAGAGGATATCCGACCGATTCTTCACCCAGGCGATGGACTCCACGTGCACAGGATGCAGGGCGAAAAGAAGGCCCGCGGCCAGCGCCGCGAAGGGCGACCCGGAAACAAGAAGGCAGAGCAGCCACACCAGCGCGGCGACGGCCGCGTGCAGCAGCACGTTGGTCAGGTGGTAACCCCTGGGGTCGCTCTTCCAGAACGCGTAGTCAAGGGCCAGCGTAACGGTACGCAGCGGCCGGTAGCGGTTGCCCTGGCCGGACTCGTAAACATTCACGTAGCCCGGCCTGAAAAAGTGCGGGATATTCTTCAACGTGCGTATATGCACGTTCTCACTGACAATGGTCTCGTCCTCCCAGTGAAAAGAGGGCGTTATGGAGTTCGCGTGCGCCAGGAAGGCGGCAAGGAACACCAGCGCGGCGGCGCCGAGCTTATTTTTTAGCGTTTTCACCCAGTTTTTTCCTTATCTCGGAAGCCTTGGCCGCCGCTCCCCGGTGCGCGGGGTTCCTGGCCAGCACCCTGGTGTATTCGGACAGGGCCTCCACGTACATCTCTTTCCGGTAATAGATCCCGCCCAGGTTGTAGGCGGCCTGGTAGAAGCCCGGCACGGCGGCCGCCCTTTTAAAAAGCTCGATGGCGGCGGCCTCGTCGCCCCCCATATCTTTCAAGATGGCCAGGTTATTGAGGGCGTCGGCGTGGCCCGGTTCAACCGCGATAAGCCGCTCATAGGCGGCGGCGGCCTCAGGAGCGCGCCCCTGCGCGTAGCGCAGCATGGCCAGGTTGTAGAGGGCGCCCGCGTGGCCGGGGCTGGCCGCCGCGGCGGCCTCCAGCGCGCGCCCGGCCTCGTCCGGCCTGCCGCTCATGGCGTACACGGCGCCCAGCGAATTGAGGACGTCGGGGTCGGCGGGCTCCTTTTTAAGAAGGCCCAGCAGCAGCTCTTCGGCGGCCTCCCCCTCACCCGCCTCGGCCCTCAGCCTGGCCAGGCCGAGGGCAGCCTCCCGGCTCTCGGGATGCCTGGCATAGGCCTCCCCGTACACGGCCGCCGCCTCGGTGGAGCGGCCTACCGTGTAGAACAGGGCCGCCAGGTTGAGCACGGGCTTCTCTTCGGCCGGGTCAAGCGCGGCCGAAACGGAATACGCGCCGGCGGCCTCGTTATAACGCCCCGCCCTTTCATAGGCCAGGCCCAGGTTACTGTGCGCGCGCGCCGAGAGCGGGGAAGAGCGCGCGGCTTTCTCCCACAACCGCACCGGGTCCAGCCAGTCGAAATTGCGCGCGAAGGAGAAGCCGGCGAAAACCGCCATCAGGAGATAGAACGGATACCTGCGCCAGGCCTGCGCGCCCCGGTAAAGCGCCCCGGCAGCCAGGCCGAAACCCAGAGCCGCGGTGTAGAGCCGCTGCTCGGCTATGGGCCGCCCGCTCAGCAGCCTGTTATCCAGGAAGGGCACCAGGCTTATCACCATCCAGGCCAGCGCAAAAAGCCCGGCCCTATCCCCGCGGCGCAGGAACAGCCAGCCCAGCAGCAGCAGCAGGGCCGGCCCGGCCGCGTCGAGCAGCGTCACCACGGTCCTCTCCGCGCTCAGATCGAAAGGCAGGAAGAGCAGCCGGGAATACTGGGCGAAGGCCTTCAGCGAATGCAGCGGGTCGAAAGCGGCGTCCACCCCGCCCCTGCGCAGCGCCAGCACGGTGAAAGCCAGGAATACCACGGCCGCTATCCACATCGGCAGGGTCTTTTTCAGAGCGGAAAGCGGGCGCTCGCCCTTCAGCAGCACCAGCCAGCCGGAGAGCAGGGCCGGCAGCACCACCGCGTTCTCCTTGGAGAGCAGGGCCGGGATGAAAAGCAGGGCCGGCAGCCAGGCAGCCCTGCGCCCGGAGTCCTCCGCCTTGATGAAAAGGCAGGCCGCCAGGGCCGAGAAGATGAACATCAGGATATCGCTCAGGTTTTTTATCCAGGCCACCGACTCCACGTGTACCGGGTGCAGGGAGAACAGGAGCGCGGCCGCCAGCGCCGCCGCCGGGTCCTTAAGCAGCAGCAGGCACAGCCAGAAAGCCAGCAGCGCCGCGGCGGTGTTGAGAAGCAGGTTCACGGCGTGATAGCCCGCGGGGTTTTTCCCGAAAGCCTTCCACTCAAGGGTCAACAGCAGGGCCCTGACCGGCCGGTAACGCCGTTCGGCTCCGGGGAAGTCCCGCAGCCAGTATTCAGGCGAAAAGACCGCGGCAGGACCGGAAACGCTCTGTATCACCGGATCGCCCAGTATTATTTCCTCGTCGTCCCACATGAACCCGCCGAAGACAGAAGGCAGATACAGCAGGGCGGAGATGAACGCCAGTATTATTAGCCGGTTTCGCATATTGTCGTTTTAGAAATGAATTGTATTAAATAGCACGCCCGCCCCGCACGCCCCCGCGCCCTGCCGCCCTATTTTATCAAAGCACCGAGGACGCGGCGCGGGTAGATCTTAAAGTAAACCAGGAAACGGCGGTCGCCCTTGAGCAGGCCGGAGAGCAGTTCCAGCGGCTTCACTATAAAGCCGGGCACAAAACGGAACAGGCGCCAGAGCCCGGAGGCCGCCGCGGCGCGCAGTCCGACGTTCCCCAGCAGGCCGTAAAGCTTGAACAATTTCCGGAAAGCGGAGTTCGCGGCCCGCATGGCCGGAGCGGCGCGGTCGCCGCTGAAGAAGTCCCCGCGAGACAGCGCGGCCTCGTCCACCCATCCTTCTTTCAGGGCGTAATCGGTGATACCGAAACCCTTATAATACACCAGGTTGTGGCATTTTATGCGGTTAAGCCGTTTCATACTGGAAAATTTAAGCGCCGCGGCCAGGTGATCGGCCTCGGTCTCTCCAGGCAGGCCGAAAATATAGTCGGCGTCATAGGCCAGGCCGGCGGTATCGCAGGCGGCGAAGGCCAGGGCCACGGCCTCCAGGCTTTCGGGACGCTTAAGCACCCGGGAGCGCAGTTCCCCGTTGAACGTCTGCAGGCCGAATTCCACGCAGTAGCAGCCGGAAGCCTTAAGCAGGGCCGCCGTCTCCGGGTCAAAGGCGTCGGCGCGGCCGAAGCACTTGAAAGGCAGGCCGATCTCCCGCCTGTAGAGGGCCAGGAAATCTTTAAGCCAGGCCCTGTCGGCCGTGAAGACGGAATCCTTGAAGGTGATCTCGGCCGTACCGAAACTCTCTTTAACGGCCCTGAGCTCGGAGATGACCCGCGCCGGGCTGCGCTGGCGGGCGTAGCCGGCGCCATAGGCCTTGCGGTAGAACGGCTCTTCGCAGTAGGAGCAGGCCCCGGAACAGCCCTTGCCGGCGTAGGCCATATAGCTCAGGCTGAAATCCTCGTACCGGGAGAAAAGTCCCAGGTCCGGCAGCGGCAGGGTTTCAAGGTCGGCCAGCCCGTCTGTCCTTATCTCCGCCGGAACGCGGCCCGGCAGGGCCTTTAAAAAATCCGCGAACACCAGCTCCGGCTCGCCGTAGAGGTTGACCGAAGCCCCGGCGCTGCCGGAGCAGGCCAGCACCGCCGTCCCGCCTTTATGCCCGGTGGCGGCCAGCGCGGCCAGGCTGTCGGCTATCCACTGCTTATTATTCAGGTTTTCCAGCAGGACTACCCAGGCGGCACCGGCGGCGGCGGCTTTTTGGGCGGCTCCCGCGGGGCCAAACAGCAGGCGGTTGAGCCAGGGAAGGCTGACTACGTTGTCGGACACCCCGAAAAGGTCCCGGTCATAGACCAGGGCGGTCCCATGGCCGGCCGCCCTGGCCATGGCCGACAGCGTCTCCAGGGTGCGCGCCTCGCGCACCCAGTAGCGCCCTTTATACAGGAAGACCAGTTCAGCCATTGCCGGCCTTCCACTTAAGGCGGCGCAGCACCACCTTGAAAATATTTTCCGGGTAGGCCAGGAAGCGGCCGCTCCCCTTGGAGAACAGCATAGCCAGGAAGGCCAGCGTCTTGCGCAAGAACTCCGAGAAAGAACGGCAGCGCAGCGCGTGGCGCAGCAGGAAGAGCGGGCGCGAGTGGTAGCTTACATAGGCCCAGTGCGCCAGCTCGTTGACCTCAGCGTTGGTAAGGGTTTTAAGCCAGGGGCGGGGCAGCTCCCGGTCGGTCTCCGTGCCCAGCACCCAGTCCCGCCAGTAGTCCTTGCCGGTGGCGGCCACCAGCTCGCGCCAGAGCGGGGTGAGCGGCTTGGCCAGCAGCTTCGAGAACTGCACATACTCCAGGTCCAGTTTCTTGGCGAAAGCCACGGTCTGGCGCACGCTCTCGCGCGTCTCTCCCTGCACGCCCACCAGGAAGAACCCGAGGTTCTCCAGCCCGGCCCGGCGGGAGGCCTTCATGGTCTCCATGACCTGCTCCAGTTTTATGCCTTTCTGCAGGGAATCCAGCACGGCCTGGGAGCCGCTCTCTATGCCCCAGTAGATGCGGCGGCAGCCGGCGGAATACATTTCCTTCATCAGCTCGGGGTCCGCGGTGTCCACGCGCGAGCGGCAGGCCCAGTGAATATCGAGTTTTTCTTTTTTTATGCCGGCGCAGATATCCAGCACGCGCTGGCGGGCGCCGGTGAACTCGTAGTCGAAGATGTCTATCTCGCGCACGCCGTGCTGCTCCACGCACTCCTTCATCTCGGCCACCACGGTGGCCGGGGAGCGCGGGTTGTATTCACAGCCGCCGGCCTCGCAGAAGGAGCATTTGAACGGGCAGCCCAGCGAGGTCACCATCGCCGTGAAGTTCTTGCGGCGCGTGGGGAACTCGGCGTACAGGTCGTTGGGCAGCAGGTCGCGGGCCGGGTTGGGAAAGAGGTCGAAATTTATTTTCTGCGGGTGCGGGTTCACCACTATCTCGGCGCCGCGCTTCCAGGCCAGGCCGGGCACGCCGGAGAGGTCCGTCTCCCCCCTTTCCAGGGCGGCCAGCAGGGCCGGCACGGTATAGTAGGCGTGCTCCACGCAGCCGAAATCTATCTCCGGGTGGCTGATGGATTCTTTAGGATAGACCCGCAGGTTATAGCCGCCCACGAGCACGCGGCATTTTATGCCGGCGGCGTGCAGGTCGCCCCGCAGGTAGCGCAGCCAGGCGAGCGTTTCCGGGAACATGTAGGTGGTCATCATCGCGCCTATCACGTCGGGCCTGAATTTTTTAAGGGCCGCCGCCACCTCCGGCATGGTCAGGCGCAGCGTGCGGGCGTCTATCAGGATGACCTCGTGGCCTGCGGCCCGGGCGATAGCGGCCACCCAGCTCATGGACAGCGGCGGGAACAGGCCGAAATAGCGCTGCACCGCGCGGAGGTTCTCCTCGTGCGCCTTATAGGAAAAGGGGTTGAAGACCAGGGCGAGTTTCATTTTTTGGCAAGCTGCTCTTCCATGGCCCGCAGCACCATGTCAGGCGTTATCCCGGTGACGCAATCGTTGCCGCGCCGCACGCAATTAAGCTCCTTGCCCTTCAGCGCGTCTATGCAGGGACTGCAGGGCAGGCCCAGGTACAGCGCCCTGTGCCCAGCCCCGAGCGGGGCGTAGCCGGCCGGCGTCTCCGGCCCGAAGATAGAAACAGTGGGACAGCCCATGGCCGCCGCTATGTGCAGCGGGCCGCTGTCATGCGTGACGAACAGCGCGGCCTTTGCGAACAACCCCGCCAGGCCCCGGTAGTCCAGCCGGCCGGAAAGGTTCACCAGGCCGGGCGACGCCGGCAACTCCACGCGCCGCTGGCTTATGACTACGGCCCTGTAGCGGCCGGCGGCGAGTACCGCCGCCAGCACCGCCTCGTAGTGCTGCCTTGGCCAGGCCCGCTCGGGCATTATGTCCTTGCGGTCGAAATTAAAGACGATGAACGGCCCGGCGCCGGCGGCCTCCGCGCCTGCCGCGGAAGCTTCCAGCGGACGGCGGTCCTCTTCCGAGACCTGCGCGCCAACGGCGGAGAACAGGGCCGAATAATTGGCGGTCATGTGCGCCTGCGGGGAGAACTCCGCCGTTATGTCATGCGGCCGGCCGCGGAAGGTCCCGGCGGCCCGGAAGCCCGCCGAGCAGGCTGGAGCCACCAGCGAGGAGAGTATGGACGAGAACCGGCTCAGGAACTCCAGGTCCAGCAGCAGGTCGTAACGGGCGGCACGCAGGCCCGGCAGCACGGCCAGCAGGTCCCTGAAGAACACCGCCAGCCCCAGGCTTGCCCGCAGGGGGATTATTTTATCCGCGACGCCGAGCATCCCGCAGATCTGCGCGTTCAGGTCCAGCGTAAGGAAATGTATTTCGGCCCCTGGATAGCGCCGCCTGAGGGCCCTGTACCAGGGCGCCCCCATGGCTATCAGGCCGCCCTCCCAGAATTTCAGCACCAGCAGCCTGCGGGGGGCGGTTGGCAGCGGCCTGCCGCCGCGCCCGAAGGCGTACAGCAGGGCGCAGAGGGCCTGGCCCGCGTAGCGGTCCAGCAGTCTGGCCGAGGCCGCGATACGTTTCATCTCTTCGCGGCGGGCTTCTTTTTAGTTTTGGCGGGTTTCGGCTTGGCCGGTGTCCTGGAAGAAACCGAGGCCCTGATCTCTTTATCAGGATCGGCGGCATGCTTTAAAAGTTCCGCGTCGGCTTCCTTGTTCTTCATCCTGGCGAGGGAGGCGGCGGCTTCCCGGCGCAGCATCGGCGTCGCCGCCTTATCCGCCAGCACACCGCCCACGATGGCCGCGGCGGCGGCGCCGGGGTGCTGCTGCATGGCGTTCACCACCGCCGCGCGCACGTTTTCAGAAGGGTCCGCAGCGAGAGCGCCGAGCTGCTTATTGGCCTCGGCCGCGCCGGTCCGCTGGGCTATGGCGCCCGCGGCCGCCTGCCGCACAGCCTGGTTGCCGTCGGCGGCGGCCAGCCCGGCGCAGGCATAAGCCCAGGTAGAGCCGGCCACATCCAGGGCCTCCACTATCTGCACCCGGAGGTAGGCGTCTTTTTCGGAAGCAAAATGGCCGGCGAGGGTTTCAAAATCCCGCGCCATGGCCAGGTAACTTATAGCCTGCAGCCTGTCCTTGGCGGCGGCGCTGGAGAGCGCGGAGCGCGCGCCGGCCGCGTCGCTGATCGGCACGGCGGCGGTCTGGGCCGCGCAAGGCGCGGCAGAGATGAAAGCGGACACGAATATTATAAAAAGCAGTTGTTTCATGATAAGAACCGGCCTGCCCCGCCGCGCCGGCTTTTCGCCGGGGCAAGGCGCTGACGTACACAATTATAATACATAAAGATTGGTCCGGAAAAGTTAAATTCCCGGGCCGAAGCAAGGCAGCCTTGCCTGGACGCCGCTAAAAAGGCGCGCATGACTCCTCCCTGGTTTACGGCAAAAAAAAGGCCGCTTCAGCTCTCTTCGCCTTAACCCGGTCTGGGCTAATACCCCGAAGACAGCCAAAACGGCCAATAAATGGTCGTGACTATTTCATCTTCGGCAGCCTGACTCCCGCGTAGTTAGCGGGTCACAGCTTTGCGCCGCCGGCTTTAGCCGGCTTTGCTATTATCGGATACTGCTCTGAGTAAACGTCCCGCCCTTTTGGGACACACACCGCGCACTGCACACTCCACACCGCGTCTGTCTGCGACCGCCACTGCACCGCTTCAACGACCGCACCGCAACTGCACTGTACCTAGCCAAAAGGGCGGGACACCGCAACCGCACCGCACTGCGACTACGCCGCACTGCCACCGCGCTGAACCGCACCGATACGACAACCGCACCGCAACTACACCGCGCTGCAATCATATTATAGCAGAAATAGCGTCATTGTCAAGGGGTCAAACATTGACAAGTCAACACCGGCCGCGCCTATTTCAGGGCGGCGGCCAGCACAGGGTCCGCCCCGGCGAGGGCGGGCGGGAAATCGGTGGAATAAGCGTATTCCCCGTCGATAGGGTCCTTGACCGGCAGGTCGGGGACCAGGCCCTTGCCCTCCAGGTCCAGGCCGGCCGGGGTTACCAGGCGCGCCACCGTCATGCGCAGGGCGCCGCCGCGGGACAGGCGGAAAGTCTTGGTGACCGACACGTCCCCGGGGGTCTTGCCCCCGGCGATAACGGCCCGGCCGGCCTCCCTGAGGGAGGCCGCAAAGACCTCGGCCCGCGAGACGGTGCCGGAATCGGTGAGCAGGGTCAGCTTAAGGCCGGCGAAAGGCCCGGCCGACGGGGCGGAGAAATCCCTGGAATAGCCCTGGTGCCTGGAGACGGCCCGGAACACCGGCCCGGGCCGGGCCGCGAACAGGCCCAGCGTCTCCTCCAGCGTCTCCAGCGAGCCGCCGTAGTTGTGCCGCAGGTCTATGACCGCGCTTCTGGCGCCGGCCTTGACCAGCGCGCCCAGTTCCTTCCTGACCTGGGCCGGCGTGCCCGCGGAAAAGGAGATGAGCCGCAGGTAGGCGGTGCGGGTGCCGGGCACCATGAAGCCCCAGACCAGCGGCACGGCCCCGAAATTGCGGATCAGCGTGCCGGAGAGGGCCCGGCCCTCCCGGGTCTCCGCGTCGTAGGAAAACCCGCCGCCTTTTTCACCCGAAAGAGCGTCTATAACGGCGGCGGGCGGCGCGTCGGCCGCGGTATGCCCGTCTATCTTTACCACCAGGTCGCCGTCCTTCAGGCCGGCCGACTCGGCGGGCGAACCGCGGAAAACCTTTACCGCCAGGAAACCCTCGCTGGTGCGCCAGAGCACCAGCCCGGCGCCGGACCTGGTCCGCACAGGATAATCGCGCATCACCCGGCGCCCGGGGGCTATCACCGCGGCGCGGGCGTCCAGCAGGGCCAGCTCTTCTTTCCCGCCGTCAAAGGCCTGCTCCACCGCGGCCGGCTCGGCCGCGGCATAGCTGTGCCTGAGGAATATCTGCGTAAGTTCTTCTGGGTCCGCTTTGTTGCGGGAGCAGCCCGCCGCCAGGATCAGTGTTGCCAGTAAAAGTCGGTACATCCTTCCTCCGTTGCGTCAGCGGCTACATGCCGCCGCTGGTAAAATCGCCCAGGGTCATATCCGCCGAGCACTGGTCCGACGCCCCCGCCATCAGGCACATGCCGGCATTGGGATCTTCGCAGCCCAGTATGCCGCCGTCCTGGCCGAAGATGCAGGTCAGGCCGTCGCCGCAGGGCACCATGGTGTTGCCGTACTCGTCCGTCTGGTAGAGGCTCATCAGCCCGGCGGGCGAAGTGCCGCCGCCGTTCAGGTTGTTCACGTCGTCCGGGGCCACGTAGTCCTCGCCGTCGTCCGACCCGGATTTGGCCACCCCGGAGAACAGCCCGTTGAGCACGCCGTCGGTCACGTCCTTGCCCATGTTATTCTTCTGGAATTCCTTGTCCTCTTTCAGGGCCGCCTTGGTGCCGTCCAAGTCCCCTTCGGGCTTGCCCACCTTGGCCGCGGTGAGGGTCTTGGCCTCGGCCGCGCTGATGTCCTGCTCGCGCAGGAACTTGGGAATGGAATTGGGGTTTACCACGTCCAGCTTGGCCTTCATCTTGTCTTCGTACTCGATGGCCGTAGTGGCTTCCGCGTTGGCGTCGAAAGCCCGGGCTACCCAGCTCTTGGCCGAGTCCTGGGAGGCGATGCGCGCCCCGTAGAGGGTGGCGCGGAAGGCGCCCTTCAGGGCGTCCATAACCCCCCCGCCGCCGGATTTTTTGGGAGTGGCGGCCCTGGTCTCTTTCTGAACGGAGGCTTTGCCTATCTCGGCGCCGCTGAACTGCATGGGCGCCGCCGGGGCCGAAGTCTTGTTGGCGGCGGGCGCCGAAGGCTTGAACCCGGCCTTGGCCTGCAGCCTGGCGCCCATGGCGCCGTCGTTATCCTGCGGAGCGGAAGAAGCGCGCCCCGCGCCCCCCTGCTCGGCCCGCTCGTCCTGCTCCGGCGAGCCGCCGGCCTGCGAGCCGCTCCCCCCGCCGGAGGCGGAACGGGAGGCGACCATCTCTTTCACCCAGCCGGGCTTGAGTTCCGGGTTCAGGGCCGAACCGGCGCCCTTCTGCGGCGCCGCGGCAGCCTCTTCCGCGCTGAAAACCGTTTCGGCCGCCCCGGCCTGGCGGCCCGCCGCGCTGTAAAGGCTATCGTCTGTAAGTTCGCCCTGGTTGGCGTCGGAGGCCAGTTTATGCGCGGCGTCCTTCATGGAGTTGAGCGCGTAAAAACCGCCGCCGGCAAGGAAGAACAGCAGCAGCAGCAGGGTCAGCCCCCACCTGGCGGGTTTGCCTTTATTCTTCAGGGTTTCGTCGTTTTTATCTTCAGGAGCCATATATCCTCCCGCCTGTCTTGGAACAAAAAAACATAAGGTCCGGGGACTGACCCGTCCGGGTCATCTCCTAGGCCTTTATTCACCTAAATGTTATAGCAGAGGAAATCCATTTTTTCAAGACCCAGAAAGGACAGGTAACTGAAGTCACTTCCGGGGCGGCCGCTACCGGGCTCAGGCCCCGCCCTCGCGCTTCAGCGGCCGGGGCGGCTTGCCGTATTCGGAGAAGACCAGGGCGATCTCGTCGTAGTCCAGCTCCTCCCTTGCCAGCAGTTCCTTGACGAAGCGCTCCACCACCTGCCAATTCTCCTTCAACAGGGCGTCCACCGCGGCGTACTGCTCTTTTATGATCTCCTGGGTCTCGCGGTTTAGCGCGTCGCTCATGTCCCCGGAGCGCTCGTGCTGCGGGATCACGGTAAAATCCCCTATAAAGCCGCTTTTGCCCATGCCGAGACGCCACACCATGTCGTGCGCCAGGGTGGTGGCCTTGGCAAAATCGGACCGGACGCCCTCGGTGGTGACGCCGTACTTTATCTTCTCGGCCGCGTAGCCGCCCAGGGCCGTGCGGATATGGGCCAGCAGGGTATCCCGGTCGGCGGCGTAGATCTCCTCGGTCGGGGTAGAGTGCACCACGCCCAGGGACCCGCCCCGGTTGAGGATGGAAACCTTGAAAACGTCGCTGGTGGGGTGGGTCAGGTACAGCGCCAGCAGGTGGCCCGCCTCGTGGAAGGCGGTCATCTCCTTCTCGCGCGGGTTCAGGCTCAGGCGGTGCGCCACGCCCAGCTCCACCCGCTCTATGGCCTCGCTGAAATCCTTGTAGGTCACCCGGTCGCGCCCGCTGCGGGCCGCTATCAGCGCGGCCTCCTTCACCACGTTCTCTATCTCGGCGGGGGTCTTGTGCACGGCCTTGCGGGCCAGGCGGGCGACCTCCAGCTCGGGGTCGTACTTCACCTTGCCAAGGTAGTAGGCGAACAGGGCCTCCCGCTCGTCCAGGTTGGGCCTGCCCACAAAGATCTTGCGGTCAAAGCGCCCGGGCCGCAGCAGCGCGTCGTCGAGGATATCCTCCAGGGCGTTGGTGGCGGCGAACACCACCACGTTGGCGCCTGACTCCAGGCCGTCCATCTCCACCAGCAGCTGGTTCTGCGTGCTGTTGGTCTCGGAGCCGCCGCCGAAAGCGTCGTAGAGCACGCGCTTGCGGCCGATAACTTCGATCTCGTCGATGAAAATAATGCAGGAGCCGTGCGCCTGGGCGTAATCTTTGGCCTGCTTGAACAGCTTGCGCACGCGGCTGGCCCCCACGCCCACGAACACCTCCACGAACTCCGAGCCGGAGATGGAGATGAACGGCACGCCCGCCTCGGTGGCCACGGCCTTGGCCAGCATGGTCTTGCCGCAGCCGGGCGGGCCCACCAGCAGCACGCCCTTGAGGATCTTGCCGCCTATGGCCTTCACCCGGGTGCGGTCCTTGATGAGCTGCACCACCTCCCAGGCCTCGCGCTTGGCCTCGGTCAGGCCCACCACGTCCGAGAACTTGATATTGACGGCACGGGCGTCTATTTTGGTCTTTTTCAGGGCGCTGAAGCCGCCCGACTGCATCAGGTACAGGAAACCGACGAAGATGATGGTGTTGAGCACCATCCACGGCATGCTGGCCACGTTCATGCTGATGATGTAGCGGCGGGTGTTCTCCTCCACGCCGGCCAGGTACCAGACCGGGAACAGCACCGCCACCACGGCCAGCAGGCCTATGGAGAGGCCCAGCCAGTGGTTCTGCAGGAAGAGTCGTATTTTGAACCAGAACATAGTTTACTTGAGGCCCGGCAGCACGAAATTTATGGGGCGGTCGCGGTTAGGCACGTACTTTATGACTTCCAGCTGCTTGCCGCCCTTGCAAAGGTAGTCGTGGCCGTCCAGGCAGGCCTGGCCGTAGGGGAAGGTGCAGACGGCCTGCTTGGAGTACTTGCACAGCATCTTTACCCCGGCGGGGCTGGTGATGACGGTAATGGTGATCACGTTCCAGACCTGGGTGCGCACCACGTCGAGCTTGAGGTCCTTGAGGTTGAGGAACTTGGTCACCGCGGGGGTTTCGAAACCGATATAGCCGCGCACGTTCTTCTCTATGTCCTTTTTCAGCGTGCCGTCGTCCCAGCCGGCGTAGTCGGCGTTGAGGTGCGACTCCAGCTGCCAGCGCCGGGCGGCGTAGTAGGAGGCGATCTCCATTTTCTGCACCAGCACCAGCAGCGCGAAGATCTTGGCCGTGATGAACACGATCATCAGGAAGATGGGGAACAGCAGCACCACCTCGGTCATGGCCTGGCCGGAGCGGCCCGCGCGCAGGTGGGAGGCGGCGCGCCGGCAGCGCCCGGCTATGGTCTTCAGGGCGGTCCTCATATCAAGGGTACAGCCTCGTCTGGTACTTGGGCGTGGGGTTGGGCCACACGCAGTTGTTGCCGGAGGAGAGCTGCGGGCACTGGGTGGTGACCAGCGCGTGCACGCAGGGCCGGCCCGTCTCCTTGCACTTGGCGATGACGTTGAAGTTGATGTTGAAATAGTTGTTGGGGGCGTCCCAGCCCTGGTACACGTCGAGGCCGGTGCCCAGCTTGTCCAGCGCGGAGTCGGTGATGGTGGCCAGCTGGAACAGGCCTTCGGGGGACATGGTGGTCATGTCCATCGGGGGATTGGTCTTGCCCAGGTAGTACGGCGGCAGGCTGGCCCCGGTGAACACCTTGGCGTAGAACAGGATCTTCTGCGTGTAATGCATGAAGAAGTTGTTGCCCCGGGTCAGCTTGTTGCCGTAGAAGCCGCCGGTGCTGTAGAGCCCGTCGTTGCCGCAGGTCTGCGGGTTGCTGACGCAGTCTGAGGTATTGGCGTTGAGGTAGTAGGACTTGCGGAAGAAATTAAAGCTCTCGGTGAGGCGGTCGAACACGGTGTACTGGGACTCTTCCACCGAGCCGAGCAGGCTGTAGACCTGCGCGTAGAACTTGTAATAGCCGATGGCCGTGCCCCACTCAAGCATGATCTTCACGCCCTGGTCCTCGGTGATCAGGGAGAACAGCGGCTTGTCCACCTTGGAGGTGGGGTTGGCCGTGAACTCCGGCCGGGCAGCGTTGTCGAACTCTATCTCCCACTTCTTCTTATCGTCGAGCGTGGCCGGCTGGGAGCCTTTTACGTCGTTCTTGTACTTAGGGAAGGCCCCGGCGGCGTAGAGCATGTCGAAAGGGCAGGTCTCGCCGGAGCCGGCGGCCATCTGCAGCGGGCTTTCCGGCGGGCATTCGTAGGCTTCCTTGAAGATGCGGTAGGGGAAGGCGCCGTTCACGTAGGCGGTGCGGTTGAGCAGGTTGGTGTAGTCGCCCATCTGGATGAAGGCGGCCGAGTCCACGGCAAACTGCTGGCGGATCTTCTCGCGGGAGATCTTGGTGGTCTCGAAGAGCAGGTAGACGAACAGCAGCAGCGACGGGATAATGAGCAGCGACGGGAGCAGCAGCTGTCCCGGGCGTCGGCCGATCTTGTCGAAAATAGCCATACGGTCGCCTACGCGGGCTTCCCCGCGCCTATGATCATCCCCACCATGGTAAAAATGCCGCCCAGGATGCGCTTGTGGAACAGCACCGCCATGATGGACGCCATGCCGGCCACTACGGCCAGCATCAGCAGGTACTCCACCGTGGTCTGGCCGGGGCGCCGCCCCAGGGCGGGGCGGAGAGGGCAGGGCAGCGCATAAAGCGCCGCCTCGCCGCGGCGGTACACCCGCCGCAGCAGCTCCCTAAGGCCCGTTACGCTCGCTTTATCCATCTATATCCCGCCCTCCCGGGCGGCAAGCCGCTACCTGATGTTATACCACCAAAAACCGCGTATTTCAAGGCTTATAAAGTATACAGCATGAATGTTACTTTATTGTTAACTTTCCCGGGTATTACGACAAAACGGCCGGCCTTTTGAGGGACCGGCCGTTCTTTGCCAGGGACGCTTCTAGCGGCCGTCTTCCGGCGAGATCAGGCCCTTCTCTATGGCCCTGACCACGGCTTCGGTGCGGTTGTTCACGCCGAGCTTCTGGAAGATGCTGTTGAGGTGGTTCTTCACCGTCTTCACGGAGCAGTTGAGCGCCGCGGCGATCTCCTTGTTGCTCTGGCCCTTGCCGAGCAGCGCCATCACCTTTATTTCGGTGGCGGTCAGGCTGTCGGGGGCGCTGTCGTAGCCGGGGGTGCCCATCTGGCGCAGGCCCTGGATCAGCTTGCCCATGATCGGCTGCGGTATCATCACGCCTTCGGCCGTAAAGGTCTTGAGCGCGTGCACCAGCTCGCTGGCGGGCAGCATCTTGGACAGGTAGCCGTTGGCGCCGGCCTGGATGGCCTCGGTCACGTGGGCCTCGTCCTCGTAGGAAGAGAGGATGAGCACGTTGGTGTTGGGGCATTCCTTGCGGATGATGCGGGTGGCGCTCACGCCGTCCATCTGGGGCAGCTTGATGTCCATCAGGATGACGTCGGGCTTGAGCTTCTTGGCCATGGCGACGGCTTCGGGGCCGTTGCAGGCTTCGCCCACCACGGTTATGCCTTTCTCGTCCTCGAGAAGGTCCTTTATGCCCTCACGGAAAAGGGTCTGGTCGTCCGCTATCAGTACTGTCACGTTTTTCTTGGCCACGGCCATAATATGCTCCTTGGTCTTCTGCTTGATTTTCCCGCATTACCGCCGGGCGGCGAACCGCCTAGCGGTGTCCCTATTCTGCTGTTACTTGCCGGCTTCCGGGGGCGGCGGCTCTTTGGCGAAGGGGATCACGAACTTGAAAGCCGATCCCTTGCCCACGCCCTCGCTCTCCACTATGATGCGCCCGTCGTGGCTCTGGACTATCTCCTTGGAGATGCTCAGGCCCAGGCCGAGGCGCCCGTGCGGCGACTTGCCGCCGGCCGGCTGGTAAAAGCTCTGGCCCAGCTTGGGGAGCACTTCGGGGTCTATGCCCTCGCCGTTGTCCTTTACGGACACGCAGACGTTCTCCTCCAGGGGGCTGACGAAAACAGTGATCTTGCCGCCGCGCTGGGTATGACGGATGGCGTTCTCCAGGAGGTTGAGCAGCACCTGGCCGATGCGGCGGCGGTCCGCGCAGACCATCTTCAGGCCGGGGCCGACCTCGGCGGCGATCTCTATGTTCTTCTGCATCGCGCGGGCCCTGGGCCCGACGAGCATCTCCTCCACCATCTTGTCCATCTCGAAGTAATTCTTCTCGAGGCGGAACTTGCCCTGCTCTATGGAGGCCCAGTCCACCAGGTCGCCGATCAGGCGGGAGATCTGGGTGATGCTGGCGGTGATGAAATCCATCTTCTTCTTCTGGTCGTCGTTGGGGTTGATGGTGGCGGCCAGCATCTCGAAGCTGATCTGCAGCGTCATCAGGGAATTGGACAGGTCGTGCGAGGCCATGGACATGAACTTGCTCTTCATGCCGTTAAGGCGGTCCAGCTCCTCGTTGTTGTGCTTCAACATGTCGATGAGGCGCTTGTTCTCCTGCTCGAGGTACAGCTTCTCCTCGGCCTTCTTGATGGCGCGGCGCAGGTAGTTGAAATCGACGGGCTTGATGAGGAAATCGTAGACGGATTCCTGGATGGCCTTCACCGCCGTGTCAAGGGACGCGTGCGCGGTCATCATCAGGATCTGGCTGTCGGTGTTGAGCTTGCGGATGTCCTTGATGACCTCGATGCCGGTCTTGTCGGTGAGGTTGAAGTCCATCAGGATGATATGGAAAAAGTCGGAGACCACCATTTTCATGGCTTCCGAGCCGGAGCCGGCCTCGAAGACCTTGTAGCCTTCCATCTCCAGCAGGTCGCGCAGCGTCTCGCGCAAATGCGCGTCGTCGTCGACTATTAAAATTTTGCTTTCCATGTAGTATAGCGCCGGCCCCTCGGCCGCGCGCTCTTTATATTTATATGATTTTATAGGACAGGAACACAATAGCAAACTTGGCCGGCGCCGTCAGGCCCGGTTGGGCGGGGGCGGCGGGTTCTGGATGACCGGCAGGAACAGGCGGAAACAGGTGCCTTTGCCCACCACGCTGCTCACTTCCACGCGGCCCTTGTGGCGGTCCGCCACCTTCTTCACTACGGCCAGGCCCAGGCCCGTGCCGCGCGCCTTGGTGGTGAAGAACGGCGCGAAGATCTTGTCGGCGGTCTCCTTGGGCATGCCGCAGCCCGTGTCCTCCACGTCTATGCGCACCATGCCGCCGTCGACCATCTCGCTGCGCACGTAAAGCTTGCCGTTCTCCGGCATAACCTCTATGCCGTTCTTCATCAGGTTGCGCACCGCCTGCGCCATTTCGTCGGGGTCGATGCTGACCACCGGGTTCTCCGGGGCCAGGTTTTTCACCAGCTCGACGTGCGGCGGGATCGGGAACGACATCGTCAGGTCCTCGAGGTAGGAATTGACGTGCATGATCTTCGGGTTCAGCTCGCGGGTGCGGGCGAAACCCAGGATCTCGTCGATGATGCCGTTGGCCTGCCGGATCTCGGATTCGATGATGGCGATATGCTTGATCACCTTCGGCTCCGGGTTGGGCATGGCGCTGTTCTTGGTCTTGATGAAATAGATGGAGTTGTTGATGACGGCCAGGGGGTTGCGGATCTCGTGGCCTACGACGGAGGCCATCTGCCCGATGGCGGCCAGGCGCTCTTTCTTGATCAGCTCGTCCTGCGCGCTCTTGAGCTCGCGGGTGCGGGCTTCCACGCGGTTCTCCAGGCTGCGGTTGAGGCGCTCGAGCTCCACCTTGGCGGACATGATCTCGGCCGTCTTGACCTTCAGGCTCTCGCTCATCTGCATGAACGTGTGCGCCAGCTCGCCGATCTCGTCGTTGGGCATGGAGAGGTCGGGCAGGTAGTCGAAGTCGCCCTCGCCCAGCTTTATGGCCGCCTCGCGCAGCGCCTGGATAGGCTGCGTGATGACCAGCGAGACGGCGTAGCCCAGGAACAGCACGAAAACGGTGACGATGAGCATCATGCGCCAGGTGCGCTTGAGCATGTCGTCGGAGGCCTGGTAGGCCACCGAGACCGAGCGCTGGATATAGACCACCCAGCCGAGTTCCGTGACCTCGGCGAAGGCGCCGAGCACCCGCTCGCCGGTGGTCTCCAGGATGATCTCCCCCCCGCCGGTGCGGGCGTCGTTCTGCAGCAGGATGCGCAGCACGTCGTCGGGCAGCTTGGCGTCGGGCTTGTAGATCTCCTTGGAATTGGAATGCGCTATCAGGAATCCGCCGGAATCTATGACCGCGGCCTGCGTATGGGTGGACTCGGGAAAGCCGGTCTTGAGCAGGCTCGACAGCGCCGTCAGGCTCATCTTGGCCAGCACCGCGCCCACGGCCTGGTTAGTTTGCGGGTTGACTATCTGCACGCCCATCGTTATCGCCGGGTAGGAGCCCATGTACTTCTCGAGCCCGCCCACGAACTCGCCCGCGCGCATGACCTTCTTGAACAGCGCGTCGCCGGCGAAGTCGCGCATCTTGGTGTCGTGCACAAAGCGCCCCAGCCGCACCACTTCCTGGCCGTTGGCGTCTATCACCGAGATCTCCAGGAAAGCCGCGTGCAGCTGCATGATGTGGCTCACCAGCCCCTGCTGCTTGGGCACGTTCATCGAGGCGAAATCCTCGAGGTGCGCGGCGTCGAACAGGACGTTGCGGAAGTTGATGATGTAGCTGGAGACGGTGTCGGCAAAGCCCACGGCCAGGGCTTCCTGGTCGCGGGAGATCGCCTTATTGAGGGTTATCTGGCTGAGGTTTACGAGGTAATACCCCACTATGCCGAGCGGGACCAGGGAAACGATGAGAAAAATCAGCAGCAGCTTGTAGAAAAGCCGGCCTCGTTTTCTGGGTGCTTCGGTCATAGTATCGCTTCGCCTCTATCTTTAACAGGATAAGATATTATCCCAGAACCCTGTTACAGAATTGTTGCGGTTACTTGGCGCAGCCGGCCGCGGGCTGGCCGGGGGGCGGCACCTTCTCGTAGCCCGGCATCTTTACCAGCTCGCCCAGGCCCACCATGAACTCCCGCCCGTCCACCACGAACGACGGGGAAGTGCTTATCCCCAGCGCGGAAGTGACGGCGAAGTCCTCAGCGAGCATGTTCTTGGCCTCTTCGAAATTCTTCTCCACGTCCTCCGCGTCCACCTTGGCGGCGGCCGCGGCTTTCTTCCATTCCGGGGAGCTGTACTCCTTGTTGCGTTCGGCCAGGTAGGCGCGGAACTTGCCGGGGAATTTTTTGGAGATGTAGATCTGCCTGGCGTTCTCTTCCCACTCGGGCTGGCCGTGCAGGCTGGAGAAAACCCAGGCGCCTTTTTCGTCCTTCTTGGCGTCGCCGATGAAGTGCACCTCGAGGTTCAGGCCCTCGGGCAGCAGCTTGTTCTTCTCCGCGTCCAGCAGGGAATTCTCGGCCATCGCGCCGAACGGGCACTGGCTCATCACGAACACTTCCAGGGTGTTCTTCTTTTCCTGGCGGGAGGCGTAGAGCCCGCGGCGCTGCCGGTCCTCGTAGACCAGGAAGCCGTTCTTCTCGGCGAAGAGGCCGGCCTGGATCTCGTTGGCGAGCTTGGCCTTGACCGCGGGGGTGGCGGTCAGGATGTAGGCCGGGACGAACCCGAGCTCGGGGAACTGCGCGGCGCGCTCCGGGGAGGCGTAGTCCATGACCACGGGCTTTATGCCCTCGAAATAACGGTCGAAGACGCCGACCAGCGCGTCGTTCTTGCCGACACCGGAGCTGACCACCACCCAGAAGGGGGGCGGCGGGGCTTTGGGGGCCGGCTTGTAGCCGGCCGGCGGGGGCACGCGCTTGGCCGCGGGCAGGGACGCGTTAATGGCGTCGTACAGGGGCAGCAGGCGCTGGGAACCGGAGTAGCGCCGGCCGGCCAGGAAAAGGGACGTTTCGGAGACGCCGGCGGCCGTGGAGCGCTTGTGGGCGGCCTCCAGCGCGGCAGTCCCTTCGGAGGCGGCCTTCTTCTCCAGTTCGTCGGGGTTTATTCCCGCGAACAGCGCGGCGTCGCGCCAGCCGTCGGCCGACGGGGAGAGCGAGCGCGCGTTGAGGTAATTGAGCAGCCGGGCCGGCCAGACCTTGAAGACCACGGCCAGCCGCACCGCTTCCGCCAGTTCGGCCTCGCCGCGGCGGGCGGCAAAGGAGCCGTCCTCGTTCCGGGAGACCAGCGGGTAGACCTTCAGGTCCGCGCCGGCGAGGCGGCGGCGGGCCGTGTCGGCCAGGAAGAACCACTGCCAGCCCTGGCCGTCCATGGCCTCGAGGTAAAGTTCCACGGAGCCGGGGGCGGCTTTGGGAGCGGGAGCCTGCTGGGCGAGGGCCGGGCAGGCGAGCAGCAGCGCGAGCAGCAGGGGGGCGGCCGTCTTCATTAGCGGGCCTTCCTGCTGAGCAGCTGGCGGATGCGGATGGAGAGTTCCTGGATGTCGAACGGCTTGGTGATGTACTCGTCGGCGCCCAGGCTCAGGCCCTGGGTCTTTTCTTCGGCCGACAGGAAGCGCCCGGTCATCATGATCAGGATGAAGTCCTTGGAGAACTTGCGCAGCTCCTGGCAGATCTGGAAGCCGGACGAGTCCGGCAGCTGGATGTCCATGATCACCACTTCGGGCATGTTCTTCTTGGCGGAGGCGATGCCGTTCTTGGCGTTGCCCGCCTCGAGGCAGGTGAAGCCCTCCAGCTCCAGCACCTCGGCGAGGCTTTCGCGCAGATGGTTGTCGTCGTCAATTACCAGAATTTTTTGAGCCATATTAGTTCCTCCGTCATCCACTATTTACCGGGCACCAGTTTGTAGCCTACGCACGGCACGGTGTGCACGTACCTGGCGGCCTTGCCCATCTTGGACCTGAGCCGCCGCACGTGCACGTCCACGGTGCGCGGCGAGCCGAAGTAGTTGTAGCCCCAGACGCGCTCTATGAGGTACGGCCTCGACAGCACGCGGTTGGGCGAGCTGAGGAACACGTAAAGCAGGTCGAATTCCTTGGCCGTCACCGTGATCTCCTTGTTGGAGATGCGCACGGTGTAGCTGGACATGTTGAGCTCTATCTCGTTCATCTTCAGGATCTCTTCGGCCTGCACGCTGACCGTGCGGCGCACGACGGCCCTGATGCGGGCCACGCTCTCGTGGAGGTCCTGGCTGTAGCTGAGCACCTCGTCGGCGCCGAGCTGGAAGAAAGCCAGCTTATACGAGATCTTGGGCGTCTCGCGGCCGCCGTGCCCGTGCGGGATCAGCGTCTCCGCGGTCAGGCCGGAGGGCATGTGGTCGAGATAGGTGTCGGGCGACTCGAGTATCGCTATCGCCGGGATGTTCTTGTTCTTGGCCCGGAGGTTCTTCAGGAAGGTCAGCCCTTCCTCGTCGGCCAGGTTCTGGCCGATCATGACCATGTCGAAGGATTTCTCCGCCAGCATGCCCATTACTTCGCGGGCACGGTGGGCCGTGGCCACGGAATACCCCTGGCGCGAGAGCATCTCGAGCATCAGGGAGGCCCGGGACAGGTCCTTTGAGGCGAAAATGATGTTTATTTTCACAGAGTCTCCTAAAAAAGCGGCGCGCGGCGGGGCTTGCGCCGGCCGCCCCGTACGGGGCGCCGGCAGCAGGCCCGCGTCAGCGGCCTTAGTCCTGGTGCACTTCTTCTATGTCGAAAGTAACGCCGCGCAGACCGAGCACGCCGGTAAGCACGTTGTAAACGAACGCGATGAAGACCATTACGGCGGTGGTGAGCACGACGTAGAGGAGGGCGTAGAGGCCCACGCTCAGGATCTTCTGCATGAAGGTCATCGGGGCGAGCTGCAGGTTGGGCACGAGCATGAAGGTGATCACGCCGCCGAGCAGGGCCAGGACGAAGACGACGAGGGGAACCGAGGAAGTGACGAGGGAACCTACGCTGATATTGCGCACTTCAAGTTTCATTTTTCCTCCATAAAGTAACGGCGGGCCGCGCTAACGCGCCCGGTCCTCCATATAATACATAATTATTTAAAGATATCAACAAAAAGAAGGGGTCAGGTCTTGAATCTTGACATTTTGGTCGAAAATGTCAAGATTCAAGACCTGACCCCAGTTCCCCGCGGGCGTCTGTCCCGCAATATCCCGGTTTTGCGTTCCGATACCCCGTGCCTGCCTAGAGGCCGATTTGGGCTTTGGGGTAGAAGAGGATGAGGGTGCGGTTGGTTTCGGCCGTCTGGCCGACGTGAAGGATCTTCACGTTGAAGCTCTGGTTCTTGAAAACGGTCTCGCCCTCCACCGGCGTGTCCGGCGTCTCGAAAGCCTGGCCCACCAGGCGCAGCAGCGTCTGCTGCTGGCTGTCCACCACGTCCAGCAGGTGGATGTTCTTGGCGTCCATGCCCTGGCCCAGCTCGAAGTTGGCGTAAAGGATGGTGTTGTTCTCGTCCACGACGATCACGTAGTTGGTGCCGGGCACGATGATGTTCAGCAGCGAACGCCACCAGCGCTGCTCGGCGTCCTTGTACGTGCGGTCGCGGTTGGAGATGCCCTCTATCTCCACCTTCATCTTGCTCATCAGCCGCGTAATGGCGCCGGCCAGCTCGCCCAGCTCGTCGTTACGGGCCGGGAACCGCAGGTCAAAATTCTTCAGCGACACCCCCTCCACGCTGTCGCGCAGCGCGTCCATCGGGGAGATCACGTAGTGGTGGAAGAAGAAGTACAGCGGCAGCCCCAGCAGGAACAGCACGCCCACCGCGCCGAACACGTACTTGCGCATGGCCGAGCCGATGAGCACCTCGGCGCCGGCCCGGGAGACCATCAGGTCGATGATGCCGATGATCTCGCCGCGCACGGAGAACGGGATGGCGATCTCGTAAAAAGGCTCGCCCTTGACCTGGCGGACCTTGGGCATCTTCGACATGTAGGCCTGGCTGATGGCGTCGGTCGGGGGCGGCACCTGGGCCTTGAAATCGTCCCAGGTCACGCCGATAAAGCGGGATTCCTTGTGCCAGCGCACCTTGCCCTGGCGGCTCAGGTACAGCATCGAGCTGATGCGCTCGTCCTTGGCGAGCGACATCATGATGTCGTACTCCTCGAAGGAGATGGCGCTGGCGTTGTTGAGCAGGCCGTTGCGCATGGTGGGGGCGTAAACCTTGACGGTCTCGATCACGTCCTGCTTGAGTTTCTCGTCGAAGGTCCACTTGAACAGGTTGTAATAGAAGACGCCGCCGAGGAACATGACGTAAACGCCAATGCCCACGAACCACATCAGCCACTTCATTGTAAGCCGCATATCGTTGGTCCTTGCCGAAATCTGGCGGGCCTATTCAGCCCGCATACATAGTCTACAAAAACCTTGTTAACGGAGTGTTACTGAAATATTAAATATTGCGGGGCGGCGGGGGTATGGACCCGTCAGGCACGGCGTCGCGCACACCGTGCGCGCGCCTCGTCTCTCGGTTTCGGCGCTTACGCAAGCCTCAACCTCCGAGACGGCCTTCCTGGCCCATACCCCCGCCGCCCCGCGGTTTAACAGGGGTTTACTGTCCCCCCGCTAAGATCTGCTCTATGCGTTTGAGGCCGGCGGCGGTGTCGGCGTTGCTGGGGTCCAGCTGCCGGGCTATCGTCCACTCGTCGCGGGCCTTCTCGTAATTCGAGTTCTGGAAGTACTTCAGGCCTTCCAGGTAATGCTGCTGGGCGGCCAGGCGGTTCTCCTCGCTGACGCCCTGGGGCTTCTTGACCACCTCTTCCACCGTCATGCCCTTGCGCTTGGCCTCGGCCTCGGCCTTCCGGCGGGCCTCCTCCTCGCGGGCGCGGGCTTCTTCCTCTTCCCTGGCGCGGCGGGCGGACTCTTCGGCGCGGCGGCGCTTGGCGTCGGACTCGGCCCGCATCTGTTCGCGGGCGCGGGCGATGAGCTTGTTCAGGTAGGACATGCTGGCGGCAAAGGGCTTGGCCTTGTCCCACTCGGCTATGGCCTCGGGGTATTTGCGGATCCCGTAAAGTTTCTTGCCGGCGGCCAGGTAGCCGTTCTCTATCTCGGCGCGGACCTCGGCCAGCAGCCTGGAGGCCTTGGCGTCACCGGGCTGGATCTCCAGGGCCTGCTTCAGGCCGTCGTGGGCGCCCCTCAGCTTGCCCTGCGCGTAGAGCTCCAGGGCCTGCTTTAGCTTGTCGTTGGCGCGCTGGGCGCGCAGCTCGTTCTCCACCCTGGTTATCCAGTCTATCGTCAGGGCGTCGCGGGGCTTTATCAGCAGGGCGTTGTAGAAATTATCCAGCGACTCCTTCAGGTCGCGCGAGGCGTAGAGCTCGGAACCCTTCAGGAAATAATATTCCTTCAGGTCGTCCTTTATGCGGGCCAGCCAGTACTTGGCCTTGATATTGTTCGGGGAGAGCTTGACCACTTCCTGCATGCTGGTGTGGGCCTCCACCACGCGCCCCTCGGTATAGTAGGACAGCGCCATCTTGAAGCGGTCCTCGATCATCAGCTTCTCGCTCATGCCGGGCTTCAGGCTGCCTCGCAGCTGGTTGGAGGCCTCCAGCAGCATCTGGGCGTCCTGGTTATTGGGGTCGATGTTGAGGATCTTCGCGGCCATCTCCTTGGCGTCCTCGTAGTTGCCCTGACGGTAATACTCGAAAGCGTTCTCGTACACGTTGGCCAGCATCTTGGCCTGGATCTTCTGCTTCTCCAGCTTTATCGTCTCGAGGAATTTTTTCTTCTCCTCCAGCTCGCTCAGGCTGCCCAGGCCGGTCTTCTGCAGGTCCAGGAAAAGGGATTCTTCGCTCTTTACGCGCTTGGACTGCGCCGCGGCCGGGGCGCACAGCGCCGCGGAGAATAGGACCGCCAGGAAAATGTTCTTCATAAAAGCCTCGTCAGAACGGCATGCCGCCGGTTATAAGGTTGCTGATCATGGGCGACAGCATCAGTATGAACACCGTGGGGAAGATGAAAATGAACAGCGGGATGAGCATCTTGGTGGAGGCCTGCGCGGCCAGCTTTTCGGCCTTGTTCAGGCGGCGGAAGCGCATGTCGGCGGAGTAGTTGCGCAGCAGTTCCACCAGGCTGGTGCCCAGCTCGTCCGACTGCACGATCAGGCCGACGAAAGAGCGGACCTCCTGCAGGCCGGTGCGCAGGCTCAGGCGCCGCAGCGCGTCGCGGCGGGAATAGCCCAGCTGCACCTCGTTGATGGTCTTCTCTATCTCCAGCTCCAGGCCGGTCTTCACCGGGGCGATCTTGACGATGCGGTCGAAAGCGGTCATGTAGTCCAGGCCCGACTCGATCATCAGGGCGCCCAGGTCGACGAAGGTCGGGAAGTTGCGGATGATGTCCTCCTGGCGGCGGCGGATGCGCCCGGAGTAGAGCGCCGCCTCCGGCAGCAGGAAGCCCAGCGGGGCGAAGATCAGCGTAAACGGGGAGCTGCTCAGCGCGAAGAACAGCAGCGGCAGCGCGGCGCCGGCGATCAGCTTGATGTGCAGCATCTTCAGCGGGTCGGTGCCGGCCGGGCTGCCGAGGAGCATGTAGGTCTCCTCCAGCTTCTTCTCCTGGCCCAGCTGCCGCGCGAAGAACAGGTCCACCTTGTCCCAGAAATTCTTGCTGCCCTCCAGCTTGGAGAAGGCGGAGGTCTCGCGGCCCTCCATGTCGCTGATGTCGCCTATCGGGGAGCGGTCCTCCTTGCGCGGGGCGAAGAAGCGCTGCACCGCCGTGAAGGCGGCGAAAGAGCCGACCACGGAGAGTATTATAAGGAGGGCGCTGGTTATCTTGTCCGGGCTCATACGCGTATCTTCCCGAGGCTCGCCACGACCTTCATGCCTATGCCTATCCAGATGGCGCAGAAGATGAACACGCCCATGCCGAGCGGGCTGCCGTAGAACTGTATCATCTCGTTAGGCTGGAACATGAACATGACGCCGACCATCACCCACGGCATGATGCCGACGACGATGGACTGGATCTTCTGCTGGGCGGTCATCGCCTTGGTCTTTTCCTCCAGCTTGGACTCCTCGCGGATGTCCACCACTATGCGTTCGAAAACCTTGGTCAGGTTGCCGCCCATCTGGCGCTGCAGCACGATGGCGCGGATCATGTAGGCGAGCATCTTGGAGTCCACGCGGTCTTCCATCACGCCGAGCGCCTTCTCGAAGGTCATGCCCAGCTGGTAGTTCTTGATGACCAGCGCGAACTCGTCGGAAATAGGCGGCATCAGGTCCTTGGAGACCATCTCGAAGCCCTGCACCACGTCCAGGCCCGAGCGCAGACAGTTGGACAGCAGGATCAGGCCGTCCATCAGCTGCGTGTCTATCTTGCGGCCGCGCGCCTGCTTCATGGTATTCAGCACGAAAGCCGGGGTGCGCAGGCCGACGAACACGCCGATGCCGCTGAGCACCAGGAAGAACAGGATGTTCATGGTCAGCAGGCCGAGAAAAGCGAACACCGCGATCGGGCCCAGCACCAGGTACTTGACGTTGATGTTGATGAACTGGCGGGAGAAGGCCTCGGTAAAGACCTCCACCTTCTTGGAGTAGTTCCCCATCATCGCGTTGGTCTTGGAATCGTTCATCGCGAAGAAGGCCTGCACGGCGAGGAAGACCAGGATGATGCCCAGGATCGACAGCGCGGTGCCGAACACGCGGGAAGCGTTGGACTCCTTGGGCGGCGGCTCGTACTTGCGGGGCGGCTTGAACAGCACCCGGAAAGCGTCCTGGCTCATCACGGCGGAAGCGGTGACGGCCTCGGCGTAGCGGCGCGAACTGGAGCTGGAGATGGCGTCCGAGATGGATTCCATCTCCTTGAGGATCAGGGCGAAGCTGGCCATCACGGTGCGGCCGCGGCCCTGCATGGAATCGCCCATGTTCACGTCGCGGGTGCGGGCGCGGTACAGGCGGTCCATGCTCATCTGGAAGCGGATGCGGATGTCGGCGTATTCCTTCACCAGCAGGCCGGGCTGGATGTTGGCCCCGCCGGCCTCGGGCGGGAAAGTTTTGCGGCTGAGCTCGAGGTACTCGTACAGGATGGACACCGGGGTCTGCCACAGCTGCGCCTCGGAGATCTCCCCCTCCTCGGGGTCGCGCCAGACCTTGCGGCCCACCATCTCCGGCACCACGGTCTCCACCCATTTGGGCATGTCGTAGGTGAGCTTGGCGCCCTTGCAGGTCATGGTGTACTTCAGGATCTTGGGGTCGCGCTCGGGGGCGAGGTAATAGTAGAACAGCTGCGCCTTCATGGCGGCGCAGGAGATCTCGTCCATTTCCGCGTTGGTAAAAACGCCGGCCGCCGCGGGCCGGGCCGCGAGCGCGCAGAAGAGGGATAAGACAACCGCGAGTTTTCTCATAGTCCTTGTAATAAGCCGCCTATTTAGCCGCCCTGGCGCGCTTCTGCTCCTCGGTCCAGAACATCTCTATCGGCACGTGCATGCCGTGGGTCTCGAAATCCTTGTAGAACTTGGGCGGGTCGCCGGTGGCGGTGAAGTAGCCCACCACCTTGCCGTTCTCGTCCATGCCGGTCTGGTGGTACTTGAAGATGTCGTGGATGGTGATCTGGTTCTCTTCGCGGCCGGTGATCTCCGTGATGGCGGTGATCTTGCGGGTACCGTCGGAGAAACGGGTCAGCTGCACCACCATGTGCACGGCGGAAGCTATCATTTCGCGCAGGGCCCAGATGGGCAGGTCGGCGCCGGCCATCAGACACATGGCCTCCATGCGGGTCAGCGCGTCGCGCGGGGTGTTGGCGTGGATGGTGGCCAGAGAGCCTTCATGGCCCGTGTTCATGGCCTGTAACATGTCCAGGGCTTCCGAGGACCGGACTTCGCCTACCACGATGCGGTCGGGGCGCATACGGAGGCAGTTCTTGACGAGGTCGCGGATGCTGACCTCGCCCTTGCCTTCGATGTTCGGCGGGCGGGACTCCAGGCGCACCCAGTGGTCCTGCTGCAGCCGGAGTTCGGCGGTGTCCTCTACGGTCACAATGCGCTCGTCCTCGGGGATGTAGCTCGACAACATGTTCAGGAACGTCGTTTTACCGGTGCCGGTACCGCCCGAGATGATAATGTCCTTGCGCAGCTTCACGCAGGCCTTCAAAAAGTCCACGGCCGTCTGCGAGATGGAGCCTTTCTTGATGAGCTCGCCGTCGGTAAAGGGCTTGGCCGAGAAACGGCGGATGGTGAGCGTGGGGCCGGAGACGGCCAGCGGCGGGATGATGCCGTTGACGCGCGAACCGTCCTTCAGGCGGGCGTCCACCAGCGGCACGGATTCGTCGATGCGGCGGCCCAGGGGCGCCACGATGCGCTTCATCACCTGCATGATCTGCTCGTCGTTGCGGAATTTATATTTGGTAAGGATCAGCTTACCGGACTTTTCGATGTAGACCTTGTCGAAAGAGTTCACCATGATCTCGGTGACCGACGGGTCGCGCATCAGCTCTTCCAGCGGGCCGAGGCCGAGGATCTCGTCTAAAAGCTCGTTGATGAACTTGGCGCGCTGCTCGCGGGTCAGCGGGGTGCCGGCCTCTTTCTGCAGCAGGTTGTTGATGATGCCGTCCACCTTCTTGCGGGTCTCGGCGTTCTGCGTGGGGTCGTCGGAGATCTTTACGCGTTCGGTCTCGAGCGCGGTGACCACGTTGCGGTGCACCTTCATCTTCAGGTCTTCCCAGAAGGGCGGCACGTCCACCCGCGGGGTGGCGGCCTGCCCGCCGCCGGACTGGCCCTGCGCGGGGGCTGAGGGCGAAGGAGCGGTCTCCTTCTCCGTCTGGCGCCAGAGCATGTCGGAACCGTGGGCGAACTCCGCGGTGGAAACGTTGGAGACCCACTGCTTCTCGCCCGGCTTCAGCTCGGCCAGGCGGCCCAGCAGCATGCGCAGGATGCGTATCCACTGGGTATTGGGAGCTTCTGTGATCAGGATCTTGTTCTGGTTGGCGAAGGCGGGAAGGGAGTCTTCCCACGGCATGAAGGCCAGGATGTCCTTGCCCATCTGCTTGAAGAACTTCTCCACTTCCTTGGGGCCCACGGCGCCGGGCATGTCGTAAAGGTTGGCTACCACCTCGAACTTGTTCATCGGGAAGTGCAGCTCGTTGATCTCGCGGAAGATGCCGGCGGTGGCGTTAAGCGAGGAGACGTTGGAGTTGGTGACCCAGAACACCAGGTCCGAGATGTCGAAAGCGAACACCTGCATCGGGAAATAGGGGTCTACGTCTATGAAGATGTCGAAGTTCTGCGACAGCTTGGACAGCAGCGGCAGGATGATGTCGGGGGACATCTTGGCGATGTCGGAGCGGCGCTTGGCCAGCGGCAGCACGCCTACGCCCCACTGCGAGATCGGGATCTTGCCCTTGAGCAGGGCGCCCAGGGCGCCTACGGATTCCCGGCCCAGCGCCTTGATGATCTCGGCCATGGACGGCGGGTTAAGCCCCAGCAGCTGCGCGTGCTCGGCGCGGCACATGGGGTCGAGAGGGATAATGAGGACGTTGCGCTTCTGGTAATTGGCCCAGGCCAGCGCCAGGTTCATGACGATGGAGGTCTTGCCCACGCCCTCTTTAGGGCCCGAGAAAGTTATTACGCGGGGGGCAATATTCTGTGGTTCGTCCATATGATGTCGGCTGAACTGCTTTACCCTGGATCCCGGCTTTCGCCGGGCCGCCCTACTGGATCCCGGCTTTCGCCGGGATGACAGTCAGCGCGGCGCTGACTGTCACTTTATAATGTCGAAAGTAACGAACAGGAACAGCGAGCTCTGCTTCTCCACGATGTCCGTGGAGCTGAACAGCGCGCCGATGAGCGGCAGGCTGCCCAGGATCGGCACCCGGTTCTTGGAGATGTCGCGGCTCGAAGACTTCAGGCCGCCGATCACCAGCGTCTCGCCGCTCTTGAGCTCCACCTCGGTCTGGATCTGGCGGGTGATCATGGACGGGATGGTGGTGCCGGACGCCACGACCGTCTGGGAATAGTTGGGGTTCGAGACCTCGAGCTGGATCTGCACGTCCACCGTGTCCTTCTTCTCGGTCAGCACCACGGGGAGTACCACCAGGATGACGCCGTATTTCTTGAACTCGGCGCCGACGCCCTGGTTGTTGGAGTACGGCACCGGGATCTCGCCGCCGACGGTGAAGTTGGCCTGCGTGCCGCTCTTGGTGATAACCTTGGGATTGCTCAGCAGCTGCGCCTTGCCCTCGGTCTCAAGGAGCTTAAGCGAGGCGGCCAGCTGGGTCTTGCGCTCGAAATCGCCCAGGGTGATGATGCCCGGGATGCTCTTCTCGCTGAAGTCGAAGAACTGGTTCCAGGAGAAGCCGCGCGTTTTCTGGATGGAGCCGCTGATCTCCACGATGTCGGCGCTGACGGCCACCATGGGGGTGGCCTGCGCCGACGCCAGCGCCGGCAGGGCCAGCGCGGTCAGTGCGAATAGGAGCTTTTTCATAATGATTCGGTCCTTATTTTATCAGCCGTTTGAAAGAGGCTATTTCCATCGGGTGCAGTTCCACGTCGCCGAGGCCGCGCACGATGACGGCCACTTCCCCCTGCTTCAGGGAGAGGGACAGGTACTGCGCCTCGTTGGGGTTGAGCGCCAGGGAGAGGGCGGCCTTCTCTGAGAAGGCCTGGTCGGCCGAAGCCGCGGCGTCCTTGGCCTTGGCCTGCTGCCCGGACAGCCCCTGCCCGAGGTTGCCGCCCACGCCGAGCACCAGCACGTTCTGCAGGATGGTGGCGGTCACCTTCTCTTTGCGGTTGTCGCCCATCACGGCGTCGAAAGTCACGAGGATGTCCACGCGGTCGCCGGGCTTGATGAGCCGCAGCAGGTCGTTCTCGAGCGGCAGCACGCAGCCGCGGTAGCCGGGCGGCACCTTTACGGAGAGGCCGGCCTCGGGGGAGAGCGACACCAGCGCGCTCTGCGTGATCTGGTTGCCCTTGGGAATGCGCACGGCGGTGACCAGGTTGGACACCAGCTTGATGTCGGACTGGCTCCTCACCTCGTAGGCGTCCTGCTCCAGGTACATGCGCGGCATTTCCCTGGTCTCGACCAGGTCCACGTTCATAATGGTGCGGGCGGGCAGGTCGAAGCGGGCCATCAGCACCGTGGCGCGCTCGTGCTGGGCGGCCAGCGCGCGCTCCTTGGAGGTCAGCACCCACCAGTAGATGCCTGCCGCGGCCAGGGCCAGCAGCACGGGGACGAGCATGCCTTTCTTTTCCATATATATATTCTCCAATTAATCTGTTAACTAACCGTTAAATCCGTGTTAAATCCGTTCGCCGCGCCTCTACTGGAAGTACGGCTTTTCCACCGGCATCCGCACCCGCACTATGAGCTTCTTCTTCTTGCTCCCCTTCGGCGGGTCCGAAAGGAAGTAGCTCGAGCCCGGGAAGATCAGCCTGGCCGGGTAGGTCAGCGTGACCAGCAGGTCCTCGCCCATCTGCCCCGACTGCGGGTCCTTGAGCGTGCCCACCATCTGCCCCTCCACCATGACGCCCGGGGAGGACGGGAACATCTGCCCCAGCACGCTTTTCATCTTCTGCACGGCCACGGCCTGCCCGCCGCCGGAGCCGGCGCCGGTAGGGCCGGCCACCAGGGAGCCGATGCGCGCCAGCTCATACGCGCAGTGATGCGCCAGTATGGTCTGGAACCCCAGGTTGCCCATCTCCATTATAAAGAACAGCAGTAGCATGAAAACGGGCAGCACCAGCAGCAGCTCGACGGTCACCTGCCCCGTCCGCTTTACCCTGGCCCAAAGACCCGCCGGCTGACCGGCAGCCCGGCAGGCGCCCGACGCTGAGCGTTTCATGCGTTACTCCATATTTTTCCCGGCTCCCGGCGGAGCTCCGCCGGGGCCGGGGAACAGCGGCTAAGGGAGCCCCCTTAGTTGTTGCCGCTGGAAGAGCCGAGCGTGCTGGCCGCGCCGTTGATCATGCCCTGGATGCTGGAGAACAGCGTGGGCATGTACTTCTTCAGCGCCACGCCGGCGATCAGCACCACGCCCACGACCACCGCGAGCATCAGCAGGTATTCAACGGTATTCTGGCCTTTCCGGTTCTTAAACAGCTTATTCATTGGTTTAGTCCTCCGTAAACATTTTCAAGTCCGAAATTTTTTCCTACCAGGGGCTTTCCTTGTACATCTTTATGATCACCATGCCGCCGCGCTTGAACTGGTTGGACAGCGCGTACTGCAGGGCCTTGAACATCAGCACGAAAACAAAGAGCAGCGACACCGTCACCAGCAGGTACTCTATGGCCGTCTGGCCTTTCCTGGTCTTAGGCCTGAACATGGTCTCCTAGAACTGGAACTTCAGGGCCAGCTGGCTGGCCTTGCCCAGCGCCCCGTAGGGAGCGAGCGTATAATCGAAACCCATGCCGTAGCCCAGCGCCTGCGCGCTGTAGATGCCCACGCCGAAAGACCAGCCCGAAACGTCGTTGAGGCCCAGGCTGTCGAGGGTTTTATCGGTCATGTTCTTGCCGTAATTGTCCGCCGGCGTATAGCCCGCGCGGAAAGCCACGCGGCCCACCTGCAGCAGCTCCTCGGGCAGGGTAATCTCCACGCCGCCGCCCAGCTTGCCCTTGCGGTCGGAGTAGGTCTTCTGCTCCAGCGCCAGGGTCAGGAAGGGGTTAAAGGCGTAGGCGCCGCCGAGGCGCTGCACCTTCACCACCTGGTGCTTCTTGCCGGAGAAGTTCTGCCCGGCCCAGCCGAGCGAGAGCTTGCGGCCGAGGCGCAGCACCGCGCCCATGTCGAAGACCAGGTTCTTCTGCTCGCTCTCGTAGTTATCCTCCAGCACCTCTTTGGCGCTGACGCCGACCAGGAATTTCTCCAGGAAGAACCCCTTGGCGAGGGTCAGGGAGGCGTAGCCGTTGCGCACCTTCACATCGGCGCCGTACTGGGGCTTGCCTTCGCTGTCGCGCACGTCGAAACCGCTGATGTCGTAATAGGCCAGGTTTACGCCGATCACCGACTGCCCTATCGGGTGGACGTAGGAGATGTACTGCCCGGAATACTCCTGGATCCAGCTGAGATAGGAGAACGAGAACTCGCGCATCTGGGCCGAGGCGATGCCGGCCGGGTTGATGTTCATGGCTTCCCCGCCGTCCACCAGCGAGACGCCGGTATTGCCCATGGCCTGCGCCCTGGGGCTGCCGGTGGGGATCTTCATGAAAGCGGCCCCTTCCGTGCCTATTTTAGTATCCGCCGCCCGGACGGTGGCCGTTAGGGCCAGCACGGCCGCTGCGGCCAGGAACATTTTTTTCATATCCATAAAGTCACCGCCTCCCGGGCTAAAGCCAGGGGCCTCCGCTTACGGAACAAGGATCTTCTTTACCGTCTGGCACACGTCGCGGGTGCCCTCGCTCGCCTCGAAGCGTATCACCGCAAAATACACGCCCGGCGCCACCGTATTGCCGGAACCGTTCACCTTGGGCCAGCACGCCTCGTGCGTATGCGTCGCCACGCACTTGCCGCTGCCGTCCACATTGTCCCCGCCGCCGCGGTTGCCGTAGTCCTTCTTGTACACCAGGTCGCCCGCCAGGTTGTACATCTTCAGCATCACCCGCCCGTTCATCGGCACCGGGATCCGGAACCAGCCGCTCGTCCCAGTATACGGGTTAGGCGCGAAGAAAGCGTCGTGCGCGAACTCCCCGCACAGGTCATACGTCCCGCCCTTCGTAACAGGAATATTCGCCGTCACTATGTCGTCGGCCAGGCAGCTGCCCCCGGGACACAGCGTGGTGCTGTAGTTGCCGTCTATCGTGCTGATGGCTTCCGTCATGGTGGAGCCGTAAACCTTGAACACGTAGTTGCCGTCAGGCACCTTCGACAGCGTCAGGTCCGTGCCGTCCCAGTACTCCGTGATCTGCGTGCGCGCCGGCCGCACGCCTATAATGCGCTTGACCAGGCTGGTCGCCTCGGGCGGGTACGGGCTGTCCCCCACGAACGTCGTGCCCGGCTTGTAGATCTTCGTCACCACCTTCATCGGCTCCGAAACCTGGTACGACACGCCCGCCGGCACGTCCATCGTCAGCGGCATGATCGATACGTCGTAGATGCGCAGCGGGTACACGTCTATCGTCATCTGCACCGTAGCCCGCGACGTCAGCTGCGACGCTATGTCCTGCGCCCGGATGCGCACGTTGTACGCCCCGCCCGTCACAAAATTGCCGTCCATGTCCTTGCCGTCCCAGAAGTCCTGGTACACAATGTCGCCGTCGCGCACCTGGCCCGCCGCCACCGTCGCCACCAGCCGCTGCGGCAGGTCCAGCGTCAGGATCTCTATCGTCACAGAAGACTGCCGCGTCACACCGTAGTCTATCTCGAACGGCGGCAGCTTTACCGTGTCCGAAGAGTTATACATCTGCGGGATGTTCGGGATCACGTCGAACGTGGTGAAGATGATCTGCCCGCGCGAAATGTCTATGTAGCCGTACGCCTCGTCGGTCGAATACATCGTCTGCGCGCTCACCACCGGCGACGTGCTGTACGCCACCAGCGTGAACGGGTACCGGCCGTCCGGCACCAGCAGCCCCGACGTGTCGCGCCCGTCCCAGTACTCGGTTATCTTGAACCGCCCCGGCCGCATGCCCTGCACGTTGTACACAGGCGTCCCCGACACCGTGGGCGGCCACGGCGACGGGTCTATCACCGTGCTCGTAGGATAAATGTTCAGGTCCATGTACATCGGCTGCGACAGCTCGAAAGAAACGGTCGCCATGTCCGACGCCCCGCCCAAGAGCGGCCGCGCCAGCACGTCCACCGTCCGGAACATGTTCACCGGGAACAGCACCGTCGTCGTGGACGTGCGCTGCGTGGTGCACTGGTACGTGTCCGTGGTGATCAGCTCGGCCATGTACGTACCGGTCGAGACGTAAAGACCGCTGTCGTTCTTGCCGTCCCAGATCTCCCGGTTGGAGAAATTGGCCGCCCGCACCTCGCCCGCCGCCAGGTGCCGCACGATGGCGTTGCTCATGTCACGGATGTTCATCGTCATCAGCAGGTCGCGCACCGGGGTATAGCGGAAATAGTAAGGGTCCAGGCCCGCCACCGAAGGCGAGGAGCCCAGCACCGTCGACGACGGCATGAAGTTGGTCATCACGTTGCCGCGCGCCACCGGCACGCTGCCCACCATGGTCTTGCTCGTCCAGACCTTCCCGTCGGTACCGGCGGGCGAAGGCAGCTCCGCGTAGATGGCGTAAACGTAATCGCCGTCGCAGACCGGGCTGCCGTTCTTATCCCGGCCGTCCCAGTAGGTGGCCACGGAAACGCGGCGCGACTTCTGCTCCGCAAAATGCCGCAGGCACAGGTCGGCTTCCCCGATATTACCGTCGCAGCGGTTCAGACCGCCGATCAGCGGCGGGGAAACGTTCACGCTGGTGAAAGCCGTGCCGGGAGGATAGATGTCCACGTATGCCGTAGCGTCCTCGGTGAGCAGGTAGCTGATAACGGCCTGGTCCGTGGCCGTGGCGCCCAGGGGCTTTACGCCGATATCGGTGATCTGCAGCGGGTCCAGGGCGATCTGCGCCGTGGCCGAATAGGCTATGTCGGTGGGGGCCCACATGTCGTTGGTCCAGGCGTCTATCTGCGCCAGGTAGAGGCCGGGGGGCATGATGTCGCCGTTATTATTGCGGCCGTCCCAGAAATCGCCGTTGGTCAGCGTGCCGTCCGGGGTGCCTTCACCCACGCGCGGCAGGCCGTTGGCCACGGTCCGCACCAGCGGCAGCGTGCCGGAAACGTCCGCGTCGTAAATATTTATGCTGGTGATGGCGTCTTTGGACAGCCGGTAGAGGAGATTGTACGGCTGCGCCGCCACGCCGGTGATCCGGCCCACCACGGTGGGGCTGGAACGCACGGTGTGGATGTTGGTGACGTTGATCTGTATGGGCACCTGGTTCTGGCCGGGATAGGCGGCGGTCTGTTCTATGGAGATATTGCCGGCGGTGGCGCTGACCTGGTTGGTCTTCACCCTGGCCCGGAAGCCGAACTGGCCGTTGGTCTTGCCGAACTGGCCGTTGAGGTTGTAGGAACCGTCCCAGTTGGCGCAGTAGGTGCCAATGTTCATGGCGACGCTGGCGCAGGAATCGCTGGTGCAGGAGCAGGTGCCGATGTCGTACAGCGAGATGGTCTTTATGGGCGGGGTGGAGGCCGGGTCCAGCGGGTTGGCGCCGGTACCGAACTTGAAGATCTCGAAAGTGAGCTCGTCTATGCCGAAGGTGGAAGGCACGGTGTTGACCACGCACTGTATGCTGACGCAAAGCCCCAGGCAGTTGCCGGGGTAGGCGTTGCGGGGCTTTTCGAATTCTATCAGCGCCGAATCGGTCCAGACGTTGCCGGTCAGGCCGGAGTAAAAGCTTACCGGGGTATCTCCGCCGGTGGCGGTGCCGGTTACCGTGCCGGTTATAGCGCCGGCCACCGTAGGCGCGGCGTCAGGGGTCCAGGTATAGGTGGGGTTGACGCCGCCGCTGTCGCCGCTGCAGGCCAGGGCCTGGCTGGTCAGCGCCTGGCTGACCGGCGCCGTAAAAGTGGAACCGTAATTGCCGGTAGCGTAGACGTAGATATTGCCTGTGTTAAAGGTGAGCGGGGCGCAGGCAACAGCCCCGGCATTCACGGAGTTGCCGGTCACGGAAGGGGCCGTGATGTTGCCGGACACGTTGCCGCTGGCGTAATAGTCGTAGCCGGTCAGCGTCCCGCCCAGGGTGCCGGCATAAGTCCCGGCGAGGGTGACGTTCTCGGCGTAGTTCCAATCTTCAAACCCGTCGTTATCAATGTCCACGGAGACGGTCCCGGCCACGGCGGCACGGGCGAAAACGCCTGTCACCGGCCCGGTCACCGGCACGTTAACCGCGGCCGTGACGTCGTTGCAGTAGCCGTTGCCGCCGGTGCGGAACCAGGTATTGGTCTTGGAGATATAGAGCTGCTGCGCGCCGGCTGGAAGCGCGCTGGCGGCCGCGAAGACGGCAGCGAGAATAAAGTTCCTGATTGGATGTGTCATCATTTTAAACCGTTTATTTTCCTCTACCTCACCAGGCCCTGCAGCTCCACGGTGGCCTGGCTGATGTCTATGCCCGAATCCTGGTACTGGCTGACTATGCGCTGCAGGGAACTTTTAAGCACGTCCCCCGGGGCGCCGCCGCCCTTCAACTTAAGGTAGCTCTGCCAGTCCACGCTGAAATTGTATTTAAGCTGGTTCAGCCGGTCCGCGGCGCGCCTGGCGGCCAGGGACTTCAGCTCGGCCTCCGCGGCCGCCTGCCGCCGCACCACCGAGGCCAGGCGCTCCTTCTCCGCGTCTATGCCGGCCTTCTTGGCCTGCGTGTCCTTGAGCTGCGCGGTCAGGGCGTCTATCTCGGCCTTCATCGAGGCCAGCTCCTCTTTAAGCAGGCCTTCCCGGCGGGCGGACTCGTCGAGCGCCTCCACCAGGTCCTTGCGGTACTTGATCTCCTGCTTGATAAGCCGCTCGTACTCCGACTCCAGGTCCCGCTCGCCGAAGCGCAGGGCGAGGCTGAGGGCATGGGCCGGCACCACGGCGCCGGTCACCGGCACCGACAGCGCGTAGGAGATCTCGGAGGCCAGGCGCCGCCAGCCGAAGCCGGCCGACAGAGCGGAGGCCCGCTCGGCCACGTTCAGGCCCGCGCGGGAGAACAGCCGGCCCAGCCGCTCGGTGCGCCAGGAATGTTCCACCCCGGGCGTAATGCTGACGTTGCCGTTCTGCCCGGCCGAGGCGGAGCGCCTGGCCACGTCCAGCGAAAGCGTATAGTCCTCGCGGCGCTCGGTGACGGCCAGCCGGATCACCCGGGGGGCGTTGTCCTCCAGGATCCCGGAGCTGTAGGCCGGGTTGTTGAGGTTGAGCACGGAGAAGCCGAGGGTGTGCCTGTCGTCGGGCCTGAAGACCGCGCCGAGGTCCAGCCCCAGCCCGGACACCGACTCGCCGCCGGTGACGGCCGCCTGCATGATCTTGAAATTGGCGCCGAAGTCCAGCACGCCGGAGTCCAGCCGGAACAGGTTCCAGGTGCCCCAGCCGAAGAGCAGGGTCTTCTGTTTTACCAGGTCGTTGTCGTTGCGGTACAGCCCGCCCAGGGAGAGCGTGCCCATCCGGCCGCCGGCCATGCGCGGGATGGTGGCCCAGGCGCCGTACTGGCTGAAGTCGGCCGGGCCCTGGGTGGTGCGCTCGGAGGCCAGGAAATGCGCCCCCGTCTCGAACTTGCGCAGGGATCCGGGCAGGGCGGGGTTGGCGAAAACGGAGAGCGTGTCCTCCAGCGCGGCCGACTGGCCGCCCAGGCCGGCCTGGCGGGCGCCGGCAGGCACGTCCTCGAAGACGGCGTACGCCGGGGGAGTGCCGGCCAGCAGGCAGGCGGCGAGGAGTATTTTATTTAGCTGGCACATTGTTGTTGCCTCCGGGGGCTTCCGCCTTCTTCTTCTCTTCGGCTACGTCGGAATAAAGGGCTATCTTGCCGCGGCCGTGGGACTTAACCCAGTACAGCGCGTCGTCGGCCTTCTCCAGCAGCGCGTCCATGGTGGAGCCGTCGGCCGGGAAGGTGGAGATGCCGATGCTCATGGTGACGCGCAGCTCGCGGGTCTTGGAGAACGGCACCGGGATGCGCAGCTCGGCGAGCTCCTGGCTGAGGCGCTGCGCCAGCCGCCGGGCCTCTTCGCCGGTGGCCTGCGGCAGCAGGATGATGATCTCGTCGCCGCCGTAGCGGCACGGGAAGTCGATCTTGCGCAGGTTGGACAGGATCAGGCGGCCGGCCTCCTTGAGCACCTTGTCGCCGATCTGGTGGCCGTAGGTGTCGTTGACTTCCTTGAAGTAGTCCACGTCCGCCCAGATCATGGCCAGCGGCTGCTTGAAGCGCTCCGCGCGGTAAAATTCTTCCTGGAAGCGCTGGTTGAAGTAGCGCCGCAGCGGCAGCTTGGTGAGCTCGTCGTAAAGCGAGAGTTCCTCTACCTTGTCGAACAGGCGGGAATTGTCCACGGCCAGGGCTATCTGGCCGCCGAAGGACTTTAGCATGGCCAGCTCCTGCGGCTCTATGCGCTGCTGGCTGAGCAGGTTGTCCACAATGAGCAGGCCGATGGTCACGCCCTGCACGGCCAGCGGCATATACAGCACGCAGTCCTTGTAGCGCTCCATGAAGGCGCCGGAAGAACGGCCCAGCACGATGTCGGCGAAGCGGTGCGCGCCGGGCTCCAGCGGGATCTCCTCGTAGGAGATGCTCTTGATCTGGCCGCGGATGTCGGCGGAGAGCTCGCCCTTGAGCTTGCGGTTCTTCTCGTCTATCAGGTACAGGCGCACGCGGTCGAAGCCGAAATAGGTCTGAATGCCCGAGAGGATGTGGCGGAAGCTGTCGCGCACGCGCAGCGCGGTGGCGAACACCTCGGTCAGCTCGGTGATGGCAGTGACGTTCTTGTCGTACTTGCGGTGCAGCGAGAAGAACTCGGCCTTGTAGTAGTCGCGCAGGTAGGAGCGCAGGTAGGCGTCGGCCCTGGCGGCCTCGGCCGGCGAGAACCGCTTGCGCCGCGCCGAGCGCTCCATGCGCACCAGGCCGAAGCACGGGATCACGCTGCGCCCGCCGCCCGGGTCGCAGTAGTCGAAGCGGAAAGGGGAATGCAGGAAGCTGCCGCCCGCGGTTTTGGAGACGGCGTATTCCAGCGTCTCTATGGCGCGCGCGGCGGCCGAGCCGGGCGCGGGCTTAAGGTTCTCCTCGTGCTCGAAGGACACCCCGCCGGCGCAGCGGTGGCGCAGGCGCAGCAGGCCGGGCTTTTCGTCGTATTCGTAGAAGGAGGCGCCGTCGAGCGAGAACTGGGCGGACACGGCCTCCAGCGCCGCCTTGATAAAGACGTCGCGGCCCTCGTAGAAGGCCTGCCCGGCGACGGGCACGTAGATGGGTTTTCCGTTCTTTTTCATCCGTCGGTTCTAGTACAGCGACAGCAGGTAGTCAGCCTCGCCCTGCGCCATTATCAGCTCGCGCGTCAAATCCTCGCGCTCGTAATCCCTGCGCGCTATCTTGAGCGACAGGTTCCACAGCGCCCGCTCCAGCAGCAGCTCGGCGGTGGGATAGACCATGATATTGGGCTTCAGCTCCGGCGCGGAGAACAGCCGCCGGTACACCGCGGCCTCGCGCTCCTCGCGCAGGCCCTCCTCAAAAACGCTCTTCACGCAGGGGAACACGCCGAAGCCCTCCGCGAACTGGGCCACGTTGCGCGGCTCCAGCGCCCAGGAGACAAAGGCGCAAGCCTCGTCCTGCGCCTGGCTGGAGGCGGAGACGGCCAGGTTGTAGACCAGCGTCAGCCCGCCGCCGGAGGGATAGCCGGGATACGGCAGCATCTTCAGGCCCGCGCGGCCGGAGCCGGGGATCTTCCTGGAGGAGATCATGAAAGCGCATTCCTCGGCCGGGCGCGGCCCGTTCTCGAACCGGTCCGGGCTGAACAGCTCTATCTTGCCGCTGACGGCCAGTTCCAGCCAGTCCTCTATGCCGCCCGCGGTCTCCTCGCGGGTAAAGGTGGCGCGGTTAAAATCGTCGGAGAAAAGCCCGCCGCGGCGGCCCCAGACCCGCGGCAGCACGTCGGCCACCGAGACCGAGCCGGAAGAGCCGGGCACGGACAGGGCGCGGAAGCGGCCCCGCTTGGACCGGGGGCCTACGCGCTCCAGCGCGCCCCTGAAGCCGTCCCAGGAGGCCAGCTCCTCTTCGGGGTGCGAGACTACGCTCTTTAGTTCCTGCGGCCGGTAGAAAAGCGCGGGCGCCTCCAGCCACCACGGCGCCGAAAAAGCGCGGTCGTCCTCGTGGCGGCAGAGTTCTTTGAGTATGAATTCGGGGAAGCGGCGCTGGCCCAGCGGCTCCACCCTGCGGGCCAGGTCGGCCAGCAGGCCCAGGCGGGAAAAAAGTTCGGTCCAGTTCTGCGGGATCTCTATGATATCGGGCAGCGGGTTGCGCTTGGGGTCGCGCAGGTGGGCGAACAGGCTTTCCCACAGGCTGCCGCGGCTCTTGACCGAGAACTCCACCTTCGCCTGGGGAAAAGAAGAAGAAAACCGGGCCAGCAGGCTCTTGAAAGCCAGGTGTTTCCTGTGGTCGTAGTCGGAAAGCAGCCAGATCAGCATCGTTAAAATTTTACCCCGCGAATATTACAGTAATATTGCACGCTACCAGCCCGGGTCGGCCAGCTCGGGGGCCACTTTAAGGCTGTTGCGGAATTTCCCGGCCTCCAGCCGGCGCAGCGCGCACAGCGCCACCATGGCCGCGTTGTCGGAGCAGTAGGCCTTTTCGGAGAAGCGGACCTCGAAACCCTCCAGCCGCCCGAAAGCCGCCCGCAGCGCCCCGTTGGCCGATACTCCCCCGCCTACCGCTATGCGCTTAAGCCCCAGCGAGCGCGCGGCGTCGGCGGTCTTCCGCACCAGCGTCTCCGTGACGGCGTCCTGGAAAGCCCGGCAGACCCGGGCCCTGGCGGCCGGCGGCAGCCGAACCCCCCGCTTGTAAAAGTCCTGCCCCAGCTGGCCGGCCAGGTAATAGCTGACCGCGGTCTTGAGCCCGCTGAAAGAAAAATCTCGCGTGCCAGGCATGTACGGCCTGGGGAAGTCCGGGCAAACGCCCTTCGCCTTCGCGGCTTCCTTCTCCACCGACGGCCCGCCGGGATACGGCAGGCCCAGCAGCTTGGCCACTTTATCGAAGGCCTCGCCGGCGGCGTCGTCGCGCGTGCGGCCCAGTATCCGGTAATCGCCGTAGCCCCGGGCGTGCCACAGCTCGGTATGGCCGCCGGAAACTATCAGCGCGGCCAGCGGGAACTGCAGCGGCCGGACCGCGCGCCCCCTGTCGAATTCGCAGGCCAGCAGGTGGCCTTCCAGGTGGTTTACACCTATCAGCGGCGCGCCGGCCAGCTCGGCGGCGGCTTCCGCGGCCACCCGGCCTACCATCAGCGCCCCCGGCAGCCCCGGGCCGCGCGAGAAAGCCACGGCGTCCACGGCGCCCTTCTTCAACGGGAGTTTAACCCCCGCCGCCTTCAGCGCCGAAGCCAGCACGAAAGGCATTTTCTCCAGGTGCGCCCGGCTGGCCAGCTCGGGCACCACCCCGCTGTATTTGCGGTGCAGGCTTATCTGCGAGAACACGGCGTTGGAGCGCAGCCGCTCCCCTTCCAGCACGGCGGCCGAAGTCTCATCGCAGGTGGTCTCGAAAGCCAAGATTTTCATCATGACCCCAGATCCTTTACTTGCCCGGCTTCAGGTTGCCCAGCACTTCGCGGGCCTTGAGCAGTTCCACGGCGCGGTCCACCATCTCGTCCTTCACCAGGTCCTTCTTCTTGCCGTTCTTGTCTTCCTTGCCGGGGAAGTAAACCTCTTCGCTCTGCAGCAGCAGCTTTTTCTCGGTCTCGAGCGGCACTTTTATCGCTATGTCGGGCAGGATGCCGCCGGTCTCGTTCTTGGCGTCGTGCTGTATGGACTTGCCGCTGGGGGTGTAATACTTGGCTATGGTCAGGCGCAGGGCGGACTTGTCGGACAGCGGGATCATGCTCTGCACGCTGGCCTTGCCGAAGGAGCGCTCGCCCACCACGACGGCGCGCTTGTTGTCCTGCATGGCGCCGGCCACGATCTCGCTGGCGGAGGCGGAGTAGCGGTTCATCAGGATCACCAGCGGCAGCATCTCGTGCGGGGCGCTGCCGTTGGCGCGGAATTCCTGGTAATTCTCGGGCTTGCGGCCCTTGGTGTAGACGATCATCTTGTTGCCGTTCATGAACAGCTTGGAGATGTCCACCGCGGCCGACAGCAGGCCGCCGGGATTATAGCGCAGGTCCAGCACCAGCGCCTCCATGCCCTTGCCCTTCAGGTCGGCCATGGCCTTGTCGAAATTCTCGGTGACGTGGCCGGTGAATTCCACGATCTTGATGTAGCCGGTTTTGCCGTCGAGCATGCGCCATTTCACGTTCTCGGACTTTATCAGCTCGCGGACCAGCGGGATATCCTTGGTGATCCAGTCGGCGGTCTTGTCCTCGGGCTCGCGCGCGGTGGTGATATTCACCAGCGTGCCGGGCTTGCCGCGCAGCTTCTTTATGGCCTCGTCGATGATGAGGTCCTTGGTGCTGGCGCCCTCTATTTTTATGATCTTGTCCCCGGGCAGCATGCCGGCCTTCCAGGCGGGCGTATTGGGCAGCGGGGTCACCACGGTCAGCCAGCCTTCCCGGGTATCCACCCGTATGCCTATGCCGCCGAACTCGCCCTCGGTGTCGCTTTTGACGCGCTCGTACACGTCGGGTTCCATGAACTGGGAGAAATCGTCCAGCTCGTCCACCATGCCCTTGGCGGCGCCGTAGACCAGTTTAACCGGGTCGATCTTCTCGACATAACTGTCTTTTATCAGTTCCATCACGTCCACTATGACCTTCAGCTGGGCGTAGGTCTGGTCCAGCGCGAAGTTGACGTAAGGGAAAACGGCCCCTATTACCAGGGCGGACAGGGTGACAAAGACCAGGCGGCGGACGTTCTTCATGGAGGCTCCTTGAAAATACCGAAAAACGGCAAAAACCGGCCGATTAGCCGGCCGGGAACTATATTTAATTTATTATATCTAATTAGGCAGCCACTTTAGGGGGTCAATGGCCCGGTCGCCCTTGCGTATCTCAAAGTACACCGCGCTGCCCGGGGCCTTCTTGCCGGAGCTCATGGCCTGGGTATCGTCGCCGGCCAGCCCCAGGGGGGCCAGGGCTTCCACGCGGCTGCCCTTCTGGGCGTCGATGCGGCTCAGGAGGCCGTAGATGGTGAAAAATCCTTTTTCATGGTCGATGATGACCACGTTGCCGTAGGTGCGGAACGGGCCGGCATAGATCACTTTGCCGGCCAGGGAGGCCCTGACCACGGCTTCCTTGGCCACGGCGATGCGGATGCCCTCGCGCACGATCCAGGTCTTCAGGGCGGGCACGTCCTCCCTGCCGAAGCGCCCTATCACCCGGCCCTCGGCGGGCCAGGCCAGGGACCCGCCGAACAGCGGCAGGGAATCGCTGGCCCCCTGCGTGCGGTACGGGGCCTGCTTCTGCAGCTTCTTTACCAGGCGGTTCAGGCCCAGCGCGGCGTTCTGCAAATTTTCCAGCTCGCGGGTAAGCTTGGCCTGCTGGCCGCGGGCGTACTCCAGCTCGCCCTGCTTGCTCCTCACTATATTCTTGCGGGCGGAACTCTGCCGGCGCAGCAGTTCCTGGCCGGCCTGCAGTTCGCGGCCGCGTTTCTTGAGGGTTTCGATATCCTTGTTCACCCTGGCGCTCTCGCCCTTCATGCGGCTCAGCAGCGCGCGCTTGTTTAGCATGGCCGAGCGCATCAGCATGTCCTTGGAAATATCGCGGGCCCCGAAGTATGGGAAGTAAAAATCTTTCTGCAGGGAATACATCACCAGCTCGCCGGTAATGTCGCCGGACAGGTCCTTCCTGGCCTTTGTCAGGGAGTCGTATTTCTGCCTGGATTCTCCGGAGCGGGAGCGGGACTTGGCCAGCTGCGCCTCCAGTTCCTGCCTGCGGGAAGCGGTCCGCTTCTCCTCGCGCTTAAGGCCGGCGATCTCAGCGGCTATGCGCTCCTCTTCCGCGCGGTAGCGGTCCAGTTCCTTGCGCTTGTCCTCCAGCTGCTGGTTGATCTCCTCGAGACTCTTTTTTTTGGCCGCAACGGCGGACGTCTGCGCGGCACAGGGAGCCGCGCAGGCCAGGAACAGCAGGGCGAGGAGCTTCAGGATTTGTCGTTTTTCCATTGGCAGAGCACCCAGCCGAGCAGGGAGCCGGAGGCTATCACGGCCGCCTGCCACAGCGGGTTGGGCCAGACCCAGACGGGGCTGAGATATTTTACCGGGTAGACCACGGCGTAGGCGGCCAGCACCGAGGCGGCGCCGCCGCCGGCCCCGGAGAGGAACCAGACCCTGTCGGCGCCCAGTGAGGCGGCCAGCGTCGCCGGGGTATGGCCGTGCGTCAGCACCATCGCGGCCATGATCATGAAAGACAGGAAGGCCAGGGCGAGCCCGAGGGTGATCAGGTGGCCGTAGAAAACGGAATGCATTATGGCGTAAGCCTCGAGCGGCTTGTATTTAACGTCGCCCACGCCGGGCACGCGCCAGGCGGCGTCGGTCCAGGCGTTAATGTCGCCCAGCGCCTCTTCGGCTATGACCACTTCCCAGGTGTCGGGCATGGGGTTGGTGCCGGGCGGCAGCACCGAGGAAACCAGCTCGGGCTCGTCGGCCTTGAGCCTGGCCAGGCGGTCCTGGCGACTGACGAACACCACCTGCTCGCTGCCCTTCAGCGCGGAGAGCGCGGCGCCCACGGCCTCGGCCGTCTCTTTGGCCCTTTCGTCGCGCACCGCGATGATGCGGAAGTCGTCTTTGAGGATCAGCGAGATCTCGCGCATCTGCGCGTGCATGAAGAGCAGCATTTCCGCCATGAGGCCGGCCGCGAAGGCCAGCAGAAAAGCCACCCGGTAGCCCTTGCGGGGCTTAAAATGGGGGCGGTGGTTGTCGTGATTGTGCCTGTGTTCGTCCATAAAATGAAATTATAACTTTTATCGGGGCGGCAAAAAAGAAAAGGCCGCGCGGGCGGCCCTTTCCTGCGTCGAAAGAACGGTTTACAGCGAAGGGTCCCGGAACTCCACCGAGGCCACGAACGGCGAGCGGGACAGCTCGGCGATGGTCTCCACCGGCATGATGCCGGTCACGTCGAAAACGCTGAACTTGGAGTCGGCATCCTTGGCCGGCAGGCGGAACCAGTTCTCGGAGGTAAAGCCCTTTTCGTCGCTGAGGCGCTTTATGAACTCCGGCACGAAGGCGGCCGGACGGTTCTGGTACGGCACTTTCAGCGTAAAGCGCACCTTGGCCTTAAGCGGCACGCCCGAGCTTTTCCTCTCCACCGCGGCGCTCACCACGCCTTTGGTCCTGGAGATCCGCTTGATGTTGGCGGCGGGAGCCCAGCCCAGCACCACGGTGCGTTTGGACTTGCCGGTATAATAGGTCTTCTCCCCGGCGAACCGGAAGCCGGCTTCGCGCTCCAGCCTGGTCAGCACCGGGCCGTAATCCTTGTTGGAAACGCTCACGCTGAGAAAAACATATTCGCGGGCGTACTTCTTGGCACCCTCGCCCAGCGGCCAGACATAGGAGCCCACGGGCCCGCTGTCGCCGGCAAAAGTCACCTTGTAGTGCCCGCCGGGCAGCACGGGGCCGGCCTTGCGCTCCGGCCTGGCGGCCTGGCGCTGTGCCTTGGCGGCGGGAACCGGGACCTTGAGGGTCGGGACGGGGAGCGGCGCGGGGGCGTCGCGGTAATCGCTGAAATCGGTGCGCACCTTCATGGTATTGGCCGAACCCAGGTAGCCGCCGGAAGTCTCTATGAAATCCTGGAATTCGGGGCTGGAGAAAGGGCCGGAACCGGCCAGCGGGTCGCCGGACGCGGGAGGGGTCTGGGCCAACGCCGGACAGGCGGCGAGAAGCAGGGCAAAAAACAATGTTTTGTTCATTCTTGTATCCATCTTACCAAAATAAAAAAAAAGAGAAACGAAATTGCTTTCGTTTCCCCTGGTTACAGCGGGTTAAGGCCCGCCGGTGGATGCTCCCCCGCCTGTTCGGGGGATTACAAGGGTGCGACTACAGGATAATTCTACAACAGATTTGACGAAAGGCAATAGGCGCAAAGGACCCACTTGTCCGAAATCAAAGGACCCACTCCCTTTTAGGCCGTTTGGCCCAGGGCTGTCCCAAGAAAATCCGTTAAAAAAAGAGAACCCTCCGTTAATGGTAAGATGTTTTTGCTTAGAAAACAGTCTTTCCCGACGGAGGATTCCTTATGTCCCATTATAGCACATTGTTTTCCC
>Ga0209212_1000256_pt1 | contig 110894 bp, 90 predicted proteins | sample RifGroC2_FD_183996 | JGI IMG/M metagenome (GOLD analysis project Ga0209212, IMG submission 183996) | Groundwater microbial communities from Rifle, Colorado, USA - Groundwater C2 (SPAdes) (version 2) | ecosystem: Environmental > Aquatic > Deep subsurface > Groundwater | place: Rifle, Colorado... | reverse complement strand
AAAGAAAGAAATCTCGGCAATGGTAACGGATATCCGTAACTGTTGAATACGGGGCCGGAAAAATTCTGTTCTTTTCTGTGCATGGGGAAGTTTTTGCCGTTGACTCTATTCGTTTAATGGGTGACCCCTCGGCTATTTGTGAAATTGTGCGTCCGCGGATGCGGCTCAATCCAAGGATTGGAGACTTGCTATAGCAGGAAGTTCACTTTGAAAGTTGCAAGACGAGATCGAGTAATGAAATTAAAGGCCCATTTCTCGAAGGATGGCATGTAGCAGTTCTGCGGTGACATCAGATTGTTCGGATTTAGAATAAATAGTGACAAGAATGATGTCGTCACGAGCCTCAAGGTAATAGATGCAACGGTAGCCAGAACGTTTCCCTTTTTGAATATCGCTGTTCTTCAGGCGAACCTTGAAGATGGTCAGATTGACGCCAGGAACATGGTCGCCGGGGAGTTCGCCCGCGAGCAATTGATCGATCAGAGGCTGTATGTCGGAACGGATTGAACGGTATTTCTTGGCGAGAGCACGCAAATTGCGCTTGAATTCAAAGGTGAAGGATATGCTGACGGGGTTAGTGGGCATCTATTCCCTTCCAAAGCTCGGATATGGGAAGCGTCTCCCCGGCCAGCGCCTCCTTCATACCTTGACGGATGCTTTCCTCAGCCGGCTTCAGAAGTATGCCGTGGCGGAACCCACGCACAATTTCGAGTAAAGCCGGGAGGTATTCTTCGGGCGTGGCTTTGATCTCGTGTAACAGTTCTTTGGCAAAAGGAGATGTGGCAGAACGCATGACTAATCCCTCATATTTTTCCTTAACTATCTATTAGGAAACAGGAAATGTCAAGCCGGAAGATATTGTAAAATCGAACCGAGTTGCCAACAATCGGCACGACTGGCCCCTAAAAACCGGTCCGGTCAGCCGAAGCCCCGTACCCGCCCAAAAACAAGTGTGACCCGAAGGGTCGCGTCTGTAAATTTTACACACTTGAGACATCTGCCTAGAAGACGAAAGATCAAGATTTTCCAGTGATTCAGTGCTTCATCGCTTCGGGCAGTTTCAGCCCGGCAAGCTCGTAAATAGTACGCGACAGATAGTAAAATACAGCTATCATAATCAACATCGACGGCAGCGCGATCACAGGATAGCTCAGCAGGTTCATGCGCCCTAGTTCCTCGTTGAAGGCGGGAGTGCCAGCCGGGCTACTAACAATCCAGGTCGCCAGAAAATAGTTCATGGCAGAGGAAAATAAAAATGAGCCTCCCAACATCCAGGTGGTGACCTTCAGACGTGCCTCGAAGATTACTCCGTTCCCCCGCTGATGAAGGTTCTTCTGGATTAGCTCGACATTCATCAGCGCAGGGCTGAACAACAGTACACGCACCAGCGGCCTACTGGTGAAGGCGGAGATGACCACAACCAGGCCGACCAGGCCGGGAATCGCTGCTTCTTTTACAGCCAGCCAATATGTATCCAGCTGCAGCAGGCCGATGCCGCCGGTAAGCAGGATGCTGACAAGGCCCAGCACCGCAAGCACATTGACCTTGCGCTCACGCAATAGCGACCGTACGCCCCATAAAAGCGGGAAAGTCAGCGCCAGTAGCAGTGCGTTGACCGTACCCAGATCCTCCGAACCGGAGAGTTTCATCAGTATGATTGAGGGAATGATCAGGGTTATCGACAGTTCTATCAATGGGTTAGGCTTGGCTGCGTTATTCATGGACAATGCCTTTCTTTATTACCGCTGATTCAAGTTCGAAGTGCAACACCAGTGGATGTTTACCGTAGCATATTTCCACCCCGAATAATATCTCATGCGACGGTTGAAATCCAAAACTTTGAGTGGTCTATGGTTCCACAAACCTCCTCTCCCTTGACTTGTCGCCGTAGCCTTGGCGAAGGTTGATGGGAGAGGGATGGGGAGAGGGTGAAAAGCGTCGCTGAAGCCGCACCCTTCCCCCCTCCCAACCTCCCCCCTCCGGGGGGAGGAGTGTGTAGCTGTCAGCTGACAGAGTTGGTAATGACGCGGAAAACTACGCCCCTACCTTGAGCACGATCTTGCCGAAATGCTTGTCCTCTTCCATCATCCGGTGGGCATCCGCGACCTGCTCGATCGGGAACGCCTTCTCGATGATCGGGACGATGGTCCGGTCGGCGAACTTCGGCATGGCACGACGCACGAACTCGGCTACGATCTCGCCCTTCTCCGATACCGGACGGGAACGAAGCACGCTTCCGATGATCTGCTGCCGCTTCACCATCATGAGCGCCAGGTTCAGCTCGGCCTTGATCCCGGAGATGACGCCGATGATGACCAGCCTCCCCTTGTACCCCAGCGAGTTCATGTTGGGGCCGGGGGGCCGGATGGGACCAGGCATTGATCAATTGATAACTTTACCTGGTGCATTTCCGTCCTACCGTTTCCTCCCAGGGTACGTGGAACCCCGGGGGGACGTTCTTGATTTTGAGATTCAGACCTTGAACTGGCGGGAAGTGTAAATCTCAACAGCGTCCCCTGAGACCCGTGCCAAATATTAGCTGAAAAAAAAGGCAACCCCTCAGGGTCGCCTTCTCTCGGTTCCGTTAGGTGAGACGGGGGGGCGTCCACTAGTCGGTGGAGTTCTTCGCCATCTGATAAAGGAGCAGTTCTTGCTCCCTCGCTCCCCTTTCGGCACGCTGGAGTCATCAACGGCAGACACCGACCCCGCTATAGTACTCCGACCCGCAATTCTTATAGCAGGACTTGATCTTCAGGCAGTTCGATTCGAGATCCTCGGCGCAGGAGGTGGAATAGGCATTGGTGCCGCAGCTGGTATAAGGAGCATCCAGATAGGCATACCTCATGTCACAGCTGGCGGTACACTGACTCACCCTGCTCGATTGCTGCAGCGAGTCAACGGTTGAGGAGGTGGTCGCCGATGTGGTGGCTGCTGCGGCGTTGATCTGCTCTTTGGCGGCCTGCGAGAGGGAGTCGGGCGCCACGGTGTAGCTCATCTGCATGATCACCTCGCAGGTCGTGCCGCTGGCGCCAATCTTTATGGCGCCGCTCATGTGGCTGCCGTCGACGATGGTAAAGGAATAAGGCTTCATGACTAAGGTAGTGCCGTCGATTGCCGCCTGCGACCCGGGATTGCTGCAAGTACTGCCGTTCATGGTGCAGGGGAGCCAAAACGCCACGGAAGGAAAGTTCTTCAGGTTGAAAAAGTACAGGTATGCCTGCTGTCCGCCCTGCGTTCCGAGGACCAGCGCGGTCGACTTGGAGTGAAAGGTCGCATCGCAGCTCGACGTCGCCTCGGTCGTTTCAATCCAGAAGCCGTTGACGTCCGACTTGGGCGGCGTACCGTCGGACGAGGCGACGGTCGAAGAGGGGGTCACGATGCTGGTCGCCTCGACGCTGCCGCGCGAAAGGTTGAAAAGAGGAGCGCTGTAAAAGACGGCATTGGTAGATTTGTTCTTCATCGTTACAACGCCCGTTACCGTAGTAACAGCAGTATGATCGAGAAAGCGATCGAAACCCTGATGATTTGCCGTTAAGCTGTCAGCGTGAGGGTTCACTGCGTCTGCGCCGTAAAGAAGCAGTGCTGGCTTCAGGGTGTTGCGCAAGGCGGCCAAAGCTTGTGAAAAGTTTGCGTCGATCGCCTGCAGGGTGGCCTGATTGGGATTGGCGTAGAGCGCCTGCAGGTCGGAAACGTGCGCCGCACTTGCCACCACAATGCTGGTAAGGGGGTTGATGTTAGCCGTACCCGCACCGGAGCTGTATGAGTAGTGGGTGCCCGTAGGCCCGGAAGCCTTGAGGAGATAAGGCCCGACACTCCCCGTCAGGTCAAGGGCAAACCTGCCATCGGCGGCGATCGTTGCGCTTACTTCCTTGGCAGGCGTAGAGGAATCTTTCAGGAAGACGGTGCCCTCCATGGCAGCACCGGTCGACGCCAGCCCCGAAACGACTCTTTCAGCGCCGCCAGCCCCCGGCCCTCCCCCGCTACTTCCCGATCCTCCGCCACCGCTGCAACCGCACCCGACCACGACAAGTACAATAGCCAACAACCTCGGCAATCTCATCCGTTACCTCCTTTGCGCTTTAGTGGGTATTCGGCACACTACCCCTGCGCTTGCCGGAGGCCCAGACGACGCCAGATCGCGGCACCAGCAAGAGATTAATGTGTTGCAATGATCAAGGTTGTTAACATAATAAAAACATAAGGTAAACAGAAAAAGACGGAGACTCGAAGGCTTCCGCCGCAAAGTTTCCCGGGGGGACTGCTATGCTCCTTTCCATTTGTGTAGGCTCCTAGGAGCAGTGCATCAGCTGAAGGGATATATAACGTTCTTGAGATTTAAGATTCAGACCTTGAACTGACGGGAAGTGTAAATCTCAACAGCGTCCCCTGAGACGGCGCTGAGGGCCGTGGTGCGGCGCTCGGAGGGAGTCAGTTCCGGCGTCATGGCGAGGAAGGTGGAGAGAACGAAAAACGGAGTAAGCAGGAAGAAGAACCAGATCCATACAGTGAAGAGAAAATTAGTGTCCATCCCGAAGCTGCTTCTCTCTTTTGTTACAACCAGTCCCCTCCCCCGGAGGGGGAGGGCTAGGGAGGGGGAACCAGGTCGGTTCTTCGCTGAAGCCGCACCCTTCCCCCCTCCCAACCTCCCCCCTCCGGGGGGAGGAGTGTGTAGTTGTCAGCTGACAGAGTTGGTAATGACGCGAAAAACTACGCCCCTACCTTGAGCACGATCTTGCCGAAATGCTTATCCTCTTCCATCATCCGGTGGGCGTCCGCGACCTGCTCGATCGGAAACGCCTTCTCTATGATGGGAACGATGGTCCTGTCGGCGAACTTCGGCATGGCACGACGCACGAACTCGGCTACGATCTCGCCCTTCTCCGATACCGGACGGGAACGGAGCACGCTGCCGATGATCTGCTGCCGCTTCACCATCATGAGCGCCAGGTTCAGCTCGGCCTTGATCCCGGAGATGACGCCGATGATGACCAGCCTCCCCTTGTACCCCAGCGAGTTCATGTTGGGGCCGAGATACTTGGCGCCGACGTGGTCCAGGATCACGTCGACCCCTTTCTTGTTGGTGATCTCCTTGACCGCTTCGGTGAAATCCGGCGTCTCCCTGAAGTTGATGACGTGGTCGGCTCCCAGTTCCTTGACCCGCGCCATCTTCTCGGGGGAAGCGGTCACGATCAGCTTGGACTTGGGGGCCAGGGCCTTGCAGAGCTGGATGGCCGCCGTGTTCACGCCGCCGCCCCCGCCGTGCAGCAGCGCGGTCTCGCCGTCCTGCAGGCCTCCTATCATGAATACGTTCAGAAAAGCGGTGATGTAGGACTCGCAGATGCAGGCGGCCTCCTCGAAGCTCACCAACTCGGGGATGATCATCAGGTGGTTGGCATAGGCGACCGCGTACTCGGCGTAACCTCCGCCCCCCACAAGCGAGATCACCCGGTCACCGACCTTCCAGCCGCTGACGCCCGGCCCCAACTCCTCGATGACGCCCGCCACCTCCAGCCCGAGGATCTCGGAATCGCCCGGAGGGGGGGGATACTTACCTTCCCGCTGCACCAGGTCGGGACGGTTGATCGAGGTGGCATGCACCCGCACCAGTACCTCGTTCTCCTTGGGCGTCGGCCTCTGCGCTTCCCCGAACTTCAGCACTTCCACACCGCCAAAACCTTCCATCAATACAGCCTTCATGGTTCCCGCCTCCTTGATTGATAATTTCATGACAGCCGCTCGCCCACAGCGGTACTGTATACGGCGCACACTATCTCAAAAATCCGGTGCAATGATCAATGGAATTCTCATCGACCGGGGGATCCCTGGAATTTTATCGCGATACCCTTTGCCTTCATCTCGCTGACGGGGAAGAAGAGGTATCTCTGCAGTTCCACCCTTACCTCGGGAAAGATCACTGCGTCCGCTGCGATCCTGGAGGTCTCCTGGCGCAACGCCTGATAGGCCCAGTCGTAGTCCGCGGGGGTGAGATCGGAGGGGGATCCGTAGCGCACGCGGCGCACCTCGATGGTGGCCACCTTCTGGTAGGGGCGCAGCAGCTCATCCAGCGCCAGTAGCGGTGGAAGCTGCTCGTTGCGGGTCGAAGTGGCGGCGCAGCCGCCGCAGGCAAACATGACGGCGCAGACCAGCAAAAGCGCCGGCACTCCCCGTTTCGATGCGTGGTAAAACCGGGTCATTTGCTCTCCTTCTCCAGGCTAAATAGCCGTGCTCCCTCAATTCCGGTACAGTTTAACCGTGATTTTCCCACTTTACAACACTCTTTTACCCATGATACTATTTCGCGTTTCCATCAAAAAAATGATGAAAGGAAGTATCTCATGTCAGGTCACAATAAATGGAGCACCATCAAGCACAAAAAAGGCGCCGCGGATGCCAAGCGGGGCAAAGTCTTCACCAAGATCATCAAGGAGATCACCGTCGCCGCAAAGCTTGGCGGTGGTGACCCGGACGGCAATCCGCGCCTGAGAACTGCTATCGATAAGGCGAAAGCCGAGAACATGCCCAAGGACAACGTGGAGCGCGCCATCAAGAAAGGGGTCGGCGGCCTGGAAGGGACCACCTACGAAGAAACCACCTACGAGGGGTACGGCCCCGGCGGCACCGCGGTGCTGGTCGAGGTGATGACGGACAACCGCAACCGTACCGTCTCCGACGTGAGAAGCATATTCACCAAGTGCAACGGCAACATGGGCGAGTCCGGCTGCGTCTCCTGGCTCTTCGACAAGAAGGGGCTCCTGGTCTTCCCGAAGTCGACCGACTTCGACAAACTGTTCGAGGCCGCCATCGAGGCGGGTGCGGACGACGTGACCGACGAAGAAGAGCAGTACGAGGTGCTGACCGAGCCTGCCGCATTCCACGCCGTGAAGAGCGCGCTCGAACAGGCCGGGTTCAAGTCGGAATCCGCCGAGGTCACCATGATCCCGCAGACCATGGTCAAGCTGGAAGGAAAGCAGGCGGAAAACATGCTCAAGCTGATGGACCGCATGGAAGACAACGACGACGTCCAGAACGTCTACGCGAACTTCGACATCTCCGAGGAGGAGATGGAAAAGATGATGTAGCAACGGACGTCCGGCCGGAGATACTTCAAGGCGCGGCAGCGCGGAAAGGTAAGTCTCGGACCTTTCGCCTGCCGCGCTTTTTTTAACCGTGGTACCGAGTCAAAGGCAGTAATCAGGTTCTTTGATGTTTTAGTCAGTATTACAGGAGGAAGGGGATCGCATGATAATACTTGGTATCGATCCCGGTTCACGGATCACCGGCTACGGCATCATCTCGAAACAGGGGAACCGGCTGATCCATATCGACAACGGCGCCATCTTCACCCAGAGCGCCAAGGACTTCCCGCAGCGCCTGGAGCAGATCTTCACCGGACTCTCCGCGATCATCGTCCAGTACCAGCCTGAGGCCGTGGCTGTGGAGAACGTCTTTCTGGCGAAAAACGCGCAGAGCGCGCTGAAGCTCGGACAGGCACGCGGAGCGGCAATCGTCGCCGCGGTGAACGTGGGGCTCTCGGTTTTCGAGTACACGGCGCTCCAGGTGAAACAGGCGGTGGTCGGCAGCGGCAGGGCCGAAAAGGTGCAGGTGCAGCAGATGATCAAGGCCCTTCTGAACCTCCCCGAGGTGGCGCAGGAGGATGCCTCCGACGCCCTCGCAGTAGCCGTCTGCCACGCCCACTCCGCCGGCATGAACAGCATCCTCAAGTTGGCGAGATAATCCAGATACCCGGATCTCCCGCCCGGCCACCAACTTCCCCGCCCCCGGAGGGGGAGGGCTAGGGAGGGGAGCCGGAGGCAGTCTTCCCCCCTCCCGACCTCCCCCCTCCGGGGGGAGGAGTTGAGCACCCGCACCGCTGAAGAGCACCCGCACCGCTGAAAGGAATCCCATGATCGCCCTGCTTACCGGAAAGATCGCCCACAAGGCGCCCGACTTCATCATTCTCGACGTGAACGGCGTCGGTTACCGGGTGCAGATCCCCTTCTCCACCTACTACACCCTTCCCGCCGAAGGCGGCGCGGTATCGCTGCAGATCCACACCTCCGTGAAGGAGGACGCCATCAACCTGTACGGCTTCCGCACCCAGCAGGAGAAGGAGCTGTTCCAGCTTCTCATCGGCGTCTCCGGGGTCGGCCCCAAGCTCGCCAACGGCATCCTCTCCAACAGCGAGCCGTCCGAGTTGGCCGATTCGCTGCTGCGCGGCGACCTCGGCCGGCTCTCCGCCATCCCCGGAATCGGCAAGAAGACCGCCGAGCGTCTGGTGCTGGAGTTGAAGGAAAAGGTGAAAAAGCTCGGCCTTACCCAGCAGACCCAGCAGGACGTCGCTCCTGCGGCGGCGAAGCAGGAGATCCGCGAGGACGTCCTCTCCGCCCTGATCAACCTGGGCTACAAGGAAGCGGTGGTGCAAAAGGCGCTCAGCGATGTCCGCATCACCGAGGACGCCACGGTGGAATCGATACTGAAGCAGGCGCTGAAAGTACTGATGAAGTAACGGCGGCGGGAGTTCTCTCCGTTTTAGGCTACCTTCCAGCGTCCGGGACTACACCTGAAGTGGTTTCGCGTGTGCAATCTTAAAAAGGGGGATGGAGGAGGTCATCATGGAGTGCCGAATCCAACTGAAAGGCAGTTGCATCGAGAAATACGCGCATTATAGATCCGTCTTGCGCTCTTCTAGAATCAGCCGGCTGGGCGAGACGCCGTCAAGAATTAGCGGTTGAACCGACCGGCGCTTCCAAGAGGGGAGATCATGCGCGATCGGAACGATGTCGGCGATAGGCTTGCCGTTTCGGATAATCCGCACAGATTCGCCAGACTCGACCAAATCGAGGTATAGCTTTGCATGAGCTACCCCATCCCCACCCCAACCCTCCCCTTGAAGGGGAGGGGGTATTTTCAGCGGAAGATCATCGCTAATCAGGATATTAATTTACTCGACCTAGTGCTCATTTGCAGCCACAAAACCTCCCCCCTTTGTAAAAGGGGGGTCGGGGGGGATTTAACCACGTTGGCACCTGCGAGAAATCCCCCTACATCCCCCTTTTACAAAGGGGGACTTTCCCGACACGACCGCTTGACCTTTACCGCCATCTGTTATAACTTGACGCGTCTGTATCCCATGAGAATTGCGCAGCACGGAGAGGTATGACCCGCGCCATAACCCCTGAAAAAACCGATGATGACAGCTTCGAAGCGACGCTGCGCCCCCGCGCGCTCGACGACTACGTCGGCCAGGAGAAAGCCAAGGGGAACCTGGGGCTCTTCATCGACGCCGCCCGCGGCAGGGGGGAAGCGCTGGACCACGTGCTACTCTACGGACCGCCGGGGCTCGGCAAAACAACGCTGGCCAACATCATCGCCTGCGAAATGGGGGTGAGCATCAAATCCACCTCCGGCCCGGTGATCGAGCGTCCCGGAGACCTGGCCGCGATCCTCACCAACCTTGAGCCGCACGACGTCCTGTTCATCGACGAAATCCACCGCCTCTCCCACGTGGTCGAGGAGATCCTCTACCCGGCGATGGAAGACTTCCAGCTCGACATCATCATCGGCCAGGGCCCAAGCGCCCGCACCATCAAGCTCGACCTGCCGAAATTCACCCTGGTGGGCGCCACCACCCGCGCAGGGCTCCTCTCCTCGCCGCTCAGGGACCGCTTCGGCGTCATATCGCGCCTGGAGTTCTACACCCACGAGGAGCTCGCCTTCATAGTCACCCGCTCCGCGCGCATCTTCGGCATGGCCATCGATCCCGACGGCGCCATGGAACTCGCCCGCCGCAGCCGCGGCACCCCGCGCATCGCCAACCGCCTGCTGCGCCGCGTGCGCGACTTCGCCCAAGTCAGGGCGAGCGGCGTGATAACGCGCAGCGTTGCGGACCAGGCGCTGGCGCTTCTGGAGATAGACGAGATGGGATTCGACATGATGGATCGGGCCATACTTCTCACCATCATCGACAAGTTCGGAGGGGGGCCGGTGGGGCTCGACACGATTGCCGCCGCGATCAGCGAGGAAAGCGATACCATCGAGGACGTCTACGAGCCGTTCCTGATCCAGAACGGCTTCCTGAACCGCACCCCGAGGGGGCGCGTCGCGACGGCCGCGGCCTACAGCCATTTCGGCAGGATCGCGCCCGAGCCGCCGCAGGGAAGACTGTTTTAGAGGCGAGAGGCGAGAGGCAATTGACGATTGACAATGGACAATTGACAATGATGAAGTGTAGACATCGCAGAATTGGCAGTGGCAGTGGCAGTGGCAGTGGCAGTGGCAGTGGCAGTGGCAGTGGCAGTGGCAGTGGCAGTGGCATTAACACCACATCGTCAACTGTCAATCGTCAATTGTCAATTGGTGTTATATGCAGCTGATTTTCGATTTTCCCGTCATCCCGCGCTTCAGTTTCGAAAATTTCGTGGTCTGCGGCGGCAACAAGACTGCCTACCTCTTCGCCCAGAAGATCGCAACGGGCGACGCGACGGAAAATCTGCTCTACATTTACGGACCCGAGGGGTCGGGGAAGACACACCTGCTGACCGCCCTCTCCAACGCCCTCGGAGGCATGTACTTCTCCTTCCGTGATGCCGGCTCGCTCTACTCAGGCGACGATCCGACCGAGGGTTCCTCCCGACTGGCGGACCATTTTGCCGACGCCACGGCGCTCATCCTGGACGACCTGCATCTGCTTCCCGACAATCAGGAGGTCCGGGTGGAACTGTGGGAGCTGTTCAACGCCTTTTACATCTCGGGTAAAAAGATCGCCATCTCCGGGCCCACCCCGCCCAAGGAACTGCCGCACCTGGACGGACATCTGACCAGCCGGCTCCTCTGGGGGCTCGTGGCGCGCATGGATGTTTCAGATGATGAATCGAGAAGGATGATTCTGAAGAAGCTCGCCGAGGACCGGCAGATGTCGCTTCCGGACGAGGTGATCGACCAGATGCTGCTAAGGGTGCGGCGCGACATTCCGTCGCTCGTCTACGCGCTGGAGACCATCAACCGCTACGCCATCGCCACCAAGAGGAAGATCGGGCTGCGTCTGGCGAAAGAGGCGCTTTAGAGGCAGGGTGAGGCAGGGTGAGGCAGGTAAAGGTAAAGTAAAGGTAAAGTAAAGTAAAGGTTGTAGCCGCGTTTCCCGTGATTTCCCGTAGGTCGGGTTAGCGCCAGCGTAACCCGACATCCTATCAGACATATCTCAAATGCTCGTCGGGTTACGCTGGCGCTAACCCGACCTACTCCTACGTTCCCAGGCCAAATCGTCAATCGTCAATCGTCAATTGCTTCACCCCGCCTTCTTCGTCTCCAACTCCTCCCACCGGGCAAACCCGGCCGCCAATTCCGCCTCAAGCCGGCTGTAGTTCGCCGAAATGCCCGCCACTCCCCCCTCTGCGGAGGCATAGGAGGAGGGATCGGCTAGCATGGCCTCGACGGCGGCAAACTCCTGCTCCAGCACGGCGATCCCCTCCTCAAGACGCTCCAGCTCGATCCTCTCCGCATAGGTCAGTCCCTTCTTCGGCTTCTCGCTCTTATTGGCCTGCGCCTCACGCTTCTCGACCCGGACGGCGGCACTGGCAACCCGCGACGCTTCCTTGCGCTCCCGATAGTTGGAATAGTTCCCCTCGTAGAAGGTGACCGCCCCCTCCCCTTCGAAGGCTAGTACGCCGGTCGCCACCTTGTCCAGAAAGAACCGGTCGTGGGTCACCATCAGCACGCAGCCGGGAAAGGAGGCGATGGAGGCGTCCAGCAACTGCAGGGTCGGGATGTCGAGGTCGTTGGTCGGCTCGTCCAGGATCAGCAGATTCGAATCCTGCAGCATGAGCCTTGCCAGTATCAGACGGCTCTTCTCGCCGCCGGAAAGACTGCTTATGGGACGCCTTCTGTCGTCCGGCGCGAACAGGAACTCCTCCAGATAGCCGATCTTGTGGCGCTTCTCGCCGGCACAGGTGACGTAGTCCCCTTCTCCGAAGAAATCGTAGATGGTCTGCCCCGGGTCGAGCACCTCCCGCAGCTGGTCGAAATAGGAGATCTTGGTCTTTTTGCCGACCACGACCTTGCCTGCATCGGGCCCCTCCTCTCCCATGATCATCCGGATCAGCGTGGTCTTGCCGCAGCCGTTAGGCCCTATCACGCCGACCCGGTCCCCGCGCTTCATGCCGAAAGAGGCTTTTTTGATGAGTTTCTTGTCGCCGTACCCCTTGCTGACCTCGGCGAGTTCCAGTATGGTGCCGCCGAAACCCTCCTCGGTGTTGAAACCGATCTTCAGCTCCCTTCTGGCGGGACCCGAGCAGTTCTCCTCCAGGTCGTAGAAACGGTCGATGCGCGCCTTCTGCTTGGTGCTGCGCGCCTTCGGTCCGCGGCGCATCCACGCCGTTTCGGTTCGAAGCAGGTTCAAAAGGCGCGAGCGGGTAGTCGCCTCGCCCATCAGCTTCTCTTCCCGCTGCTCCAGGTAGGTGGAATACCCCCCCTGGTAGGAGAGGATGCCGCCCCGTTCCAATTCCAGCATCCGGGTCACCACCTCGTCCAGAAAATAGCGGTCGTGGGTGATCAGCATCACGGCTCCCGGATACCCTTTCAGGTGATCCTGCAGCCACTGGGTGGTATCGGCGTCGAGATGGTTGGTCGGCTCATCTAGAAGCAGAAGTTCCGGGGCCTGCAGGAGGAGCTTTGCCAGCGCCACCCGCCGCTTGGTTCCGCCTGAGAGCGTGCCGATGCGCTGTTCGCGGTCGGGCAACTGGAGATGGGTCATGATCTCGGAGACGCGGTGGTCCGTATTCCAGCCGCCGTGGTGCTCGATCCAGACGGAAAGCTCACCCTGGCGTACCAGGAGCCTGTCCATGTCCGGCGGATTGCCGGCCATGCGCTCCGAGAGCTCGTTGAAGGTCGCCATGGCGCTCCGGATCTCCTGCAGCCCTCCCTCGATTTCGGCGGCAACCGTGGAGTCGTCGTCCAGCACCGGCTCCTGGCTCAGGTATCCGACCGAGGCGCCGCGCTTCATGGCGATCGAACCGCCGTCGTGGTCCTCGATGCCGGCCAGGATGGTCAGAAGGGTCGACTTCCCCGCACCGTTTGCGCCGATCAGCCCTACCCGCTCATCCTCGCCGACCGCGAAGGTCACACTATCGAGCAGTTCCCTCGATCCAAAGCTCTTGCAAAGTCCGGATACGTCTACAACGTTCATGCAAACTCCATTTAGTTACCCGATTGGTGCTTGTCCTCCGCTGAAAAACTCCCTCCCCCATCAGCCTGCGCCCGGGCTACGGCTGACAAGCAAAGGAGGGGTGTCTCCATTGAGTGCAAGAATTATATTTATGAGGCAATACGAGCTACTTTTTCGTCCTGAAAAAATTGCTCAGGTTATCGAGGATTGACGAGGGGCGGTACTGTTTCGGGATGGCATAGCTACCGTTACGGTTCACGGGAACGGTCAGCTGTCCCATCGGAGTTTCCAGATCGAGCCCCGCCGACAGCTGGTATGGAATAGCGTCGGGATTTGGCTGGCGCTTCATTATTTGCACCAGATCGCCATAGGAAATCCGGATCGGGATGCGCAGGTCCGTTGCGGCTCCGGAAGGAAATCTTACCTCCTCGCGCGCCCCTCCCTTTGCCAGCGGGAGCGCCATCACCTTCAGGCTATAGCTGTACCCTAGCAGGCTGACATCGAAGGGATTGGTATTCTCAACGCTCAGGTATAGTTCCATCCCCGCGCCGCCGCCGTCCACCGAAACGACGTTGAAATCCTTCACCGTTACCACCGGTTCCTGCACCAGCATGGTGCAGCCGGTGAGAAACATGAACAGTAGCAGCAGACAGGCACCTTTTCTCAAACCATCTCTCCTTGAACGCCTGAAACGGGAATGCTGCGGCCTCTACCAAGCATCCGCCGTGTTTCCCCCTCCCCCTCCGGGGCCGGGGAGTTGTCATCTCGTTCCCAAGCTCCAGCTTGGGAACGTAAATTGTACAGGAAGCTCCGCTTCAACGACTCAAAGCTGGAGCTTTGACAGCGATTGCATTCCCAAGCTGGAGCTTGGGAACGAGAAACTTCTCAGTTGGAGCTGACCGACTACCCCGTTTAAATAAAAAATGGGCGGGTCCGGAATCCGGAACCCGCCCACTATAGCACAACCGTACCTAAAACATCAAAACACTATCGGATACTGGCAACTTCCAGCAGTAATCCCCTCTGCATCTCGCGCAGGATCTCCGCCCTGAAACGCTTGCGGACCTTGTCGTAGGCCGCCGCAGCGGGGCCGGTGCCGCAGTAGAGCCGCTTGGCCCGAGACAGGTTCCCCTTGGCCATGCTGAGCTTCTCTTTGAGCTCTTTCACCGCCGCATCGGCACATTTCTCGTCGTCCCTCATCTCGGCGGGGCGGTAACCGTGGCTAAGCGCCCTCTCGGGCATCAATTGCCAGACTCCCATGGCCCCCCTTGAGGAGACCGCCCTGGAGGAGAGCTTGTGCCCGCCTGTTTCCGCCAGCGCTATCTCAGCCAAATCCAGCGGCGTGAACTTGGTCCCCTCGGTTTTTTCGTAGCAGATCTCGGCGAGCCACTTGGCCCGGGCCGGGGTGGTCCTGCGCGCGAAAGTTGTGTAAATGGCGGGAAGCAGCTTCTTCCTCCCGTCTAAAATGGCATCATTGGGGATTTCCACCAGCGCCGCAGGAATTGAAGCCGGCAACTCGCCCGACCTCTCGCCCGGCTCCACCCCGGAGAGCAGCACCCGATCCGACTGGGAGATGCCCGGACTGACCGGTACCTGCGCCTGCTGCAGGTGGGACTGGTCGCACGATGTGCTCAAAAAGAGCAGCGCGACCAGCAGAATCAGATTTTTTCTCATAGATAGTTTGTTCGATATGGCTCATGCCGGCTTTAGGTAACGATACGTAAATGTCGGTGTAGCCTGCGCCAATCATCTCCTTTCATTAAAGTTTGACGGCGTCAGCCGCCAACATGAGGGTTAAGTGTAGCCAAACCCGACAACATTGCAAGCATTAAATTAAGCTTCTGTAAGTTTTGCCGACAAAAAAAGAGGACCGCCAGGCAATCCTCTTCGCTTGACCCTCTATTATCCACACGTTACAGCTGCACTCCCATGACGTCGGCGACCGTGTGAATATCCTTGTCTCCCCTGCCGGAGAGACAGACCACGATGCTCTTGTCACTGGCAAGCGTCGGCGCGAGACGCAGTGCGTGGGCGACGGCATGGGCCGACTCCAGTGCGGGGATGATACCTTCCTCGCGGGTCAGTTCCTGGAAGGCGGCAAGCGCCTCGTCGTCGGTCACCGAGACATAGCTGGCCCTGCCGGACTCCTTGAGGAAGGCGTGCTCGGGACCGACACCAGGATAATCGAGGCCGGCCGAAATGGAGTGGGCATGCGCGATCTGGCCGAACTGGTCCTGCAGCAGGTAGGTCTTGTTGCCGTGCAACACGCCTACGGTCCCGGCGCAAAGCGGCGCCGCATGCTGCCCGGAATCGATCCCGTACCCCGCGGCCTCAACGCCGACCATCTGGACCGAAGTGTCGTTTGTGAAGGCATGGAACAGGCCGATCGCGTTGCTTCCCCCGCCGACAGCGGCGACCAGGTAATCCGGCAGCCTTCCTTCGGCCGCCAGGTGCTGTTCCCTCGCCTCATTCCCGATGATGGTCTGGAAATCGCGCACCATGACCGGATAGGGATGGGGACCGGCGACCGTCCCGATGATGTAGAAGGTATCCGCCACGTGGGTCACCCACTGGCGCATTGCCTCGTTCATGGCATCCTTGAGCGTGGCGGTCCCGGAGTTCACCGGGGTCACCTTGGCGCCCAGAAGCTTCATCCGGAAGACGTTAAGCGACTGGCGTCGGATGTCCTCCTCCCCCATGAAGACCTCGCACTCCATGCCGAAGAGCGCCGCAACCGTCGCCGTCGCCACGCCGTGCTGTCCCGCGCCGGTCTCGGCGATCACCTTCTTCTTCCCCATGCGCCTGGCCAGCAGACCCTGGCCGATGGTGTTGTTCACCTTGTGGGCGCCGGTATGGTTCAGGTCCTCGCGCTTGAGATAGATCTTGGCCCCGCCGTATTTGCGGGTCAGTTTCTCGGCGAAATAAAGCGGGTTCGGCCGTCCCACATACTGGCGCATGTAGTAGGCGAACTCCTCCTTGAATTCCTTGTCGTTGCGGTAATGATTGTACGCTTGCTCGAGTTCCAGGAGCGCGGGCATCAGCGTTTCGGATACGTATCTGCCGCCAAAACGGCCGAAATGTCCACTAGTGTCAGGTAGGTCCAAAGTCGCCTCCGAGTACAGATTAGGAAAGGCATAATAGCCTGTATTCAATTAAATTGCAAGCTTACAGAACAGGACACCCAGTCAACCCCCCGCCATCACAGGCTTTTAGGCGTTTCCCTTTGCCTTATTTGTGGCATTAATATACAAATATGGACTGCTTTTAGAGCGACATTTTGGCTCCGCAGCAGGGGCAAAGGCAGGGGCTAGGGGCTAGGGGCTAGGGGCTAGGGGCTAGAGGCTAGGGGCTAACAGAAATAGCAGTCAAAGGGGAAACAGATGCCATTGGAAAGACCGTTTCACATAGTCCTGGTGGAACCGGAGATCCCGCCCAACACGGGCAACATAGCAAGGCTTTGCGGCGCGACCGGCACCATTTTGCACCTGGTCGGCAAGCTCGGATTCTCCACGGATGACCGATACCTGAAAAGGGCGGGGCTCGACTACTGGAGCGAGGTGGACATCCGCTACTGGCCCGATCTCATGAGCCTGCAGCAGGCGCATCCCGAGGGGCGCTTCATCTACACGAGCAAGAAGGCGTCCAAGAGCTATCTCGGCATGCGTTTTGAGGAGGGAGATTTCATCGTATTCGGCAAGGAGACAAAGGGGCTGCCCGATGAGCTGATCGAGGCAAATGCGGAGATGGCGGTGAGGATTCCGATCATAGGGAAGGTGCGCAGCCTCAATCTCTCGACCTCAGCGGGAATTGTCCTGTACGAGGCGCTGCGTCAGACCGGCGCGCTCGATGGGGCTTAGGTTAGCTCCAGCGTTGCCCCTCCTCCGGTTGGGGAGAGGGTGAAAAGCTCGCATAGGATTCACCCTCCCCCCCGCCCCCTCCCATCAAGGGAGGGGGAGTCAAAAAGCGGGAGCTTAACTTAACGGCAGTGGGGGCTGGGGGCACTGCCATTAAGTTAAGGGAATGAGAGGTAGGGTGGGCCGTGCCCACCACAACCGCATCCTGATGGTGGGCACGGCCCACCCTACATGATTCACGGAATCACCGCTTAACTTAACGGCAGTGGGGGCTGGGGGAGGGTGAGGATCACGGATTCCTTATCACGACACGACCCTTCGCCGGCCAATCGTTATGGCCTCCGTCAATGACGTGGAACCTCGACCCCGGCTTGCTGTCAGCCAGAGCCTTCGAGTGCGACATCGGTATGATGGAATCGTCACGAGCCCCGAAAATTTCCAATGGCCCTCGGTACCCCTTGAGAGCGTCTATGTTATTCCAGTTGTCCCATAGCAACAGGCCGGCCGGAACGAAGGGAAAATGACGGGCTGCGACACGGGAAAGTTTGTCGAAGGGCGCAATCAGCACGATCTTGTCGGGAGGATGCGGATTGGCCGCCAGCACCGTTGCGGGGCCGCTTCCGATCGACTCCGCCACGACACAGACCGGCGTCTTCGGGAACCTCAACCGGAGCAATTCATAGGCCTGCTTTGCCGCGGCGTTGAGGGCTTTCATGGATGGAGAGCCGGATCGCTCCCCGTAACCTGGATACTCCAGGATGAAGACCGAATCCCGGCTGGAAAACGAGGAGAGGGCGTAGGCCCGATCGCTGGCCTGGCCGCCGTTTCCGTGCATCATCAACCAAACATTGACCGGAGACGCCACTTCACGGGCGTAACCGATCAGCCGGCCGTCGTGCCGCCATTCGGAAAGTCCATTGCTGTCGTGATGATGGGTGGGATAATACAAAAGCTTGCGCTGGAATACGATGTATGCCAGGACGAATATCAGGAAGGCGATTGTGAACAGGAATAGGATGCGCATCATCGGCCTACTCACTCTCCTCCGGTCTGCCCCTCCGTTGATGGGAGGGGGCGGGCAGGAGGGTGCTTGTTCCTCGTTCCCAAGCTCCAGCTTGGGAACGTGATAGCGGCAAAGCTCCAGCTTTGCATCTTGGCGAAGCCAAGCTTCGCGCAGCCTTACGTTCCCAAGCTGGAGCTTGGGAACGAGTTTGGAGTTCTGCCTGGAGCTTGGGAACGAGATGTCTTGCAGATGGTAGAGCGCAGAGCATTGAAAGCCTCGGGCATAAGTAACGCTATGAGCGCAGAACAGTTAAGCAAGACAGTCACCCAGAAAACGAGTTGAAACGACTTTTTCTTCGACTTGTGGCGCAGCAGCGTTTGCGCAATCAACGCGCCGGGCCAGCCACCTATCAGGCCCAGCAGCTGCAAGGTACTCTCTTTTGTTCTCCACCGGTCCTTCTGCGCCGCCGACTTGTCAAGCGCATAGGCCGCGAATGCCACCGTGCTGGCGCCCAGGTAAAGGGCAAGCACAAGGGGAGGCAGCTTTCCGGCGAAGGCCGAACAAGCGACAAAAACAACAAAGACAATGGCGATGGCAAGCGATATCAACCTGTCAACTCAGTCACAGAGACTGAAAGGACCTGCCGGATCGCTTCAACATCGTCCGATCTCTCTTTGCGAATCGCTATCTTCATGATTCCATCCCCCTCCGGCTAATTCTACTTTGTCAGATTACAGCACAACGCCGTCATCCTCCCCCAATCCCCCTCCCCCCATCCCCCTCCCAGCCTCCCCCTTGAAGGGGGAGGAGCCTTAAAATCCCCTCCCCTTCAAGGGGAGGGTTAGGGTGGGGATGGGGGCAAGGTGGTAATGTGACAAAGTAGAACTAACGGCGTCCCGCTTTATCTACCATGTCAGCAAGGGCGACGCACCTCCTGCTTGAGGTGGACATACCAGTATGCCGAGGCCACGAAGAATACACCGCCCAAGATGTTGCCGATAGTTACCGGCAGTAGGTTTCCCATGAAGAAGGTGGTCCAGTTGAGGCCGGGGATTTCGCGACCCAGTTCGTCCGACAATAGGAGGCCGGTCGGGATGAAGTACATGTTGGCAATGGAATGCTCGAAGCCGCTGGCGACGAAGGCCATGATTGGGACGTAGCAGGCAAGCATCTTGCCGGTCACGTCGCGGGCCGCAGTAGCCATGAAAACCGCCAGGCAGACCAGCCAGTTGCAAAGGACCCCACGCACCAGCGCGACCATGAACGGGAGTTGGCATTTGGCCGCTGCGATCCTCAGAGAGTGTTCGGCCATTTCGCCGTTCATCCAGAGCTTGGACTCAAACATCAGCCCGGCGAAGAAAAGCGATCCGGCCAGGTTGCCGAGGAGGACGATGGTCCAGTTCTCCAGGAGTTTTCCCCAGCTGATTTCACCCTCCAGGGCCGAGCTGGTCAAGAGACTGTTGCCGGTGAACAGTTCCGCGCCGCAGATTACCACCAGCATGAGGCCGAGGGAGAAAACGCTGCCGCCGAGCAGGGCGGCGATCCCCTTGCCGACGAAGGTCGCCGCGTCCTGGGTTAACACCGTTGCCAGCTGCGCGCCGAAGGCGATGTAGAAACCTGCCAGAAGGCTCAGCACAAGGGTCCGCAGACGGGACTGTGTCAGCACACGCTTGCCGTTTTCGACGATCGTCCTCACAGTTTCTGCCGGTGTCAGATAACGCTTTTCCATCGTTCTCCCAATCGATTCGGTGATGTCGGCTTGAGAAATCCAGCCTGTTGCCTCAGTTTAAGTTTGACGAGCACCGCCTCCGACCCCATCGCCCAACCCCTTCCTCTCACTGTTCCTTCTGACGATCTCTCAACTTGCGGCTCACCATCAGCTGGCAGACGATGTCGAGGACCACGACGCTGGTAACGACGAGAAGCAACAAGGACTTCTGGTTAAAGAAGGCAAGGCAGTTGAAGAACATGTACAGCGCCACAACCCCCGCCAGGAGTTTGCGCACCCCTTGTATCGCCCACTCGATACCGGCCTCGTCGGCTGCGCCAAGACGGGCCAGGGTCGGTGCCGCATGGTATCCTATCGTGGCGTCGATGAAGGTTAGAAAGATGTTGCTGATAAAGAGGTACGGGAGGTATGCGTCCATAAAGCTCCAAAAATATCGTTGCTACCCGGAAGCGGTCTGTGAACCGGGGGATTCCCTTCGGGATATTACGGGCTTTGCCAATGGATTTCAATAAATATTCTCACCTGACGAGAGGGCTCCGGGGCCACGTCCCGCGTTGTGATATAGACAGGATCATCTATAGTTAGACAGTCCGGCCTCAGGGCGGCATGGCATCGCCGAGCCGACGGGAAGCGGCCGAAAGCACCGGCACCAGAGCGGGATGACCGATGCCGTGCTCAGCCGCGAGCGGCAGCGGGCCAGCAGCCTGATCCATTTATAAACTCTCGACTATTCCAGCTCAAAGGACGCGAGGCACATGACAGGGATGCTGCAGAACACGCTGCACCAACGAGGATGGATAATATTCGGCGTCACGGTAGTGATACTGCTGGCTGTCGATCTGGTTATGCACAGAGGCGGAGAGGGAACCTCGAAAAAAAGCTCCTATATCTGGTCCGGCATCTGGATCGCGGCTGGACTTCTCTTCGGCGTCGCCGTTTTTGTCATGCTGGGAGCGGAACGCGCCGAGGAGTACCTGGCGGCCTACCTCATGGAGAAGAGCCTCAGCCTCGACAATCTGTTCGTATTCCTGATCATCTTCCGCTCCCTCTCGATCCCGCAGCAACATCAGCACAAGGTCCTGTTTTGGGGCATCCTCGGCGCGCTGCTGTTCCGGGCCATCTTCATCTTTGCCGGTATCGCGGCGATCAACCGCTTTGCCTGGCTGAGCATCCTTTTCGGGATGCTGCTCCTTTACACGGCCTATCGCGCGGCCCGGGAAGACCCTGCCACCAAATCGGAAAACAGCGTGGTCAAATGGCTGTCCCGATTCCTGCCGGTCACGGAAGATACCGAGGGGGGACACTGGTTGCTGCGCCGGGACGGTAAAAGGTACATCACCCCGCTGGCCCTTGCCCTGCTGGCTGTGGAACTGACCGATATCATGTTTGCCATCGACTCGGTCCCCGCGGTCTTTGCCGTGAGCCGCGACCCTTTGGTCGTCTACAGTTCCAACATTTTCGCCATCCTTGGCCTGCGCGCCCTCTACACGGCGCTCGAACACAACCTGAGGAATTTTCCCTATCTCCATTACGGACTGGCAGGGGTGCTGGCTTTCGCCGGGGTAAAGCTGATTTTCGAGGAGTGGTTGGCTATTTCTCCCCTGCTCTCGGTAGGGTTGATCATCGCCATCATTTCGGCGTCCATAATCGCCACTCCGCGGGGAAGGAGACCGGTTAAAAACGGTGCTAAGCCGCCGGGCATTTAGCTTGACAAATTAAAGATATCTTTGCATCATTCTTTGCGCCCGCCCCTCATTGCAACAGAACCTCATATTCAAGGAGCGACACCATGAAGAGATCCGTGTATCTTCTGCTGGTTATCTTTGCCTTTGGAATGGCATCAGTCTCTGCAGATGCCGGATGGCTCGAGGACGCCGTCCAAGGAGCTGCAGAAAGGATGGGCGGAAGGGCAGTGGACGAAGCTTCGGACACTGCCTATGAAGGAACCAAGGAAGGGATCAGGAAAGGAGTGGACACGGGAGAAAGGAGAGAAAGGGACGGGGCGGACGCGGAACAGACCGAACAGCCGGCACCGAAGAAAAAGGCGAAAAAGAGTGTGCAGCCAGGCTCCGGGGATCTGGTCGCCTCGGAGGAGATCTACAGCAAATTTGACTTCATTCCGGGGGACAAGGTCATCTTCTTCGACGACTTCAGCGACACCGATGTCGGCGAATTCCCCCGCAAATGGACCCTGACCGGCCCCAAGGGGGACTGGAACAATTCCGTCGAGGTTGTCGACTTCAAGGGGAAGAGGTTCCTGCGCAGCGTTCCGGCCCAGGAGGAATTCGGGCAAAACGGCGCCACGCAGTACATACGCCTGAACTCCAAGGGGGATCTGCCGCAGAAGTTCACCATCGAATTCGATGCCGTGCTCGGCAGCGGGCAGGAAGAGGAGATGGTTCAATACTTCCTCCTCATGACCAACGGCGATAGTTGGCCGGTGAGCGCCATTGCCGAAACAGGCTCGATCCAGGTCACGGCGGAAAAGGGGCAGTCGCAAAATACCGAGACCTCCATCAGGATGAACGACAACAAGGTTCATCACCTGGCTTTCAGCGTCAACGGGACCTTCGTCAAGGCGTACGTCGACCACGTGCGGATCGTCAACGATCCCGACGGCATCAAGAGACCGATCCAGCGGGTCGGGGTCTACATGGGGCCTTTCGGCGGCAAACGCCTGGAGCACATGATGTTCACCAATTTCCGCCTGGCGGAAGGGGGAAAAAGCATCAAGTCCGCCCTCGACACCGACGGCAAGATCGTCACCCACGGGATCCTTTTTGATACCGGCTCCGACCGCATCAGGCCGGAATCCCAGCCTACCCTGAAGATGATCCTGGCGCTTCTGGAGGGGGACCCTGCACTGAAGTTCTCCATCGAAGGGCATACCGACAATCAGGGGGGAAAGGGGGTCAATCAGCCGCTCTCGGAGAAAAGGGGGGCCGCGGTGCAGAAATGGCTGGCGGGGAAAGGTATCGCAGCGGCTCGGCTTGCCTCCAAGGGGTGGGGAGAGTCCAAGCCGATCGATAGCAACAACACTGTGGAAGGGAGGGCCAATAACCGCAGGGTCGAATTCATCAAGATGTAGCGAAGTATCATGATCTGGCAACGCCTCATGATCTGGCAACGCCTCATGATCTGGCAACGCCTCAGGATTTGGCAACGCCTCAGGATTTGGTGATCTTCCGCTATTCAGGCTCCTCCCCCTTCAAGGGGGAGGTCAGGAGGGGGATGGGGGGGTGCGCCGGTACTCCCCCATCCCCACCCCCACCCTCCCCTTGAAGGGGAGGGAGTTTTTCCAGCGGAAGATTCTTGTTAATCAGGTTCATCAATGTCCCACATCGTTTGCTCGCCAGCCCCCTCATAAATCAACCTGTCTACTGTCTAACAAAGTGCTGACGAAATTTGCGCGGCTGCTGGAAAATCCACAACATTAGCATATACTAAAGCTCATCCCGTCGGGGGAGGACGTAACGGCTTCCCGCTCTCCATCCGCGTCTGCGCCATGCCGATCCACACCCGACTCCCATGGCTGAAAGCCGGCCTGCTAATGATCCTTCCGGATCTTGCATCAGCGCGAGAAGCAACCATGACAAGTGCGACAGATCCGGAAATATCGGCCTCGGAACCTGCAGAACAGCAGACTTTTATAGACCGGTTCCATGAACTGTCCTCACGGGACGAGGACGCCAGCATCACCCTCACCAACATCTACAAGGAGATACCCATAACCCACCGTGCCAGCATCGGTGAGATAAGGGGTCACCACCTGGAGCTTAACACCTGCGAACTGCAGCTGGCCGCCATCAGCCAATGTAAAGAGGTTTACATCTGTTCACCGCACCTCGACGCGCCGATCCTCGGGCGGCTGAACAGCATGGACATCCGGCGCGGCGCGGTACAACTTCACAACTTCACCCATGCCGAGTTGCAGGAAACAAGACGCAAGACGGTCCGGGTTCGCTTCAAGAGACCGATCCAGATCATGTTGCACTGCGAAACCGACAAGATCTCGGGCGTCATCCATGACATATCCCTGGGAGGCTGCTGCATCAACACGCTTGTTCGCAAGGAACTGGGGGAAAATAGCGACATTCAGGTCGAGCTCAAGCTGATAGATCAAACGACCGGTCAGATGAGCTGCACGCGTATTCCAAGCGACATCGTCCACATCTCCGGCGCCACGCCGCCGTTCAAGGTTGCACTGAGTTTCCGTCACACCCAGCAAAGCGAGCAGTTCCTCTCCGTCTTCATCTACCAGCGGCAGCTTGAGATTCTGAAGGAGTTGCGCGAGACACTATAGTCCCTCCCCCCTCCCTTCATGAACCGGGGGCGCGTCTTATCCCCCTCCCAGTCCTCCACCTACCCTACCCTTTGGTTCCAGACTCACGCACCTTCCCTTCAAAGCCTGCGGCTGCGGCGGTCACAGCGGCACCATCATCTCTGAACCCACATCGTCACAAGGGAAAGAAAAGGCGTGATGTAAACCACAAGTCATGGTAGCCTTTCGAAAACCCGACTTGCGACGATCCTCCGCACACAGCGCAAGCACCCCCTCCCCCTTGATGGGGGAGGGCTGGGGAGCACTGCCATTAAGTTAAGCGGTGATTCCGTGAATCATGTAGGGTGGGCCGTGCCCACCATCAGGATGCGGGTGTGGTGGGCACGGCCCACCCTACCTCCTATTTCCCTTAACTTAATGGCAGTGGTGTGGGGGTGGGGGTGTACATGCCCATGGAGTCAACCGGAGGGAATCATGGCACTGGCAACGCTCACCTGCCCGCACTGCGGGTTTTTTAAGGACCTCGACGAAAATCTGCTCCCCCCTGCGGGAACCACGGTAACCTGCCCCAAGTGCCGGGGGCAATTCCCGCTTCAAGTCGGTGACCCGCCGGCCGCGCCGCAACCGCCGCAACCGCCGCAAACCTCCGATTCCGTTATGCCGCCGTCTCCGGAACCATATCCCCACCCTTCTTCCACCCAAGCCGCCGCTTCGGAACGCCGCCGGACGCTCACCTTCAGCTTTACCGGAAACGCCCGGGAATATTTCGGCATCTGGATCGTGAACACCCTGCTCCGCGTCGTCACTTTCGGGATCTACTCCCCATGGGCCAAGGTGAGGAAGCGGCGCTACTTTTACGGCAACACGCTCCTAGACGACGCCAGCTTCGACTATCTGGCCGATCCGCTTGCCATCCTGAAAGGGTGGTTCATCGCCGGAGGTTTCTTCGGCCTCTACTCCCTCGCCTCCCAGACGAGCCCAATTGCCTCCATGGTAATGATGCTCGCCTTCTTCGGTCTTTACCCCTGGGTGATCGTGCGTTCCCGAATCTTCAACCTGCGCAACTCCTCCCACCGGAACATCCGCTTTTCCTTCAGGGCGGATTACCGCGAGGCGTACCAGGTTTACCTCTGGTGGTCGTTGCTCGTGCCGCTCACCCTGGGCATACTCGCGCCCTACGTCGCGTACCGGCAGAAACGGTTCCTGGTGGAGAACAGCGCGTACGGGACTACCCTGTTCCGGTTCGATGCCAATCCGAAACAGTTTTACCGGGCGTTCCTCCCCATGTTCCTGCTGGTGCCGCTTATGCTGGCAGCAACCGGGGGAATCTTCCTGCTCCCGAAAGGAGAGTGGAATCACCTGCTAGGTTTTGCCCCGCTCGTCATGATGCTCGCCATCTACCTGGTCGCGGGGCTCTACCTGCCGACCGTACTCACCAATCTCACCTGGAGCGCCACGAGCATCGGCGGGCACCGTTTCCAAAGCACGCTCCGGGTCCGGGATCTGGCCTGGATCCACCTTTCCAGTGCCGTGGCCGTCCTCTGCACCCTGGGGCTGCTCGCCCCGTGGGCCGCGGTTCGCCTGGCGCGATATCGCCTGGACAAGCTGACCCTCTCCGGCATCGGTCGGCTCGATTCGATCATTGCCGCCGAGAACGAGGCAATGGGGGCGACCGGAGAGGAGTTGGGCGACATGCTCGGCTTCGACTTGGGCCTATGATCTCCACGCACGGTTTCTGGTTCGACGGGAAGGTCTCGCAACGACGGGAGGTGACCATCAGCTGCGGCGCAGGCGCGGTGGTCCAGGTATCGGGCGACGCCGTCGACGTCTCTGCATCGTTGCGGGATCTTCGCATCGATCCCTCTCTCGGGAGCGCGCGCCGGATGATCCGGTTTCCCGACGGCGCAGCAGCCGAGACGGCGGATCACGAATTCCTCGATGAACTGCAGCGGCTGCAGGGCAGGGGCTGCTTCTTCCGGGCCGTGCACAGGTGGGAAAGCAGCTTCCTGCGGGCATTCTGCGCGCTCCTCCTCATGCTCCTCATCGGCTTCGGTTTTGTCAGGTATGCCGTTCCGTACCTGGCGACCAAGGCAGCCTTTGCCCTCCCCGCCAGCACCGAAGAATTCCTGGGGCGCGAGACGCTGCAGGTCCTCGACAGGATCGTGCTGGAACCGAGCAAGCTTCCCAAGGAGCGGCGGGGGGAGCTGGCTGCGCTGTTTGCGACGATGACGGCGAGGTACCCCGAACGGCGCGGCTGGCGACTGGAGTTTCGGTCCGGTGACGCGGTAGGTGCCAATGCGTTTGCCTTGCCGGCGGGCATCGTCATCGTCACCGACCGGCTGGTGGAACTAGCTAAAAGCGATGAGGAAATCGCCGGAGTGCTGGCGCACGAGATCGGCCACGTCAATCGCCGGCACGCCTTGCGTCACCTGATGCAGAATTCCGCCACCGCCCTGCTCATCGCCACCGTCACCGGCGACATCACCTCGGTCACCTCCCTTTCGGCGACCCTCCCCACGGTGCTGATCAATGCCAAATATTCCCGGGATTTCGAGCTTGAGGCGGACGACGCGGCCGTCGCATACCTGAAAGGAAAGGGAATAGCGGTGCAGACATACGCCGACATGCTGACCCGGCTTGGCGAGGACCACAAGGAAAAGGAAAAGGAAAAGGAAAAGGAAAAGGAAAAGGAAAAGGAGAAGGAGAAGGAGAAGGAGAAGCCGGGAGGCGCAAAAACGGCTTCAAGTTTCGGTGAGCTTTTCGCCGACCACCCACTGATCCAGGAGCGGGTAAAGCGGGTGCTTGAGAGGGGGAAGGAGTGAGTGGTGAACATCACCGGATGCGTGCCGGTGCGGCAGACGAGATGCCGGACCACCGTGTTTAATAGTGATAGCGAGCTTGAAGAAAATCGATCCGGTCGTCGCGGACCAGGTATACAAGGCGATGCTCCTGCGTCAGACGACGGGACCAGACGCCCGGAGAGAGATATTTGAGCGGTTCAGGCTTGCCAATTCCTGTAAAGGGATCGCGCATGACGGCCTCGATCAGGTGGAACGCACGCAGCGCAGTTTTACGTTCGACCTCGACCCAGTAGCGAAGGTCTTCCCGGAATTCCGGATGGAAGACGGCTTCTCTACCCTTATTTCTCAAGACCTACTTCCTTCTGGAGTTGTTCCGGGGTCGAAGGTTCTCCCTCAAGTTTCAGGGCGCGTCCCAGAGAGGCAAAAAGGCGTTGCGCGTTCTTTGGGGAGCGCATGAGATGAGCGGTCTCGACCAGACTTTCCAACTCATCGGCGGCGATCATGGCTACACTTTCACCACTGCGGCGATCGATGATGACGATCTCTCGATTTTCGGTCACTTGATCGCACAACCCGGCAAAATTGGCCCGAGCATTTGTATAGGTGGTCTTCAGCATGTTTTTCCTCCGGCATGACTGGTACAGGAAAACAGTACAGCATCACCATGCTATTATCAACACGAATCCTCAGGATTCCAATATGCTCAAAGCCGGCGGAGCGTGTGTGGCAAGGCTGCGCTGGAACGGGCGCTGGCAAACCCTGGTCAGTCCGCCGATTTCTCGATCTCACGAAGAAGGCGCCCCCCTCCCCCTCCGGGGGAAGAAGAACAAAAAGAATCCTGATTAGTACTGATCTTCCGCTATTCAAGTTCCTCCCCCTTCAAGGGGGAGGTCAGGAGGGGGATGGGGTGTTTTGTACCTGGAGTACCCCCATCCCCACCCCGACCCTCCCCTTGAAGGGGAGGGAGTTTTATCAGCGGAAGATTCGTACTAGTCAGAAAAAGAATTGCTCCATTAAAACCTCTTGACACACCACTGGCCTTGGATTTATTTTGAAGCCTTTCAAATGTGTATACGTCAGGACACCGGCATCTAAACTTCGATCAAATCCAGTAACCGCCGGCTCGATCGGTAGAGAAATATCCTCCCAACACGCCTCCAGAACCCGCAGTTTGCGACATAGCTACCACCGTCGTGAAATTTCGAGAGGACGACATGGCAAGCCCGCTGATGTCCAGAATACTTTCGCTTTCCATCAGGGCCCAGATGTTTCTGATGGCACTGATTGTGGCCCTGCCGGCAGCGGGGATCATCATATATTCGGGTGTCAGCTTGCGGCAGGCTGCCATCGAGTCAGCCATCGGGGAAGCCCGCAAGATCGGCGACAGCATCGTCCACGACCAGCGCCATGCGGCTGACTCGGCGGAACAGCTGATGAGTGCCTTGGCGCAACTGCCGGACATCAGGAATCGCAATGCCGACAGGGCAAGGAACATACTGGCCGACATCCTCAAATTGAACCCCCTGTATCTGAACCTGTCGGTAGCCGACCCCGCGGGCATCGTCTGGGCTTCAGCGGCCAGCGCCAAGCAGGCCTCCATGGCCGACCGGCGCTACTTCAGAAACGCCATGGCCACCGGGCGGCTGTCATCGGGCGAATTCATCGTCAGCAGGATGTCGGCCAAGCCCACCATCAATCTCTGCTATCCCTACAAGGATAAGAACGGGACCATTATCGGCGCCATGATAGTCGGGTTTCGCCTGGAATCCCTAGGCTACGACCAGTCCAGGATCCACTCTCAAAGGTTCCGCTACCTGCTCCTTGACCACAAGGGGATCGTGCTCGGCAGAAGTCCCGGCTCCAACAGCCAGGTCGGGAAAACGGACCGTCCCGAATTGCTCCAGCGCATGCAGGGGCCGTCGGATACGGGGTCGTTTATCGGATTAAGCAGCGATGGCCTGGAATGCTTCATGACCTATCACAAGCTCAGACTCAGGGGGGAGCAGACCCCCTACATGTACATCCGGACGGCAATTCCCGTGGCAACGGTCGTCATGCAGGCGAACGCCCTGCTCATTCACAACCTGCTCCTCTTCGCATCGAGCCTCGCATGCGCCTTCCTCGTCGCCTGGTTCATCGGGAAGCGTTCCATCATAGACCGTGTTGCGGTGTTGCGGGCCGCATCGCGACGCCTGGCCGGGGGGGATCTCCAGGTCAGGGTTGCCGACTGCATCAACGGAGGCGAACTGGGGGAGCTGGGCCGTTCCTTCGACGAGATGGCCCAGCAGCTCGATGCCAGGGAACGAGAACGTGCCGGGGCCGAGATCGCTTTGCGCAAGAGCGAATCCCGCTACCGTTCGCTCTTCGACAACTCCCTGTTCGGGATCGTGGCGATCGGAACCGACAGGAAGTTCGTGCAGGTGAACGGAGCCTTCTGCACCCTGTTGGGCTATCAGGAACAGGAGCTGGTCGGCGTGCTGGATTTTACCGAAGTTACCCACCCCGATGATGCGGCTGCGTGCCTGGAAATACATCGGAGCATGGTGCGCCGCGAGACCGACCGGTACACGCTGGAGAAACGTTATCTGACCAAAACCGGAAAGATCGTACGGGCCGTCTGCTTCGTCGAAGGGATCTTCAGCGAGGAAGGGCGATACGAGGGGAACATCGCCTGCATCCTCGACATAACCGAGCTGAAGGCGAGCGAAGAGCGGATGCGTCTTTATTTCGAGCGTCAGATCGTCGGGATGGCGATAACCTCGCCGGACAGCAAATGGCTGCAAACAAATGCCAAGCTGCAGCAGATGCTGGGCTATACCGGCAAGCAGCTGGCCAAGATGTCCTGGACGGAACTGACGCATCCTGACGATCTGGAGAAAAACAGGACCATGTTCAACCGCATGCTCTCCGGCAGGATTGACAAGTTTGCCGTGGAAAAGCGCTTCATCCGCAAGGATGGCACGGTGCTCTGTGCCTATGTTTCAGTATGTTGCGTCCGCAGGCACGACGGCCTGGTCGACTACGTCCTCGCGCTTTACGATGACATCACGGAACGCAAGCGCGCCGAGGAGAAAATCCGCACGCTCCAGTCAAGCCTGGAGCAGCGGGTGCAGGAGCGCACCGCGCAGCTGCAGGACGCGATCCGTGAACAGGAATCATTCAGCTACTCGGTCTCCCACGACCTGCGCAGCCCGCTGCGCCATATCAACAGTTACCTGGCCATTTTGCAGGAGGAGTTCGAAGAGTGTCTTCCCCATGAGGCAGGCTACTACCTGGAGCGCGCCCGCGCAGGAAGCGTCAAGATGGGAAAGCTGATCGATGACCTGCTGGAACTTTCGCGTGTCAGCCGCTCCAAGCTGGTCAAGGAACCGATCAACTTGAGTGGCCTGGCAGCCGGCATCGTCACCATGCTGCAGGAAACCGATCCCGACCGGGCAGCGGTAATCGAGATCGCGCCGGACCTCAGCGCCATGGGGGATAAGGTCCTCATGGGTCAGGTCCTGGAAAACCTGCTGGGCAACGCCTGGAAGTACTCGGCCCGGCAGGAGTCCGCCCGGGTAGTCTTCGGAGCCACGCAGATCGAGGGGGAAAACACCTTCTTCGTGAGCGACAACGGGGCAGGCTTCGACATGGCGTACCGGGACAAGCTTTTCGGCGCTTTCCAGCGGCTGCACGGCGACGAGTACGACGGCACCGGCATCGGTCTGGCCACGGTCAAGCGCATCATGGAACGCCACGGCGGCACGGTCTGGGCGGAGGGGGAGGTGGGGGCCGGCGCCACCTTTTATTTCAACTTGCCCTGAGGGGGAATTGCCAGCCGCGAACTTCACCCTTTTCTGCGGTAAAAGCCATCGCATCCCGGCCACCTCTCGAAAAACGCCGACGCCGGTGCGGAGAGCTGCTCCTTTCTCCCCACCATGAGCACCCCTCCCGGCCTGAGTGCCTCCCGGAGGCGAAGCGTTGCGGCCAGGAGTCGCTCGCCCCGGTAATAGGTGAACGCCAGGTAGCGGCAGAGCACCAGGTCCATGCCCAGCGGAAGCGGATCGCTCATCAGGTTGCGCCGTTCGAGGCGCACCACTCCCTTCACCTCACCGGCAACACTCCAGAGCCGGTTTTCCCGGGTGAAGAATCGGGCACGACTATCGGGCGGGACCTCGTGCAACGAGCTGCTCTCGTAGCGCGCGGCGGCGGCGCGCTCAAGGCTCGCCTGGTCGATATCGGTGGCAATGAGATCGAGCGCCCTTCCGGGGTGCAGCGGGGCGATGCTCTCCAGCCAGACCATCGCCAGCGTATAAGGCTCCTCACCGCCGCAGCAGCCGGCGCTCCAGGCACGGAACGCCTCGGCCTCCGGTTTCCCCGCGATCACTGCCGGGAGCACCGTCTCCGCAAGGGTGCGCCACTGTTCCCGCTCCCGGAAGAAACGGGTCACCGTTACCCGCATCAGGTCGGCAAGCCCGGGCCTCTCCTCCGGGTGGTAGCGGAGATGGTCGAAGTAGGCCTCGAACCCGTGCAGGCCGAGCTCCCTGATGCGCGCTTCCACCCTGTGGCGGGCCGAGCGGCGCCGGTACTTGCGCCATGCCAGTCCCTGGAGTGGGGCTATTTGCTGGAGAAATCGGTCAAAGGTCACGCTGGTTTCCCTCCATATCGTTTGGGGGCTGGGGGCACTGCCGGTAGGGTGGGCCGTGCCCACCAAAACTGCATTGTGATGGTGGGCACGGCCCACCCTACAGTCTCAAACCCGACTAGCGATGAAAATGAGTACCACACTACACGGAAGCAACCTTCCGTATTTTTCGGCAACTCCTCTCACAAACTGAAGCCGCCATCTCCCCTGACTCCTCCATGGTACGAACCCGGAGTCGAACCGGCCCGCCGGGAACCACAAACTCCGCCGGATTTAATCGCCCCGCCCGCTACCCCCATTAGATTTCTCTGTTAGTATGTACGGTGCGGCTTGGTCTCCTGCGCCATGACAGGGGACGACGGCACGGAAGCGAAGCAAGAGGCGCCATCAAAACACAACGGGAAAGGAGGAGAAAATGGCCGAGGCCAGACGGGTGAAGATTCAGGAGGCACGGAGCAAGGTGCAGGCGGGGGAGGCACTTTTTGTCTGCGCATACGACAGCGAAGAGATGTGCAACGGGCTGCGGCTGGAGGGAGCCATCACCCTGGGGGAACTCAACACCCGGCTCTCGGGCGTTGCCAAGGAGCAGGAGATCATCTTCTACTGCAAATGACCGCAGGAACATACGTCTGCCGGTCGGGCAGCGGAATTCGAGGAGAAGGGTTATCGGCACGTCTCGGCTCTGCAGGGAGGGGTGGAGGCCTGGAAGGAGGCGGGATACCGATAGGCCACGCCATGCCAGGCCGAGCCTGGAGGTCCCTTTGAACTTCAAGACGGTTGAACAGTGGATTTGTCCATAACACGGTGAAAGGAGGCTCACATGAACGCGAAGGGATTGGTCCCCATTGTGGCAGCTCTGCTCATGGCGTCGCTCGTCTCGACCGCTTCCGCCGCCCCCTGGCAAGGGTGGCGCGGCAGCGGCGGCTGGGGAATGGGGAGCGCCTACCAGCGGATCTATGATCCGGCCAAGGTTGAGAGCGTCACCGGAGAGGTCGTCAGTGTAGAAAAGATCACTCCCATGAGGCAGATGAAAAACGGCATCCACCTCCAGCTCAGGACCGAAAAGGAGACGATCCCGGTCCACCTGGGACCCTCCTGGTACATCGAGCGGCTCGATACCCGGATCGAGAAAGGGGACAAAATCGAGGTCAAGGGTTCCCGTGTCATGGTTGCCGGAAAACCGGCGCTTATCGCGGCAGAGGTGAAAAAAGGGGATGCGCTGCTGAAACTGCGCGACGAAAACGGGATCCCCGCCTGGGCAGGCTGGAGAAAGTGAGACCTTTCGGAAGCGCGCTGGAACGGGAAGTGAAGCGGCAGGAGGGAAGGCAAAATATGGCAGTGTATCAGGAGGAGGCGCGTTGGACGCGCCTCCTCCTTTTTTACGCCGGAACATCGGGGCGGGGGAAAAGGCCTCTCAGCTGCCTGTGGCGTCATCCGGCACAGTTACTTCTGGTTATTTTTACCTGAGGTTTTAGCCTTGCGCTGCAAAACCCTCTTCTTGACAACGGATTTCTTCTTGACAACGGATTTCTTCTTGGAAACGGATTTCTTCTTGGAAAGCGATGCTTTCTTCGTCGCCACATGTTTTTTGGGCAAGGCTTCGAGCTTGCTCAAAAGCGCTGCCGGCTCCAACAGATCAGGATCGGCCTTTCGTGCTGCAGCGAATGAGGCTCGGGCCTTTTGCCGGTCGCCTTTTTTCAGGTAGAATTTCCCGAGGGCGTTCAGAGTACGGGCGTGGTCAGGCTTCAGCTCGAGAGCCTTCTGAAACTGGGTCAAGGCACCTTCGGCGTTATTCCTGAAGGCATACATAATACCCAGCCGATACCGGCTGTCGGGGCTCTGCGGATTAAGTGCGGCATCCTGCTCCAGGAGCCGGGTCGTCTCGTCGTAGCGCTTTTTCTTGACGTAGAGCGAAATGAGCCGGTTTCTGGCTTCCGTATTCCTTGAATCGAGCCTCAATACCTCCCGGAAATGCTTCTCTGCCTGATCCGGCATTTTCCTCCTGAGATAGAGGAGCGCGATCCCCCGGTGTGTCTCGATGTTGTCCGCGTCCAGTTCGATAGCCTTGGCATAGGCGCCGGTAGCGGAGTTGTAGCCCCGCGTCCTTTCATACAGGCGGGCCAGTTTGTAATAGCTCAGCGGGTTGGCGCCATGGCGGGCCACCAATGCCTGGTACTCGCCAATCGCCGCCGTAAAATCCCCGCGCAGCGAATAGATTTCCGCCAGCCTCCGGCGGGCATCGCTATTGCCGGCATCAAGCCTGACAGCTTGGGCAAAGCTGCGGATTGCCTCATCAAGGTCCCCTTTTCTCTCGTAGAGGGTGCCGAGATTATAATGTATCCGGCTGGTGCCTTCCTTGCGGCCTACGGCGTCCTCATAAGCGGCAATGGCTTCGCTGTCATGGCCGGCTGCAAGCCGGGCGTCGCCTAGCTTCTCACGGACCCCGGGCGTGTCGGGTTGCTTCAACAGCAGTGCGTCGTATTCGGCTGCCGCCCTGACGGAATTCCCGGCGGCCTCAAAGCTGTCCCCCTTGCTAAGATGATCGCCGGGGCTTATGGCGCGCTCGACCCCTGCCAGGTGATATTCCTTGTCCGCCAGATCCGGTTTCCCCATCAGATCCATTAGCCGAGCCAGGCGAAAATGAATATCCCGGTTCCCTGGACTGCCTGCAGCCGCCCGGTGCAATTGAGCAGCCGCCTTGTCGTAGAGGTTTTCTCCCTGATAAATATCTGCCAGTTCCAGATGCGCCGTTACGTTACCGGGCTCCAGACGAAGCGATTCCAGCAATGCATCGCGCGCCTTGGCCCGCTCCCCGAGGCCCAGGTAACTCCGGGCCATCCCGATCTGCACGGCGGCATCGGCAGCCAGCGCCGGCAGCGCCTGTTGAAAATGATGCAGCGCCAGGGCATGCAGCTCACCCTCCAGGAAAATCCCGGCCAGTGCGCCTGAATAGTGCGGGTCTGCTTTCAGTTTCAGGGCCTCGAACAGTGCAAGTGAGGCCTCTTCACGCGCGCCTCTCTGCAAAAGCAGCAGCCCCAGCCGCCCCCTGGCTTCGGCCAACAACGGCTCCTTTTCGCCGGCTGTGCGGTAGGCCACGATCGCACCCTCCGGGTTCTTGCCGGCCTCAAGGGAAAGCCCTTTCAGGTAATACGCGGCACCGCCATCCGGGCACAGTTTCAGGATGCTCTTCTCGGCCTGGACGCGTTCGACGGGCGGGGAGTGGACCGAAATGGCCTCACCGATAAGTCTCGCCTCGCCGCAGTCGTCTCTGCCGCCGCCCCCCCAGGTAAAAGCGCAGGACAAAAAGGCAAGCAGCGGCATGCCCAGGCGATAGGTCAAGGTATAGGTAGTTGGATTCATAGTTCCTCTTGAGATACGGGGCCGACGACGCGGCCCCGTCCTTCTGATCGTTTGCTTAAGCTGATCGGTGCTGATCCTGCGCTGAGAAAACTCCCTCCCCTGCAAGGGGAGGGTTAAGGGGGAGGAGCTTGAACAGCGGCGGATCGGCGCTAACCCGGTTACTCAATGATGACAAACTCGTCCCGCCGGTTGCCGGCCCAAGCCTTCTCGTCGTGCCCGGGATCGGCCGGTTTTTCCTTGCCGTAGCCGATGGTCGATAAACGCTCGGCGGGGATCCCCAGTGCGGTCAGATACCGCTGCGCCGCCCGGGCACGGCTCTCGCTCAGGGCAAGGTTGTAGTCATCCGAGCCCCGCTCGTCGCAGTGTCCCTCGATACGCAGCTTGCTCGCCGGGTTTTGCTTCAGGGTCTCGAAATTTCCAGTCAGTGTTTGACGGGCTGCGGCGCTCAGCGTCGACGCATCGAAATCGAAGTATATCCTGTCCAACCCCCTCGCTACACCGGGGGTTGCCGTCGGCTCTTTGGGTGGTTGCGGCCTCGCCTGCTCCCCATTGTCGAGGGGCGACGCATTCGCTGCCGTCGCGGCAATCGGCTCGTCCCGGTTCCCGGGCCTCGAAGCCGCGGGGGTGGACGTCGCAGTTTCCGCAGGTTTGGTCACCGACGAGGCCAGGGATGCGTCTTTTTTGACGACATCCTGTTTGGCGCAGCCGCCATACACGAACATCCCTGCGAGAAGAATCGGCATAAGCCGGTTTAGGTTCCTCTTCATCTGTTCTCTCCTTAAGTAATCGATGGATCGATAAAAGGTGCTCCGTGCAGCAGGCACAAGTCTAGAGAGTGCCGGCGCCGCACAGTGGCAAACGGTCTTCTGGATGCATGGCATGTCAGGTCAAAAGGACAGGAGGCGCGCGGGATGAATTGGGAAAGAGGGGAGGGAAACCGGTTACTTGGAATGCAAAGAGGAGACGGGTGCGGTAGGCAACCGCGGCACCGAGTTCAACGGGCGTCGCTGGGATGGCAACGACCTGGACGGTTTTTTTGACCGCCTGCTGACATGGCTTGACCTGCTTCTCAATGAAGGCACGGTGGGTCGGTTTAGGGCGGTGGAGACGTGAAATATCGGGTACCCGCATGCCCATAAAAAGGATGCAGATGGCGGTGACACAGGTAACCGATATTAAGAGGTTTTTGGTACTCAGATTTATTTTGATCATAGATGTGCTTGCCGACGGGTTCTGTAGCAGCCAGGTACTTATAACCTATCCTGGCTAAGAACACAAGCGACCGCGCCCTATCATACGGATTTTCAAGCAATTGTTACCGCAGAGATTGGTTTGATCCGGGACACCGGCTCGCATCGCTTGCCCGGCAGCTGGAGGCAAATCCCCCTACATCCCCCCTTGCCAGAGGGGGAGTTCTATTTGATGCAGACCCGGCGGACCTCGTGGATGTCGGTCAGCCCCTGCAGGCATTTCAGTATCCCATCCTGTTTGAGCGTGGTCATGCCGTCGGCAATGGCCCGCCTTCTGAGCTGGGCAACCTCCGCCTTGTTCTTGATGAGCCCCTTCATCTCCTCGCCGCATTCCAAAAGCTCGTGCAGGCCAAGCCTCCCCTTGTACCCCGAACCGTTGCACTCGGGACATCCCTTGGCCCTGGAGAGGGTGAGTGTTGCCTGCTCCAGCCCCAGTCCCCCGAACTGCTCCGTGCCGTATTCCGCGATGATCTCCTGCAGCTCGCCTCCCTCCGGGCGATAGGTCTCCTTGCACGCGCCGCACAGCCGGCGGGCCAGCCGCTGCGCCAGGATGCAAAGGAGCGCGTCGGAAAAACTGAAGGGATCCATCCCCATGTCGAGAAGCCTGGTGATCGTCTCGGGGGCCGAATTGGTGTGCAGGGTGGAGAACACCAGGTGGCCGGTGAGCGAGGACTCGACCCCGATGGAGGCGGTCTCCTCGTCGCGCATCTCGCCGACCATGATGACGTCGGGATCGGCCCGGAGAAAGGCACGCAGCGCCACGGCGAAGGTGAAGCCGATCTTGCCGTTCACCTGCACCTGGCGCAGCCCCTTCTGGGTGATCTCGATGGGATCTTCCGCGGTCCAGATCTTGGTCTCCGGCACGTTTATGGTGGATACGGCGGAGTGCAGCGTCGTGGTCTTCCCGGAACCGGTCGGCCCCACCACCAGGATCAGGCCGTACGGTTTCTTGATGTTGTCGGTGAAAACCCGCCTGTTGCGCTCGGTGAGCCCCAGGTTGTCAAAGGGGACCGGCTCGCCCGAGGCGAGGATCCTCATCACCACGTCCTCGAGCTGCCCGGCGCTCGGGAGGGTCGCCACCCTCAGTTCGAGGTCCACCGGCCCGAACTTCTTGAAATCGATCTTCCCGTCCTGCGGTTTCCTTCGCTCCGCAATATCCAGCCCCGCCATGATCTTTATCCGCGAGGTGACGGCGTGCTTGTACTTGTACGGGATGCGCTGGTAGACCATGCACCTGCCGTCGATCCTGATGCGCACCTGGACGTCCTCCCGCCCCGGAGCCGGCTCGATATGGATGTCGGAGGCGTGCCTCTCGTGCGCATCGCAGATGATCTTGTTCACCAGCTGAACGATGACGCTGTCCTGCTCGGAGACCCTCTGGACTTCCTGCTCGATGGAGGGATCCTCGCTGGTATCCAGCTGGCTCAGCAGCTCGGAGATGCTCGAGGAGGCTTCCCTGTGCCCGGAGCCGGCCAGCCGGTAGTAATGCTCGATGAAACGCCCGATGTCGTCGCGGAAGGCCCCGAGGAAGCTGATCCTCTTGTACTCCTGGTAGATGAACTTGATCAGGTCCTGCTTGGCCAGGTCGGTCGGGTCCTCCATGGCGACCTGCAGCACGCCGCCGTCGATCTTTACCGGTACCCAGCGCTCCTTCTGCAGACGGTCCGGCTTGATCCTTTTCAGGACGTCGTCGAGCCTGGGGAGCCCCGGATCGAAGCTGATGAAATCGGTGCCGAAGTTGAGGCTCAGGCATTTCGCCATCTCCTCGCGCGAGATGTTGAAGTCGCGCATGAGGAGATGGTCGAGCCCTATGGCGGCTAGATCCGGGTGGACCGATGCCTTCTGGATGTCCGCCTCGTCCAGCCTGTTCTTGTCCAGGAGGTAGTTGTAGCGTGACTTGTTGCGGATGATCTTGGTGGAGGCGGAGAGCCGGAAGATGTTATGGATCGCGATGGAGAGGGAGGTTGCCAGTTCCGAGGCGTAGCTCAGGTCGGTTTCGTCAAAGGCCGAGCCTTCCTTCTTGTTGATGAGCTGCATGACGCCGATCAGCGAGGTGTTGAACTTCATCGGCACGCAGAGCACCTGGCTGGTGTGGAAACCGGTTTTTTTGTCCCAGTTGACGTCGAAGCAGAGATCGGAGCTGATCATCCTCAGCTCATGACTGTCGTAGGCGTTTTTGATATTGAGGATGGATCCCGAAAAAGCGCAGTAGCCGGCAAGGCTGTTATTGTCGATGGCGACCGAGATCTGCTGAATTTCGTTGCCGGACTTGACCTTCGACATCAGGCTCCTGGTCTTCTGATCGACAACATATATGGTCAGCCGCTCAGCCTTGAACAGCTCGGCAATACTGTCCTTCAGCTGGATCAAAATGGTGTTTAGATTACTGGAGGAATGGATCTCGTTGATCTTCTCCATAAACCGTTTCCGGTATTCCAGCTGTCTTTTGAGGAGATCCGTTTCAAGCGTCATTTGTTGGTCCTTCTCAAGCCGGCGCAAGGCCGGAAAATGTAAACGGATAATACTATCTAAAGCGGTACCGGTTCGTCAATCGTCAACATTGTAAATCAAAGGGGAACTCGGGCATCACAGAAGACTAATTAACATACAGTAATGTTAAAACGGGCAGCTTCCCTTAAAGTTTCAAACACAATTTCCGAAAACTATAGTACAAATATTCGGCATTTTATTGCAGTACTTAAGAGCTTTCTGGGACGAGGGAGCCATCCGACAAGCACCCGTAACGAGGCTGAAGCATGAAGGACATCGGTACTGCCACAATCCGCTTCGTCATCGGCTGCGCGGTCACCGCAGTTTTCTGCCTGCTGCTGGTCAGAAACCCGCTCCCGCTGGAGATCACCGAGGCCAAGCTGTACGACTTCCGCCTCCATGCGCGCGGGATCGTTGCGGCGCCCGATACGGTCGTGATAGCGGCCATTGACGAGGAAAGCCTTGCCAGGCTCGGACGCTGGCCCTGGAGCCGGGAGATCATGGCGCGCCTGGTGGACAAACTGGCCCGGGCCGATGCCGCGGTGATCGCCTTCGACGTCATCCTGCCGGAGAGCGAAAAAAACGACCTCCTGCTGAGCCGGGCCATCGACAACGCCGGCAACGTGATCCTCCCCATCGCCTTCGATCTTGAGGGAGAGGGCGCGCCGCTCTCGGACCCGATCCTGGAACAATCGGCGCTGGTCAGCGTGGAGGACGCCGGTCTGTACCGGAGCTTCGCGCCGATCATGTCCCGGGGCGTGCCGACCCTGCCGGTCGGGCCACTCAGGGAAAGCGCCATGTCCCTGGCCCATATCACCATGCTGCCGGACCACTTCGACGGGACCCTGCGCTGGGAGGCGCTGCTGATCGGTCATCAGGGCCTGCTCTACCCGTCGCTGGGGCTGCGCAGCGCCGCCTTCTTCAAAGGAATTCCGCCCGAGCAGCTGAAGGTGCGGGCCACCCGGTCGATCGCTCTCGGCAAGAGCGTGATCCCGACGGACCGCTGGGGGCGCATGCCGATCAACTATTACGGTCCCGGGGGGACCCTGCGCCATATCTCGGTCGCGGACATCCTGGACGACAAGGCGGGTGTCAAGGAATTGGGGAACCGGATCGTCTTCGTCGGCGCTACCGCCATCGGGCTGCTCGACCTCAGGGTGACCCCTTTCACCGCCGTGATGCCGGGGGTCGAGAAGCAGGCGACGGTTGCCGCATCGATCCTGGACAACCGCTTGCTGTCAAGGGCCACCCCGCTCCAGGATCTCTGCTTTCTGCTATCAACCGGGGTGCTGCTGGCGCTCGCCTTGAGCCGCCTGCGGCTGGTCTGGGGCGCCATCGCCGCCCTGGCCGGCATGGTCTGCATCGGCGCCGGCGCAGTGGTGCTTTTCAACCATCTGGGGCTCTGGGTCAACCTCGCCTGCCCGCTCGGCAACGCCATCTGCATGTTCATGTCGGTCACCGCCTGGAACTACGCCTTCGAGGAACGCCACGCCCGAAGGATCCGGGCCATGTTCTCAAGCTATGTCACCACCACCATTGTGAACGAGCTGATCAAGAACCCGGAGCTGGCCCGGCTGGGCGGAGAGAAGCGCGAGATAACGGTGCTGTTTTCGGACATCAGGGGCTTTACCGGGTTCTCCGAGCAGCATGAACCCGAAGAGGTCGTTGCCCTGTTGAACGAGTACCTGGGCGCCATGACCGACGTGATACTGAAATGTGGCGGGACGCTGGACAAGTTCATCGGCGACGCCGTCATGGTGTTCTGGAATGCGCCGATTCTCAGCGAGGACCACGCCGAACGGGCGGTGCGTTGCGCCCTGGAGATGCAGGCAAGGCTCGCGCAGCTGCACGACAAGTGGGACCGGGAAGGAAAGCCGAAACTCTGCTGCGGCATCGGCATCAACACCGGCGAGGTGATCGTCGGCAACATCGGCGCCGACGGCAAGAAGATGGACTACACCGTCATCGGCGATCACGTGAACCTTGCCTCCCGGGTGGAGTCGCTGACCCGCAGCTTCGGGGCCGACATCCTGGTAACCGAGATGACGGTGGCCAAGCTGCGGAGTGCGGTCGATGCGGGGACCCTGCACGGCATGGAGATCAACGGGCTGCGCCGGGTGATCGTCAAGGGGAAGCAGCAGGCGGTCACCCTTTACCGGGTGACCGCCTCCGCCGCGCCGGTCATCATCACGGAGTGCGCAGAACTGGAGCCGCTCAGGCTGACGGAGAAGTAACATCGGAGAGTGAAATCCCCCCGGTCGTCAAAGGAGGGAGTGAGGTTGCAGTGCGATTAGCTGAACGCTGAAACAATCCGCATACAAATTGTCCCCTCCCCCGGAGGGGGAGGGCTAGGGAGGGGGAACCCAGACGGTTCTTCGCAAGAAGCCGCTGTTTCCCCCCTCCCGACCTCCCCCCTCCGGGGGGAGGAGAGTAGGGCAAAGGCCATATAAAGAGTTCAACACCACAGCAAGGAGGATACTTGTGAAGAAACTCATCTCCATCGCCGCACTGCTCCTGGGCGCCTGCATGTTCTGCGGCACCCCTGCCAGGGCGGAGAGTTCATCCCTTGAACAAGGGATCGCCCAGTACCGGGCCGAGAATTTCGAGGAGGCGCTGGTTCTGCTGGAAAAATCCCGCGCAGAACAGCCGGAATCGTCGCTTGCCGCCTTCTACCTGGGAATGGCCCGCAAGCAGGGAGGCGACCTCTCCGGCGCCATCAAGGATCTCACCGACGCGGCGACCTTGAAGCCCCCCGTGCTGGACGCCTATCTGGAACTGGCCGACGCCTGGCATTTCACCGGAGACGACGCCAAAGCCCTCGTGTGGGCGCAACGCTCGGAAGAGGCCGGCGTCAGGCCCGCCCGGAGCGCCTTTCTGAAGGGGATCATCCTGGCGGCCCGGGGGGAGAGCGATGACGCCCTCCGCGCCTTCGAAAAGGCGAAGCAGCTCGATGCAGCGCTCACCCAGTCGGCCGATTTCCAGATCGCCATCGTCATGGCCGGCTCCCGCAAACTTTCCCGCGCCCGCGACGCACTGCGCGCCGTGGTCGCCGCAGACCCCAATTCCGAGATGGCCTCCTACGCCAAGGAGTACGAGCAGTCCTTCACCCGCATCATCGAGAGCCACCGTACCTGGCACCTGGCGCTAGGGCTCAATTACCTCTATGACGACAACGCCATCTCCAACCCGTCCAATGCCGCGGCACAGGCCCAGATCGGCAATCCCACCGGGCAGCGCGACCACGCCTTCCTGGGGACTCTTCGACTGGATTACAGCCCGATGCTCTCGGGGAACGCCATCTTCAACGCGCAGTACCTGCTGCAAAGCACCAAGTACGGCAGCGGCGACAACCCCAGCACCCTGATCAACTCCCTGACGCTGATTCCCGGTTACGCCTTCGGCAGCTCGGCCCTGTCGTTGCCGGTCAACTACAGCCATGTACTGCTCAAGGAGGAGAAGTACCAACAGCTGCTAAGCGCCCGTCCCACCTGGTCCTGGCAGACGGCCCCGCAGCATATCCTGCAGGGGGCGCTCGCCTACTCCCGGCGCGACATGCTGAACGACCCCTTTGTCGCCGAGGAGGAGCGCGACTCCAACATCTTCGGCGCCTCGGCGGGGCACATCTTCAGCTACGGGAAGCTGGGAGGCATGGCAGCACTGCGCTACGACTTCAGCTACGACGCGGCGCAAGGGTCCCACTGGCAAAACCGCGGCCACCGCATCTCGCTAAACGGCGTGGTCCCGCTGGCGGCGACGGTGAAACTGAACCTTTCCGGCGAGGTTTCCCTGCAGGATTACCTGAACGCCAACACCCTCTTCAACGACATCAAGCGCAACGACACCACCTGGTTCGGCACGGCCGGCATCAGTTGGAACCTGACCCCCAATTTCGCCATCAACGCGCAGTACGCCCATACCACAGCTCATTCGAACATCCCGGTGTACGGCTATAGCCGAAACACGTTCAGCACCGGCGTGGAACTCGGTTTTTAGGAGGCCAACATGATCCCCTCAGCATCTCGTCGCTTCAAGTCGTTACTGATATTGCTTTTGCTTCCGCTCATGCTGCTCACCCTGACCGGGGCCGCCCTGGCGGAGGTGGTCGGCAGGCTCAGCCGTGTCGAAGGCGCGGTGGACATCATGCCTGGCGGCCAACTCCCGGCAGTGGCCGCCAGGGAAGGTGGTTCGGTGCAAAAAGGTGACTTCGTCCGCACCAAGAGCAATGCCCGGGCCGAGATCACCTTCAACGACGGCAGCGTGATCAAGATAGCCCAGCGCAGCCGCATCGACGTCGGCGAGTACTCGGCCTCCGATCGCAAGCTCGGGCTGCCGCGCGGCAAGGTGCAGGCGATCGTAGTCCCGGCGGCAGCCGGAAGCGCGCCGCGCAGCTTCGAGATCCGCACCCCCAACGCGATCGCCGGAGTCCGCGGCACCTCGTTCTATGTCTATCACCAGAACAACATCACCGGGGTCGCCGTAACGCAGGGGATCGTGCACACCGCGAACCTCGCCATGCCGTCGAAAGGGGTGACCCTGGTGGCAGGAACCGGCACGACGGTCACCAGGCGAAATGCGCCGACACCGCCAAGGCCCATTTCCGAGAGGGAACTGAACAGCCACCGAGACGACGTCACCCCCGCTTCCACCCAAGGCGCTGCGACCGAAAACGGGGGAGCTGCTTCAGGAGAACCGGGCAACTCGTCCGGGTCGTCCTCCGGCGACTCCTCGGCAACGACGGCAACCACCGCGTCTTCCGCCTCAGAGGAGGGGACCCCGGCATCCGGCACCTTGACCTCGACAGACGGTGCCGGCATACCGTCCTCGACCACCGATAGCTCCACCTTTGACACCAGCGGAACAGACCTTTTAAATCCGGTATATTCAGCTTCGGCGCTGGACGTTTCCCTGGAAGAGGGAGCAAGACCGCTTCCCCATATCGCGGTGGCCTCCCTGGTGCCGACACTTTCGACACTAGATCCGTCAAGCCCGAGCACAACCATCACAGTTACCGACGCAAGAGAGACGGAGATCGATCCCCCGAAGCACGATTCGACGCCCGATCCGGGGCCGACGCCCGACTCAACGCCCGACTCAACGTCTGACCCCACGCCCGATCCGACACCTGAGCCCGATCCGACGCCTGATCCCGATCCTACTCCGGCGGAACCGGCCTTCATCAGTCGATTGCCAGGGGAACTGATGTCGCGTGACGAGATCATCGATCCGAACTCGAACCTGTTGACCATTATCAGCGATTCGGGCTTCGCCGCGACCCTTTCCGGGACCGCATCGCTTTGGACGGGGAGCGCCCAGGCCACCTTGAGCGGGGTTTATCCGGCGCTTCCCCTGCAACAGCCCAACCACTACTGGTTCGGCAGGCTGTTCTCAAACAGCACGGCAAACCACACCACCGCCGACGGAGGCGCCTACTTCGGCTATTTCGGCGGCATGTCGCTTGACGGGACAGGAGCGACTGAAACGATCCTCAACGCACTTTACCTGGATCCGGACGGCAAAATCGGGATCATGCACGGCTCCCTCCCCGGCACGATCACGGCGGGTGCCCTGAGTGGTACCGGCACCCTGACCCTGACGGAGATGACCCCGATCAGCCCCATCGATCCCGGCTCACTGTCGGCCAACTGGTGGGACTCCACAAACGGAAGCACAATAGTCGAGTTGACCGGTCCGGCATTGACCCAGTTCGGAACCGATGGCGTCGCCGGTGCCGGCTTGGAAACTATTCCCGATGGAACCAGTACCAGTACCGCAACAAGTGGCACTGCCGGCCCGACCGCAGCTACCAGCGCGGCCATTGACACTGCTACGGGTCTCATTGATACTGCCACGGGTCTCAATACCGACTTCGGCGGCGCTCGGAATGAGAGCGAAGGATTCATGATGGATGCCAACCTCAACCTCACCAGCAGCATGAGCAACCGGGGCGACGTACTGCGCCTGGGCTACCTGCGTGCCGACCCGAGCTTCGGCATCTGGACCCGGGAATCGTTCGGGACTTACAACGACAGCGCGTCTCAGTTCGTCCTGATCAGCAATGCACAATGGGGAACCCTGAACACCGATTCCAGCTTCAGCACCGACCACTACATCAGGATCGCCTCGGTAGGGGACTGGCAATCAGGCGGCAGTCTCAGCGGAATTGCGGACGGGGTTTGGGGCGAACTGAGCACGGGGAGCATCAAACTGTTAACCGGCACCTTGACCGGCAGTTCCAACCCCGACACCTCATCATTTGGTGCGGTAACGGTCGGATCATTCATCAACCCGTCCCGTTTCCTGGCCGACCCGAGCCTTGCCGCAGAGCTGGGGTTCCCGACCCTCAAAGGCCCGGACAGCTTCACCCTGTCAGGGACCAGTGCCGCAGGGAGCGTCACAATCGGGGATGTCAGTTTCTATAGCCGCAAGGCCAATGACCCCGTTTCCCTCTGGATCGCCCAAAACGTGAGCGGCAGCTATACCGGAGAGCTTCAGCAGCAGAGATTCTCGCTGATGAATGGTGCCACCTCGGGAAGCAGCACCATCCTCGGCACCATGCAGATCTCGAGTGTCAGCCCCGCCACCGGGTCCGGCACCTGGCTTGGCACGATTAGCGCCCTCGGCGAGACCGGCACCTCGTTCAGAAGCGAGTTCGACGGGATCGCGGCCGGCAGCTTCAACGGCACTACCTTCACCGGGACCGCCGCAGGGCTTTCCCATCCCGTCACCTACTTCAACGCCATCAACGGCGGCTCGACGACACAGCTGACCCGCTTCCTCAACGGCGGCGTCTCTTCCTACGGCAGTATCGACGGGATCATGGCCGGCATGTCACTGTGGAGCAGCACGCCGACCCTCACCTCCGATTTCAAGGCGATCGGCTTTTTCACCCCCGACGAGCCGCTCATTGAAACGGACTTCGTGATGAGCGCACCGATCCTGTCCAAAGACCTGCCGAGCGGCACCGCCATGACCGCCGACGGCGGAGCCTACCAGGGCCACCTGGTGGCAGGGGTCAGCACGACAGGAGGCGCTCCCGGCACTCCCGCCATCGACGGCATCATGAACGCCCTCTACATAGCCCCTAACGGCGATGCCGGCGTCCTGCACGGCAACTTCAGCGGCAACATCGATCCGGAGAGCAACCTCTGGATGGCAGACGGCAGCATCTTCCCGGTCATGCTGGCAAACGATACCGGAGGAGTTACGGCGGCAACCCTTAATTCAGGCAACGTCCGCACCATAACCACCCCCTTCTCGACCGGCGGCACCTTTTTCGTTTTCAGCGACACACCGTCACCGCTCGTCTCGGCGCCCGGCGAGTTCACCCGCAGCTTCATCACCTCCACACCCGACTGGGGGATCGGCCAATTCGGGCTGTATGCCGCCTACAGCGCCGCGCCGACCGCCAACACTGCGTGGAGCATGGATTTTGCCATCGTGGATACCTTCCCGGCCAACACCGGCCTGGTGGGGATGATGTCAGGGGACAGCTGGGACCCCGCCACCGGCAAGCTGCGTGCCGATACCCGGGCCGGCTGGCACGATCTCTTAAGCGCGCAGCAGGCGGCAACCCCGATGACCGGCATCTTCATAGGCGAGACCGTCGGCACCTTCAACCCCGTGAGCCTGCAGGCCATGACCTCCGGCATCTGGCTGGAAACCAGCAAGTTCTTGGGACTTGCCGCCACCGTGGAAGGGCAGGCGGCACTGCAGAAGCTGAACATCCCGGCCGTAGAGGTGGGTAAAGCCGACTTCAACGGCAGCAACGGCAACGTCAACGTGACCATCAAGGATCTCAGGTTCTTCGCACCGATAAGCGGTGGACGGCCGCAGGTCTTCGCCACCGACAACATCAACGGCAGCTACTCCGTCCCGTTCCCGACCGGCAGCGTGAACCTGGTCCAGGTGCCGGACATCGGAGTCGCCACCTCCGGCATAGCGCCGACCTTCAGCATCAACCAGTGGGATAGCGCGAACAGCAAGTGGTCCGCCACACTCTCCTACAATGGGAGCACCGGAGTGGTGGCGGGAAACAGCAATATCCAGTTCATGGGGACGGCTGCCGGTCGTACCAGCGGCGGCACGAGCGGCACCTTCACCGGAACCGCAGCCGGAGTGGTGAGATGAATCGGGGCAGGAAAGGGGGGGAGGGGCCTATAGTCCCCTCTCCCCTGGGTGGGAGAGGGCTAGGGAGAGGGGGGAAATCCGCGATTGCAGAGTAACCGGACAAAGCCGGGGTCGTGGAGGAGAGTAGCAACGTCGGCAGCTGCGCTGCGCAAGATCCCCACCCCCTTTTTCTAACGGGGCAGTTACCCTCCTAAAGAAACGGAAGCGGCTTTCCGGTGCGGTAGGCAAGGGCCTGGCAGACGGCGATCAGCTGTCCGTCACCATCGCTCACCCGGATGTCGTAGCTTGCGGTCCGCCTGGTGCTGCTCACCTCGCGCGCCTCGGCGCGCAGCCTTGCCCCGCTCTCCGGGCTTGCCACATAGTTCAGGCTCACGTTGAGCGCCACCGTCACCTGTCCCGCAGTCTGGCAGACCGTCTCGAACGCCTCGTCGATCAGGGAAAAGATCGCTCCGCCATGTGCACGCCCGAACAGGTTGTTCATCGCCGCGGGGTGGTAGGTCATCTCCACCGCGGAAAAGCCCGCTTCAAGTTCCACGAGCTCCATCCCGAGCGTCAGCGCGAAAGGTTCCTTCTGGACCTCCCGGAATATCGCCTCCCTGATCATCTGGTCCACGCTCTCCCCTCCTTTAGCTTCTCATGAAATAAACATCTCGTTCCCAAGCTCCGGCTTTGGCAACGATAACAGAGTTGGTACAAGATGGTCTGAAATAACCTTTTATCACAACAGGTTTATCCGCGGTCGCCCCGACGAGTGCAGCTGTCGGCTCGACGTCAAAGTCGTCATTGAGTCCCGTATACCCCAAGCCATCCCCTTCGGCAATCCCCTTGACCTCCTCGATCAAGAGCGGGATTTCCTCAATACAATCTACGTTACCGCGGGCGGATATGGTTATTCCCATCGCTCAACCTCCTGATGCACAATTCCGACTAAGGTCTGGCTCGGCCACAAGACCCCCGGGGAGTTTTTCCAATCACAGTCACGGGGGACTCCCGTTGCCTTTAAGGTTGAGTCCTGTGAGCAGGCCATCGAAAGTTGAGGTGTAAATTACACTGACATGCAGTGAATGATGTATAATTGTCAGTAGATCTGACAGTCAGGTCAATGCAATTGAGGAGGCAGTTATGAAAAGTACAGTATTTACAGTTGCTCTCATATTCAGCATAGGCGCACTTGGATCTCTGTCTTTTGCGGCCGATCATCTGGTGCGTTTTGACGGCGGGATCGGTGTGGTTCCCGTCTCCAGCTCCGCCGCGCCGGTGAACGACAACGGGACCTTCCAGAACGTGAACCGAAACGACGTGCGTGGCGTAGCGCCCGCGGGCCAGCCTTGGGTAATCGCAAGGCTCAAAGCCGACATAGGGTTCGACGGCACAATACGCGTCCAGGGTGAAGGGCTGCTCCTTTCAGGGGGCAATAACATAGGGACCGCAGGGAACGCAACCGTCTTCGCGACGCTTTTCTGCGACGACATCGAGCACAGCTCCAATCTGGCGGGAGTGCCCCTTGAAGCCAACGGCGACTTCATCATCGATGATCTCCTTACTCCCCTTCCGCCCGCACCGTGCAGCAATCCGGTGCTTCTGATCAGGACCGCAAACGGCGGCCGCTGGTTCGCCGCAGGCATTCCTAAGGACTAGCAGGCCCTCGGGTTACAGGCTAGGCTCTCGTTCAGACAAGAAAGCCGCTATTGCTGGTTATCTGGACCTCCGCAAGAGGTCCTTTTTTTGTGGCGACAAAAAAAGCCAACCTTCTCAAAGGTGGGCTTTTCCTGCAGTGACTAACTACATCAGTGGTTATTCTCTGTCGAATGTCTTGTTTATGGTGTTGGTCAATGCCCTCGCAGCCGACCTCAATTCGTGACAGCTGTTACGAGTCACGGCTGAATCGAGACAACTTTTTATGTTGGCAGGTATTTCACCCCCCTTTACTACCAGGTCAACACCGTCACCCTTTGTGATATGGACAGATCCTGAATAATCCACCTCGAAATCGTCTTTATATACACATCTCATCAATATCACCTCTTTTCCTGCCATCATTATGCCAGATGACAAAACAGTAATCAATACTCTCGCAGGGTACTCTGCCAGAGCAGAGAGGGAGGGCATTCTAGGGGGGCTCATATAAGGTAGTTGAGTTGTTGACCGACTTCTAGTCACTCCAGCCACGAAATCGACAAGTCAACTGAGTCCGTCCCCTTCAATCCTTTCTTCCCCCCGAGCGACATACCCCTTGACGGTGTCCCTTCCCGCATGCTTGGCCTCATACATGGCGAGATCTGCGGCTCGAACCAACTCTTCCCTGTTTGCGGCATCTTCTGGAAAGGAAGCCACGCCGAAACTGGCGGTAACCGGGATGGGCACACCGTCGTCGGAACGAAAGACAGAGTCGTGAAGTCGCCGGCGAAGCTTAGCGGCCATGGCCATGCCCTGTTCCTTCCCGGTATGGGGCAGGATGATGACAAATTCGTCGCCTCCGTAACGGGCCGCCTGGTCGGTTGCCCTGATGTTGCCGGCTATCAGGCGTCCGAGTTCGCTCAGCATGCGGCTGCCGACCAGATGACCGTGGACATCGTTAATCCCCTTAAGCCGATCCAGATCGAGGAACACGACGGACATGTTGGTGCCATATCTGAGGGCGCGACTCAATTCGTCTTCGATAAGGCTGTTAAAATGTCTCGAGTTATAGAGACCAGTAAGGTCGTCGGTGATGACCAACTCGTTGATCCGGTCATAGTTTCGGGCGTTTTCTATGGCGATGGCGGCAAAATCAGCAATGGCGGAGAGGACCGTCATGTCCTGATCGTTGAACGCCAGGTTTTCAAAGCTGTTGATCAGTTCGATGACCCCCACCACTCGATCCTTGATCTTCATGGGAACACAGACGATCGACTGGGTGTTGAACGAGAATTGCAGGTCAAATTGGCTCTGGAACCGGTCATCCCGGCTTACATCCGGGATGAGGAACGGCGCCCCGTTCAAGGCGACCCATCCTGCAATCCCCTCTCCCCTGCGCAACCGGAGTCCCTTGAGCTGTTTGGCTACAGGTGAAACCGCGATCTCGAAGACGAGGTCCCCGGATTCTTTTTCCACGAGCAAAAGGGACCAGGCCTCGGGGCTGATGAGGCGCTCCACCTGTTTCATGATGGTCTCGAGCACGCTGTGGACCTCGAGGCACGAGGTGAGGGCCTTTGCGATCTCGATCAGCGAGAGCATCGCATCACTGCGATCCTCCGGTAGTTTTTTGATATCCTCGGTCCCGTCCTTAGTCATGTTCCCCTCAGATTGAAGTTTGCCGGGGTGCCATCAAAAAAGCGGCGTTGCTAGCTTAGGCGCGAAGCACGTCACAGTGGAAAAGCTGAGGTCAAGCTTGCAATGTTGCAAAGTTCACCTGAAAGTCCCATCGGAGATTGCAACTTTGCAAGCCTGACCCCAGACCACCCCAGACCACCATAGGATGTCCCCCTGGCTTCACTCTGGCTGTTACCATGAGGGGGCTCCTTTCATTCAATTCCCTGTATGGGTTCACTTGCTTTTTGCAGTCACCGAACGTATACTCCCGGCAAGGAGAATGGTCATGGAACGTATCATCAACATTCATGTGGAACGTCTGCCCGAAGGCTATTTCCTGGCGACGTCGGACGAAGTACAGGGTCTGATTGCTCAGGGGAGGACCATCGCCGAGACCATGGAAATCGCCCGTGATGTGGCCCGGCGCCTGCTGGAGGCGCAACGGGAACGGCAACAGGTTGCCTCTGAGCCGGAGTTGGCCGATTCTTTCGATTTGCCCTTGGTGGTCGGTTCCTGATGGGAAGGCTGTCCGGCTTCCGCTACCGTGAGATCGTCAAGCGATTGAAACTGTTCGGGTTCGTGTTCGACCGTCAGGCAGCCGGGAGCCATGAAATCTGGTACTGTGAGGCGGCGGGCCATTACACGACCATTCCCAATCATTCCGGCGACATGCCGGAAGGGACCTTACGCGCCATCCTGCTTCAGGCCGGCATCTCACCTGATGAATTCCTGCAAAGCTGACCTCCCCCCTAACCTGAGCTCACCATCCTTCACATTCCTACAAAGGAATTACTCTCCAGATTTCCCTCCGAGGCTTGACCTCGAACTATCACGTGGTGAACCAGTTCCAGGAGCATCTAGTCGCGCCTGCCTGGGCATTTGTTGCTCCAAAAAGTCGAACCCATTTCCTAAACTTACACAATTTACCAACGCCTGCTTTAACCTCCCGGAAGCGCAACGAGCTATTTAGGCCGAACTCTGACCGGTCCAGACGCCATCTCCAAGCGATAGGCCCATGAATGCGGACTTGGTCGGACGGAACTTAAACAAACTATCAAGCAATGTGTAGTACACTGCGCGGACCGCAATTTGTCCTATCGAATGCATGTGCTGGTCTAATGCAGGTTATTTCGCCCCCTGGCTTAAGAAGACGGAAGGCTGCCCGCAATGCCTTAACAGGATCGTCGCAGTGATGCAGTGAACTGTTAAAGAGTATGTAATCGAATTGTTGCTCGGAAAGAGTGCTATCCATCTCCTCACCAATCGAACACACGGCTTCAAACTGGAGTGCGAACTATTGTGACGCCTTAAAAGCAATATCAATATCGGGCTGAGAGGGTTCAACGCCCACAATGCTGAAGCCAATACTAGCGAGGTAAAGTGACGAGATCCCACAACCGAACCCAACATCGAGCACGCGTGACCCTAACCGCCAATCTTTAGACACGTCATCAAGTTGATCAATTACGAACGACTTGTTAATCGTATTTATGTAGTCCCTGAGTGTCGGAGAGGAGTCTAGTTCAGCCTGAGTCTTAACGACATTGTTTGCCCGAACGGCAAGCTCGCGTGACAACCCGGCGCTCTCACGGAAAAGTCCTTGTTCATAAAATTTTGCCTCCTCAGTTTGTATTCATACTCCTAAAAAGATGCCGAGTTCAACTCGTAGATGACCGGATCCGGTAATTCAGCAATATCGGGGATTATTCAAATATCAAATATAGGGCCAGCAAGCGAACATGCCATCTTGGCCACAGCTGATTATAAGCCCCCCTCCTTCGATGGATGGTCATGACCCCTCCTCCCTTGAAAGGGGATTATAACCCCCCCTCCCTTGATGCTCAGAGAGATCTAATGTACAGCCAAAAAAACGGGGCGAGAGGTTTCCCCCTCGCCCCGCATGTGATTTCATTGCAGTTCGTGCTACTTGAACAGTGCCTTCTGGAACTCGCGGTTCAGCTTGGCGATGAACTTGACGTTGATCCCTTTCGGGCAGGCGGCCTGGCACTCGTAGTGGTTCGAGCAGTTGCCGAAACCGTTCTCCTGCATGGCATCGCTCATGGCGCAGACGCGCTCGGCGGCCTCGGCCTTCCCCTGGGGCAGGGTAGCGAGCTGCGCTACCTTGGCGGAGGTGAAGAGCATCGCGGAGCCGTTCGGGCAGGCGGCGATGCAGGCACCGCAGCCGATGCACTCGGCGGCATCCATGGCGTAGTCGGCATCGGGCTTCGGAATCAGCACGGCGTTGCCGTCGGCGACCCCGCCGGTGTGGCAGGAGGTGTAGCCGCCCGCCTGGATGATCCGCTCCATCGCCTCGCGATCGACGATCAGGTCCCTGATGATCGGGAACGCCTTGGCGCGCCACGGCTCGATGTAGACGGCGTCGCCGTCCTTGAAGGATCTCATGTGGAGCTGGCAGACGGTGGTACGCTCCTGCCCGCCGTGCGGCACCCCGTTGATCACCTGCGAGCACATGCCGCAGATCCCTTCGCGGCAGTCGTGATCGAATACGATCGGGTCCTTGCCGGTCTTGATCAGCATCTCGTTTACGTCGTCAAGCATCTCCAGGAAGGACTGGTCGGGGCTCACGTTCTTGGCCTCGTACTGCTCCAGCTTGCCCGGCTCCTTGGGCCCCTTTTGGCGCCATACGTGCAGTATAAGGTTCATATTATGGCTATTATGGCTCATTATTTATAACTCCTTACCGCCAGATGGACGTTATCGAACGTCAACGGCTCCTTGTGAAGTTCCGGCTCCTTGTTGACTCCTTTGAACTCCCAGGCAGCCGCGTAGCAGAAGTTCTCGTCGTCGCGCATCGCCTCGCCGTCCGGCATCTGGTACTCGGTCCGGAAGTGGCCGCCGCACGACTCGTTCCTGTGCAGCGCATCCTTTGCCAGCAGTTCGCCGAACTCCAGGAAGTCCGCGACGCGTCCCGCGTTCTCCAGCTGCTGGTTCAGCTCGGCGCCGGTTCCGGTCACCTTGACGTTCTTCCAGAACTCCTCGCGCAGCACCGGGATCTGCTTGATCGCCTCTTTCAGGCTCTGCTCGCTTCTCGCCATGCCGACGTTGTTCCACATGATCTTGCCCAGCTCGCGGTGGAACTCGGAGACCGTCTTCTTGCCGTTGATCCCCATCATCTTCTTGGTGAGGCCGTTCACCTCGTCGATCGACTTCTTGCACTCGGGGTGGTCCGCCTTGACCGCGCCCGGCTTGATCTTGGCCAGGTAGTTCGCGATGGTGTAGGGGATGACGTAGTAGCCGTCGGCCAGACCCTGCATGAGCGCCGAGGCGCCCAGGCGGTTCGCGCCGTGCACGGAGAAGTTCGCCTCGCCCAGGACGAAGAGGCCCGGGACGTTGCTCTCGCAGTTGTAGTCGACCCAGAGACCGCCCATGGAGTAGTGGGGCGCCGGGTAGATGCGCATCGGCACCTTGTAGCCGTTCTCGTCGGTGATCTTCTCGTACATCTCGAAGAGGTTGCCGTAGCGCTCGCGGATGGTGTCCTCGCCCAGACGCTTGATGGAGTCGGCGAAGTCGAGGTTGACGCCGCGTCCCCCCGGTCCCACGCCGCGCCCTTCGTCGCACTGCTCCTTGGCGGCGCGCGAGGCGATGTCACGGGGTGCCAGGTTGCCGAAGGAGGGGTACTTGCGCTCCAGGTAGTAGTCGCGCTCGTCCTCGGGGATCTGGTTGGCGGGACGGTTGTCCCCGGCCTTCTTGGGAGCCCAGCAGCGCCCGTCGTTTCTGAGCGACTCGGACATCAGGGTCAGCTTGGACTGGTGCTCGCCCGACTGCGGGATGCAGGTCGGGTGGATCTGGGTGTAGCAGGGGTTGGCGAAGAAGGCACCCTTCTTGTGGGCGCGCCAGTTCGCGGTCACCGAGCAGCCCATGGCGTTGGTGGAGAGATAGAAGACGTTGACGTAGCCGCCGGTGGCAAGCACCACCGCGTCCCCCACGTGGCTCCTGATCTCGCCGGTCACCAGGTCGCGTACCGTGATCCCCTTCGCCTCGCCGTCGACCACGATCAGGTCGAGCATCTCGGTGCGGGCAAAGAGCTTGACGCTCCCGGCCTTGACCTGGCGCGACAGGGCGGAGTAGGCGCCCAGAAGGAGCTGCTGGCCGGTCTGGCCGCGGGCGAAGAAGGTACGGGAGACCTGGGCGCCGCCGAAGGAGCGGTTGTCCAGGTAGCCTGCGTAGTCGCGGGCAAAGGGAACGCCCTGCGCCACGCACTGGTCGATGATGTCGTTGGAGACCTGGGCCAGACGCCAGACGTCCGCCTCGCGGGCCCGGAAGTCGCCACCCTTGATGGTATCGTAGAACAGGCGGTAGATGCTGTCGCCGTCGTTGGGATAGTTCTTGGCGGCGTTGATCCCCCCCTGGGCTGCGATGGAGTGGGCGCGGCGTGCGCTGTCCTGGTAGCAGAAGGCTTCGACGTTGTAGCCGAGCTCGCCCAAGGAGGCTGCTGCGGCGCCGCCGGCCAAGCCCGTGCCGACTACCAGAATCTTGTACTTACGCTTGTTTGCAGGGTTGACCAGCTTCATGTCAAAGCGGTGTCTGTCCCACGAGGTCTGAATCGGTCCTTTCGGACATTTTCCGTCGAGTATCACTTGAACCCCCTAAAGTTTCAATAAGCCAGCTAAGATGACGGCAGGTATGGAGATGTATGCAACCATGAGGAAAGCGGAGATCACTTTTCCGCCGGTTCCAAAGACGGGGATCGTTTTCTCGTTGTTCCACCCCATGGTCTGCAGGAAGCTCGGGATGCCGTGGGAGAGGTGGAGAAACAGCATGACCATGGCTGCCATGTAGATCAGGGAGATCAGCGCGTGGCCGAAGCTTGTGACCACCATCGTATAGACGTCGACCCGATTTGCCGCATCCAGACCGACCACGATGTCCGGGGTTCCCTGGACGGTGAACTGGAGCAGGTGGTAGACGATGAAGCCGAGGACCAGCAGCCCGGTCCAGATCATGTTCTCGGAGGCGAAGCTCGCCTTGAGCTGCCTTTTCACCGCATAGGCGCCGGGGTTGGCCGCCTTGTTCTCCAGGGTGAGGGTCACGCCGTAGCAGATGTGCACGGCGATCGCTGCCAGCATGAAGAGCCGGAAGGCCCAGACCAGGGGGGGCAGGCTGTGCAGGTGGTGCGCATAGGCGTTGATGCCGTCGGGACCGAAGAAGATGGTTGAGTTTCCGATCAGGTGGATGAGGATGAAGACGATCAGGAGCTGGCCCGTGATCGACATCAGGATCTTTCTTCCCACAGAGCTGTTTAGTATTCGCATGATTTTTTGTCCCTTTGCGTTTTTTCGAGAATCAGTTGGGGTTGTGTCTAGCTGTGCGTACGCCGGAGGGGCTACAAGTCCCTGCATACCCCGGTGAGGGGGCGGACTCGCGGTTTCCGCTCAGAGGGAAGGGGGTGCGCGCCACGGACTCAATGCCTGCATATCATCTCTCCTTTTATTATCATGATAATTACCTGCAAGCGGATGCGAGATATAGCTCATAAACGGAGGCTTTATACCGGCGCATATTAAATGCCGTTATACCAAAAAGCAACTGTTTTTTGTATACAGCATACAATTAATGTTGCGGCGGCCGTCTCGTTGCCCATGAGATAGGTAACCCTGTTTTGCCGGCGCGAGAGGCCGTTGCTGTTGCATTTTGCGCGGCGCTCTGCTAATTAACTTAGTACGGTAGAGAATTCCCTAGAGCAATCGGAAGGTTAATGATATTTAAACTTATCAAGAAGGACAGCAACAGCCAGGCGCGCCGCGGCAGCGTCACCACGCCGCACGGCGAGATCCAGACCCCGATCTTCATGCCGGTTGCGACCCACGCGGCGATGAAGGCGATGACCCCCGCACAGGTGCACGAGACCGGTGCCCAGATCATCCTCTCCAACACCTACCACCTGCACCTGCACCCGGGCGAGACGCTGGTGCAAAAGGCGGGAGGGCTGCACAAGTTCATGGGGTGGGACGGCCCGATCCTCACCGACTCCGGCGGGTTCCAGGTCTTCTCGCTCCCCAACAAGCGGATCACCGAGGAGGGAGCCTTCTTCCGCCACGAGGATACCGGCGAGGAGGTGTTTCTCGACCCGGCCAAGGCGATCGGCATCCAGGAGGCGCTGGGGGCCGACATCATCATGAACTTCGACGAGTGCATCCCCTACCCCTGCGACAAGGGGTACGCCGAGCGCTCCACGGAGAAGACCATCCGCTGGGCCAGGCAGTGCAGGGATGCCCAGACCAGGAAGGACCAGCTCCTGTTCGGCATCGTGCAGGGGAGCGTCTACGAGGATCTCAGGAAACGGTGCGCCCAGGCGCTGGTGCAGATGGATTTCCCAGGCTACGCCATCGGCGGCGTCTCGGTCGGTGAAGGGCTTGAGCTTTTGAAGCAGGTGGTCGGCTACACCACCCCCTATCTCCCGGAGGACAAGCCGCGCTACCTGATGGGTGTGGGGCTTCCCGAGGACATCCTGGAGAGCGTCGAGCGCGGCATCGACATGTTCGACTGCGTGATCCCGACCCGCTACGCGCGAAGCGCCACCCTGTTCACCAACCGGGGCAGGATCAGGCTGACCAACAAGAACTACCGGCGCGACTTCTACCCGGTCGAGCCCAACTGCAACTGCTACACCTGCAGGAACTTCACCAGGGCCTACCTGCACCACCTGTTCACCTCCAACGAGGTGCTCTCGGCGATACTGGCGAGCATCCACAACGTCCACTTCTACCTGAACATGATGTCGGAGATCCGGCACTCCATCGAGGAGGGGCGCTTCAGCGCGTACAAGCAGGAGTTCCTCGCCCAGTACCTGAAGAAGTAACCACTCCCCCTTTGGAAAAGGGGGAGTTAGGGGTATTTGCCTTAGGGAACCCTCGCCGGTTCTCCGCAGATGCCGCTGTCTTCCCCCCTCCCGGCCTCCCCCCTCCGGGGGGAGGAGAGTGAACAGGTGCAAGCGAAGAGGAACTTTGTCTCCGACAAAGCCCCGCAGAGCGGGGTCGGGGGCTAACCAGGAATTTGTTGTTTCTTTATCCTGCATGGGGAGCGGCCATGAAATCCACCTTACCTATCGTCTCCATCATCTTGCTGGCCCTGCTGGCCGCCGGCTGCTCCGAGAAGGACGCGGAGAAGCAGGGCGCCAGCGTCGGTGATCGTTCGCTCCAGCCGGTAAACAACCTGACCGGCGAGACGCTCTTCAACGAGAGATGCCGGGAGTGCCACATGGTGCACGGCAAGGGAGGCGCGGCCGGCCCGGAGCTCTCCCAGATCGGGAGCCGGCGCAGCCGCACCTATCTGGAGCAGGTGATACGGGAGCCTGCAAAGGTCCATCCCGGCAGCGCCATGCCGCTCTACGACACCTTCTCGGTCAACCAGGTCAGCTCCCTGGTCGACTACCTGAGCACGCTGAAGTAGCAGCCAGCCGGCATCGGCTGCATCCGGAGAATAGCATGGAAGTCAAAAACGAGCAGAACCGATTCGAAGTTCTTATGGGGATCATGCGCAAACTGCGCGCGCCGGGGGGCTGCCCCTGGGACGCGGAACAGAGCCACGAGTCGCTCAAGCGCTATCTGCTGGAAGAGGCCTACGAGGTGATCGAGGCGATCGACAGCGGGGACCCGGTGCATCTCAAGGAGGAGTTGGGCGACCTCCTGCTGCAGCCGGTATTCCACGCGGCCATAGCGCAGGAGAAGGGCGAGTTCACCATGGACGACGTCCTGGACGCCATCAATGAGAAGCTGATCCGCCGCCATCCCCACGTCTTCGGCGAGGCGGTGATCGAAAGCAGCCAGGCACAGGTGGAAAACTGGGAGAAGATCAAGAAGCAGGAGAAGGGGGTGCAGAGGAAGTCGGCGCTCTCCGGCATCCCGCCGCAGCTTCCGGCCCTGATGCAGGCGCAGAAGCTCACCGAGAAGGCAGCCCGGGTCGGCTTCGACTGGGAGCACACGGACCAGGTCTTCGCCAAGGTGATGGAGGAGTTGCACGAGTTCGAGGAGGCGATGCTGGCCGGCGACCAGAAGGAGATGGAGTCAGAGCTTGGGGACCTGCTCTTTGCCATCGTCAACCTGGGGCGCTTTCTCTCCATCGATCCCGAAGAGGCGCTAAGGAAAACGATCCAGCGCTTCACCAGACGCTTCAGCCATATCGAGGACACCCTGCATGCGCGCGGCCAGGTGATGCAATCGGCCACCCTTGCGGAGATGGACCTCCTCTGGGAAGAGGCGAAAAAACGGGAGAAATGTTGAATTAATTAATGTTTTTCGGGGGCCAAAAGGCTTATCCACATATTTTGTGGATAAGCTGTGGATAACCTGGATGAGAAATAAAGAAAAGTGCGCGTTTTAAGCAGTTTCCACGTTCTGCATAATAATTGGCCACGCAAATAACCCACGGCATTTCAACCAGTTAGAGCAAGCGCGCAAGCCGCGGAAACTTCCAGCGCGAAAAACGGTTAACCGCAACTAATTAGCAGTCGGGACAGTGGAAATCCTGTTCATAACCCCGCAGAAACCGGCCGCCGGCAGCCCTCCGCTCGGATCCGAAAGCACCCCCTCCATCGACGGAGTTACCGCTTCGAAACGCCCCGCCCCGGCGCAGTGAATCCCGCCATAACACGGCTAATCGCCGCCATCCTGTGGCACGGGATCAGGATCGGCAATGCGGTTTCTACGCCAAACGGCCGCCAAGCCGACCCCGGCATTCTGACCCTATCCCTTCTTCCGGAAAACCTTTTTCCTGATCAGCCCCAGGACGTCACCGGCCTCCTCGCAGGCGAGCAGCCGCGCCGTGGCCAGAAAGATCGCCATGCCTGCCAGCACCGCCCCCGCCATGACGCCGGCCTTGAGCAGCCTGGCGCCGCTCTGGGACCAGTCGATGAGCCGCAAGATCCAGTAGACCGCGGCAGCCATCGGGATCGAGGCGACCATCCCCTTGAGACCCGAGAGCGCGATGGCCCTGCCGCCGAAGGGACCGAGCTTCCTCCTGAGAAACCAGAGCAGAAGCAGCATGTTCCCGAGCGCTGAGCAGGAGGAGGCCAGTGCCAGCCCGGCGTGCTTCATCGGCCCCATCAGGGCGAGGCTGATGAGCAGATTGAGCACGAAGGCGACCAGGGCGATCAGCACCGGGGTCTTGGTGTCCTTCAGTGCGTAGAAAGCGGGCACCAGGACGCGCACCAGCGCCACGAAGGTGAGCCCGAGCGAATAGTAGAGCAGTGCCAGGCCGCAGTTGACCGCTTTGGCGTAGTCGAAGGCGCCGCCCATGAAGAGCAGCGAAAAGATCGGCGTGGCGCAGAAGACCAAGCCGACCATGGCCGGTATGGTGACGAAAAGGGTGAGCCTCACCCCGTAGCAAAGCGACTCCTTCAGGGCATCCATGTCCCCGGCGGCCGCCTGCCTGCTCATGGAGGGGAGCACCGCCTGGGCGACGGAGACGGTGAAGATCCCCTGGGGGAATTCGAAGAGCCTTTGCGCGTAGTAGAGGTAGGAGACGCTCCCCTCGGGAAGCAGCGACGCCAGGATGGATCCGACTGTGATGTTGAGATAATAGACGCCGACCCCGAAGACCGACGGCCCCATGAGGAGCGCGATCCTTTTCAGCGCCGGATGTCCGAGCTTGAAGTTCGGGCGGATCGGGAACCCCTTGCTGTAGAGCACCGGCAGTTGCAGGGCCAGTTGCAGCACCCCTCCGATCAGCACCCCTACGGCCAGCGAGACGATCGGCACCTGGAAGCGGTCGTGCAGAAGCAGCGCGGAGAGGATCATCGAGAGGTTCAGGAAGACCGTGGAGATGGCCGGGGTGAAGAAGTGGCGCACCGTGTTCAGGATCCCCATGCAGAGCGCGACCAGGCTCACGAAGAAGATGTAGGGGAACATGAGCCGGTTCAGGAGGATGGTGACCGAGAGCTTTTCGGCGTTGTCGGCGAAGCCCGGGAACATCAGGTGGACGATCTGCGGCGAGAATACGATGCCGAGCACGGTGATGGCGGCCATCACCACCGTCAGCACCGTGAAGCAGACGTTGGCGAGCGCCCGCGCCTCATCCTCCCCCTTGGTGCTGTACCACTCGGAGAAGGTCGGAACGAACGCGGAGGTGAGCGCCCCCTCGGCGAAGAAGCGGCGCAGCATGTTGGGGATCTGGAAGGCGGCGAAGAAGGCGTCCGTGTAGAGACCGGCGCCGAACAGGCGGGAGACCACCATGTCGCGCAGCATTCCCATGATGCGCGACAGCATGGTGGCGGCGCCCAGCACCCCGGCCGCGCGGGCTATATGTTTCTTTTCCGACATCTGCACCCCTCATGGCAAAACAGCTCAAGGGGTGGAATTTAGCACAGACGACGGGAGATTGACAACTTTTTGGGGTCCCGGCAGTGCTAATCCAACGCAAGCTGTGCAAGGTCCCCTTCCCCTTGCTTTGGCGCTTTGGGCGAAATCCCCCCCGACCCCCCTTTTTCAAAGGGGGGAGCGAGTATCGAGCCTCTTTCTGAGATTATTTCCATAGCGGGGTAGTCGGTTAGCCCCGCCAAACGATTCCCCGTTCACCTCGTAATCTCGTTCCCAAGCTGGAGCTTGGGAACGAGAAACTTCTCAGGTGGAGCTGACCGACTACCCGTTTTTCAACAAAAGGATTGACACTGCAGCCAAGGCAGTATATAAGTGAACACGCATAGACTTAAGGAGATACGGATTCATGAAGGAAGCAGCTGAATTTTTCAAGTTACTCTCAGTGGACAAGAGAATCGACATCATCGAGCTCCTGAAAAAAGAAGCCATGAGCGTCAACGCAATAGCGGAGGCTTTAGGAATCACGCAATCCGCAGTTTCTCAGCATCTCAGGGTGCTGAAATCTGCCGGTCTCGTTAAGGATGAAAGGCGTGGTTATTGGATTTTCTACGAATTGAACCGGGAGGCCCTCGAGGAGTGCCGAAAAAGGCTTAATAGGATCTGTACCTGTGGATGTGGTGGTGCGCAGGCAAACGCGAAAACGCCATGCAGTTCCGCCAAGAAAGAGTAGCCACGCGAAAAATCCCCTGCTCCCCCTTTTCCAAGGGGGGAGAGAGGTGTAGACAGAAATACCGAAGACTGATGCTAATCAGCTTTTTTTTCGCAAAACTAAATCAGTAGATGCGCAAATGCTTATCAAGAAAGGAGGTGATAACCATGGGAAAATGCACTGAAGAAACCAAAGGAGCGCCGGAGGTAAAAAAGCCGGCCGTAAAAGAGTCGAAAGGATCGTGCGGATGCGGTTGTGTTACTTCTGACAAGGAGAAGTAGCCTTTAACTGAGGGGAGACAGGTCTTTCAGGCTGTCTCCCCTCATCTCATTTCTGCAGGAAAGGGTTGCAAACCTTGAAGACCCGCGCAGCATTGGTGAGGCGTTGACAGGCTCCAGGTTTGGCGAATTGTGGAAATACCGCCAAGGGGACTATAGGATTGTTGCCAGCATCAACGACGATATCGTGCAGATCCTCGTGGTGAAGATTGGACATCGGAGCGAGGTTTACCGCCGTTGACGGTGTCACGCGTCAAGAGCGGCCAGCCGCCTGAAGTACTCATCCCGGCAGTAATTCTCCACATCGACCATGGCTTGAAAGGCCTCGCCGAATCCCTCTCTCCCTATCGTGAAGACTCCGTGGCCGTACACGATCGCGCTCCCGGTGGCGCCGATCACCGGCGGGACGCGCTTGGCCAGCCCTCCCGCCCCGATCTCGCCGGCCACCACCGGTGTCCCCCCCAAGTGGCGCACGTGGGGACAGTCCTTCCAGCAGTCCTTGATCGGGCAATCCCGGGTCTCGCAGAGCATGCTCATGACGACGGCGAACTTCGGGTGTCCGTGCAGGATCACCCGGGCGCCGCTCTGCTCGAAGATCTTCCGGTGGGCGAGCAGTTCGCTCGACGCGGTGATCCCGGTGGTCGAGGAGTTGTCGGTCGGCACCGGGTCTATGCACCCCTTCAGCTCGTCGAGACTCGCGGCGGTCTGGGAGATGTAGATGAGCCCCCCCGCGCGGGCGGAGATGTTGCCGAAAAAGGAATCGACCAGGCCGCGCTCGACGGTATAGCGCCCCACCGCCTCGACCTCGGAGAGGATCTCCTCCTTCTCTTCCGAAAGCTGATCCCTGAAGCCGAGCCCCGAGGCGCAAAGGGGTCTCAGCCACTGGCTGCGGAAGGCCTGGAACGCCTCGCGCTCACCCGGCAGCTTGAACCCCTGGCTCAGAAGATCCTGCAGGTATTTGACGAAGGTGGAGTGGAACACGGAGGAGTAGTTTATGAAGGCCTGCTCCACGGTGATGGCGCCGACCGCCACGATCCCGATCCCCTCGACGATGACACCCTTGCGGTTGCCAAGAAGCCTGGCTATTTCCGGGGCCGGGTCCCCGGGAAGGTCCTTCTTGCGCAGAAACGGGATGTCGTGCAGGAAGGTGCGGGTCTCGGTATCCTGGGGGACGATGCAGGAGTCCGTTAACGGCGCGCGGGCCATCAGGCATTCGGCGAAGGGGAGCGAGGGGCGTGCCACCAGCAGGGCAAGGGAGTTGAGGCGCGAGAGGACTCCTCCGGCAAGCCGTGCAAGTTCCGGTGCGCCGGATGCGATCAGGACATCGTCCTGCGCGGCGAAGGCGATCTGGTCGGAAAGTGCGGAGCGATCCGCTATCAATTTCCCGGCATATTTGTCGATCTGATCTCTCATTTATTGCCTTAGCGTCAGAGTTTCATATTTGTTTCGATAAAGGGGCGTGACGGTTTAATGGGATGATTCAAGCAGTCGTTGTACTGGGTAAGGAACTCCATGACCCGGTCCGCGCTCACCTCTCCATCAACCAAAAGTGGGTTATGACGGTTAGCCGCAACATGCGCCCCATCGTTACGCATCGCCTCTGAATTTGACAGAGCGAGCAATTCAGCACGGGCCGCCTCGTCAATGAGCATAATATTTCCTCTTCAGCTCTAAAAACAGTGGCGTGGACTCAAATAGTTCGAAATATTCAGCTATCAGCTCCCAGTCCAGCACCTTGCCGTGGATCTTCATGAGCATTTCGATATCGTACATATCGATAGGCCCGCGTCTCCGGTCATTGTCAAACCTGATTAGTGATAATCTTCCACTGGTTAAAACTCCCCCCTCCCTTGATGGGAGGGGCTCACCCTCTCCCCAACCCTCTCCCATCAAGGGAGAGGGGGTGCTTGCGCAGTGTGCTGAAGATTAGCACTAATCTGGTTGGCAAATGCCTGAACAGTATCCCTCAAATAAGCTTCTTCCCATCCCTATTGCTTTACTTAGGGCTGCCCCTCCAGAAACCCCGGATCGGCGAAGGTCCCCTCCCGCGTCAGTCCCCGGATCCGGTAGTACTTCTGCAGCTCCTCGTCGAAGCGGGCGCGGTCGATGGGGGGCACGTCAATCCCCTCTCCGGCGCTCCCGGGCTCGCTGAAGAACCGCTCCGGCAGCAGGTCGTCTGAAGCGCTGAAGCCGTTTTCGCAGTTGTAGAAGCGCTCGGTGAGATAGATCCGCTCGCCGATCGCCTTGAGCGATTCGGGACTGTACTCGACGCCGGTCACGGCGGAGAGGAGCTCCCCGTACTCCTCCAGGGTCGCCCCGAAGAAGGCGAACTTGCAGGCGACCAGGGAGTCGACGGCGGCGTTCACGTCCTCGGCGATCTTGATGATGCGCGCCTTGCCGGAAAAGGAGAACCGGTCGGTGGGAACCGGCTTTCTCAGGATCTCATGGGAAATCGGATAGGCGCGCAGATGGCAGCCGCCCCGGTTGGAGGTGACGTAGGCAAGCGCCATGCCGTAGGCGCCGCGCGGGTCGTAGGCGGGCAGCTCCAGCGATTTGACGCTCATGGAAAGGCCCGGCCTTCCCAGGCGCTCCGCGACCCTGCGCGAGCCAAGGCTTAAGAGTTCCCCCTGATCGCGCCGGTAGGCCATGTCGGAGAGCAGGGCTGCGACCTCTTCGGCACTGGGGAAGCGTCCCCTGGCCTCCCCGAAGGCCGAGAGCGTCGCGGCGGCCGAAATGGTATCCATGCCGAGTTCGTTGCAGAGCGTGTTGGCCCGCACGATGGCGTGCAGATCGGAGATGCCGTTCAGGGCGCCGAAATGGTTCACCGTCTCGTACTCCGGGAGCGGCTCCCCGTCGGCGCTGCTCTTCTTGCACTGGATCGGGCAGCCGTAGCAGCCGTCCTTCTTGGCGCCGCACTCCCTGCGGATGGAGGGGCCCGAGTAGTTTCCCGATTCCGCAAAGAAGGTGGAGCTGAAATTCTCGGTCGGGGCCATGCGCCGCTGCGCCATCAGGTCGACCAGCGCGGGGGTGCCGTATTCGGCAATGCCGAGTTCGCCGAAGATGACGGGAGAGGCGCGGAAAAGGCGCATCACGTCGGCGCGGGCGGCATCGAAGCGCTCGCTGTCGGCTATTTGCGGCACGCCGGAGCCGTTCACTGTGACCGCCTTGAGCCCCTTGGCGCCCATCACCGCACCGAGGCCGCCCCTGCCGATCGAGTTCCCCTCGCCCATCATGATGTTGGCGAAGAGCACGCCGTTTTCGCCGGCGGGACCGATGGCCGTCACGCTGCCGCGCTCCTTCAGGGAGGCGACCGTCTCCTTGATTCCCTTGCCCCAGAGTGCGCGGGCGGCAAGTAGCTCCGCACGCTCGTCGTCGACCGCGAGAACTACCGGCTCCGCGCTCTTCCCGGTGATGAAGATGACGTCCAGCCCGGCAGCCTTGAGCCGCCAGGGAAAGCGTCCCCCCGCCGAGCAGTCGTAGATGGTCCCGGTGAGCGGCGAGCGGGACACGCAGGATAGGCGCGCCGAGGTGGGAGATGTCGTGCCGCACAGGGGGCCGACCGCGAAGATGAGCGGCATCTCCGGGTCGAAGGGGTCCAATCGGAAGTAGTCCCGCATCAGCCGCACGCCGAGTCCGCGTCCGCCGAGATAGGCGTGGAGCAGCTCGGTCGGGATCTCTTCCCGGCGGCAGCGCCCGCTGGTCAGATCGACATGCAATAATTTTCCGGTCCAGCCGTGCATATGAGTACCTGGTTGTCTGTTTACGGTTTTGGGTTTTCGGTTAAAGTCCCTCCCCCTTCGGCCTTCGTCAAGGCTACGGCTGACAACTCAAGGGGAGGCCAGGTGGTGGATGGGGGATGCTTCATCGGTAAGGGAACCCCATCCCCACCCCAACCCTCCCCTTGAAGGGGAGGGAGCGTTTCCTGCTTCCGACGTTTTACAGAAGGTCCGACTTCCCTCTCCGCTCCAGCTCTTCGACGACCTTCTTGACGTCCTGCGCGGCGGACTTGGCGCAGACCAGCAGCGCGTCGGGGGTGTCCACTACGATCAGGTCCTTCACCCCTACGAAAGCGACCATCTTTCCGGCGCCGTAGGCGAGGCAGCCGTCGGAGGCGACGGATACCGACCCTTGGGCGTTTATCACCACATGGCCGTCCTGGTCCGCCTCCATCACCTCCGGCAGGGCGCTCCAGGAGCCGACGTCGCTCCAGCCGAAGGAGGCCGGTATCACCTGCACGTCCTGCGCCTTCTCCATCACGCCGAAGTCGATCGACTCCCCCTTGATGCCGCCGTAGATCTCCTCTATCTGCGGCTTGAGGTCGGTGAGCTCCCAGACGTCACGCTCGAAACTGAGTTTCGCCAGGGCGCTGGACAGCTCGGGCATGAAACGCCCGATCTGGTCCAGTATGGTGCAGGCACCCCAGACGAACATGCCGCTGTTCCAGTAGAAACGCCCGGTGGCCAGGAACTCCAGGGCGCGCTCCAGGGGGGGCTTTTCCACGAAGCGGAGCACCGGCGCGGCTTCAGCGCCGCGATCGGACTCGGCCTCTATGTAGCCATAGCCGGTCTCGGGGCGGGTCGGTGTGATGCCAAGGGTCACCAGCTTGCCGCTTTCGGCGACGGTGCGCGCCTTGCTGAGGGTGTCCCGGAAACGCTCCTCGTCCACTATGTAATGGTCGGCCGGAAGCACGGCCATGATCCCGTCGGGATCGAAACGTGCGATGATGGAGGCGGCCAGAGCTATCGCCGGAGCGGTATTGCGACCCACCGGCTCCTCGATCACGTCCACCGGCACACCCTTGATGTACTCCAGCTGGCTCCTGGTCTCGGCCGCCTGAAGCGCATTGGTGACCACCATCACCCGCTTGGGCTGCAGCGGAAGGACCCGCTCCACGGTCCTTTGCAGCATCGATTTGCCGCCGAAGACCGACATCAGCTGTTTGGGTGTGCTCTTTCTGGAAAGCGGCCAAAATCTGGTGCCGGAACCCCCGGCGAGGATGACGATATACATGACGACCCCCTCCTTTTATTGACCTGATTAGCGTCTATCTTACGCTGGTTAAAACTCCCCCTCCCTTGATGGGAGGGGCGGGGGGAGGGTGAGGCTCATGCCAGCTTTTCACCCTCTCCCCAGCCCTCCCCCATCAAGGGGGAGGGGGTGCTTGCGCTGTGTGCGGAAGAGAGCCAGGTTTACCCTGCTTCAGCGCATTTGGCGCAAAACCCCGTGTTCTCCGTGTCTCCGTGGCTGCATCGCCTTTAGTCTCGCCTCTGTCTTCTGCCCAGTCTCATGACAGCCGCCGCAGGAAGGAAGGCGAAAATGCTCAGCATGGCTCCCATCTTGGCAGCTCCGGAAATGACCGGATCCGTGAACGCCTCGCCCGCGACAAAAAGGGCTACGGTGAAGCCGATGCCGGCGATGAGTCCGGCCGTTAGAAGCTCCCGCATCCCCATTCCGGCCGGAAGCGGAAATCCGAGCCGGACGCCGAGCGCCCCGAACAAGGTGATGCCGATCGTCTTCCCGGCTATCAGCGAGGCGAGAACAAGCCAGGTGGCGACGCCGATGTTGCCGAACTCCACGCCGCCGTTCACCAGGCCGAACATGAAGAGCCCCAGATCCACGAACAGCTTCCAGTCGTGCTCGAAACGGGAGAGCGGTGAAAGGTCCTTGGGGTCGACCTCGAAAAGATGCTCCCTCTCGGTCGGCGGATGGGGTAGAAAGGGGATCACGAAGACCAGCGCCAGGGCCGGGTGCAGGTGCCCCTGGAACAGCCCCAACCAGCTCAACCCTCCCCCGGCGACCAGATAGGGCCAGTAGCTCATGACACGGCGCGCACGGAAATGATAGGAGAGCGCCATGGCTGCGGCAACAAGAAGCAGCCATAACGGCTGGGCCGGGTTGTTTGGATCGCCGTAGAAGATGGCGATGATGGCAAGCCCGAGCGCATCGTCCGCGATGGCCAGAAGAAGCAGGAAAGAGATGGCCGGATGCCCCTTTCCGAAGATGAACCTTGCGGCGAGCCAGGCGAGGGCGATGTCGGTCGCGGTCGGTATGCCCCACCCCCTGGTGAGGGCCGGGGTACCGAAGCAGGCATTGAGAAGGAGGTAGACCGCGACCGGCCCCAGTACGCCCCCCGCCGTAGCCAGTAGCGGATTGACGGCCCGCTTCAGGGGGTGCAGGTCGCCGCCGGGCAGGCAGCTCTGGGTGATCTCCACGGCGGCCATGCCGAAGAAGAGAGCCATGAACAGATCGTTGGTGACGAAATGAAGGGAGATGCCGGCGAAGATCGGGTCGTGCAGCAAGGCGTGGTAATGCTCAGGGTCGAGGTTCGCCCACCCGAGTGCAATGAATACGCCTGCCACCAGCGGAACGGAGAACTCCCGGAGCAGATTTAGCGGGCTTCTCATCTAGACGGTCTGATCCGCATTAGGCTCCACCCGGTGGTAGTCGTCCTGGAACCGGACGATATCGTCCTCGCCCAGGTACTCGCCGCTTTGCACCTCGATGATGATCAGAGGTATCACCCCGGGGTTCTCCAGGCGGTGATTCGATCCGATCGGGATGAAGGTGGACTCGTTGATGTTGATAATGCGCACGGTATCCCCGCAGGTGACCCTGGCAGTCCCGGAGACCACGATCCAGTGCTCGCTTCTGTGGTGGTGCATCTGCAGCGACAGGCGCTGCCCGGGATTCACCTCGATGCGCTTGATCTTGTAGCCGTTATTCTCGTCTAGAACCGTATAGGTTCCCCAGGGACGCTCTCCACGTTCCATGATACCCTCCAGGATTTCCATGTTATTTTGCCGTTCGCAGCTCCAGGTAACGCTTAAGGGCTTCCTGCCAAGGTTCCGGAACGAGCCCGGTATCCTGCGCCAGCTTGCCGCAGTCAAGCGTCGAGTGGAGCGGCCGTGCCGCCGGGCGGCCGAGCTGCGCCGTGCTCATCGGGGTGACCACCACGTCGAGAGCTGCCAGGCGGAAGATCTCCCTGGCGAATCCGTTCCAGGAGACAAAGCCCGCGTTGGCGGCGTGATAGGTGCCGCTGCACCCCTTCTCGATGAGCGCCTTTATGGCAAGCGCCAGGTCGTAGGTCCAGGTCGGCGAGCCGATCTGATCGTCCACAACGGTGAGTTCGCTCCGCTCGCCGGCCAGCCTCAGCATGGTCTCGACGAAGTTCTTTCCGGCATGGCCGTAGAGCCACTGGGTCCGGACGATCAGGTGATCGGGATTGAACCTCGCATTCATCTCCCCGGCGAGCTTCGACTCGCCGTAGATGCTAAGCGGCGCGGGGGGGTCGTCCTCCAGGTAGGGAACCGTCTTGCTGCCGTCGAACACGTAGTCGGTGCTCACCTGCACCAGCTTGGCTCCGATCTCCTTGGTGATCATGGCGAGGTGGGCAACCCCCTCCCCGTTCACCTGCAAGGCAAGTTCCGCCTGCGTCTCGCAGCCGTCCACGTCGGTGTATGCCGCCGCGTTCACCACCACGCGCGGCTTCAGGGTGAGCAGCACCCGCTGTACCGACTCAAGATCGGTGATGTCGATCTCCTCGACATCCACGCCCCGCGCGCTGCTCCCCAAAAGCCCCATCAGCTCCTGCCCGAGCATCCCCTTGCACCCTACCACCAGTATCATCAAAGCCTCCGGGAAAAACACAGTTCAAAGTTCAAAGTTCAAGGTTCAAGGTTCAAGGTTCAAGGATAGATTCTAACCTAGAACTTTGAACTTAGAACCTTGAACCGCTTTTATTCGCTTTTATTCGCCGTACTGCTTCTGGTAGTACTCCCGGTAGGCTCCCGAGGCCACCTCCTCGACCCACCCCTGGTTCGCCAGGTACCAGTCTATGGTCTCGGCGATGCCGCGCTCGAAGGTGTAGCAGGGCTCCCAGGAGAGCTCGCGTTTCAACTTGGAGGCGTCGATGGCATAACGGCGGTCGTGCCCCTGCCTGTCCTTGACGAAGGTGATCAGCCCCCTGCTCTCTCCGGCACTCCGTCCCAGCCGCTCATCCATCAGGTCGCAGACCAGGTGCACGATGTCGATGTTGCGCCACTCGTTGTTCCCCCCGATATTGAAGATTTCACCGGGGGTCCCCTGCTTGAGAACCCGCTCTATGGCGGCGGAGTGGTCCTTGACGTGGAGCCAGTCGCGCACGTTCAGGCCGTCACCGTACACCGGCAGCGCCCGCCTCTGCATGATGTTGTGGATCAGCAGCGGAATCAGCTTTTCGGGGAAATGGAAGGGGCCGTAGTTGTTGGAACAGCGCGTATTGAGTGTCGGCAGTGCGAAGGTCTCGGAATAGGCCCGCACCAGCAGGTCGGCACCCGCCTTGCTGGCCGAATAGGGGGAGTTGGGGGCCAGCGGCGTCTCCTCGGTGAAATACCCCTCGGGCCCGAGGCTGCCGTACACTTCGTCGGTGGAGACCTGCAGATAGCGGAAGCGTGGGACCTGCTGCGCATGGAGGCGGCTTGCCTCCAGAAGCGTCTGGGTCCCGAGCACGTTGGTCCTGACGAAGATCTCGGGTCCGGTTATGGAGCGGTCCACATGGGATTCGGCCGCGAAATGGACCACGCAGTCGATACGTTCCCCGGCAAGGAGCTCCGCGACCAGAGGACCGTCGCAGATGTCCCCCTTCACGAAGCGGTAGTCCGCCTTCCCCTCCACCGCCGTCAAATTCTTCAGGTTACCCGCGTAGGTGAGGATGTCGAGGTTGACCACCCGGCACCCGGGGTTGCCCGCCATGAAATGATGGATGAAATTGGACCCGATGAATCCGGCCCCCCCTGTCACCAGCATCGAGGTAGGGGTAAAAGTTTCACTCATGAAACCTCCGAGGGGTGTTGACGTTTGCGCCGCGGCGCACCTTGCTGTTTGGGATCCGCCTACCCATGAGAAGGCATCCGGTTTTTTGCTGACCTACTTAGATACACCCGTAAAAGGAGTTGTGTCAACTCCAACCGGTGCCAGCCGCACTTCCCGCTAATCTCCCCGCAGATCTTCTCCCCCTCCCTTTATGGGAGGGGGCAGGGGGGAGGGTGAGGCTCATGCGAGCTTTTCACCCTCTCCCCAACCCTCCCCCATCAAGGGGGAGGGAGTGTTTGTGCAGTTTGCGGAAGATTAGGACCAATCAGCGTAAGTTTAGCTTTGTTGGCTCCCCCTCCCTTGATGCCCTTGACGGGAGGGGGTTGGGGGGTGCAGGATTGTCGTTAACTTAATGCCAGCCTCCCCTCCCCTTGAAGGGGAAGGCGTTTTTGCAGCGGACGATCGGCGCTGATTTTTCCCTCAACTTAATGCACGGTCCCTTTGCCGCGGCGCCCCTCTTTAAAAGGCCCGAATGGGCCCCAGCACGCCGATGCCCGCCAGGGTAAAGTTCACGGTAAATTCCCTGTTGTGCGGTATCTCGCTGCTGCCGGGCCGGTCCGAATAGGCGGCGATGACGCTCCAGCACTGCTGCTTGTACTGCAGGGAGTAGCGGGACTCCAGCAACCCCCCCTTGTCGAAGGAGTAGCGTCCCAGTGCCGTGGCCGAAAACCTGGCACTGATTGGAAACGCCACCCGTCCCTCCAGATAATCCAGCTCGCCGCGGGAGTGGCGGTAACCGAGAAGCGCCAGCTTGTCACCCTCGCCGGTCAGCTCGACGGCGAGGTTGGCCGTCGACAGGTTGCCGTCCACCGGGTTGTAGCGGCCTTCGGCGGCCAGCGAGACACCCTTGACCGGATTGGCCCGGCTCTCCAGCATCAGGTCGGCGACACGGTGTCCCTCGTCCACCAGGGTGAGGAGGTCGCGGCGCTCCCCGGAGAACTGGTAGCCTTGGGAGAGCTTCAGGTAGAGCAGATCCCGGTATTGCGGGGCTCCCCCCTCCTCGCTGTACTTCCCGGTCACCACGCTGGCAAGCGACAAGCTGGCGATGCTTTGCCCGAGCACGCGGTCGTCCCAGTCGAAAAAGGGGAGATCCCCATCCCGACCGTGCTGCACGAAGCGGTACTCAAGCGAGGGGATCAGGAGATGGCGCAGCCGCCCCTGGTAGACCCGCTCCAGCGGCAGTGACAGCACGGAGCCCGCGTCCGCCTGACCGACCTGCTCGATGCCGCCGGAGGCCTGGTCGCCCGAGGCGTTGTAGAGCCTCTCATGATACCCGCCGTAAAGGGAGAGCTCGAGGGCGCCTGCAGGCTTGGCGTACAGCGTGAGCCTCGGGTGCAGTTCGAGCCGCTGCCCCGTCACCCCCTCGATCCGCTCGAAGTTGACGAAACCGGAGTCCATGGAGAAGAAGAAGGGACCGAGCTTGCTACCCGCGGCGATGAAGTTCAGCTCCGGGAGTTTTTGCAGTGTAGTGTCGTTGGGCGCCTCCAGGTCCTCGGTGTAGCGGAACTCCCCCGAGAAGCCGTAGCGCTCCCACCTGTGATCGATGGAGGCGGTCGAGACCTGCAGCTGCCGGTTGTACTCCCCCGAGAAGTCGCCGAAGTCGCGGTAGTAGTCCCGATCGGTAAGGAGATGGATATTGGAGGCGAGGGTGGTTTTGGGGGAGAGCAGTTCCAGGTGGCTCTGGTTCAGCTCGCCGCGGAATCTGCCGCCCCCGGTATCGTAGATGCCGAACCCCTGCAGGCGCCCCTCGCTGCCACCCGACCTCAGGTAGCGGTAATCGGCTCCGAGCCCCACCCCTCTGGAGCTCTCCAGGGCCAGATTGAAGCTCGCCTCCTGGCTCGGGTTGATGGCCCAGTAGTACGGCAGGTCGAGATAGATCCCTTTTTTGGAGGACTGCCCGAACTTCGGGATGAGCAGACCGGACTGCCTCTCCCGCTTTACCGGAAAGATCAGGTACGGGGTGTACATAAGCGGGATGTCTCCGGCGTAGAATACCGCGTCACGCGCCGTGGCGAACTCGTCGAGGGTGATCACCACCTCCCTCGCCTCGAACCTCCAGCTCGGTTTTTCGCCGTCGCAGGTGGTGAAGCTCCCGCGCTTCAGGCGGTAGTCCTCCGCCCCCGTCTTCTCCAGGCGCTGGGCGCGGACCCTGAAGTTCGGCCTCTTGACGAAGAGTTCCCCGTTCGAGAGCTCCCCCTGTTGGGAGATCAGGTTCAGGGAGAGCCGCTCCCCCTTCAGGGTATCCCCCTCTTTCTCAAGAAAGACCCCTCCCTCAGCGAGCGCGTCCCCGGAAAGCCTGCTGTAGATCACGCTGTCCGCCAGAAGCGACACACCGTCCTGCTCGATCCGGACCGCCCCCTGGGCGCGGTACTGCTCCGCCGGGACGTCGATGGAGAGGGTGTCCGCCTTGATGGTCACCTCTTTCCCGTTCGCCTCAGGTGGCGCCGCATGCAGCAGGGATGCAGAGAACAGCAGATATGGAAGGAGCCAGAAGGCTCTTGCAGGTTTCATCGTGCTCCGTGTGTTTTTACGCCGTTCTACGTTCTACGTTCTTGGTACCAACTAGCCAACAAAGGTACTGGTCAAAAATGGGACCTTCCCCCTTCAGCAAAGGGGGATCGAGGGGGATTTAGCCAGCTCAGGTGGGCAAAATCCCCCCTTGCCCCCCTTTGCAAAGGGGGGGTAAGGGCGCTTCTCGCCATGCCGTTCACCCCCTGAACGGGTCGAAGCTGCGTGAAAGGAGGATGCTCCTCGCCTCACCTACGGTGAAAAGGGAACCGCAGACGACTACCAGATCCTGGGAACCGGCAGCGGCCCGTGCCAGTGCGATTCCCTGCTCCACGGAGCCGGCCTCTTCCGTGCGGGCTCCCGCCTCGCGGCAGAAGCGGGCCAACTGCACCGCAGGGAGTGCCCGCTCTATGGCGGGAGCCACGGCGAAAACGGCGTCGGCCAGCGGCAAAAGAGGCGACAGTATCCCGGAGAGTTCCTTGTCCCCCATGACTCCGGCCACCATGAAGAGACGGTCGCGGGCGATCTGCGAGAGAGCCTCGGCCAGGGCGCAAGCACCTGCGGGGTTGTGGGCGCCGTCCAGGATCACGCGCGGCTCCCCGGGGAAAAGCTCCATCCGGCCCGGCCAGCTCGCCCGCTCGATCCCTGCGGCCAGCGCCTGCGGAGCTACCGGAAAACCGGCCCCGGACAGCAGTTCAGCTGCGGCCAGGGCCAAGGCCGCATTGCCGCTTTGGTAGAGACCGGTCAACCCGGCGCTCAGGTCGTCGAGCGAAAGGGAGAGACCGCGGTAGTTGAGCCTTCCCTGCTGCCAGCGGGCGTCGAAATTCTCGCCGCAAAGATACAGCGAGGAGCCTAGTTCCCTGGCATGCCGGGCAATGACGCGGGCCGCCTCGGGTTCCTGGCGGGCCGAGACCACGGGAGTTCCCGCCTTGCAGATACCGGACTTCTCTACCGCAATCTCCCCGATACGGCTGCCCAGGTAGTCGGTGTGGTCCAGGGAGACCGGCGTTATGATGGAAAGCAGACCGTTCAGGGCGTTGGTGGCGTCGAGCCTCCCACCCATGCCGGCCTCGAAGACCGCGATGTCCACCCCTTCTTCGGCAAAATGCAGCGCGGCCATGGCGGTGATGATTTCGAAAAAGGTGCTTTCCTCAGGAGCAGCCGCCATCACCCGCTCCGCCAAGTGTACCACGGACCCCTCCTCGATTTCGGCGCCGCCGATGCGGATGCGCTCGGTGAAGGAAATCAGGTGCGGCGAGGTGAAGAGCCCTGTGCGGTAGCCGCCGGCGCTGAGGATGGAGGAGAGGAAGGAAGCGGTCGATCCCTTGCCGTTGGTGCCGACGACGTGAACGGTGGCAAAGGCGTCCTGGGGGTTTCCCAGCGCGGCAAGGAGCCGGGAGATTCTGGCCAGACCCGGCTTGATCCCGAACCTGCTCAGGGCGTATATGTGCGAAAGGGTTTCAGCGTAGGTCATGACAGGCGGGGATTATAGGTAAAGAAGGGGCAAAAGTCTATCTAATTGGGCCTTGGAGCAGCGGACAAGCAAAAGAGAGCCCGATTAGAGGTGATCTTCAGCATCAAAGGTTGGCGCAGAAAGTCCCCCTTTGCAAAGGGGGATTTAGGGGGATTTCAACTCTGTCGGAACATGCGCGGCTATGGCAACCGGGGCTAAATCCCCCCCCGCCCCCCTTTGCAAAGGGGGGAGATTGCCGGCCGCCCCAGCCCACTGAAGATCAGCACCGGTCGGGAAAAAGGAAAGGGCGCCGGCCAGCTCTGTGCTGGCTGCGCCCCGTCCGATTCTTTTCAATGCAGAGAGCATCTCGGCATCAGGCCTGTCAGCCCCCAGCCCCTAGCCCCTAGCCCCTGCCTTTACGTAGAGCATCTTCAGAATGCTGGCGAGCTGCGGCTTCATCTGGCTCCGCTCCACAATTACGTCGACCATGCCGTGGTCCAGCAGATACTCGGCCCGCTGGAAACCTGCGGGGAGCTTCTGCCTGATGGTCTGCTCGATGACCCGCGGGCCGGCAAAGCCTATCAGCGCCTTGGGCTCGGACATGTTGATGTCCCCCAGCATGGCGAAACTGGCGGTGACCCCGCCGGTGGTCGGATCGGTCAGGATGGAGACGAAGGGAAGCCCCTCTTCGCGCAGCTTGGCGAGCGCCGCGGAGGTCTTGGCCATCTGCATGAGCGACAGGATGCTCTCCTGCATCCTGGCTCCGCCGGAAGCGGAGATGATGATGACCGGGGTGCGGGCGGCGAGGGCGCGCTCGATGCCGCGGGTGATCTTCTCCCCCACGACGCTCCCCATGCTTCCCCCCATGAAGGAGAAGTCGAAGACGCAGATCTGCACCGGGGTCCCCTCGATGTCGCCTGAACCGCAGATGATGGCGTCCTTGCTGCCACCCTTGGCTACAGCCGCATCGATCCGCTCCTGGTAACCCTTGGTGTCCTTGAAGTTGAGGCAGTCGACCGATACCATTCCGGCGTCGAACTCGATGAAGCTCCCTTCGTCCAGGAGCAGTTCCAGCCTCTTGCGGGCCGAGACGCGGTAGTGATGGTTGCATTTCGGGCAGACGTTGAGGTTGTTCTCGATATCTTTGGTATAGATGGTCTCGCTGCAGCTGACGCACTTGGTCCAAAGCCCCTCGGGTACCTTCAACTTGTGGTCCGGCTTCTTTGCCATCGGCGGATTATCTCTTTTGAACCAAGCCATATGTGCCCTCTTATGGGGGAAGATCCCCGGTTTTTAGTCAACGCATGAAATCTGGGGGTGATACTTACCAGATCGGGACCGGCATGTCAAACAAAACGGTATACGGCGGGAGCTAAGCCACTGTAATCAAATGGATCAGCCCCTGCCAGCCGCCAGCACTCCCTGCTTGAGAGCCGAGACGAATCCGCCCAGCTCTTGCAGCAGCTCCGCTCCCTGGTACTTCTCGAAATACTTCACCAGCGCGCTCCCCACCACGACGCCGTCGGCGACCCGGGCCACCTGGGCCGCCTGGGACGGGTCGGAGATGCCGAAGCCGACCACCAGCGGCAGGCTCAGCTCTGCGCGCACCTCGGTCACCCGGGCGGCGAGGGTGTCGGCCACGGCGCTGCGCGCGCCGGTCACCCCGGTCACCGATACGTAGTAGATGAAGCCGCTCCCCAGCCGGGATACCGCATCGACCCTGGAGCGGTCCGAGGTCGGGGTAAGCAGGAAGATGAGGTCGAGTCCCTGCTGGTCCGTGGCCCCCTTCAGCTCGGCCGCCTCCTCGGGCGGCAGGTCCACCACCAGCAGGCCGTCGACTCCGGCCTCGACGGCGTCCGCGGCGAAACGTTCCGCGCCGTAGGCGAAGATCGGGTTGAAATACCCCATCAGCACGATCGGCACCTGGGTGCGCGCCCGAAGCCTGCGCACCAGCTCCAGGATGGCGGGAAGCGTGGTCCCGGCGGCAAGCGCGCGCTCCGAGGAGAGCTGTATGGTCGGTCCGTCCGCCATCGGGTCGGAGAACGGCACGCCGAGCTCTATCAGGTCGGCGCCCGCGCGTTCCAGTTCCAGCACCACCTCTTCAGTCGTGGCGAGATCGGGATCCCCGGCGGTGACGAAGGTCACCAGCGCCGTCTCTCCGCGCTCCCGTAAAGTCGTGAATCTTTCGGCAATCCTGCCCATCCTGTACTCCTCATATCCAGTTACAAAAAATAGTCAGCGGGTAAAAAACTCCCTCCCCCTCAAGGGGCACTGCCACTAACGGGTGGCGCCACGCAGATCACGTAGGGTGGGCCTAGCCCACCGCCGGTTGAGGTTTGGTGGGCGGAGCCCACCCTACACGTCAGCTCCTCCCCTTAATGGCAGTACCCTAAAGGGGAGGGTCGGGGTGGGGATGGGACAGGAAAAAGGAAAATCCCCCTTTGGCAAGGGGGACTTGAAGATGACCGGCCGCAGGCCAGGCTGTTGGGAGTTTTTTCCCAGTCCCCAGTCCCTATTCCCCAGTCCCTGCTTCTCAGATCTTGAACGCCCCCATTTCCTTCTTGAGCAGATCGGTCTGCCGGAACAGCTTGTAGACCGCCTCGTCCATCACCCGGGTCGCCTCCAGGTTCGCATTGGTGGCGCTCTCGATGTCCTCGACGGACATCACGATCTGCTCGGAACCGCGGCTCTGCTCGTCGCAGGCGCGCTTTATGTGCCGGATCATCTCGGTGATGCTCTCGGTCGACCGGGCGATCAGGTTCCCCACCTTGTTCTGCTCGCGGGTGGAGGAGAGCACCTGCGAGGTGAGCCCCTTCATGTTCTCCACGGCCCCCATGATCAGCTCGCTCCCCTGACCCTGCTCCCGTGTCGCCTTGGCGATCTGGGCCACCATCTCCGAGACCTGCTCCATCGCCTCCCGGATCATCTGGCTCCCCTTGGCCTGCTCCACGGCGGTGCGCGCGATCTCGGCCACCTGGGCCGTCGCCTCGGAGACGCCGACCACGATCTTGGCCAGTGCCTCGCCCGATTTCTGCGACAGGAGCTCCCCGTCGGCGATGCTCCGCTCGGCCTGGTTGATGGCGTCCACCGCCCGGTTGGTCTCCTCCTGCACACCACGGATCACCAGCGAGATCTCCCGGGTGGAACTGGAGGTCCGCTCCGAGAGTTCCTTGATCTCGTCGGCCACCACGGCGAACCCCTTGCCGTGCTCGCCGGCCTGGGCCGCGATAATGGCGGCGTTCAGCGCCAGAAGGTTGGTCTGCTCGGCAACCTCGTCGATCACCGAGAGGATCTCCCCGATGTCGCCTGCCCGCTCCGACAGCGTGGCGATCACCTCGCTGGTGATCCTGGAGGCGCGCTTTATCTCCTGCATCCCGTAGATCACCGCATCCACGGCCTCGCGTCCGGTCTCGGCGTCGATGCGCACCGCCTTGGAGATGGCCGCCGTTTCGTTGGCGTTTCTCTCCACCTGCTTGATGGAGCTGTCCATCTCCATGACCGACGAGGCGGTCGCCGTGGAGACTTCCATCAGGCTCACCACGCCGTTTCCGACCTGCTTGATCGATACCCCCATCTCCACGATCGACGAGCTCACCTCGTTGACCGACTGGGACAGGTTCTCCATGTTCTGCACCACTTCCTCGACGCTCGATGCCATCTCCAGGATCGAGGAGGAGCTCTCCGATGCGGAGATGGAAAGCGAGTCGACCCCCTGGGCCACTCCCTTGACCGAGCTGTTGATCTGCACGATCGCCGCGGAGGTCTTGGAGACGCTGTCCGCCTGGGTCTTGGCCGACTGCACCACCGAGTGGGACGCCTTTGCCATGGTGTCGGAGATGCCGGCGAGCTCGTTCGAGGAGCGCGAGACCTTCCCGATCATCCCGGAGAGCTTCCCCACCATCTCGCTGAAATCGCTTCCGAGCCTGCCGATCTCGTCGTCGCATGCCATCGACACCGTCGTGGTCAGGTCCCCCTCGGCGCCGCTGTTCACCGCGCCGGCCATCACCTTGATGCGCGACACGATGTTGCGCGTGATGAGCAGCCCCATCACGACGGCGAGCGCTATCGCCACCAGGATCACGGCGATGAAGGTGACTCTGGCGGATTTCTGGATCTGGGAGACCTGGGCGTTGGCCTGGGTCATCTTGTTGCCGACCTCGACCAGGATGTCGTCCAGGTCCGCCTTCGCCTTGTCGTTTGCTTCAGGGATCGCCTGGTTGGCCAGCGTGTTCAGCTTCTCGTCCGCCAGCGCGTCCTTGGCAGCCTGGGTCAGCACCCCCGGGGTTACCCCCTTCATGAGCTGCTCCTTGCGCGCGATCAGTTCATCGGCCACCTTCTCGAATTCCGCCCAACTGATCAGAAACTGGCGGGTCCTCTGCTCGATGACGCTACCTTTCACGGCGGGGAGCACGCCGAGCTTCTTGTTGCCGTCGAGGACGGTCTGCGCCTGGTTCAGCAGGAGATCCCGCTTCATGCGGTAGTCCTCGACGTACTCCTCCATCTTCTCCGTCTCGGTGCGCACCAGTACCGCCTGCATCAGGCTGACGTGGCAGTACTTCTGGGCCACCCCCATGAGAAGCACCAGCTTTTGCTGCTTGGAGAGCTGTTCCAGGATGTTTTGTATCTGGCCGCCGACCCTCTTCATGCTCAGGGCGCCGAACGCCCCGGTGAACGCCACCAGAAGGGCCATGATCAGGAACGAAACGATCAGGCGGGTGCGAAGCTGGATGTTTTTCATCGTTATCAGCGCTCCGCTTCAGCGAGAAGGAAATTCATGAGATCAACAGACGCCTTCACCTCGGGCTTGGACATGTTGGAGTCCGGCTTTCTGAGCATCTTGACGCCGTAGGCCTTGGTGGCGCTGCGGTCGAAGGGCTGCCCGGAGATCGGTGCCACGCCGGTCTGGATGGCGACGATGGTCCTCTCCAGCGTGTGGCATTTGATGCATTTGACCCGGACCACCTCGTAGTTCTCCTTCATGACAGGCGGAAAGCTGGAGGGGTCGAGGCGCATGGCGTCCCCTTTCCCGATCACCTTCAGCCCCGCATGGGCGGTGCCGGCAGCGGTCGCAACAAGAAGCATGGTGACAACAAGCTTTTTCATTTGAGATAATCCTCCGTAAGGCTTAAAGGCAGGGTAAGGCAGGTAAAGGTAGCGTTCGCTTCGCTCACTAGGTTAAGGTTAAAAACGGCTTCAGAGAGATCAACGACGGCGCTCACGGATCGGGATAAGCAACGTGATTCCCTCTTCTCGGCTTGCGCGCCAATTGCTTTAACAACAATTTCTCGGCGCTGACAGCCTTAATCTCAATCTCAATCTTAATCTGCCTTCCTACAGGCTGAAAGCCAGCGAGGCAAAGGCCGTCTTGTTGGTCCCTTCCGGGGCCTCCGTATGTATGTATTGCAGCGAGAGCCTGGTGTTCTGCAGCGGCGCATAGGCCAGGGCGGGAATGTAGCGCCGCGTCCCGCCGTTCAACCCTTCCTGGTACTCGTAACGGAAGAGCGGGATCAGGTCCACCGGCGCACCGAGATAGTACTCCCCCTCCACCGCGTAGGCGTGCCCCTCGAACTCCGCCGGGATGCCGGCGAACAGCGGATTGGTGTCCCTGCCGAAGGTGCCGCCTCCCTTCAGGTGGAGGCGCTTGTAGAGCACGTCGATCTCTCCCCCCACCCGGTAAAACTCGTTCAGGTTCCTGGCAATCCCGAGCGTGTCGAACTGGCCGTTGCGGCCGGAGTAGCCGAAGGCGCCCAAGGTGATGGTGAGGTAATCCCAGACGCTGTCGTTCTCCAGATCCACCTCGGGCTCGTGCCCCTTGAAGTCGGTGCCTCCGATCTTGAGCGAGGCGTGGCCATAGCCGTCCTTGTGGTTCTGACCGTTGCGGTCCACGACGCCGCCGGCCAAAAGCAGACGATTGCCGATCAGCGCAGTCACCTCAACCCCGTCCTCCGGCGCATCCGGGCTGAAGGGCGAGTTTCCTACCGAATAGGCGGTCGAGGCGTAGGAGGGAACCAGGATGACCCGGTTGCTCCTCTTCCAGAGCGAGAGCTTCGGCTCGAAGCGCCCGACCTTCAGGTTGACCGGGGTGTCCAGCGCATGACGCCAGAGCAGGAACATCTCGCTTATGTTCGGCGTATTGTTTTGCGGCGTGTTGGAACTGTTCGCCGGATTGCCGATCGGGCTACTGCCTCCCCTGAGCGCCGTGAGGGATTGATCCTCCTGGCTGTACAGGTTGTAGGTCAGGAAGAAGCCGGCGGCCTCCCTGAAGGCCCCGCCGGCGTGAAGCCTGAGCGACCTGGCCGAGAGATCGAGCTGGTTGCCGTCCAGGGCATCGTTGTCGTAGGCGAGATCGGCCGTCCCCGTGAAGGAGATCGGGATCTGCTCCGGCAGGCCGGAGATCCAGGCCCACTCGTTCGGCCCTCCCTTGGCACCCGACTGCTCCGGTTGATCCCCCTTGGGCGCGATAGCCCCCTTCCTGCCGGGCCAGAGGTAACTGTTCTTCAGGAACGCGTCGCCGAACTCGTTCAGCTCCGGATAGATGGTATGGCAGGTGGAGCATTCCGTCTTGTGCTGGCGGCTGAACGCCGGAATGGCCTCGGCCTTCCCGGGAGCAAGCCAGGGAGCGGTAACGAGTCCCAGGAGAAGAAAGGCGGCGACAGAGCGCTTATTCAAAAACATGAGGAGTCTCCTGCATTGATAAAAAAGCGTCCGCCACATGAACAGACACTAATAAAAAAAAATTCTCCGGGTACATTTTCAGGCGCAGTGAGACACGATACGATGCTCGGGGCAATTATTACAATATTGCCGATGTGAAGTCAACTTAACAAAACACTATGAGAGAAATCCGAGGGCGGGGGGTGAGCCACTGCTCATTTTTTCTGTACATTTTTCGCAGCGGAAATGTTATAAGAAGGCTTCCAAATCTCAGGAGGGTCTCGCATGCGGCTAAAAAGTCTCCTTTTCCTCATCCTCGTTCCAATTCTCCTTACCGGGTGTGGCGGGGGCGACTCTGAAAACAGTGCCGCGCACGGGATTTCACAGCTGAGCGCCTCGCAGGGATGCATGAACTGCCACGGGTCGGTAGAGTCCGGGACAACCGGGGTGCTGATCGTCGAGGAATGGCGCGCCTCGGCCCACAACTCAAGCAACGCTGCCGGTTGCGCCGATTGCCACGAGCCGGGCCCGTGGCATCCGAACCAGTGCGGCAAGTGTCACGGCGGAGGCGGCTTCCCGGTGACCAGGAACCCGGACCAGGCCGGCAAGTGCGGCAAATGTCACGGCCCTTCCATTCCCGGCGATGTTTTGATGGCGCTCGCCCCGCAGCATTACGGCTACTCGTCCGCAGGCGCGCTCCCCCGGACGCCGCGCGCCTCGTACCTGAGCGCCCAGTACCAGGGACGCTGCCGAGCCTGCCACAATCCGCACGACAACACCCTGACCCAGCAGCACCGCGACTATGCCAAGTCCCTGCACGGCGACCCGAAAGGGGAGGCCTGGACCCACTACGACTTCAAGCAGGATAACCGCGCCGCGTGCAACCGCTGCCATACCAGCACCGGGTTTATCAATTTCGTGACCAGCGGCTTCACCGTCGCCACAAAAGGATTCAGCACCGAAGATCCCAGCCGCGAGATGCTGGCCTGCGACGCCTGCCACGCAAGTTACGATTTCAAGAAGAGCATCCGGAAGATCCCCGCTTACACCGCAGGCTACAAAGGCTCCGACGGCGTCAGCAAGGCAAGCTTCCCGGACCTTGAGGGGTCGAACCTCTGCATCCCTTGCCATTCAGGCCGGGAGAGTGCCCAGAGCATCAACGCCATCCCGTTTGCAAACTTCACCGGCGTGAATTTCGTCAACTCGCATTACCTCGCTACCGCCGGTCTGATGTACATGCAAACCGGCTTCACCAACTTCACCTCGGCCGGCACACCGGTGACCGCCACGTACAGCTACGGTGATTCGTACACCATGTTTGCAGGCCCGGTGACCGCTACCACTCCACCGGGACAGATAGCCAGCGCGCACCGCAGGCTTGGCACCCAGCTGATCACCGGAGACACGCACAACACGGCCTTCTTCGTTCCGGGGATCGCCGACAAGAACGGCCCCTGCGTCACCTGCCATATGAACGTGAGCGGAGTGCCGGTGCGTTCCGGGAGCGGCCACAGCCTGAAGATAGACGCCGCCGCCTTCCGTCAGCTCTGCGTCAACTGCCACGACGAGGAGGGGACCCATGAGAAGGTGGTCCCGCTCACGGCCGAGAATTTCCAGTCGGAATTCCTGAAACCGCAGGCAGAGGGGTTCGAGGATGCGCTGAAACTGATGCAGCACCTGCTCCTGACGAAGTACCGGATCAGCTTCAACATGACCCACCCCTATTTCTATGACGAGAACTTCGCCCCGGCGGTGAAGGGGGTCCGGGACTGGACCCGCGGCGGGACGGTGAACGGGCGCAAGCTGATGGGGGCCTGCTTCAACTTCAATCTCCTCACCCGGGATCCGGCGGCCTACGCCCACGCCCGCACCTACAGCCGCCGGTTGATCTACGACAGCATCGACTTCCTGGACGACGGCGTGCTCAATCTCTCGGTGAGCAGGACTGCGTTGGACTCGGGGCTGAAGCACGCCGACGGCAAGCCGGTCTTCGTCAGGGACACCCGGGCTTACAACTCAAACGGCAGCATGACGACCATCTTCGGGGAAACCACCGACGCCATGATCTACCTGGTCGGGTGGAGCCGCAGTACCGGCAACTGGAACGCCATCGAGCGGCCGTAAAAACCGGAGAAGACCAAGCTCAAACCATACCGCCGGCCCCGCCTCGACATGGGCGGGGCCTTTTTAGGCACAACTTCAGGAAACAAAATGAAACTGTTACTCCACATATGCTGCGGCCCGTGCGCCGTCTTCCCGGTCAAGGAGCTGAGATCGAGCGGCGTCGAGGTGACCGGGTTCTTTTACAACCACAACATACACCCCTACACCGAGTACAAGCTGCGCAGGGATGCGGCCCGCAGCTATGCGCAGATGGTCGAGTTGAGCGTCGTCTATCGGGACGAGTACCTGCTGGAGGAATTCCTCTCCAGCGTGGCCAGCGAGCCCGCAGCCCGCTGCGCCTACTGCTACCGCTCCAGGCTCGAGGAGGCCGCGAAGTGCGCCGCCGAGATGGCATTTCCCTACTACTCATCTACACTTCTCTACAGCAGGTACCAGAACCAGGAGATGATCAGGGAATTTGGAGATGAACTGGGGGAGCGTTACGGGGTAAAATTCCACTATGAAGACTTCAGGCGCGGCTGGCAGGAGGGGATCAACCTTTCCAAGGAGATGGGACTCTATCGCCAGAAATACTGCGGCTGCATCTACAGCGAGAAGGACCGCTACTTGAAGAAATAGTTTTCCAAGCATTCCTGGAGCTCTAGTCCTATGCCATCTCTCGGCAAATCTCTCATAGTGATCGGACTCATCATCGCCGTGATCGGCGTGATCCTGACACTGGCGGGGCGCATCCCCTGGTTTGGGCGTCTCCCCGGCGACATCTACATCAAGCGGGAAAACTTCACCTTCTACTTCCCCCTTGCCACCAGCATCATCATCTCCGTCATCCTCACCCTGATCCTCTGGCTGTTCCGGAAGTAAATCGGCCCGACACCCCCTAAGCACGACTATCTCCAGCTCTCCTCCCCCCGGAGGGGGGAGGTCGGGAGGGGGGAAGAGTCCGGACTTCTGCGAAGAACCTGCCGAGTTCCCCCTCCCTAGCCCTCCCCCTCCGGGGGAGGGGACACTGCATTTGGCTCCCTCCAGGGGCACTGCATTAAGTTAACCGGTGATTCCGTAAATCAGGTAGGGTGGGCCGTGCCCACCACCATGATGCGTGTGTGGTGGGCACGGCCCACCCTACCTCTTATTCCCTTAACTCCCTTGATGGGCCTGCGCGCCGAAGCGCTCGTGCACGTAGGCGGGAGGGGCTGGGGGAGGGTGAAGAACTTATGCCTAAAGGCTGAGGGTGGAGGCAGCTTCAGTCACTCTCAGGCGCCGATCTCTTCGATCTTCCCCCCTTTGGACAAACGGTACAGGTGCCCGCGCCAAAGGACCCGGTTCCCCAAAAGCGACAGCGCCCAGACCCCGAAGGATAGCGCATCACGAAGCGGCAGCAGCCAAAGCCAGCGCGGCAGGAGCCGGTCCTTGACATAGGCGCGGCTGTAACTGACGGCTACCGCGCCACGCACCAGGTAAAGCAGCGCGGCAGCCGCCATCCCCTCCCGGGAAAACCCTGAGACCGCAAGGGCAAGAAGCGCCCCCGGGAAAGGGAGCGTGATGCCCGAGGCGAAGTACCCCCCCGGCCTGGAAACCCGCATGGTCCGTCCCCAGCGCAGCTGCCGCAGCAGCACCTCCGAGACCGTCTCGCCGCCGCGCATGACGCTCTCCACGAAGAAGGGGGAGAGCTCCAGGCGGTAGCCGGCACGGTGGATCATGTTGCCGAGCTGGTAGTCGTCCGCAAGGTAGTCGACCAGTACCGGAAAGCCGCCGATCCGCTCCAGCGCGCTCTGCCGCAAAGCCATCGATGCCCCGAGCGCAAAGCTCAGTCCTTCGAGTTTAAGCGCCGTCATGACGTTCGGCACCATTTCGCAGCAAAAGCCGAGCGCCTCGATGGCGCAGCCGACCCCATGCACGCCGGAGCTGCGGTACAGCGAGGTGACGAGCCCCACCTCGGGATCCGCGAACGGCGCACAGACCTCGCGCAGATAGCTCTCTGCGACCCTGATGTCGCTGTCGCAGACGATAAGGAGCGGATACTTCGCCCTGGCGTGCGCGTGCATCAGGTTGCAGACCTTGTAGTTGGCCCCGTGGATCGAGCCGTCCACAACCAAGGTGATGTCGACCCCGGGGTACGCCGCCATCACCTCCTCGATCACGGCGATCACCGGGTCCGCGGCCGATGCAGCCGCGAAGACGATCTGGAACTGCGGGTAATCCTGGCGGCAGAAGGAGGCGAAGTTCTCGAAGCTGTCGCCGTCCACCCCCTTGACAGGTTTGAGGATGGAGACCGGCGGGGTGAAGTCGGGGGTCGGGGGTGCTTTGGCAAAGAAGCTGCGGGCGCAGTAAAGCGTGATTCCCGCGTAGGCGAGCGCCGGGGCCGTCATCAGGAATGGGATGATCTGGCGGAGCATGAAGGTCCTTTGATGCACCTTGAAAATGTAAGGGGATCCGAAAGAATCCACCCCATCCCCCTCCCGACCTCCCCCTTGAAGGGGGGAGGAGCCCCCACGTCCCCTCCCCTTCAAGGGGAGGGACAGGGTGGGGATGGGGGTGACCGCAGGAGGTACTTGTCTCTCAGCGAATCCTTTCCACGAGGATGAGATACGGGGCGATGCCGGGACGGTTCAGCTGCCGGCTGCACCAGACGTTGAAGTTCTTCGGCGCAAGCGAGGCACCCCAGCGTTCCACGGCGAGCGCCTCCTCGGCTCCCCCCTCATGCCCGGTATAGAGGGAGATGGCGAGGATCCCTTCCGGCTTGAGCAGCGCAGCCGCCTGTCCGATAGCCGAGACGGTGCTCTCAGGGGAGGTGACGAGGGAGCATGAGCCCCCCGGCAGGTAGCCGAGATTGAAGACCGCAGCCGTGAGCCCGGCGGGGACGAACTCCGAGAGCCTCTCATGACCGGCCTCGATCAACTCGACCCGGCAAAGGCATCCCTCCCGCTCCAGAAGTGCCCTGGTGGCTGCAATGGCGCGCGGCTGTATGTCGAAGCCCCAGACCCTCCCCCCCTCCCCTGCCAGTTCCGCAAGGAGCAGCGTGTCCAGGCCGTTGCCGCAGGTGGCGTCCAGCACCAGGTCTCCGGGGCGCACCCTCTGGTGCAGGAAAAAGTGGCACAGCGGCACCGCCCCGCGCAACGTTTCAGTTTTAGCAATTCTTGTTTCCAAAGTAGGACGCCTTTAACAACAGTAAAAAGAAACCTGATTAGCGATGATCTTCCGCTGCCTAGGTTCCTCCCCCTTCAAGGGGGAGGTCAGGAGGGGGATGGGGGTGTTTTTGCTTCGGAGCTGCCCCATCCCCACCCCATCCCTCCAGCCTTGAAGGGGAGGGAGTTTTTTCAGCGGAAGATCATCGCTAATCAGGGAAAAAAGCCCAAAAACCTTAAACAGAGAGGACACACAGGAGTGCATCGGGAAGTCCCCCTTTGAAAAAGGGGGATTTAGGGGGATTTGCCTTGCAGCGCCGTCGGCACTCCGTTGCAACCGGGGTAAAATCCCCCCCGACCCCCCTTTTACAAAGGGGGGAGGTCTTGTGACTGCAGATTCAGTAATCAAGTTTTGCTTTTGTGTCCTCGTAGGTCTTGTGGCTCCAGATCGGCAGTAATCAGGTTTTGCTTTTGTGTCCTCCGAGTCCTCTGTTGGTAAGCGCCTCTGATTGTTCCGCCTACCTCTTCCCCGACAGCGTCAGCACCGCCGGCAGGGTGATCATGAAGGCGATCTGGCAGGCGACCATGCCAAGCGACATGACCGCCCCGATGCTGAACACTCCCTGGTGATGGGCGACCATCAGGGCGCCGAAGCTCGCCATGATGGTGAGCGTGTTCAGTAAAACCCCGACGCCGGTGCTGCTGGTGACCACCGACCCGGCGCTCCCATCCTCGCGCCGGTAGCGGTTTATGATGTAGATCCCGGAATCCACCGCTATCCCCAGCACGAGCGGCATGACGATGATGTTGGCCGAGTTGAAGCTGATGCCGAAAAGCCACATGCCGGCTATCATGAACAGGATCCCCACCACGAGCGGGATCAGCCCGATCAGGGCGAATTTCACGCTCCGGAAGGCGATCAGCAGGATCACCACGATGGCGGCGAAGGCGTAGATGAAGGCGAGCCGATAGGCGTCGCGCATGACGGTCATCGACTCGTACACCATGACCGGCTCGCCGGTGGCATGCGGTTCCACCCGACGCACGTCGTCCAGGAACGCCTTGAGCGGCTCCCGGTTGAAGATCTCCCCCTTGGGGGCTACCTGGAGCATGAACTTTCCGCTCTTGCCGACAAAGCGCGAGCGTAGCTCGGGCGGGATGTCGGCCTCGCTCACCGGCGAGGCGTTCAGGCTCTCCTTGAGCAGGGCGATCTTCTGGGGGAGCTCCGCGAACATCCCACCCTGGAATTGCTGCAGCATCCCGACCGCGTTTCGATCCCTCTCCTTCTCAAGCTTGGCAAAAAAGGCATCGAGTATGGCGAGAAACCCCGCCACCTGCTTCGCCTCGGGACGCTGCTCCTCTTCGAGTTTCGCCTTCAGCTTTACGGCGGAGTTCCTGAAATTCTCGAAGACGGTCGGAAGCTCCATGAGCGAGAGATCTTCCTCGTACTTGCCCGGGTTCACCCCGCTCAGCTCCTCCCTTATGGCGGCAAGCTCGGCGAGTTTCTCCTCCTGCCGCTCCGGGATCATGGAGTTTAGAGTCACCACGTGGTCCACGGTGGGGAGCGCCTCCAGGGTCTTGCTCTTCTGCGCGGCCTCCGCGGCACTTCCCGCCGTCACCACGGCAAAGTAGCCGGTATTTTCCTTGCTCTTCATGAGCTTGTAGGCGTAGGAAACCGACTCGAGCCCCTTCGCCTGCAGGTTCATCAGGTTGTAATCGAAGGAGATCCTGGAAAGCGGATAGAGGGAGGCGGCGCAGCAGACGGCGGTCGCGGCCATCACGATCCCGGGGTGGCCGAAAAGGAGCGCGGAGAGTCTCGCCTTCCGGCTGTCCACCCTGGCACTCCCTGCCCGGCGCGGCTTTCTGTGCCTGGCGAGCAGCACCAGCATGGCGGGAAGCACGGTGAAGGTCGCCAAAACGCAGATCGCCACTCCGCCCGCGGCTATGATGCCGAGTTCGGCGATCCCCCTGAAGTCGGTGAAGATGAAGGTGAGAAAGGCGGCGGCGACGGTCGCCGCCGCCATGACGATGGCCCAGACGTTGCGGGTCAGTCCGGTCTGGATCGCTTCCAACTCCCCCTTGCCGAGCCTGAGCTCCTCCTGGTAGCGCAGCACGAGCTGGATGCCGTACTCGATGCCGATCCCGATCAGCATGACGGCAAAGACCATGGAGAGGATGTTCAGGTGCCCTACGGCCGCGGTGGCAAAACCGAAGGAGAGCGAGATGGCGACCAAGAGCGTCACCATGGCGGCGCATACGTTCAGGATGCCGCGAAACGCCAGAAGCAGCAGGATCACGGTCAGCACCAGCGAGACCACGGTGGCGAGCGCTATGTCCTTCTGGCTGGTCGCCATCTCCTCGTTCTCCAGCACCGGCGATCCGGTAAGCCCCACCGTCACACCCTTGAACTCGGGCAGCGCCTTCAGCCTGGCGATCTCCGCCCGTACCACGGCGATCGCCGCCCCCGCCGGAACGAATCCCTCCATCGTCCTCACCGGGAGCGCGGTCAGCACCTGCTGCCTCCCCGCCCTGGCGAAGGAGGAATCGGAGCTCGTGAAGAATCCTTCCAGGGAGGGGGCGCCCCCCTCCCCCGCTCCGAAGCCGGTAAAACCGGCGCCCAGTTTTTCCAGCATGAACAGTATGCCGGGGAGTTCCGACTCTTTCCCGGCGCCGAAGCGATCCATGGTGCCGGTCAGGTGTGTGAAGAGCGTCTGCACCGAGGGGGCGCGGGAGAGCTCCTTCAGCACCGGTGCCGCAAGGGTGAGGTTTCGGTGCAGCTCCTTGATCTCCTCAAGCGGCATGAACAGGAGGCCGTTCTTCTGGAAGAAGGGGAGCGCGTACGGGTAGAACAGATCGGAGAAATGTTCCTTGTCCCGGGCAAGGGCCTGATGGAGCCGGCTCCCGAAGGCGCCGGCGCGCTCGGCGTCGGCGCTCTCGATGACGACGACGATGTCCTCCATGGAGCCGAACTCGTCGCGGAACTCGCGGTAGTCGCGATGAAAGGGGGTGTTCTTAGGCATCAGGTCGTCGCGGCCGGTCAGAAACTCCATGCGCTGCGAGGTGTACCAAAGGGAGAGTGCCGACAGCAACAGGGCCAGCAGCAGTATAAGCCAGGGATGCCGCGCCGCCAGGGAGAACAGCACCCCGTCTCTTTTTGCCGTTTCTTTCATAAAACCTCTATGCTTTTTCGGTGCTGGAAGTTTTCGCCCTGCAACCTAACACAGCAAAGCGGGATAAATCAACAATCAGGAGCAAACCATGGTTTTCATTAGGAAAACAAAAACGACGGGAGAAAATTTTGTGTACCTTTAGGCAAAAATATGGTAAGTCTCGCAGCTTGTAACTAACAGCAAAAACGCTACACTGAATAAGTTTTTCTAATCTCGCGAAAAGGAGTTCGTGGTGACTTCCCCCTTCAAGCATCCCATATCACACGCACTCACCTCATTCAGCGGGACCGCTTTGGAGCCGGAGGAAAGTCCCGGTCAGAGTCAGGGGGCAAAGGTGCATCACCTCCCCCCTTCGATCTGGAAGAACAAGCAGGGGAAGATAAAGAGCCCGCTTGATCTCGCCATTGAGGGAAGCCGCGACTTCTTCTTTGCGGAGCAGCTCCCGAAGGGATATTGGTGGGCGGAGCTTGAATCCAATGTCACCATCACCTCCGAATACATCATGCTATTCCATTTCCTGGGGCTCGTTGACCACGAGCGTCAGCGCAAGATGGCCAATTACCTCCTCTCCAAGCAGACCGAAGCGGGGTATTGGACCATATATTACGGCGGCCCCGGCGACCTCTCGACCACCGTCGAGGCGTACTTCGCCCTGAAGCTATCCGGCTATCCGGCCGAGCACCCGGCCATGGCAAAGGCGCGCGACTTCGTGCTGGAGCAGGGCGGCGTCATCAAGAGCCGCGTCTTCACCAAGATTTTCCTGGCGCTGTTCGGGGAGTTCGACTGGCTCGGCGTGCCGAGCATGCCGGTGGAGCTCACCCTGCTCCCCAACTGGGCCTACTTCAACATGTACGAGTTCTCCAGCTGGGCCCGGGCCACCATCATCCCGCTCTCCATCGTGATGACCAGCCGTCCGGTGCACAAGCTCCCCCCGGCGCTTCGGGTGCAGGAGCTCTTCGTCCGCCCCCCCCGCCCCATCGACTACTCCTTCAGCAAGGAGGACGGCATCCTCACCTGGAAGAACTTCTTCATCGGCGCCGACCACATGCTGAAGGTGTACGAAAAAAGCCCGGTGCGCCCCTTCAAGAACAGGGCGCTCGCCATGGCGGAGAAGTGGGTGCTGGAGCACCAGGAATCGACCGGCGACTGGGGGGGGATCCAGCCCGCCATGCTGAACGCGATCCTCGCCCTGAACGCTCTGGGGTACCCGAACGACCACCCGACGGTGGCGAAGGGGCTCGCGGCGCTGGCCAACTTCTGCATCGAGACCGGCGACGAACTGGTGCTGCAGTCGTGCATCTCCCCGGTGTGGGATACCGCGCTGGCACTGAAGGCGCTCACCGACTCCGGCGTCCCGAGGGACCACCCCTCCCTGGTCAAGGCGGCCCAGTGGCTGCTGGACAAGGAGGTGAGAAAGCCCGGCGACTGGCGCATCAAGTCCCCCGATCTCGAGTCCGGTGGCTGGGCCTTCGAATTCCTGAACGACTGGTACCCGGACGTGGACGACTCCGGCTTCGTGATGATCGCCCTGAAGGGGATCCAGGTCAAGGACGGCAAGTCGATGGAGGGGGCGATCCAGCGCGGCATCAACTGGTGCCTCGGCATGCAGAGCAGGAACGGCGGCTGGGGCGCCTTCGACAAGGACAACACCAAGTATCTCCTGAACAAGATCCCCTTCGCCGACCTGGAGGCGCTCATCGACCCGCCGACCGCCGATCTCACCGGCCGGATGCTGGAGCTGATGGGGACCTTCGGCTACGCCAAGGATTTCCCGGCCGCGGCGCGCGCCATCGAGTTCCTGAAAAGGAGCCAGGAGCCGGAGGGTCCCTGGTGGGGGCGCTGGGGGGTGAACTACCTCTACGGCACCTGGTCCGTGATGTGCGGCCTGGCCGCGATCGGCGTCGACCCGAGCGAGCCGTGGATCAGGAAGGCGGTCAACTGGATCAAGTCGCGCCAGAACATAGACGGCGGCTGGGGGGAGACCTGCCAGTCCTACCACGACCGCACCCTGGCCGGGATCGGCGAGAGCACCGCGTCCCAGACCGGATGGGCGCTCCTGGCGCTGATGGCGGCGGGCGAGGCGAACTCCGCCACGGCGGTGCGCGGCGTGCAGTACCTGCTCTCCACCCAGAAGGAGGACGGCACCTGGGACGAGTCGAACTACACGGGGACCGGCTTTCCCAAGTTCTTCATGATCAAGTACCACATCTACCGCAACTGCTTCCCGCTCATGGCGCTCGGCACCTACCGGACCCTGACCGGCGGCGACCCTTGACCGGGGGGCTGCCATGAAGGCGTTCGTCACCGGGGCGACCGGTTTCATAGGGGCGAGCATCGTGCGCGAGCTTCTCAAGGACAGCTGCGAGGTGCGGGCGCTGGCCCGCCCCGGCTCGGACCGCAGCAACCTCTCGGGGCTCGACGTCGAGATCTGGGAGGGTGATTTGAGCGACAGGGATGCGCTGGCGCGCGGGCTGGCCGGCTGCCAGACCCTGTTTCATGCGGCAGCCGACTACCGGCTCTGGACCCGAACTCCCGCCTCGATGTACGAGGCGAACGTCGGGGGGACCCGCACCATCCTCTCCGCAGCGCTCGGCTCGGCTGTCGAGAAGGTGGTCTACACGAGCAGCGTGGGGACGCTGGGGAACCCGGGCGACGGCACACCGGGAAAGGAGAGTACGCCGGTCGATCTCTCCCAGATGGTGGGCGACTACAAGAAGAGCAAGTTCCTGGCCGAGCGCGCCGCGGAGAGCTTTCTGGAAAAGGGGCTGCCGCTTGTCATCGTGAACCCCTCCACCCCGGTGGGTCCCCTGGACATCAAGCCGACGCCGACCGGGAAGATCATAGTAGACTTTCTGAACGGGAAGATGCCCGCCTACCTGGACACCGGACTGAACCTGATGGACGTCGGGAGCTGCGCGCGCGGCCACATCCTCGCGGCGCAAAAGGGGAGGATCGGCGAGAAGTACATCCTTGGCTGCGAGAACCTGACCCTGGCGCGCATCTTCGCCATGCTTGCCGAGATCACCGGTCTGAAGGCGCCCCGGGTGAGGCTTCCCTATTACCCGATACTCCTTGCCGCCTATGCCAACCAGGCGCTCTCGGCGCTGACCGGCAAGGAGCCGCTGATTCCGCTTGCCGGCGTCCAGATGGCGAAGAAGTTCATGTACTTCGACCAGGGGAAGGCCGTGGCCGAGCTGGGGCTTCCGCTCACGCCGGTCCAGGGATCGCTGGAGCGCGCAGTGGAGTGGTTCCGCAGCCGCGGCTACGCGAAATAGGCGAGAGGCAGTTTTTCAGTTTTCAGTTTCAGTCCACATCTTGTTCCCAAGCTCCAGATTGGGAACAAGAGAAAGTCAAAAGCGTTTAACGCAGAGACGCGGAGACGCAGGGACGCAGAGAAAAACAAAGATCTGTCGAGAATGGGGCGGAACGAGTAAGATCTTCAACGAGTTTTTGGTTTACCTTGCGTCTCCGCGCCTCCGCGTCTCTGCGTTAAAGCTTTTGGCAGTTCCCGTTTAAAAGGTTTTCTCAGACTCTCTCAGATTTGCTCCGTGGCAAATGCTTGATTTGGTATCTCAGAGAAAGTCAAAAGCGTCTAACGCAGAGACGCGGAGACGCAGGGACGCAGAGAAAAACAAAGATCTGTCGAGAATGGGGCGGAACGAGTAAGATCTTCAACGAGTTTTTGGTTTACCTTGCGTCTCCGCGCCTCCGCGTCTCTGCGTTAAAGCTTTTGGCAGTTCCCGTTTAAAAGGTTTTCTCCGACTCTCTCAGATTTGCTCCGTGGCAAATGCTTGATTTGGTATCTCAGCTTTTATAAAGTAGCGTTACGGGTTCTCAAGGAGATCCATGTACAAACTGCTAAGCAAGATCAATAGTCCCGCCGACCTGAAGGCACTGAGCGCCGAGGAACTGGTGCCGCTCGCCGAGGAACTCCGGGCCTTTCTTCTGGAGACGGTAGCGCTGACCGGCGGGCACTTGGCCTCCAACCTCGGGGCCGTCGAGCTCAGCATCGCGCTGCACTACTGCTTCAACTCCCCCAAGGACAAGATCATCTGGGACGTCGGGCACCAGGCCTACACCCACAAGATCCTGACCGGCCGCCGCGACAAATTCCACACCCAGCGCTGCTACAAGGGGCTGAGCGGCTTTCCCAAGCGCTCCGAGTCCCCCCACGACGCCTTCGGTGTCGGCCACTCCTCCACCTCCATCTCGGCAGGGCTCGGGATGGCGGTGGCCCACGGACTGAACGACGACAAGACGCGGGTCATCTCGGTGATAGGCGACGGCTCGCTCACCGGGGGGATGGCCTTCGAGGCGCTGAACCAGGCGGGGCACCTGAGGAAGAACCTGATCGTGGTGCTAAACGACAACGAGATGTCCATCTCCAAGAACGTGGGCGCCCTCTCCTCGTTCATCTCACGCAAGATGACCGGGGGTTACTACCGCAGCCTGAAGAAGGAGATGGAGGCACTGCTCGCCGGCATCCCGGCCATCGGCGGCAACATCCTGCACTTCGCCAAGAAGGCGGAGAACTCGCTGAAGGGGTTCCTGACCCCGGGGACGCTCTTCGAGGCGCTCGGCTTCGAGTACGTGGGACCGATCGCCGGCCACGACCTGCCGACCCTTCTGGGGGTGCTGGAGAACGTGAAAGGGATCGAGGGACCGATCCTTCTGCACGTGATGACCAAGAAGGGAAAAGGATACAAGCCGGCCGAGGACACCCCGGACAAGTTCCACGGCGTAGCCCCGACCAAGCTTACGGGCTCGGCCCCTGCCCGCCCCGCCCCCCCCTCCTACACCACGGTGTTCGGGGAGACCATGGTCAAGCTGGGAGCCGTAGATCCGAAGATCGTGGCCATCACCGCCGCCATGCCGGACGGCACCGGGCTGAGCCCGTTCGCCAAGAGGTTTCCGGAGCGCTTCTTCGACGTGGGGATCGCCGAGCAGCACGCGCTCACCTTCGCCGCGGGGCTTGCCGCCGAGGGCTTCCGTCCGGTCGCCGCGATCTACTCCACCTTCACCCAGCGCGCCTACGACCAGGTCTTCCACGACATCTGCCTGCAGAAGCTCCCGGTGACCCTCGCCCTGGACCGCGCCGGGCTCGTGGGAGACGACGGCCCGACCCACCACGGCGCCTTCGACATCTCGTTCCTGCGCCACCTCCCCGAGCTGACCGTGATGGCGCCCAAGGACGAAAACGAGCTGCAGCACATGATGAAGACCGCCATCTACTCAGGCCGTCCCATCTCGCTGCGCTACCCGCGCGGCGCCGGCTTCGGCGCGACGCTCGACCTGGACCTGAAGGCGATCGAGATCGGCAAAGGGGAGCTGCTTCTGGACGGCGGCGACCTGACGCTCGTGGCGATCGGCTCCACCGTGTACCCCGCCCTGGAGGCTGCGGCACTCTTGAAGGCAAAGGGGATCTTCGCCTCGGTGGTGAACGCAAGGTTCATCAAGCCGCTCGATGGCGAACTGATCCTGTCCCAGGCCCGCAAGACCGGCTGCCTGATCACCGTCGAGGAGAACGCGCTCCTGGGGGGCTTCGGAAGCGCCGTGCTGGAGCTTGTCTCCGACTCCGGGCTCATCGGGGTGCGGGTGAAGCGTATCGGCATACCGGACAGCTTCATCGAGCAGGGAAGCCAGGCCCAGTTGAGAGCCGACCTCGGTCTAGACGCCGCCGGCATCGCCGCGACCAGCGAAGCCTTTTTAAACGGCCGCGCAGTGGTGGCGCCGCAGCTGGCCATGATGAAGTGATCCAAAAAACAGGATCAGGCAGGCGCGGGACAGGTAGAAGGGTGCACCCCCTTTGAGCTGTCCCGTTTTACTTCTCGTTCCCAAGCTCCAGCTTGCCTCTCGTTCCCAAGCTGGAGCTTGGGAACGAGAAAAACGAATTAAAAAAGGGATGGACTTGACATGCGTTTCCCCATGAGACTGAACTATGATCTGACCAAGTACATAGTTGGCAATAAGATGAAGAAGCAGGAGAAGTATCCGCTGGTACTGATGCTGGAGCCGACCCACCTGTGCAACCTCGCCTGCTCGGGATGCGGCAGGATCAGGGAGTACGCCGACACCATCCAGGAGATGATGACGCTCCAGCAGTGCCTGGATGCGGTTGACGAGTGCCCGGCGCCCGTCGTCACCATCACCGGTGGCGAGCCGTTTCTCTATCCCCACATCTTCCCGCTCATCGACCAGGTGCTAAAAAGAGGGAAGCACATCTATCTCTGCACCAACGGGCTCCTCCTGGAAAAGGCGCTGGACACCATGAAGCCGCACCCGAACTTCATCCTGAACATCCACATGGACGGGATGGAGGAGACCCACGACCGGATTCTGGAGCGTCAGGGGACCTTCAGGATCGCCATCGCCGCCATCAAGAAGGCGAAGGAGCTCGGTTTCAGGGTCTGCACCAACACGACCATCTTCAAGGAAACCGACCTCATCGAGATCGAGATGCTCTTCTCGCACCTGAAAGAGACCGGCGTCGACGGCTTTCTGGTCGCGCCCGGATTCGGTTACGAGGCAGTCGGCGAGAAGCTCTTCCTGGAGCGGCGCGAGATCCAGAAGAAGTTCGAGCAGGTCTACGAGATGAGCAAGCGCTTCCGCTTCTTTTCCACCCCGATGTACCTGCGCTTTCTCAAGGGCGAAAAGCAGCTGGAGTGCACCCCCTGGGGGAACCCGACCAGGAACCCGCGCGGCTGGAAAGCCCCCTGCTATCTGATCACCGACCACCATTACTCGAGTTTTCAGGAGATGATGGAGAAGACCCGGTGGGAGAAGTACGGCGTCGGCAAAGATCCGCGCTGCGCCCAGTGCATGATGCACTGCGGTTTCGAACCCTCAGTGGTAGCGGAGATCGGCAAGAGCTGGAAGGATATCTGGGAGATGTTCCTCTGGAATATGACATAGGCATTGGCCTTTTTCGAGCAAACAAGAGGGGGGCGAAAAGCGGATTTGCCTTTGGCTAGAAGCGGCAGAGTATCTGGTTATTCTTGCTTATCCAATCTTCAACAGATGGAGAAGACCCAGTGCCCCGGACTGCTCAAATCTAAGTTTCTGTTCGGGCATCAACGGGAACAGAAACTCTCACTAAATCTAGTCACTCCACAACAACCACCACCCCCTTCAGAATACAATCTATTACTCATTTTCGAGTCGTTTGGTTTAGGGTACAATGGCCTCATGTCAGATCGTTACGATACATCCCATCTTGTCGAGGACCAATACGAGCCCGGGTCCAACGGCACAGTACTGCGAAATCTACTCGGCATTAACGATCCTGAAGAGATGGGAGTTGCCGAAACTGCAGCACTGTGGCGCATCCAGGAAAAACTGCTGGCTGAAATAACTTCGGATCACTCATTTACCCCGAAAAACATCTGTGAGATCCATCGACAATGGCTCAAAAGCATATATACGTGGGCGGGAAAGTACCGGCAGGTAAACATCGGCAAAGGCGGCTTTCAATTTGCGATGTCACACACCATTCCAGCTCTGATGGCCGAGTTTGAGCGCACGCAGTTACGGAAGTTCACCCCGTGTCTGTTTAGAAATCGGGATGAGGTGACTCATGCCCTGGCTGAAGTGCATGTAGAACTGATGCTAATTCATCCATTCAGGGAAGGAAATGGCAGATTGGGGCGTCTGGTTGCTACATTGATGGCTCTACAGGCAGGACTGCCCGTGCTTGATTTCAGCATATTGGACGGCGCAGGTCGTGAAGAGTATTTTGCAGCGGTGAGAGCCGGAATGGATAGGAATTATGGACCGATGAAGATCCTGTTCGAGGATATTATCGAGAACTCTTTACAGATTTTACAGGAGCATTGAGGACTTCAGACCGTGAGACAAAACGGCCGGTTTCAGCGTCACGCCTTACACGAATCCCCTCAACGGCTGATGACGACTCGATGTTTCGGGCAAGCGCCTCCGTCCTTTTGGTGGCATCTTTCAGGTATGGATTACTTTCAAGCAGTGGCTTTTTCATGCTCAGAATATACTACAGTCTCCTGTCTAAATACAGCAAAAACTCTGCAAAAATGGGAACATAAATGACCTCAGCAGCAATCGTTCAATAACAGAGAGCTGTTCCTCTGGAACATGACCTAGGGGGTTAGGGCCTTCAGGCGGTCAAGCAGTAAAGATCCCTGTTGATTTCTTCCTTCAGCTTGCTGTATGGTACGAAAACTAATCAATTGGCGCTCAGGCTTTTTGCCTTTGTGCCGATAGATAATAAGCGATACACGATAATACTAAACCATCCGCGAGGGTGGGGCGGAAAGCCCATTGGGTCTCACGAAGACAGCCGGGTTGCCGAAATATCCATTTTCGGCAATCCGGTTTTTTTGTCGATGATTCAGATTTTCACGGGTACTGGAGGCCTCATGCTGGCATTGGATAGTACGATCGGCTGTATTGAAGCGTCGGAATCGGAGGTAGTCGACCTCTACCGCTCACTCCCGGTCATAATGAGTTCCGCCGCCGGTTCAAAACCCTCATCCATGGAGGCGTACGTCTGCGCAATCAGGCGAAAAGCGGGCGTCAAAGTCTACCTTGCCCTTGTCGCTGATAACCGAAGGATTTACGTCTACACCGAGCCGGGGAAATTCGACAGCGAAGAGGAGTCTAAAGAAACGGTTCAGGAAGCTATTGCCTTCGCCAGATCGATGGGGTTTTCTCCTGAACCGGTCGCTCTCAGTTATAGCCCCGCGATGAGGGAAGTCGTGGTGCGCAACATGAAAATACTGCGCCCTCCCGGAAGCAAGGTTCGTGCGCTACTGAAGCACGGTACTGCTGACGCGCCGACGCCCACTGGCGTGAAAGGTCCGAACGCCGCGCAGAAAAAACCAGCTGCAACTTCTCCGACAGCACCAGCCACCATCACCCCAGCCATCCCGGCAGCCCCCCCTACCCTGGCAGCGGCACCTGTCGCTGCATCAATACTCAAGCAGGCAACGACCCCTGAACTTTCGGATGTGAGCAAGGAGGTGAGCGCTGCGAGAGCCATCTCGGATCTCAAGAGAGGCCTGAAACAGGTCGCAACTGAAAAGGATGCGCAGTTTGCTCAGATACAGCAGCTCTCCGAACTGCACCAGATAGCTCTTGCGGAACTGGCCGGAGCCAGGAAAGAGTGCGCCAGGCTGGCTGCGGAAAGAGATGAACTGGCGCAGTGTAAAAAGCAACTGGAAGCCGCAACCGAAAGAGACGCAGCAGCAGACCAATTGCGGGAGCTATCGGCGCTGCATCTGGCTGCCACCACGGAACTGGCCGGGGCAAAAGAGGAATGTGCCAGGCTGACCACGGAAAGAGATGAACTGGCGCAAAGTAAAAAGCAACTGGAGCAAGCCGCAACCGAAAGGGATGCTGCAGCAGAACAATTGCGGGAGCTATCGGCGCTGCATCAGAGTGCGACAACGGTGCTGGTAAGCGCCCGGGATGAATGTGCTCGTCTGACTGAGGAAAGAGACGCGTTGGCGCACTGTAAAATTCAGTTTGAGGCAGTCGCAACTGAGCGGAACGCTGTATCGGACCAACTGCGGGAGCTATCGGCGCGGCACCAGACTGCGGCAACGGAACTGGCGAGCGCGCGGGAGCATTGCGTCCGGCTTGAGGAGGAAAGAGACGCCCTGAAGCGGTCGGCTCGCGGTACGAAGCAAGCATCGTCCGATTTGGCCGCGCTACAGAAGGAAGTAGCCGCGCTCTCCAGGCAGATTGAAGAAGCTAATCGCAGCAACGTAAAACTCGCAGCCGAGAGTACTGCGCTGGCAGAAACAGCGGCAAGAGCGGATGAGGAAGCCAAGACTCTCGCCGCAGAGCGCGATGCGGCGCTTAAGCGCATGGAGCATCTGCGCGCCGAAAATCGTACGGCAAGCTCGCAAAATGAAGCAAAGCGAACGGAGCTTGCGACCTCGTGTGCTGAAAAAGAAGCGGCTCTGCTGCGCATCGAGGTGCTGGAGCAGCAAAAGGTCGCCACCGAGTCGGAACTGGGTGCCTTACGCCGGGAGGTGGCAGTCCTCGCAGGTGAACGCGAGATGCTGCGGGAGAAAAGCAAGGAACTGGAGAGCAGGGAGTTGCAGAACAGGGACCTTGAGAACAAGAACGAGAAGAAGAGCAGGGAAATTGAGAAGAACAGAGAGTTGGAGAGAAGCAGGGAGCCGGGAAAGAGCAGGGATTCGTCCCGCCTCGCCGCAGCGACCATTGATGCAGACCAGAGCGCGGTAGCGGTACTTGAAAGTGCCGAGCCTAGGTTGACGCATGAGCCGGTTGCCGCGCCGGATCTGGGCACTTATGCCAAAAAAGTGGAACAACGGTACCTGTCACCGGAATTCCACGATTTCGATTCTGCAGCGCAAAGTGGAGAGGATGCGACCACCGGGACCGCGGCACAGGCAATGGAATTCACCCCATTGGCCGACCTGCACGACTTTTTCTCCCCTGGCTCCGACGACCATGTATCCCCGGTACGCTTCCTACTCCAGGCAGAGCTGACAGCCATAGAATACCTTTGCCCGGATGACGTGGTGGAACTTCACCAATCGATCAATAACGCCTATCTCTCTCCAGATGGTAAAGGACAGGAGAGCTGCCGCGGGTACATCTGCGGCCTGAGAAAGGGTGCATCGGTGCAGGTGTTCGCAGCGATCTCCGGCGTGCAGAGCGGCCGGACCAGTGTCTACGTCCCAGAGGTGCAGCCAGAAGACGACCACAGCTATACCACGACCGTCAGAGGAGCCATCAGTTTCGCCGAGGAAGTCGGCTTTATGATGGAGCCCATCAAACTCGATGTCTCATCGCTGCAGCAGCATGAGAGCCTCGTGCGTTGCCCGGCACTAAGGAGTGCGGAGCAAAAGTGACACCAAGAGTTCGATCCAGAAATCCCTCTCCTGAACCTAACTTAGGACCCTTTTTGCCGCGTGTAAAACAATTGCAGCAATCACCAATCTGCGGTAAGATCTTACATATTTCTTACAACAGGGTGTCCCATGGAAACCGTCAAGCTATCAAGCAAAGGACAATTCATCCTCCCAAAATCCATCCGCGACCGGCACCACTGGGAAGCTGGCACCGAATTTGTCATCATCGATCGTGGGTCGGAACTGGTCATCAAACCGACAAGAGTTTTCCCTCCCACTGAACTGGAGCCACCCGACACCCCGTCAATCTATCAGGGTAGACCACTTTCGCTGGAGGAGATGGAACAGGCCGTCCTATCCGAAGCGGGAAGGCATAAATGATAGCGGTCGACACCAACATTTTGGTGCGTTATCTGGTCAAAGACGATCCTAACCAAGCTGTACTGGCAACCAATTTTTTGGCGGACAACCGCTGCTTCGTCCTGAAGTCGGTCCTCCTTGAACTTGTCTGGGTCCTCTCGTCGTCAGCCGGGTATAATCTTCCTCGGGAGACAGTGCATGAGCGACTGCTCCACATGCTCGGCCTTTCCTGCATTGAAACCGAAGAACCCGCCAATGTCGCCCAAGCGCTCACTTGGTATGTGAAAGGGATGGACTTCGCCGATGCCCTCCATCTCTCCGGCAGTGTAGAACTTTCCGGATTTGCGACTTTTGACCGGAAATTTGCCTCAACGGCAGACAAGCTTGACGCAGTCCCCTCCGTGACACTTCTCCGTTAAATCAAAAACCCACTCAATCCGCAAGCCCTAATCCACCCCCTGCACTCCCCTACGTCTCTAACAGAGCGCCAACCGTTGACAACGCCAATGAAAGATAATACATTGTCGGCGCATCAATGTGTTCCGGGCAGGTAGTTTCAGGGACGGCCGCGCCGCTTGGTCCACGAACGGAGAGATCAATATGAACAAGACCTTTTTGTACGTTCTGTCATTTTTACTCGTGCTTCAATCGAGTCACGGCCTCTGTCAGGCCGGCCTCAATGATGGGCTGGTAGCCTATTACCCATTCGATGGTAATGCCAAGGAGAGTTCCGGCCAGTACGTTGACGGTCTTCTTCGAGGTAACGCCACTTTTAAACAGGGCGTTTTAGGACAGGCACTTTACCTGGACGGAGCTGGTGACTATGTAGATATCGGAAATGGGCTTAACCTGGAAGGGAATTATAGTGTTTCATGTTGGGTAAAATCTGAGGATTTGAGCAGAAAATATCCCGCTATTCTTGCCAAGTACGCGACAAATCGCTATGGCCCTTACGATTTTGATTTGCACTACAACAAAGTCAGTCTCTGGATATCTGACGGCCATGGAGGATATTCTTCCACTGATTCAAATAAATCACTTCTTCTGGATGCCTGGACTTCCATCGTATACACAGTACAGTACAACAAATTATCCATATACATTGACGGCATTTTGGACAAAACTGCTACAATCCCTGTCGTGACCCGGAATGGAGATAGGGTCACAATAGGAAGGCAGGCTTTGATGTTTTCTCCCTATTCGGATCTGGAATACAGAGGATATATCGATGAGCTTCGCGTTTATAACCGTGTCCTTTCCGCAGAGGACATCCATGCGATCCATAACAGTGGCAGTGTCTATGCCACCCCGTCCGATGCCGATCTCGGCAGTAATAATCTGCTTGAGATAGCTTCAAAAAACTTCACCATAACCAACAGTACAAAAACGTCGGTATCCATAGCCTCCGCCTCGCTTTCCGGCAGCAGTGCCAACGATTTTTCCCTCAGTGATACCTGCACCGGCCAGACTTTGGAGCCCAATTCGACCTGCACCATTACCGCCAACTATCAGCCCCGTTCATGTGGAGCGAAAACCGCGTCGATTGCGGTACCCTACGGAACTGGGACTTTGACCATTCCCTTAACTGCAAGTGCCTGCGCTGTGGGTAATGCAGTGCTAGGTGGTTGGGTTACCGATGCTGTGACCCACCTCCCCGTTCCAGGGGCGCAGGTGGTTTTGGGGCAATTACCCGTGCCAACCAAGCAGGCAAATACCTCCGCCGACGGCGGCTATTACATGACGAATATCGTTTCAGGATCGTATCCCCTGACTGTCACCAAAAGCGGGTATGACCGATACGGTGCCACACTGACCTTGAATCCGCTCCAGTCCCAGATCAAGGATGTAGAGCTGCAACCAGCCGCAAGCGGATTCCGGGTTATTTCCGTGAAGTCAAAGTACTCTAACGGCAAGCCCTATTATTTCCTGCCAGGAGTAAATTTTGCCAACGGGCTAGGAATACCGGCAAAACTCAATTTCACAGCTTCGGTTGACTGGAACGGGAAAACACCGGGGAAAGTGCGGTTCATTACCTCTCGTGGGCAATACGACGTTACGACGACGACCGATTCTGCAACTATCAGCCTGTTTGTAGGTGACGAGTTTGATCCCTGCTCTACACTGAAGGCAGTTGCCATCGCTTCGGATGGCAGCCGTACCAATGAAATAGGAGCCGACTTCCTGGTCACAAAGGAAATGTATGATCCCTTTATGACGACTAATTACAGTATCGTTGAAGATGAAAACACCCATGAATTTATCTACAAAAATGCAACCGGCACCAAAAAGAGCTTTATTGATCATCTCATAGATGCGGACATGATGAGCCCAAACGTCCCTTTTTTCGGCAAGAACGCCCTAAAGCTGCAATACATCCCGGATCTTGATTTTGAGTATAACGGGACGAAAAACGAAGGCAGCTACACTCTTAAATGGGGTAACCTTGAAGCAGGTAAATTTCTTGAGGATGAATTCAAAAAGTACAAGAAGAAGGATCACAACCTCAGAAACTTGATGAGCACCTATAACCACTACCTTGAAACCGGCAAAATCGACGGAAGGAGAGTGCCTAAAGGGGCAGTCGGCGGATTCGATTTTGGCCTGTTTCCCGTACTTTCTCTCAAATCCAGCTTCCTTCCGAGTACCTGCCTGACCAGCCTCGATGATCGAGCAGCTTGGGACTCCCAAGGCTACTTTGGTCTCGCCCTTGACATCAAATTCAGCCAAACTCGGCAGTTCCCTACCATGGGAAGCATCCCGGTACCGTGGTACATTAAAGGAGTTGTCGGGATAACCCTGGACGCATCAGTAAACATAACAGATCTGATCGAGCCGGAATTCAACGGTGAACTCATTTCGACACCCTCTCTCACCGGTACCCTGGGGGCGGGTGTAAACGAAATTGCCGGCGTTGAGGGAACCGTTAAAGGCTCTTTAACGGACAGGATGGAATGGTCTCCGTTGAAGAACTCGGTAAAAACGGCTATCGATCTTGATGCAAAGATGTATGCATATGTCTGGGAATGGAAAACCCCGACTCAGCACTGGGAATGGTGCTTATCCGGTTGCACGGAAGCGAACGTGGCAGCGAAGGCAGTATTAATGGATAGCCGCCCGACGATCATCAGTCGTAACTATCTCAATTCCTCCTCGGCAGGCCGCATGGAGCTTGCCCCGAAATTCACCGTAAAGAGCGTTTCCTCCGAGAGCCAACCGTATAGCATTGCCATGTCACCATTAATCACGGCAACCTACCCCATTTCATCATCGTATCTCTCCTCGGCAGGCAACGGTGTCAATCTGCTCTGGACCGGTGACGATCCGACACGTAGCTCCGTCAACCGCACCATGCTGATGCATTCCCCTTTTGACGGCTCGGTCTGGAGTACCCCGACCCCGGTGGCGGACAACGGCAGCGCCGACTTCAACCCGGCCTCACTTACCTTTAACGACGGCACAATTGCCGCCGCCTGGGAGGATACCAAGGAAGCGCTTGCTGACACCGCCACCCTTGCAGAGATGACGACCAAACAGGAAATCTCCGCGGCCATATACGACTCGGGAGCCAAAGCATGGGGCACCTCCCTGCGTCTGACCGACAATACCACCCTTGATCGCACCCCCAAACTGGCGGGCCGGGACAAGAACAACATCATGCTCACCTGGATCGCCAATGAAAACGGTGACCTCTCCGGAGGCGCCGCGAATCCCAACAAGCTCTGGTATGCCCTGTACAACGGCACCATCTGGAGTACACCGCAGGTTGCGGCTTCCATACCCAACGCCATTAAGCGCTATACCGTAGCCTACGACGGCAGCACCGCCCACCTGGTGCTGGCCCTCGATACCGATGGCGACCAGTCCACAATGGATGACCTCGAACTTTACAAGACCACCTATTCAAGCGGCACCTGGGGCACGCTTACCCGCCTGACCAGCGATTCGGTCATTGACGACAATCCGCAACTGACCGTCGATCGCACCAATGCATTTGTCCTGACCTCGATCAAGGGGGGGGAACTTTCCGGTGTGGTCAACTTTGATTTCGCCAAGCGTACCGTGATTCGAAGCGAGGAGAGCTACAATAGCACTCTCGCCGATTACAAGCAGGCAGTTGCCGGCGACGGCAAGGTGGCGGTTATCTATGCCGACACCTCGGAGGGGAGCAGCTCCGATCTGTACGGAGTTTTCTTTGATCCCGCATTTAAGGTATGGGGGGCTCCGAAGCAGCTGACCTTTGACGATGAAACCGAGATGCGCCCTGCCATTGCCTTTCTGGGAAATGAAAAAGTCGTGGCGGTATATAATCGCAAGCTCCTGCTGAACGCCGATGGCACATCAACGACAAGCGCACTTACCGACCTGTACATGCTGACCCACACCATGGGTAACGACCTGGCCCTTGAGGCCGGCAGCCTGACCGGCGATCCCATAACCGCCGCCCCTGGTGAAAAGGTCACCCTCTCCGTAAATGCCCAGAACCTCGGGGATAAGGCGGGGCAGAACATCTTGGTAACCTTCTACAACTCTGACCCGGCAGCAGGTGGAACAGTGATCGGAACGGCAATGATCAGCGACATCCTTAAGCCAGGCGACGCCCGGCTCGTCTCTTTGTCCTGGACCATCCCAGCCGGGACAGCACCGGTTGAGGTCTTTGCCGTCATCGATCCGGCGGCCGCCATTGACCCGCTCAACCGGGCCAACAACGTCACCAGCAGAAAAATGTCGCTCCCTGACCCGGCGATCCGGGGGACAATCTGGCAGAGTCTGGGCGCGACCAGGTATGTTCCGATCATCACCGTCACGAACAACGGCGGCACCCCCAGTCCGGCCACCACCTTGACTGTGCGTCGCGACAGCGCCACAGGGCCGGTGCTTGCGACGATTCCCGTTGCACCTCTGGCGCGCTTTGCCAGCGTCGACTACAGCTTTGACTGGGACATTTCTGCCAGCAAGCAGCGCAACTATACCGTAATAGCCACCATCGACGAAGAGAACGCCCTAGTGGAGAAGGACAAGCTCAACAATTCCTCCCAAATGGTTATAGATGGCCCGCTCCGCACCCTGACCGCCACCCTCTTGGGATCCGGAAGCGGCACAGTCACCAGTGATCCGTCCGGGATTTCATGCACTAACGGTAGCTGCTCGGCCCTTTTTGAGGCAGGCAAGCCGGTCAGCCTTCATTCAACCCCATCGATGAGCTCGCTCTTTACCACATGGGGGGGCGGCTGTATGGGGGCAGCAGATTGTGGTTTTAGCCTGAACAGCGACGCCACCGTCACGGCCACTTTCACTACCAGACCAGCACTCCGGATCGTCGGCGCGACGACAACCTATTACGACACCCTCACCTCCGCCTTTGCCGGCATGGTGGACGGCAGCACAGTCACCCTCCAAACCCGGGCCACCACATTGTCGGAGGGGTTACACTTGAACCGCAACATCAAGCTCTCTATTGAAGGAGGGTTCGACTCAGGCTTTGCGAATTCTTCGGGCAAGACCATTATCCAAGGTGAGCTGAAAATCCAGAATGGATCCCTCAGAGTTAAACATCTTGCATTGCAATGAGTTCGGAGAGTCTAACGCTGTGGAGATTCACACTTTCCGTCAGTTCAAGGCTCAAATCTCAAAATGCCAAGAACGCCCCCCAGAGGGTGAAGTTCTTGAAGTTGCCATTGAAATCGGCACAGCCACTGACTATACATGGTTCCAGGGTCGGGGTTACGCAGGATTATCAGGCTCGACTCTACCCTGCGACGACGGGATGAACAATGACCGACCGCTACGCCACATCGCACCTCACTGAAGACCAGTTCGAGCCCGGCTCAAACGGCACGGTTCTGCGCAACCTGCTCGGCATCAAGACCTAGGAAGCATTGGAACACGTTGAAGAGGAGCGGTTCGAGCGTCTGATGGAAGAAGCCGCGGCACGTTTCGACAGCGATCACCGATTCACGGCTGACGATATAGTCTGGCTTCACAGGTTCTGGCTGGAAGGGGTCTTTTCCTGGGCCGGCGCCTTTCGCACCGTTAACATCGGCAAGGGAGGCTTCTTGTTCGCGTCTGCTGCCCATCTGCCAGAGTTGATGCGGCAGTTCGAGAACGACCAGCTTGCCCGTTTGACTCCATGCCGGTTCCCAAGCATTGAGGAGGTGGTCGCTGCGCTGGCCGAGGTGCATGTGGAACTCGTCCTGATTCATCCCTTCAGGGAAGGCAACGGCAGGATTTCCCGGCTGTTGTCGGTACTGATCGCGCTTCAAGCGGGACTGCCGCCGCTGGACTTCTCGGATTTGCAGGGTGATCAACGAGAAGGGTATTTTGCTGCCGTACAGGCAGGCTTGGATAGGGATTACCAGCCGATGGCGAGGATTTTCAGTGCGGTAATCAAACGGACGTTGACGTCTTGCGGGCGGTGAAGCTTCCCGTCTCTTCCTTCACAGAACCAGCGGGCTCTTCTCCAAGATATATCCCTTCGATGGCAAAAGACGAGACTAACGAACGCCGCAGCAGCAGCTTACGTTGCGCAGGGTCTTTCAGGTAGGCATTTGTCTCAAGCAATGACTTTTTCATTCTCTTACAATATCACAGCCTTACGCAGTAAAACAGCTAATTCTACAAGAATGGAAACATAAATGACTTCAGCCGCAATCGTTCAAAAACTCAGCAATTACGGACTCTCTGAGGGGGACGCAGCCCCGGAGGATCTACTTGCAGTACTTTATTAGCCGGGTTACATTACCGCCAAAAAGCTGAAGGGAGGAGAGATGTTTCAGTTCTGTAAATGGTATGTTTCAATTGCCGGTCTATTCTTTGTTTCTCTAATTCTCACCTCATCAGCTAACTCTGCTACGCTGGACAACGGCAACGGAACTATTCCTTATCATTTCAAGGATGGTGAGGTTATTTCCGCCGATGTAATGAACGACTTGTTTGGAAAGATCAAAGAGGTCGTGGAAGGATTTTCCTCTCCGGAAGAACTCGTCGGCGTCTGGTCTTGCACCACGTATACTGCTGAAACATCTTGTGGTGTACCTGGTTTCCTCCCCACCCCAAAAGGAATCTTAAAAAGCAAAACTCAAAATGTAACCTTTAGCTGCGACGCGGCTAGCTGCACCTGGGCAGCGGCCGAGTTTTGGCCGGGATCCTGTATGTCCGATTTCGGGACCGGCAGAAAGTTGTCGCAAAAGTACGACATAACAGGAGACATCCTCATATCTTTGCCACCACAAGCTGACGCATATTCCGGACAAGTTCATGCTTACAAAAGGCTCGGTCCCAACGTATTCACCTGGGCCATTACAGGAAGTTTTCCCGCCAGTACATCTGCAAGATGCGAGAGGCAGCTACTTCCTCCGGCTATACCATCTGATCTTACGGTCTCCGTTGCAGATGCGACGGTATCATTGACATGGGGGGATAACTCCTCAAATGAAACGGCCTTCGTAGTTCTGCGCAAGCTTGGTAACGGCGGCAATTGGACAGAAATTGGCATGGTAACGGCAAATACCTCGACCTTTAGCGAAACCCTCCCTAGTGGGGACTACAGCTATCGTGTTTCGTCCCGTAATGGAAATGGTGACAGCCTCGGCTCGAATATTGTTGTTGTCACTATCCAATAGAGGCTGTCATGAAATTTTATTGTATTGCGGTTGTAATGATATTTACAACCGGCACCGGCGTGGCAGCAGCTGGTTCAACGAACTCCTCGGCCGCTGGAATTCAGTTGCCTGTTTTGGGAACTTCAAAGTTTGGGGCTTCTCGCTTCGGTATCGATAGTTCGTCGGGTTTCACGATCAGTGCGGTTGTGATAGGCGGTAATGGCAGCATCACCTGTCAATCTCCCGTCAATCTGGGAGGTAGCAGTATCTGTAATATTACACGAGACGGCGGGTATAGCTTGGCGAGTTTTACCGACAATCAGTCTGACCGGCTCTCAGCTGTTAGTTCGAACAGTTATGTCATCACTAACATTACTGCAGACCACATTGTAACTGGCGCTTTTTCATCCAGCCCACTTCCCGGTGTCTGCGGCAGCAGCAACAATGGCAAATTCACCACCCCGCCAAATAGTAATCTTTGCACTTCCGGCACGGCCTCAACCGTTACCGGCACTGGGCCGTGGAGCTGGACCTGTGCCGGCTTAAACAGTGGTGCCGCTTCACTCTGCTCCGCCAATACTGATTACAAAATAAAGATGCTTGGGGCCAGCACCACCCATCCGACCCTTCAGGATGCTTACAATAAGGCTACAGAGGGTGAAACAATCTTTGCCCAGGCGAAAACCTTCGTCGAAAACTTCTACTGCAATAAAAAAATCAGGGCAAGGCTCTTTGGCGGCAAGGATTCAAACTATGCGGCGACAACAGGATTCACCACTATTCGGGGAACCATGATCATTCGAGACGGAAGAGTAGATATCAGCGGGTTCACCCTGAAGTAAGGTGAGGGTCCCTTGCCCGCAGGTAGTAAACACCGACGGGTGGAGCCTATCTGCGTCCACCATGCCCTCCACCACGCCCACCATGGTGGTGCCTACCACCACCATAGCCATCGTCCCACCACGGCGGAATGATACAACCCGACAGTATGGCCGGCAGCAGAATCGTTGAAATCAGATACCTAAATCTTATTCTCATTTCCATTCTCCTTCCTGATTAGCGTCAATCTTCCGCCAGGTTTTCTCCCCTCCCTTGATGGGAGGGGCGGGGGGGAGGGGGTGCTTTGGGAGTTTGCGGAAGATTAGCATCAATCAGATTCTCCTTTGACCCGGATATGATTGGCAAACGTAACTCCCAGTTGCCAATGAGATTACGGTAGACGGAAAATGAGGAGGAAATGTGGAGCAAATGTGAAAAGGCACGAGCAGGCCGGCCAAGACGCATAATCCGGAGGCCCCCAAGCTGCGGGCGTTGTTAATCACCCTAACCATGACACGAGAAAAAATGCGATCATCGAAAAAAGACACGAGTTGCCCCAGCGTGAAAAACCTGACCATCGCCATTGTCGTCCTAGCGCTTTTACTATTGGCGGGCGGTCTCTGCATATCTGAGAATTTAACCATTCCAGTCAAGGGCGCAACAAAAGCAGATTGGAACGCAAAAATTCTGGTTCAGTCCATGGGGTAAGTCAGGAGTACACAAGGGAATTGACATCTTTGCCAAGGAAGGAACTCCGGTTGTCGCTGCCTGCTCTGGACTCGTTGTAAATGCAGGTTTTACTCCGGGAGGCGGTAATGTTGTTTCAATTCTTGGCCCGAAATGGCGGATTCATTACTACGCGCACCTGAAAAGCATACAAGTTAAAGATGGTGAGTTTGTCAGCCAAGGAAGTGCAGTCGGAACTGTTGGTTCTACCGGGAACGCAGTAGGAAAAGCACCCCATCTCCATTATGCAATCATCACTCAGATTCCATACCTGTGGCTATATAAGGCGGAAAAGTATGGGTGGGACAGAATGTTCTACCTTAACCCGCTTGAAAGGCTGTCTCACTGAGCAACCAAAGATGATGACTCATCATCGGAGGCATACGGTCGCATAATAGGCAGCCAGTGGCCAGCAGGGCAGAGTACGGGTGATGCCCATCGTCTGTGGCTTCGTCTATTCCGAGAGCCGGCGCTGTGGAGCTGATAATCAGCCTGTACCGCCAGGGATTCACCGTTGCTCGGTGGCCTTCTTTAGAACCCTTTGGCAGTAGCTGTTCAGGCTTTCACCGGCGCGGAGGGCACGAATGGCGACTTCGCGATGCAGTTCCTTGTCGACCCTCAGAACAAAGCGCCCGGAGTACTCCTTGTTAGCGGTCGAAGGGGGCAGGGGTTTGTCATCGGCTTGATACAACTCTACTGCCTCCGCCACGGCCTGACACAACTCCCGGTAAACCTTTGTTTCATCGTCACCATGCACCCCTCCATAGATAAGACCGGGACAGGTTCCAACATAACAACCGTCCTCTTCGGACCATTCGACAATCTTAAGATATTTGTCCGTTTTCTTCATTTCTTGCTCTCCTCAATCGCAGCTTGCACCTGCCGTTCCTGATAAGGCTTGGCATCGTCGCCGGGGCTGCCGGATACAGTGACGGGCTTGCTGCAAGCCGGATGGGTGAAGTTGCGGTGGCTCCCTTTCCCGCCCCGATCGGCAAAACCAGCCTTTCGAAGTCGGTCTATCCGCTCTCGTATCTTGGGTGGCATCGCCCAATGGTACTATTGTGATACTATCGTGTCAACTCAATGGCTGCGCAGGTAAAGGGGGCTGTCACATGGAGGGCATCCCCAACTGCAGGCAACCCGGAAGATTGCCTGAGGAAGACGTTGTTAGTTGGTTGAGTTACTCCGGTGACGAGCTAATCTTAACCTGTACCAGGATCAGCTCGCATAGGTACCGAAGCGACCGGCCAAGGCCGGTCGGTGTTGGCACGAATAAACCTACAGAGGAGACCTGAGTGATCAACGTCAACTATTATTCCCGTCCAACGACAATTATAATTCCCGTTTCGTGAGTTGTCTCGTTAAGGGGTTTTCGCTGGCAATTGCATCTCGAGTGGTCAATAGCGGTTACCTTTTTTCGCCT